>JACCDU010347486.1_pt1 | contig 10281 bp, 9 predicted proteins | sample 7446081 | NCBI WGS metagenome assembly JACCDU01 (sample SAMN15323447, study PRJNA562643) | freshwater metagenome | isolation source: river surface water | place: USA:Blue River Watershed | collected 2017-08-17
ACCAGCTTCATCAGCGGCAACAAAGGTGCTTTGCTTGAAGTGAACTGTGAAACTGACTTTGTGACCAAGAACGACAGCTTCTTGGCGATGGCACAAGCCGCTGCCAAATTGGTGGCTGAGCACAACCCAGCTTCGATCGAAGCTTTGGGTGCATTGCCTTACGAGCAAGAAACTTTCGGCCCAACGCTCGAAGACGTGCGCAAAGGCTTGATTGGCAAGATCGGTGAGAACATGAGCTTCCGCCGCTTCAAGCGTTTCGACGGGGCACACAAGTTGGCTTCTTATTTGCACGGCACACGCATTGGTGTGTTGGTCGAGTTCGACGGCGACGAAACAGCTGCTAAAGATGTGGCCATGCACGTGGCTGCGATGAAGCCAGTGGCTTTGACCAGCGCTGAAGTGCCTGCTGACTTGATCGAAAAAGAGCGTTCAGTGGCTGCAGCTAAGGCTGCTGAGTCTGGCAAGCCTGCTGACATCGTCACCAAGATGGTGGAAGGTTCTGTGCAGAAGTACCTCAAAGAGGTGTCTTTGTTTGACCAAACTTTCGTGAAGAATGACAAGCAAACCGTTGAGCAAATGCTCAAGGCTGCCAACACCAAAGTGGCTTCTTTCACCTTGTACGTGGTGGGCGAAGGCATTGAGAAGAAAGTCGACGACTTTGCAGCCGAAGTGGCCGCCCAAGTCGCTGCCGCTAAGCAAACTGCTTAAACATCAAGGGGGGCTTAGGCTCCCCTTTTGATATCCCCTGTACATCAATTTCACCGCACACATCAAGGAGCTTTTTCATGACCACACCTCAACCAGCCTTCAAGCGTATTTTGCTCAAGCTGTCTGGGGAGGCCTTGATGGGCGACGATGCGTTTGGTATCAACCGCGCCACGATTGAGCGCATCGTGGGCGAGGTCAATGAAGTCACGCAACTCGGTGTGGAAGTGGCGGTGGTGATTGGTGGTGGCAACATCTTCCGCGGTGTCGCGGGCGGCTCTGTCGGCATGGACCGCGCCACAGCGGACTACATGGGTATGTTGGCCACAGTGATGAACTCTTTGGCTTTGGCTGATGCCATGAACAAAACCGGCATGACCGCACGCGTGATGTCTGCGATTGCAATTGACCAAGTGGTTGAGCCTTATGTTCGTCCTAAGGCGTTGCAATACCTCGAAGAGGGCAAGGTAGTCGTGTTTGCCGCCGGTACAGGTAACCCCTTCTTCACCACCGATACAGCAGCGGCTTTGCGCGGTGCTGAGATTGGTGCAGAAATGGTGCTCAAGGCCACCAAAGTGGATGGTGTGTACACCGCGGACCCCAAGAAAGACCCTAGCGCCACACGTTACAGCGAAATCAGCTTTGACGACGCCATTGGCCAAAACCTCGGCATCATGGATGCCACAGCATTTGCGCTGTGCCGTGACCAAAAATTGCCAATCAAAGTGTTCTCTATTTTCAAGAACGGTGCGCTCAAGCGTGTCGTTATGGGCGAAGACGAAGGCACATTGGTGCACGCCTAATTTCCGATTTTTCTGAACCTCACACTGCTACCTGAGGAGCACAACATGACCATCGCCGATATCAAGAAAACCACTGAAACAAAAATGGGCCAATCGATTGCGGCCTTTAGCAACAGCTTGACCAAAATTCGCACCGGTCGTCCCAGCCCGTCGCTGTTGGACAGCGTGCAAGTCGACTACTACGGTTCGATGGTGCCGATCAGCCAAGTGGCCAACGTGTCGTTGCTCGACGCCCGCACCTTGAGCGTTCAGCCTTGGGAAAAACCAATGGCTGCCAAGATTGAAAAAGCCATCCGCGACAGCGATTTGGGTTTGAACCCATCGGCCATGGGTGAGTTGATTCGTGTACCCATGCCACCCATGTCGGAAGAGCGTCGCAAAGAGCTGACCAAAGTAGTTCGCAACGACGGCGAAAACGCCAAGATCGCTGTGCGTAATTTGCGCCGCGATGCCAACGAATCTGTGAAGAAATTGGTGAAAGACAAACTCGCTTCTGAAGACGACCAAAAACGCGCGGAAGCTGACATCCAAAAAGTGACCGACAGCCACATTGCTGAGATTGACAAACTCATCGCCAGCAAAGAACAAGAAATCATGGCGGTCTAAGCCAGATGCTCAAGCAACGCGTCATCACCGCGCTGGTTTTGTTGGCGCTGCTGCTGCCAGCTTTGTTGGCGAATACTGCTGAGCCTTTGGCAGGCCTGACCCTTGTCTTGATCGCTGCAGGTGCTTGGGAGTGGGGGCGTTTGAATGGGTTTGCTATGCGTGGCTCGTTGCGTGTAGCCGCTGTGTGCGTGATGCTGTGCTTGTACACATGGTCTGCACGCTGGGCCTATGACGCACCAGTCCATGTTTGGACGATCACCGGTGCTGCTTGGGTGCTTGTGGCTGGCTGGTTGATTCGCCAAGGCGTCGATCGTTGGGCCAGCATTTCACGAGTTCTGCGCTTGGTGGTGGGCGTGTTGGCGCTGTGGCTCACATGGGTCGCTATGTACCAAGCCAAGGTCATAGGCGTGAACTTTTTGTTGTCGGTGTTGTTCCTCGTGTGGATGGCCGATATTGCTGCTTATTTTTCAGGTCGAGCGTTTGGTCGTCGCAAACTTGCTCCCGCCATTAGTCCCGGCAAAAGCTGGGAGGGTGTGTGGGGCGGTATGGTGGGCGTGTTGCTCATGGCTTGTGTATGGATTTGGATTGACACCCAATATGCGGTGGATGCCCCGAGCCTTTACACCCGTCTATACAACCGCGGTGTACCTTTCTTGGTATTGGCGACGCTGTTCCTCACCATGATGAGTGTGGCGGGGGACTTGGTGGAGTCACTGGTTAAACGCAGTGCTGGCATGAAAGACAGCAGCCAATTGCTGCCAGGGCACGGTGGTGTGTTGGACCGTGTGGATGCCTTGCTACCCGCTTTACCGTTGGCCATGATGTTGGCGCAAACGGTGTGATGGACAAACATAAAAGTAGATCCTCGGATATGAAGCCACAACACATCACGGTGCTGGGCTCTACAGGCTCAATTGGCACCAACACCTTAGACGTCATCGCACGTCACCGAGATCGTTTTCAAGTGTTCGCACTTTCTGGCGCCACACAAGTGGATTTGATGTTGCGCCAATGCGCGCAGTTCAAACCGCGCTTTGCAGTGATGGTTCACGCAGAGGCTGCAAAGCAACTCAAAGACAAAATTCAAGCAGAAGGCTTGGCCACGGAAGTGCTCAGTGGTGAAGCAGCCTTGGACGACATCTCTGCACATCCTGATGTCGATGCTGTGATGGCGGCCATCGTTGGTGCTGCAGGTTTGTCCCCTTGCTTGGCGGCTGCACGTGCAGGCAAGCGTTTGCTGCTCGCAAATAAAGAAGCTTTGGTGGTTGGCGCTGAAGTATTTTTAGATGCAGTCAAACAAGGCGGTGCCACACTGCTGCCAATTGACAGCGAGCACTCCGCGATTTTTCAGTCCTTGCCAGAGGATGCAAGGACTTGGGATGCGCGTGTGGAAAAAATCATTCTTACCGCATCGGGCGGACCGTTTCGCACGCGCGATTTGGCCACGCTCAAAGATGTGACGCCTGAGCAAGCCTGCGCACACCCCAACTGGGTGATGGGGCGAAAAATTTCGGTGGACTCCGCCACCATGATGAACAAAGCGCTGGAAGTGATTGAGGCGCGTTATTTGTTTGGCTTGCCACCCGAGCGTTTAGAGGTGGTGATTCACCCACAAAGCATCATTCATTCCATGGTGCAGTACCGAGACATGTCGGTGGTCGCGCAGCTAGGAACACCTGATATGCGTGTACCAATCGCTTACGGTTTGAGCTGGCCAGAGCGCATGGATTCAGGCGCGCAAGCTTTAGATTTTCATGCCTTGTCAGCGATGACCTTTGAGGCTTTAGATGACCACGGTCACCCCGGACGTTTTGCTGGGATTCATTTGGCGTGGGATGCTTTGCGTGGTCCGCGCGGTACAACTGCCGTACTCAATGCGGCCAATGAAATTGCAGTGGCTGCGTTTTTGGATCGTCGCATTCGATTTGATCAAATCCATGTGGTGAATCAAAACTGCATGGCGCATCTTTCGCCAGCTGCTCCGCATAGCTTGGATGACTTGCTAGCACTTGATGCGCAAGCGCGCGCTGTGGCTGAAGATGCGGTACGTCTGCTGGCCAAGTAACGCATGACTGTTCTGGCCTTTTTGCTCGCGCTCGGTGTCCTCATCACTGTGCATGAGTGGGGGCACTACCGCGTCGCAGTGGCTTGTGGTGTAAAAGTGCTCACGTTTTCGATTGGCTTTGGTAAACCGCTGCTGAGCTGGATGTCGCGCAACCCACATCCCCGTCAAGATACAGAGTTCTGTATTAGCCTCATACCTTTGGGCGGCTACGTCAAGATGCTCGACGAGAGTGAAGGCGATGTGACACCTCAAGATTTACCAATGGCTTTTAACCGTCAGCCTTTGTGGGCGAGAGCGGCTATTGTGTCTGCAGGACCGTTGGCTAATTTGCTGTTAGCCATGTGTTTGTATGCCGCCACGTTTTGGGTGGGGCAGTTTGAGACTCAGGCCACACTGGCCGCACCCGTGGTCGGCTCAGTGGCCGATGCCGCGGGCTTGCGAAGTGGCGACACCGTTTTGCGCGCAGGTATCGATGCCGAAGATTTGCACGACATCACCTCTTTGGATGCCTTGCGTTGGTGGATGCTGCAGCAAGGTGTATCGCCTGTGTATTTAGAAGTGCAGGCGCAAGGCAAGCAAACGCCGCATGTGTTGTATTTGGCAGAGTTGCCTGATAACGCGATATCGAAAGAGAGCAACGCGTGGCAAGCGCGTGGTTTCACGGGGCCTTGGAGTCGCGCAGTGCTTGGGGAAGTGCAAATTGGCTTGCCCGCGCAAGTTGCTGGTTTGCAAAGTGGTGACGAAGTGTTGCGCGTTGACGGTCAGCGGGTGATTGATGGCCCCTCTTTGCGAGCAATTATTCGCCGAAGTGGTAATGACCAAGCACCCAGCATGCAGCTATGGGATATCTCCCGTGAAGGCCGCCACTTACAAGTGCAGGTAGCCCCCGAGCGTTTGGCAGAAGGCGCCCAGTTCATTGGCCGCATTGGTGCACAAGTAGGGGAGCCGCCTGCCAAGGTTTGGGTTCAATCCGGATTGCTTGATGGCTTGTACAAGGCAGTGGTTCAAACATGGGAAGTTGTTTTGATGACGCTCGATATGTTGGGCCGCTTGCTAGTTGGTAATGCGTCTCTGGATAACTTAAGCGGCCCACTTACCATGGCGGATTACGCAGGCCGTTCTGCCAGTCTTGGCATTGGTGCTTATCTGAGCTATTTGGCCTTGGTAAGCGTCAGTCTTGGCGTGTTTAACTTGCTGCCATTGCCCGTGCTCGACGGTGGGCACCTGTTATATTATCTTTATGAGGCCTGCACAGGTCATCCTCCTGCGCCTAAATGGTTAGACGTCATGCAGCGTGTGGGTTTGGCAGTGCTTGTGGCACTGATGGTTTTCTCTCTTTTCAACGATGTGGTTCGCCTCGGGTGGCTCCCATAAGTCCATAGATACATCCTGTTCATGAACAAGCAATATTCACATTTTCATCGCTGCTCTTTGTCACAAGCAGCAGCGTTTCTTGCTGGCACAGTGATGGCCCTCAATGCTTTAGCGGCGGATCCATTCAATGTGCGCGATATTCGTGTTGAAGGTTTGCAGCGCGTTGAGCCTGGAACCGTATTCGCTTCTATCCCTTTCAAAGTGGGCGAGAGCTACACCGATGAAAAAGGAGCTGCCGCAATTCGCAGTTTGTACGCTTTAGGCCTGTTCAAAGATGTTCGCATTGAGGTCAATGGTGACGTTTTGGTTTTGATTCTCGAAGAGCGTCCAAATATCGCGGGCGTTGAGTTCATCGGGACTAAAGAATTTGACAAAGATACGCTCAAAAAAGCACTCAAAGACATCGGCTTGGCTGAGGGGCGCCCCTTTGACAAAGCCTTGGCTGATCGTGCGGAGCAAGAATTAAAACGCCAATATGTGAACCGTAGCTTGTATGGTGCAGAAATTATCACCACCATCACACCGGCTGAACGCAACCGTGTGAATTTGTCTTTCACCGTTGTTGAAGGTGATTTAGCCAAGATCAAAGAGCTTCGTGTGGTCGGAGCGAAAGCTTTCGATGAGTCCAAGTTGTTGGATCAATTCGATCAAAGTACAGGCAACTGGTTGAGTTGGTATACCAAGTCAGACCGGTACTCACGCACCAAACTGAATGCTGACTTGGAAACTTTGCGTGCTTGGTATTTGGCGCGAGGCTATCTTGAGTTCCGTATCGATTCAACGCAAGTTGCTATTTCTCCGAACAAACAAGACATCAGCATCACGATCAATGTGACCGAAGGTGACCGTTTTGTGGTCTCTGAAGTGGCCATGGAAGGCTACTACCTCGGTAAAGACGATGAGTTCAAGTCTTTGGTTGAGATCAAGGCCGGCCAAGCATATAACGCAGATGATGTCGCGCGAACCACGAAAGCGTTCAATGAATACTTCGGCAATTTCGGTTTTGCCTTTGCGCGAACCGATGTGCGTCCAGAAATCGATCGTGCGACAAACCGAGTCAAGCTTGTTTTAGTAGCCGATCCTGCGCGCCGCGCCTATGTTCGCCGTATCAATATTGTGGGTAACAACCGTACACGCGATCAAATTGTTCGCCGTGAATTCCGTCAAACAGAATCGTCTTGGTACGACGGCGAGAAAATTCGTCTATCGCGTGATCGCGTTAACCGATTGGGTTATTTCAAAGATGTGGATATCGATACCCAAGAGGTTCCCTCCACTCAAGACCAAGTCGACTTGAATGTGAACGTGGTTGAAAAACCAACTGGCATGCTGACCTTGGGTGCGGGCTTTTCTAGCGCGGAAAAGGTGACGTTTTCATTTGGTATCCAACAAGACAACGTGTTTGGCTCAGGCCAGAACCTCGGCTTGCAAGTCAGCACCAGCAAGTTCAACCAGTACTACGTCATCAACACGACTGATCCTTACTTCACAGAAGATGGCGTGTCGCGTACGTTTGAGTTTTATCACCGTTCAAGCAAGCCCTACATCGAGCAGGGTGGTAACTACCGGATGGTGACTTCAGGCTTGGGCTTGCGTTTTGGCTTGCCTTTCAGTGAATTGGATCGTGTGTTTGTCGGTGCTGCGGCGGAATCGACGGAATTGGTACCGGGTACCAATATGTTGGGTGTCCATGCGGACCTGTGCCAGAAATTTGGTTGCATTGCAAAGAACGTCCCTGTCACGATAGGGTGGGCCAAAGACAGCCGCGACAGCTATCTGAATCCAAACAACGGTAAGTTCATTCGTTTGAACAGTGAGTTGGGATCTATGGGCGATGCCCGCTATGCTAAGTTTGGTGCGCAATACCAGCAATACATTCCGTTCACCAAGCAATACACGTTTGCCTTTAATGCCGATCTTGGTTTAGGTAAAGGTTTACAAGGTCAAGTTTTGCCGTTTTATAAAAACTACTACTCGGGCGGTCTAGGCTCGGTTCGTGGTTTTGAGCAAGGAACGTTAGGTCCTCGTGACATCACAGGTCCTGTCATTGGTGGCGCGAAGAAACTCACATTCAATAGCGAGTTTTTGATGCCGTTTCCTGGCGCAGGCAATGACCGAAGCTTGCGTCTCTACGGTTTCTATGACATGGGCAACGTCTATGGCGAGTTCGAGAAAATGGATATGAGTTTGCTGCGCACGTCATATGGCGTGGGTTTGAGCTGGGTTTCGCCCATGGGGCCTTTGCGTTTTGCTTGGGCTAGGCCTGGCCGCGCCTTTGCAGGCGATAGAATCCAAAGATTGCAATTTCAAATCGGGACATCCTTCTGATGACTATCACTCGTCAAATTTCCTTAGCTGTTGTGTTGGGCTTGGCTGCGTTATGTGCGCAAGCTGAAGAAATCCGTATCGGCTTTATCAATACTGATCGCATCTTCAAAGAGTCCAATACAGCCAAGCAAGCGCAGGCGAAGTTGGAGCAAGAGTTTTCCAAACGCGAAAAAGACTTGGTCGATGCCGAGAAATCTTTCAAATCTGCTGTTGAAAAGTTTGAGCGCGAAGCGCCTACTTTGTCAGAGTCACAACGTATGTCTCGCCAAAAACAATTAGGCGAACAAGACCGTGACTTTCAACGCAAACGTCGTGAGTTTCAAGAAGAGCTCAATGCACGCAAAAACGAAGAATTCCAGCAAGTGCTCGAACGTGCCAACCGTGTGATCAAGCAAGTGGCTGAAACTGAAAAATATGACCTGGTGTTGCAAGAAGCTGTGTACATCAACCCCAAGCACGACATCACCGACAAAGTGCTGAAGGTCATCAACGCCGCTAAATAATCTGCCGTGGCACTGCGTCTCGGCCAGATCGTTGAAAGTTTGGGTGGTCGCCTGATTGGCGACGCCCAGCACATCATCCAAAAACTCGCGCCCCTTGATACGGCTCAAGCTGACGCGCTGAGCTTTTTAAGTAATCCAAAATACCAATCTCAACTCACCACCACACAGGCGGGTTGTGTCATTGTGTCGCCCGCAGTCGCCGAGACTGTCAAACTTTCTACGGCCTTGATCGTGGCCGATAACCCGTATCACTACTTTGCACGCTTGACCCAGCTGTGGCGTCAACACGCGCGTGTGCATGACGAACCTTTGGTTCACCCCAGCGCTGTGATTCACCCTCAGGCTCATGTAGATGCCAGTGCGCGCATTGGTCCGCTGTGTGTGGTTGAGCGCGGTGCGCATATCGGGGCGAACACATGGTTGAAATCGGGCGTCACTGTGGGCGAAGATTGCCGCATCGGTGAGCGTTGCATCGTGCACGCAGGCGTGGTCATTGGCGCTGACGGATTCGGTTTCGCTTTGTTCGAGGAGCGTTGGGAAAAGATTGAGCAACTCGGTGCCGTTCGCATTGGTAACGATGTGGAAATTGGTGCGAACACCTGTATTGATCGCGGTGCTTTGGATGACACCATCATCGAAGACGGTGTCAAGCTAGATAACTTGGTGCAAATTGGTCACAACGTCCATGTCGGAGCCAATACGGCCATGGCCGGTTGTGCTGGCGTGGCAGGCAGTGCACGCATCGGTGCCAATTGCACGGTGGGTGGCGGCGCGGTTGTATTAGGGCATTTGCAATTGGCCGACGGTGTTCACATCTCGGCAGCTTCAGTGGTCATGCGCTCCATTCGTCAGCCTGGCCAGTACAGCGGTGTGTTCCCAATCGACGACAATGCTGCGTGGGAGAAAAACGCCGCTACGCTACGCCAATTGCATCGCTTGCGCGACCGTATCAAATCTCTTGAATCAGCTTTTGAAAGTCAAAAAAAATGAGCATGGATATTCACCAAATCTTGAAGCAATTGCCACATCGCTACCCATTTTTGTTGGTAGATCGCGTAACCGAAATTGATAAAGGCAAGAGCATCAAGGCGCTCAAAAATGTGACCATGAACGAGCCGTTCTTCGGTGGCCACTTCCCGCATCACCCCGTCATGCCTGGCGTGTTGATTTTGGAAGCTTTGGCTCAAGCCGCAGCCTTGTTGGCGTTTGACACCTTGGGTGCTGCACCCGATGACAAAACTGTGTATTACTTCGCGGGTATCGATGGTGCGCGTTTCAAGCGCCCCGTCGAGCCAGGTGATCAGCTCACGCTTGAAGTAGAGCTGGATCGTATGAAAGCTGGCATCTTTAAATTCAAAGCACGTGCCAAAGTGGGTGATGTGGTAGCCACCGAAGCTGATTTGATGTGCACCATGCGTTCTATCGCTTAACACGCCAACCCAAAGATGAGCCTCATTCACGCCACCGCCATTGTGGACCCCAAGGCCGAGCTTGACAGTTCGGTGCAGGTAGGGCCTTACACCATCATTGGCCCGAACGTTCGCATCGGCGCAGGCACGACCGTTGGTCCGCATTGTGTCATTGAGGGCCACACCACGATTGGCAATGACAACCGAATTTTTCAATTCAACTCATTGGGCGCTATTCCGCAAGACAAGAAGTACGCGGGCGAGCCTTGCGAATTGATCATCGGTGACCGTAACACCATTCGTGAGTTTTGCACGTTCAACATTGGCTCACCCGGCGATGCGGGCGTGACCAAAGTGGGTAACGACAACTGGATCATGGCTTATGTGCATTTGGCACACGATTGCATCGTGGGCAACCACACCATCTTCGCTAACAGCGCGCAGTTGGCTGGTCATGTGCATGTGGGCGACTGGGTGATTTTGGGTGG
>JACCDU010290127.1_pt1 | contig 10278 bp, 18 predicted proteins | sample 7446081 | NCBI WGS metagenome assembly JACCDU01 (sample SAMN15323447, study PRJNA562643) | freshwater metagenome | isolation source: river surface water | place: USA:Blue River Watershed | collected 2017-08-17
CCACCTGGTATACGCAGACAGCATAAGGAGAACCAATAATGCCAACAACAGTCATTACGGGTCGCGACCTCGTTCTAACCATCGCAACAGTTAATTACGATGCTCAGACAACTAGCGTGACTCTCGTAAACAGCCCAACCATCGATGTCTATCAGACACTTGATGGCAAGGCTTACAAGCACACAGACGACCAATGGACTCTAAACGTAGAGTTGTTGGCTGACTGGGGCGCAACAGGATCGCTATTTGAAGCAATGTGGTCTGCAGCTGATGCAAACCCAAATACAACTCTTGCAGTATCTTTGACGGCAGTTACAGGCGCAGTCTTTACTTGTAACGTTTTGCCAGTATTCCCAACAATCGGTGGAGCAGCCCCTGGCGCTCAGACCGACACTTGGGCTTTAACAGTCGTTGGAACACCAGCAGACACATTCAGTTAAAATCTAACAACGGGAGCACAGATGCAAAAAGAAATCACAATTACATACTCGTCCGGCGAGAAGGCAACATTTGTTGCAAACCCGCCTGACTTTGTTCGTTGGGAATTAGCAACTAAGAAGTCGATCTCGCAATTTTCAGGAATGTATGATCTTTTGTTTGTGGCTCATAGCGCTATGAAGCGCGAGTCAGTAGGCAAGCAGATCAAGCCTCTTGATATTTGGATGGAATCGATTATTGATATTGAAGTAGGCGATGACAACCCAAAAGTCATAGCCGAGGAAGTATCAGCAGACTCCTAGTTGAGTTGGCAGTTGCAACTAATATTCCAATGCAATATTGGACAACTGCTGAGGATATTCTCACGGCAATAGAAGTTTTGGAGGCTAGAAATGGCGAGTGAGGCAATCACTTACGATCGTAAGGAATTGCGCGCAGTCATAGGAGCCTTTAAAGCAATGTCGGATGAAGCGGTTAAAGCTGCTAAAACCGAATCATCTAACCTTGCTCAATATGCTTCTGAAAAGATTAAGGTGGCTGCATCAAGTCGCCAGGTTTCAGGCGTTGCTGCTCAGCGTATTGCCGACGGCGTACGCATCAGTAAATCCTCTAAGGTCGGTGAGTTCTCATACGGCTTTGCCAGTCAAAAGTTTAGCGGTGGAGCAACCACCCAAACTCTTTGGGCTGGTATGGAATTTGGCTCTAATCGTTTCAAGCAGTTCCCAAATCGCACACCAGTTAAAGGTCGTGGCAATTCTGGGTATTTTATTTATCCAACCTTGCGTGAGATTCAACCTGAACTCATTAAGCGTTGGGAGACCGCTTTTGATCGCATCATAAAGGAGTATGACTAATGGCTGGTAATAGAACGCTAAAGTTATCAATTCTTGGTGATGTAGATAATCTTAGAAAATCCCTGAATGACGGTACTCAGGATGTCCAATCCTTTGGCAATAAAATTGGTGACTTTAGCAAAAAGGCAGGATTGGCTTTTGCTGCTGCTGGAGCAGCTGCGGTTGCCTACGCTGGCAAATTAGCCATCGATGGAGTTAAGTCTGCTATTGCCGATGAAGCTGCTCAAAAGAAACTCGAATTAACTTTGCGCAACGTTGCGGGCGCGACTAATGCCCAAGTGAAAGCAACTGAGGCGTACATTACTAAAACTCAATTAGCCTATGGAGTTACCGATACAGATTTACGTCCTTCTCTTGAGCGTTTGGCGCGAGCAACCGGAAGTGTTACTGAGGCTCAAAAACTTCAGGCAGTTGCTTTGGATGTTGCTGCCGGTAGTGGCAAGTCACTAGAGGCAGTCACAAATGCAATGGCAAAGGCTGCCGAAGGCAATACAGGCGCTTTGGCAAAACTTGGTGTTGGCTTATCATCTGCTCAACTTAAAACGTTGTCCATGGATGAGATCACCAAGAAACTTGCTGACACTTTTGAAAACCAGGCTTCCGCCCAGGCTGACACATTTCAGGGCAAACTTGCAAGACTCAATCAGGCTTTTGATGAAGGCAAAGAAACAGTTGGCGTATTCATTCTTGATGCCATTACTCCCTTAATTACAATCTTTGTCGATAAAGTTGTACCAGTATTACAGACGCTTGGCGATAGCATTGGCAAGAATCTTAAAGCACCATTTCAGGATCTACAAAAGTTTGTTACCGATTTCTTAATTCCAGCATTTCAAGGTCTTTATAATTTCATTAAGGATTACATTGCCCCCATCTTAATAAACATTTTTAAGCCTGCTTTAGAAGGTTTACTAGGAGCCTTTAATTCAGTTAGAAAAGCCATTAACGATAATGAGGCTGATCTACAACCTTTGTATAGTTTATTTAAATCAGTTGCTGGCTTTGTGCGGGATAACGTTGCTCCAGCCATCGGCACCATTCTCAAAGCTGCTTTTGATGTTTTGGGCGTAGCCTTATCAGCAATTATTCGAAGTCTTTCAAGCGTAGTTGGATTCTTTGATGATGTCATTGGCAAAGTCAAAGATTTTATTAATTTGGTTAAATCCAATCCAATTGTTAGCGGTATTTCAGGTTTAATCGATCGAGTCTTTGGTGGCGGTCGTGCAAGCGGTGGACCAGTAAACGCTGGCACTACCTACCTTGTTGGCGAAAAGGGTCCTGAACTCTTTACACCAGGCATCTCTGGCAACATCATTCCAAACAACAAGATATCCGGCGGTAACGGTGCAGGATCGGTATTTAACATTACAGTCAATGGCGCACTCGATCCTGAGGGCGTAGCGCGCACAATCGTGAACGTACTTAACAATTCTAGTTACCGAGGCACTCTTGGTTCAGGAGCCTTTGCATGAGTCAATGGACTCCCGAATGGCGCATCCTGATTAATGGGATTGATTACAAAAGCAGTACACTTGCATCATTAAACGTCACAAGCGGTCGCACTTCTGTTTATGAGCAACCTGTTGCTGGTTATTGTTATTTGCAATTGATCAACCTGAAAAACGAATCTTATCCATTTACGATTGGCAATGAGATCCTAATATCTGTTAAAAATTCAACTGGAACTTTTGTTGATGTTTATGGCGGGTTCATTAGTGATCTTGAGATTAGCGTTCAATCTACTGGTTCAGTCGGATATACAACCAGCGCACAAATTACCGCCCTTGGAGCATTGTCCAAATTAGCCAGAGCAAACTGGGAATTGTCTTTGGCAAAGGCATATGATGGCGATCAAATTTATGCCATTCTCAGCGACCTATTGCTTAACAACTGGAACGAGGTCGCTCCTGCCTTACAATGGCAAGATTACGATCCAACGACAACCTGGGCTAATGCTGAGAATGTAGGGCTTGGGACTATCGATACACCTGGTCAATATGAGATGGTCAATCGAGCAGCTGATCCAGTCTCTAGTTACACCCTTGCCTCTCAGATAGCCGAATCAGGGCTTGGGTACCTGTTTGAGGACTCTTCTGGACGTATTGGGTATGCAGATGCCCTACACCGTCAGACATACCTTGCAAACAATGGCTACGTCGAAATCTCGGCAAATCAGGCTCTGGGGCTTGGACTTAAATCCACTACCCGTTCAGGCGATGTTCGCAATTTTATTACAGTCAATTACGATAATGGCTCAACCCTGACATCTAGCGACACAGCTTCAATTTCTCAGTTTGGTAAGTTTGCCGAAATTTGGGATACCAATATTGAAAAGACAGCAGATGCTGAGTTGGCATTGGCTCGCAGGCTACAGCTAAAAGCCTATCCACGGGCATTTTTTGATTCAATCGAATACCCAATAGCCTCACCTGAAATCGATGATACTGACCGAGATGCCCTTTTAGAGATGTTTATGGGTATGCCAATAAGAATTACCGACCTTCCTGTAAACATCGTGGATTCGGTCTTTGAAGGGTATGTCGAGGGCTGGTCATTTCGGGCTACCTACAACTCATTATTTGTTACAATTAACGCATCACCTTTGGAATTCTCGCAAGTGACTCTCCGTTGGAATCAAGTCAATGCGGGTGAATCATGGAATACAATTAGTCCTACACTAACGTGGGAAAACGCAATCGGATCGGTGGCATAAATGGCAACAACAACTACAAACTTTGGATGGGATATCCCGCAGTCCACAGACCTGGTTAAAGATGGTGCGACCGCAATCGCAGCTCTTGGTCAAGACATCGATACTGCGTTGGTTGATCTCAAAGGCGGAACAACTGGTCAAATATTGGCTAAGGCTTCCAATACAGACTTAGATTATTCATGGGTCACAAATGATGTTGGTGACATTACAGCGGTCACAGCTGGTACAGGTATTTCAGGCGGTGGTACTTCGGGTGCGGTCACAATCACTAATGACATGGCAACGACGATCACCACAAACGGAGATTTGATTTATGGAACGGGTTCAGGTACGTACACCCGCAGGGGGATTGGTTCAACTGGTCAGGTTTTGACAGTTTCAAGCGGTGTTCCAACTTGGGCAACACCAGCAACAACAACCAGCGGTTTAACACTTATTAGCACAACATCATTGAGCGCAGTTTCTGAACAAGTCATAGCACCGTTTTCCAGCACTTATCAAAATTATGTGATTCAAGTGCAATTAACAATGAACGGTGCCCTTTTGTTTCAAATGCGTTCAGGTTCTACAAATGCCACGACAAATTACCGCACACAGCGTTACAGGGTCACGGGTAACACTTTTCAAGGCGATGCCAATAATGACACAACTCTTTTCAATACTTTTTACAATGGTGTGGAATCTTTGTACGGAACAATTCAATTAAGCAATCCTTTCGCAGCAGCTGCAACAGGCATGATGGCAAATTGGTCTGGCTTGGTTGGAACTGATCCTTATGTATTGGCTGGTTCTGGTTTCCACACAACCGCAACATCATACGATTCAATTCGTTTTGTAACATCAGCAGGAACAATGACAGGCACTATCAGAGTTTATGGAGTACAAAACTAATGACAATTTTAATCGGTATTGGTGACGAAGTAATTGAAGCAACTCCAGAGATGATTGCTGATCTAGAGGCAACTCGCCAAACACACCAAGAAGCAGAAGCAAAGCGCGATGCACAGTTAGCACTTAAGGCTAGGGAAAAGGCTGCTCTTTTGGCTAAGTTAGGAATCACTGAGGACGAGGCAAAGTTACTCTTGGGATGAAAACAAAATTAAGTAAAGCGCTGATTCAGTTAAGAGAGCAGGCAGACGATGCTTATCCTGACAGAAAGCGTCACTCTGACGGGACAGTTGGGGACGCAAAGCACTCAACCCGAAAGAGCGATCATAACCCTGACCCTGATACAGGGTACGTCCGCGCTATCGATCTCGATGCTGATTTCAATGAACAAGCCTCTACAGCTGCTTACATTGCCGACCAGATACGAATTGCAGCCCGAACAGATAAACGCATTGCATATGTTATCTTTAACAAAAAGATTGCAAGCGCTCGAAGCTTCTGGCGTTGGCGCAAATACACCGGAGTTAATCCGCACATCAAACACATCCACATCAGTTTTACAAAGGCTGGCGATACGGATTCGAAGTTTTTTAACATCCCGTTACTAGGAGGAACATATGACACAAGACCTAAAAAAGATGCTAGCAAGTTGGGGCAGAGCCTTTCTAACAGCTGCGCTTGCACTCATAGCTGCGGGCGAAACTGACCCAAAGAACATCGCTTACGCTGGTGCGTTGGCAACGATTCCGCCGATTATGCGTTGGCTAAATCCTAAAGATGAAGCGTTCGGTTTGCGGTGACAGCAAATGATTGGGCTGGGCTCATCCTTGCCATTGCCTCGACGCTTGCTATTGTTGTTGGCGGTTTGCGTTATCTGGTTCGCGGTTGGTTGTGGACTCTTACGCCGAATGGTGGATCATCTCTCGCTGACCGATTGGCAAGAATAGAGACACGCCAAGAACAGATGATGGAATTGCTAAAGAAGTAAGGGACACTTATCTACATGGCAAGAAAAGCAACTAAGGCGTTAGAAGAACAAGGCTACTCGAAACTCGATGCTTACTGCATTGGGCTTTATGAATACTTTTGCAGCTTGAAGCGAGCAGGCTTTGCCGAAGATGTTGCCATGTTCATGATTACCGAGCCACAGGCTTACCCGCATTGGATCTTGCCTGACCCTATTGCGCCTGAGAAGTTTGGCGATTACGAAGATGAGGATGACGATTAAGCGAATAGTCGTAGTCTCGGACTTACAAGTCCCATACCATGATAGGGTTGTTACTCGTAACCTTGCTAGTTTCATTCAGAAGTTTAAGCCCGATCAAGTAGTGACTATTGGCGATGAGATTGACCTTCCCCAGATTTCTAAGTGGGAAGAAGGTCGCATGGGCTCTTATGCTCAAACCCTAGACGATGACCGCAATGAAGCTGTTGATCTACTCTGGGAATTAGGCGTTACTGACTGCATAAGGTCAAATCACACAGACCGCCTATACAACATCATCATGGCTAAAGTGCCAGCGTTTGGGGCTTTGCCTGAATTGCGCTTTGAGAAGTTTATGAAGTTTGATGAATTGGGTATTACCTTTCACAAGAACCCTATGCCTATCGCGCCTGGCTGGATTGCAGTCCATGGCGACCACACACCAATCAAGCCACAAGGGGGCTTATCAGCCCTAGAAGCGGCTCGTAGGCATGGAAAGAATGTCATCTCAGGTCATACTCACAGAGCAGGGCGTTCAGCCTTCTCAGAGGCTTCTGGAGGGCGTATAGGGCGTGTCCTGCATGGTGTAGAGGTAGGCAACCTTATGGACTTTAAACAAGCTGCTTACACTAAAGGCGTTGCTAACTGGCAACAGGCATTCGCAATCATTTACGTCAATAAGTCAAAGGTTCAAGTGGATCTGATCAACATTGAAAAAGACGGCACATTCATCGTCGCAGGAAAGTCATACGGCAGGGCGCGATAAATCGTTATCGTTTCGTTATCAAAGAAACGTGAAAATGTCTGCTAAGTGTGAGACCGTAATCCAGTAGCCAACCCAGGCTACGGAATCGGGAGTAATCAAATGGATCTTCAAGTACCAGTAATCGTTTTATTAGTATTGGCTAATGTGCTTTGGTTTATTGTTGGCTGGGGCAAAGGCTTTGAGGAAGGCAAGCGCGAAGGCTTGGTCGTTGGTAAAAACAGTCAGCGCGTGAGTGTTAATGCGCGCTAATGACATCCTTAACGAAGCCCAAGACCTCATCGCAGACCGCGGTAAAGATTACGGCTTGGCAGCTCTCAATCACCTTCGAATCGCCAAACTCTGGTCAGCCTACCTTGAACGTAACATCGAGCCTCACGAAGTCGCAATCTGCATGGCACTTGTCAAAGTTTCACGCTTACAAGAGTCGCCAAACCACTCAGACAGTTACAAGGACGGCTGCGCATACATTGCGCTCGCTGGACAGATTGCATCAACTGATTGGAGTGACCTTGACAGTTATTAAGGCTGCCCCTGGGGTTTGGTGTGATTACTGCAAAGTCAGATACGGCACCAACTCACCACTAGGGCGAAAGGGTGCCAGTTACACAGTTATCAGCAACCATCCGCGAAGCCAAGGCACACGCCGTCATTACTGCAATAGCTGTGCAATCGATGTCCAGACATGGGCAGATGGTACGGTCTGGTCATTACCGGAACAAACCGAGTATTTAATGAAACAAGAGGAGTTACCAAGTGTTTAATTTGGCAGATTATGAAACGGTGGAATCAAGGCTGGATAAGTTTATAAAGGACTTTCCGGATTTTAGAATAAGCACAGAACTGGAGTCATTTCAAAATGATCGATTCATTGTTAAAGCATACTTATATCGAACTTTCGCAGATAGCGTGGCGTTTTCGACAGGATACGCTGAGGAGAAGGTTACTGATCGCGGTGTTAATTCAACTTCAGCGCTGGAAAATTGCGAGACTAGCGCGATCGGTCGGGCGCTTGCAAATGGAGGTTACGCAGCTAAAGGTAAGAGACCTTCTAGAGAAGAAATGAGCAAGGTCGAGCGCTTATCAGCCAAAGACATTGCCAAGGCTAAGGAAGTGCCAAGCTTTAAGACGAAAGAGGAAGCGCTAGCTGCTGATCCTTGGAGTAATGAGCCAATTTATGGCGATCCTAAGCAACCGGAAGCAATAAGCGCAGCTGAGGCTATTGCAAATGTTGAGAATATTCTGGGAGTGCAGAACCATGAAGAATGTGAGCATGGTGACATGAAGTGGAAAGAGGGTCAAAAGAATGACCGCGCTTGGGGTGGATTCTTCTGTCCAGGTGGAAACATAGCACCGGCTCAGAACTGCCCTACGCGTTGGTACAACCTTGCCTCATCCGGCAAGTGGGAGAAGCAGAAGGCGAGAGCATAAATGGGCTTTGTCGAAGTAAATGTAAACGGTCAATGGATGAACTTGATGTCAATGTCCGTATCTTGCCAGTTGTGTAATGAGGAGGTAATCATCGCTCACTTGGCTAAAGCTGAGAACGCAGATGCTCCACTTAATGCGACTTGGACATGCAAGAAATGCCACGCAATTAATGGCTAACCATAGAAAACATCGAGGTTATCGGACTCAAAAGGTTATAGCCGATTACCTAAAACAATGGTGGGAATATGCCGATACCGCTGGCGCTGGTCGTCAGGGTGAGGACATCCTCAACATCCCAAGCATCTCAATCGAGGTTAAAGCTAGGGCAGACTTTCAACCGTTAGCCTGGATCAAACAAGCTGCATCAAATGCCAACGGCAAACTGCCAATAGTCATTATGCGATGCAATGGGCAAGGCGAGGATGCAGGCGAATACCTGCTATTTGGCAAAGTCAAGGACATAATGCCAATAATCGCCAATAAAGCACCAAGCCATGAGATTGTCAGATGCGACCAAGATGGAACATACTTATTCAAAGGAATGGAGTGTCCAACGTGCCGATCTATGAGTACAAATGTGTCAAATGCCAGATAAGCATGGAATTAGAGAAGTCAATCCATGAGGAAGCAGATCCAATCTGTTGCAATGAGTCAATGCGTCGGGTTTATGGCACCTTTGGCATTTCATTCAAAGGAACAGGTTGGGGACATCAATGAAACTAGTTTTAGACCCAGCTTCGAGCATGAGATCGTTCTACTTTGATAAGACTGATAATCGAGTGCTATTTGGCGACATCCGAGAGGATGAGACCCACTTATTAACCAATGGTCAAACCATCCATATCAAACCAGATGAGGTTATGGACTTTAGAGCCATACCATACCCAAGTGACACATTCCAGGCAGTTATCTTTGATCCACCGCATTTACTCAATCTGAGCGAGAAGTCTTGGATGCGAAAGAAGTACGGCGTATTAGATAAAGAGACTTGGCGTGATGATTTAACTAAAGGCTTTGCTGAGTGTTTTCGAGTATTAAAACCAAACGGGACTTTGATATTCAAATGGAATGAGACGTCAATAATGCTAAAAGACATCCTTGCATTGACTGATGAAAAGCCTTTAATCGGGCATCCATCTGGTAAACGCATGGGAACTCATTGGGTGTTGTTTATCAAATCTGATGCGACACGCTCATCGCAAGGATTAGCCAATTAAGGCTCTGACCTGCGGTTTTACATATTAAGGAGTCAAACATGATAGACACGTCTGGTACGCTAACGGCGCAGAGCCCATCAAGGGCTCACCGCGACCCGCTGAGGCGGGTAGGTCGCGGGGTGCTAGTAGCTATTGGGATATCTCTGTTCTCACCCGCTTACGCGGTAGCACCAGTTGATGAAAAACAATATGTTTCGATTAAAGAATATGCAGCTATCCTGGTAGATGATAAAGACCAGATGATATGTTTAAGTAAGTTATATGGAAAAGAGAGTGCCTGGAATCCAAAGGCTAACTCAGGCTCACATTGGGGTATTCCTCAAGGTAGATCAGAATACTTAAAGACTGCACTACCAGAGCAGCAGATTATGTGGGGATTGAAGTATATTGATAATCGCTATGGCTCACCATGTAAAGCGTGGGAGTTCTTTCAAAGGAATAACTATCACTAATGGATATGCTAATAGAACTTGTAGCGTACGAGGATTGTCCTTGCTTTTACTTTGCATCATGCCCTACTGATGGAGAACATAATGATTGAATATGAAGTAATGATTAGATGCTCCAGATGTGAGGAACCAACACCTGAGTCAGAGCTGCTTAAGGTTCATACATGGTGGGTATGTGGTAATTGTTATGATGATATCTAATGGCTAAAAAATCAGCGTTAAGAGATGATGGTAGTACTGCTCTATGGCGTAAGATCCGGCAAAGAGTATTGACCAGAGACCAACACACTTGTCAGAGATGTGGAATGGAAGCCACTCACG
>JACCDU010375322.1_pt1 | contig 10276 bp, 7 predicted proteins | sample 7446081 | NCBI WGS metagenome assembly JACCDU01 (sample SAMN15323447, study PRJNA562643) | freshwater metagenome | isolation source: river surface water | place: USA:Blue River Watershed | collected 2017-08-17
AGGCGATTAAAGATGTGTTTCAAGAAACTCCGCCTGAGCTGGCGTCAGACATTATCGACGGTGGCATTATTATGACCGGGGGTACCTCACAACTCCGCAACTTTGCCGAACTGGTACGTCGTCGCACAGGCGTGAAAGCGCAGGTGGCCGATCAGGCCCTCTTTTGTGTGGTGAAGGGGACGGGAGTGGCTTTGGAACACCTAGACACCTACAAGCGCACCATCCTAGCCAAACGCTAAATTTTAAGCGATTACTTCGTTGTGTTTCATAAAACAAACCTCACCGTGAGAAAGCCTGGGAGGCTTTCGCAAGAGGTTGCCAGCTCATTTGCGAAAATGAGCGACAACCTGAACAGCTTCTGTAGGAAGCAGGTAAGTACGGCTCGTTTTATTTTAATCACGCGCCTCGTACTCATCTTAAAATGTAACGTTTGGTATGTAACTTGCGTTTTTGGTATAATATTGTATTATTTTAAATAGAAACATCCAATCCTGGATGCAGCCTGATGTATTACTATGGGAGTGCTTAGAATGCTTAGCATGTTTGGAGGGTCGCGAGATCGTCGTCGCGGCTACGATGACTGCCGTGAAGAAGAGGTGGTTGATCCGACTTCCGCAAGCCGGGTTCAGACTGCAATTTCTACCGCCGTTGTTGCCGCAGTTGAAGATGCTGTCAGAAAGGCGGGCGGATCGACGGTTATCATCGGCCATCTTGAAGTGAAGGTGCAAATCAATGCTGCCTCGGGTGGTGGCGCTACAGTAACCGTCGCAAACAAGTAGGAGACACTTACATGGTTCAAAAACGAATCGCAGATCTTCCAGCGAATCCGGCAGCAAGCTCGGTCTACCAGATCAATGGCCAATTGTATATTCGTCTCAACGACGATTATCATGTGAAGGGTAAGATCGGAAGTCAGGCTGGCCAATGGATTGGCGATGGCGTCGCCGAAAAGCTCGATCCTGAGCAAGTTGTCGACGTGGTCTTTGATCGAACAGCATGACATTTGTCCACAACCACTCTCTTCAAAGGTGGTTTTTTTCTTGTCCACGTAACACTTCACGCATTCTCCTCATTTCAAACTATAATAGTGAGACATGGAGCGGATACCGAAGCAGTTTCAAACCCCGGAAGAGGAGATTGCCTTTTTGCGTGCGCAGATAGCTGAGCGCGAGCGCGAGCTTTTGGTGCGTGCACCAGAAGCTGATAGTACCGAGCTTGAATCGATCGCCAAGCGCCAGCTGTTTGAGTACGGTAAATTTACGCCAAACGTCGTCCTTGCTAAAGAGCGGCAAATGCCTCAAGAAGAAGTGGCAGCACAAGCAGAGCTCGTCCAGGTGTCACACAATCCCGTTGAAGACATTATGCAGATTGCGGTTGAGAAGGGGATTCATAACGCACTCACCGTCCTAGAACGAAGTAGTAGTGCATTCACCACTGATGAGGTGCATCGTCGCCTCATCGAACTCATTAAGTCAGGAGTACAGGTGGCTGACTTGAAAGAGGGTATTCCGCCGTGGCAGATTCTCCATATGACCCTCTTTGAGGTGACGCTTCCTGAAGCTAGCGAGCAGGTAGGGGGCGGCAAAGAGCATCAGCTCATTGAGCTTTTTGGGATGATGGAGCAGTTTTATGCGGGTATGCAGAGCGTTGGCGCGCACAGCAATCGTGAGCACTATGCAATTGAAGTGGCAAACCCCGAGGGAAGTGATCATATTGTGTTTTATGTCGCTGTCCCGATGCAATACGTCGATCTTTTTCAGAAGCAACTGCTTTCGCTGTATCCCAATGCCGTACTCACCGAGCAAAAGCATGACTATAATATTTTTGTCGAAGGCGGTGTTTCGCAAGTAGCGGTGGCAACACTCAAGAAGCATCCTATTTATCCCTTGCGTCCTGCTGATGCGTTTAACAGCGACCCACTTGCCGTGCTCCTTAATGCCTTTTCAAAAATTGAACGTGAAGGTGGCGGTGCTGCGCTCCAAATCATCATTAAGAGTGCGCCACAGAAATATCTCGGTACCTACCAAGAAATCATTAAGCGGATTCGTGGTGGCATGAAGGTAAGTGAATCAATCGCGCGGAGTTCAGTAACGGGTGAGTTTTACGCCTCATTTAAAGAAATGATTGTCGGCAATAAAAAAAAGACAGAGAACGACTTCCAGGCACCCGACATCGACCAAGATGCACTTGAAGTATTCGCGAATAAAATTGCGTCGCCGATGCTTGAAGCAAATATTCGTATTGCAGTGTCTGCTACGAGTGCACTCCGCACTGCGCAAATCCGTGAAGAGATTGAAGCGGTGTTCAACCAGTTTGAGGACCCGCGTGCCAATCGCATGGCGTTTCGTCAGGTAACCGGTAAAGCGCTGGCGACGTCGATTCGTAATTTCTCATTCCGTGAGTTTGTCGGGAGTGAGACATTACCGCTTTCGATGCGTGAATTAGCGACCCTTATGCACTTCCCGGGGAACGGCGTTCTATCTTCGCCTGAGTTTAAGCAGGCGGGAGCAAAGACCGCTGCGGCTCCGAGTGAACTACCTACAAACGGCACCTTGCTTGGGGTAAACGATCATCGGGGAACTACAAAAGAAATCTTTATTACTCCTGAAGATCGTCTTCGCCATTTCTACATCATCGGACAGACTGGTACGGGTAAGACGACACTCATGAAGAATATGATTATTCAAGACATCATGGCCGGCTATGGTGTATGCATGATTGACCCGCATGGTACCGATATTGAAGATATCTTGGGAGCGATTCCACCAGAGCGCGAGGACGACGTAATTTACTTTGACCCGTCGCGGCTTGATCGTGCGATTGGCTTTAACATGCTCGAGTTTGATGAATCAAAGCCAGAGCAAAAGACCTTCGTCGTTAACGAACTCTTTTCAATTTTCCAAAAACTCTACGGCAAGGTGCCAGAGAGTATGGGGCCGATGTTTGAGCAATACTTCCGCAATGCCACCATGCTTGTTTTGGAAGATCCGGAGAGTGGCTCAACCCTCATGGACATTAGTCGTGTCATGGCTGACGCTAAGTATCGACGCTTGAAACTTGAGAAAGCCAAGAACCCAGTCGTGGTTCAATTTTGGAAAGAAATCGCCACGAAGGCTGGTGGGGAAGCAGCGCTTGAAAATATTGTGCCGTACATCACCTCGAAGTTTGATGTCTTCACCGCCAACGACTACATGCGCCCAATTATTGGTCAGCAGAAGAGTGCGTTCGATTTCCGTCAGGTGATGGATACGAAAAAAATTCTTTTGGTGAATCTCTCGAAAGGTCGCTTGGGTGAAATCAATGCCAACCTCATTGGTATGATTATGGTGGGGAAGATTTTGATGGCGGCACTTTCGCGCGTTGACGACGTCACACGCAGTTTCCCTGACTTCTACCTCCACATGGATGAGTTCCAAAATATTTCGACGAACTCGATTTCCGCTATTCTCTCAGAGGCGCGCAAGTACAAGCTCGGGCTCACTGTTGCCCACCAGTTCATTGCGCAACTTGATGAAGATATTAAAAACGCGGTGTTTGGCAACGTCGGCTCCGTCGCAGCCTTCCGCGTGGGTGCTGAAGACGCACCAATCCTTGAAACCCAGTTTAAGCCAGTTTTTGATGCGCATGATCTCATGAATGTGCCGAACCGCAACGCCTACCTTCGGGTTTTGGCCAATGGTACGCCAACTAAGCCATTTAGTGTAAAAACCGTTGCTCCACCAGAGACTTCACGTGAACGAGCTGAGCGTATTATTGAAAAAAGCTATGCCCGCTACGGTCGCCCGCGTGCAGAAGTGGAAGCTGAGATCGCTGAACGCTACCAAAAGAAAACTCTCCCTGAACCGGAAGGTTTGCTATGATGTAGGTATTCTATGAAGGAGTCTTTTAATGAGGTCGGAGAACGCGTGGTGCAACCCGATGATTACATTGAGGCTGTTTTACGCGAGTCTACTAAAGAATTAGAAGCGGGAACAACGATGACAGAAGATGATTTGCAGTATTACGGAAAGCAGATTAAGCAAGAAGAACGCTCAAAAAACCTCAGTCAACCAACAGTAGAGCGAACACTAAAAGAGCTAACAGTCACTTCTGAATTTAGTCCTGAGGAACGCGCACGAATGCGCGCTGAGGTATTCAATTCAATGAATACCTTTTTCTACCAAAACAATCGCATTAAATCGGTTGATGTGCTCTGTCGACAACTTCGTGAAGTGCTGACTGAAGCAGGGATGAGTGAAACCGATATCCATGCGCTCTTTCGTGGAGAGTTGGCTACGGTTACGAAGCAGTTGGCTACCTATGAAGAAGTAAAGACACCACGCGCTGAACAAGCTCAAGAAGAAATGGCCCTCCGCGCTCGGTTACTTTCGACAGCAACAGCCCGCTTTTTTGAAACTACGAAGAAAACGATTGCAGAGGTGGTTGCGTCGTCTGTTCCTGAGCAGCGAGCGTCTGTGCTCGCGCCGGTAGCACCAGTGCCAACTTCTGAAGTAAATGTTGCCAAAATGCATGTAGCTATGGCCGACGAAGTCGTGCCTACAGATCTATATAAAGAAGATCACGCACTTTTCTTGAGGTCTAACCGAGCACGGAAGTTAGAGACTAAACAACGTCGACGTGAAGATCGTGCCCTTCCGCAGAGCGAGAAGTTGGGTAGTTCCGGGGATAACGGTTCTGAGGTAGCTGCAACAGCGCGTACAATAGATGTCAAAGCTATGTCATCGGAATCTCCAAAAATCGTACCACCAACTCCTGAAGAGCTAGAGCGTCAGCGAGCTGAACTTGATAATTTTGTAGAAGCAAACGCGCTGCGTCGCAAAGAGGCGGCGGCAGCAGTTGATGCGGTTGTTTCTGAACGCACAGTCAGTCAGACTACAGAGAAAAAAACTGGCTGGTGGGATAAGGGATTTCGCGACGCCAAAAACGGTGAAGTAGTTGCGACGAATGTAGAGAAAACAGTATCTTCTGAAAGTGAGGAAGAGGCTGAACGTTCGGTCGCTTCTTTGATGGCACAAGCAGACCGTTTGATTGCGCTCACCCGCAGTCGACGCGAGCAGGCTGACGTTTCTCATAAGGAAGCAAAAAATCTTTCAGCCGATTATACTGCCGCTCGAAGTGAAATTACAAAAATTAAAAATCGACTTCGGGCTATTCTTGATGATAGAGATGTAGCTAATAAGCGAGCTGAAATTGGCGAACTGCGTAAATCACTGGCAGAGCATTTGTGGAATTTACGTAAAGATTTTCCACTCCAGAAGGAAGCTGCTGGCGAGTCACCGTTAGATACGAACGAGTCAGTACCTACTGATCCGTTAGCTGAAAAGAAAGCGGCTGCAGTAGAGGTGCTACGAGAAAAATTTGCTAAGGCCAACGAGGCAAAAGCTGCTGCATTGCGTGCTGGCGTACCCGTGCTTATCACGCTCCCTGACGGAAGAAAGGTGGAAGGTGAGACTGAACTCATTCACGATAATGGAACAACACTCGCAGTTTCATGGCTTGAAGACGGTACACGCAAACAACAAGTAGTTGACCGAACTGCGGTGATGCAATTGACCGAGACAGAAGTACTACCAGAGGACGGTACACCGCTTGAGCGTTTTTCAAGCGACACAACCTTGCATGAAGCAGCGCGTGTAGCTCTAAACGAGCAGAACCCGGAAGTTGCTCCGTCACAGAGTGAAAGACAATTTACCCGTGGTGAAAGCGTTCTCGTTACGCGTCCTGATGGTTCACGAGCTGCGGCTACTATTGATGCTGTTTCAGCTGACGGCAAGTTGGTTGTAAAGCTACAAGAGAATGGAAAGGATGTATATCTCAATAATATAAATCCACGTGAGGTATCACCGATGGCTATTTCGACTCCGGTAGATTTTGATGAATCGCTACTTCCACTGCCTGACTACATGGTGGCAGCGACTGAGGCTGGTGCAGATACGTCAGCACTTCTGTCAGTAGAATCTGCTGTTGCGGCAGCACGTGAGAAACTTGAAGCTACAATTGCAGCTCGTGGAATCTACCCTAACGCGATATTGGCTGAATCACAGAGTGATCAGTTCATGACGTTGAAAAAGCACTTACAAACACTTGAAGAACGATTGGCTTCAGCCAAGCTATCAGCAGCGGTTATGCGACCAGAAGAAGTGCAGGCGTTACGCTCGGAATTAGCAGACGTTGAGTATCGCCTCAGCCTCATACCGGCACAGAAGGAGAAACAAGAGCCGTACATGCTTACCGAGGACATGCTTGTTCGTGATGAGGTTCTTAAAGAAGGAGCATGGGGAATGCTTGCTAGGATGGAAGAGCGGGCACGAGGTCGACTTCGCGAACAGCTTCCTGCCGTGGCTGACCGGGAACTTGATCCCAAAAAAGAATCTAAAGCTCGCCGCTGGTTTGAGCGTGGAGGAATCCTCACTGTTGGCTTCCTACTAGGAATGCTCGCCGGAGCTGATCAGGAACAAAAAAATGGTACCGGACCAAGTGTAGATCCTTTTGAGACCTCTGCGCCGGCAAGTCCTTCAGATACTATTGAGCCGAGTATTACCATTGTACCCGACGTGAAGCCGATTGAAGGTGCGTGGCCGACAGCTGAAGCCGATGCTGGGGGTGAAGCGGTGGCAGACACAGCCGAGCCAGCAGCAGCTGAAGCAGGTGGCACCATCGAACCAACGATTACCGACGTGACTGACCGGGTGGCAGCAGAAACTGAAAAGGCTCCTGACTACACCGTTAAAGCAAGTGATAATCTTTGGGATTTTGCTGAGGGTGATGTTGAAGATAGAGAACAGCTTGCTCCGCTCAATGGTTTAACTGAGTTACAGAAGAATCTTGTTCTCAATGATATGGTGACGGCGCTTAAGTACAATAAAGACTTAATGCGTGAACTCGGTCTCCGAAGTGGTAACCCAAATAAGATCTTCCCGGGTGAAGTAATTAAGACACAAGTATTGGTCGATCTACTGGAAGAGATTAAACGTGACCGTGGTCTTTCATAAATATATGTCATTACAACTCACAGCAGAACAACTTAAAGCACTCGGCATGGAGGCATATGCGACGCCAAAGAGTCGCCAGGTCTTGATGGAGCGAATTGGCAAGGTTGTTTTTGATGGCGCGATGGTTCGATTGATTCAAGGACTTACTGAAGAGCAAATTTATGCATTGAATCATGCACTAGAGAGTTGCGATTCGTTTATGTGCGTCATTGAGTATGTTGAACGTGCGTACCCGCAGTTTAAAAATTATCTTCGTGAAGAACAAGAAGGGTTCGTAGAAGCGTATCTCGGACAGTTGCAATCAAAAGCATAAATGTTATCCACGGAATTACTACGGGTGGCCAGCTACGCTGGCCACCCGTTGCGGTATACTACGTGTACTATGTCGATGGCGACAGGAGGTTCTTCAAACAGCTCTTTCTCTTTGGTAACAGAGACTGTTTTCAATATGGCTGATGAGCACGATGTACTCGCGCTCCTCCGGCAGATTCATGTAAGCGTGTTGCCGCTCGAGATAAAAAACTATCTCCGCGATCTTGTTTTTAGTACACGTTTCGGTACGCCTGCACCGATAGATACAGCGATGATAGCAACCTTTAAGACACATGGTTTTGCTATTACGACGAGTGCTGCAGCTAAAGCTGAGCTTATGAGTTCCGTCGCGCCACAAGCAACGGTGACTGAACCACGAAAGCCCGTCGCACTTGTTATTGGCTTTTCGCGTCATGCACCACAATTTGCAAAAGCAGTGAGCAATGGATCATTTACTCCAGTGTCAGCTGCAAATACAGTACCCGACTCAGCGCCAAGTGCAGCGCCCGTAGCGCCACTTAGAGAGCATGACGCGATTCCTGAGGTGCTCCTTGAAACACCACCAGTACCTGAAGTTGTGCCACCGGTCCCTGAAGCTCCGTTGTCTGAAGCGGTTGCTGTCCCGATTCGCATTACTCCAGATGAGCCCACCAAAGCTCCGGTTGTTACATTGGAAGAGCCTATAACACTTGAACCCGTATCTCCTAGTACTGTCCCCCCTGAAGTTACGCCGGCACCAGTGACAGCAGCAGTTACTCCTGCCCCGGTGTCAGTAATTGATACCCCGCTTCCTTCGTCGTTCACTGTACCGAGTGAACGAATTGCTGCAATTAAGCGCGAAGTGAATGCGATGGTCGGCAACCCGGTTAATTTGATTGACGTCAACAACGAGGTTGGACGTGAATACATGAACGCACTCTTGGATGCGATGAAGAAAACCATTGGCGCCACGTCTGCAGAAGAGACAGAACGCGCAATGGCACGCCTTGAGCGAGCATTTGTTGCGGTAAAAGAGACGCTCGGGCACGGAGAAGTTGCTCCTGCTCCTGTTGCAGAACAAATCTCTCCAGCCACTGAGACTCCTATAGTCAAAGCGGAAGTTTCTCTGCCTACTGCTGAACCGCTGACTGAACCGGTTGCAGTACCTACTTCTGTGTCAGACGCTCCGCAAGGCACAGAGTCAGTTGCAGCTCCCGCTCCTGGTATAGATGCAACTCCAGTTGCTGAGCCGATGCAACGTCGAACCTTGTCAGTTGCAAGTCTCGACGAGGCTGATGCTCCTCAAGTGACGCCATTTAAGTCGGCCATGCCAGTTTCAGAGGTTGCTGCTTCACCTGTGCCCGAACCAGAGGAACCAAAGTCAGAGCCAGTTGCATCTGGTTTGCAGTCTGTGGCCGCAGTAATGTCGGAGACAATACATGCACCATCTACAGATGTGTCGGTTCCAGAAGTTTCTCCAGTTGCTCCAATTGAATCCGTTGTAGTTCATGAACCATCAATGGATGTCGCTGATACTCAGCCAAAGCACGAAGTAATCACCTCAGTCGCTAAAGAGAAACAACTTAAGGAACTGATGGAGGCACGTCAAGCTGCAGAGGCCGCTAGTGAAGAAGCGCGAGCTGCTAAAGTCGCCAATAACCCACTCATGGCCGACGATGTAAATAGTGGTTTGGGTCAGCTATTAGCTGAGTGGAAGCTCTTCAAGAGCAGTGGTATTTTTGGTACCGGTCCATCGGGGGTCGATCATCCTTTGTATAAAAAAATTAGCCAGCTCACTATGGCGGCACTTTTGGCGGGCAGGTTTGAAGGATCGACTCCTGAGATTAAGCGGAGTATTGCAGATTACATGAATGGGTGGCGCTACGAAGAGGGGATTGTACACGAACAGGGTGAAACTTTTGAGACCTATCTCCGTCGGGTAATTCGCCATATTTTAGATAACCAAACCAAGCAGTAGACGTAGCGAACGCTGTCACGCATAATAGCGTCATGCCAAACCATCACGCGCTTGTGTATATTGCTGACTCCGTGTCGGCAATCGATATGCCATCCGAACTTCGAGTACCGTCACTCGATGTTGTTCATCTGGTAACCGATAGACTCCTTATTGCTGATGCACGTCAGCTCATTACTGAAGCGATGACGAAACCGGTAGCGGACGCCTTTCGGACGTTTGTTATTGTGGTACGTGATTTTCAGCCTGAGGCGCAACACGCTCTCCTAAAACTTTTTGAGGAACCTCCAACAACGACCCGTTTTATTCTCATTCTGCCACGTTTTGACATACTGCTGCCAACGCTCCGTTCACGCGTACTGTTGGTTGGTGCAACAACTATGAGCACTACTGAGAACATGTATTTCATGCCGTTCTTGCAGGCGTCATATGCCGATAGACTCGCGCTTGTAACAGAATACGCAAAAGATAAAGATATGGCTGCTATGGAAGCGCTTGTGCGTGGAGCTGAGGAGTATGCATCGACAGTTGCGCAGACCGAGCCGTCAATGTTGCGGACGGTTCTTATGATTCGCGACTATTTTGCTTTTTCTGGCGCGTCGCGCAAAATGCTCCTTGAGTCGCTGGCGCTCGCTCTACCGGTAGCCTAACCTGTGGTAGAATGCGACGATAACGAATACACGAATATAAGACTGAAATTATGATTGATTTTGATGCTCGAAGTAAAGGAATTATCGACTGGCTCATTACTGAATACACTGGCGTGCGCACTGGCCAGGCTGCGCCAGCGCTCCTCGATAGCGTGAAGGTGGAGAGCTATGGGAGTCGCATGCCGATCAACCAAATGGGAACTGTGTCAGTAGAGGACGCGCGCACACTTCGCGTGTCAATTTGGGACGCAGGGCAAGTAAAGGCAGTTGAAACAGCGATGCGAGACGCTGATCTTGGTGTATCACTTGTCGTCGATTCTTCAGGTATGCGCGTTATTTTTCCCGAGCTCACTAGTGAACGTCGTGTA
>JACCDU010636190.1_pt1 | contig 10274 bp, 10 predicted proteins | sample 7446081 | NCBI WGS metagenome assembly JACCDU01 (sample SAMN15323447, study PRJNA562643) | freshwater metagenome | isolation source: river surface water | place: USA:Blue River Watershed | collected 2017-08-17
GACCTTGTCTCAAAGCGCGAGCCACTCTTTGAAGAAAAGGCGTTTGAGGACAACCCTCGTGCCTGGGGTGATGGAGATAACTCAAACGATGATCGCCTCAGAGACGAGAGACCGCCGCACTGGGGCTAGTCAGACGACTTTGAAGAGCCAGCCGAGTCGGTTCGGTAGAAGCCGGAACCCTTGAAGGTAACCCCCAAGTTTCCAAACTGTTTTCTTAGCTCACCCTGACACTCAGGGCACTTGGTGATTGGGTCATCAGAGAAGGACTGCTGAATGTCGAATGCGTGCGAGCAGTCCTTGCAGACATACGAATAAGTAGGCAATTTTCCTCCTGAACCAGATAAGTCTAGAGAACTCAGTGGCCGAGGAAGTAATTGATTGCTGTAGGCGAAACAACACCTGAGACTTTTTGGTCATGGGGCTCGACCGGGAGCTGTTCAACAAACTCGTCTTCAAAAATTACCGCGAACTTCGGGCAGTGAACCAATCCCAAAACACGGTCGTAGTAGCCCTTGCCTTTACCAAGTCGATTGCCACTTGAATCAACCGCTAGTGCCGGCACCAAGACAAGCTCAATTAGATCGGTGTCCACAGCCATTCCGTTTGGCTCCTGCAGGCCATATGCACCGACGGTTGTTTCACCGGCTGCAAATTCCAGCGAATCTGATTTGACGCGTGGCAAAAGTAACTCTCGTCCGGTTGCAATCACCCAATTGTTGAACTCGGTCACATCGGGTTCGGTTTGCTGGGGGGAGTAGCTGGCAATCACTTGGGCTTCGCACTCCATCGCGATGCGGACCAAGTTGGCGAACAAACCCTCAGAGCTTTTGGGGCGATTGCTAAGCATGATGTGCCTAAGGTTTGCTTTGTCGCTTGATTGCATAGCGGTAATCTTGCCAGCGTGTGGGACAAACAGCGATTCGAACATGGCAATGTGGCAGTTCGAAAACTAACTCGCCTTGATTACCCCGCTCTGGATCATCTTCTTCACAAAGATCGGGACTGGTTGGAACCCTGGGAGGCAACTACTCCGGGGCTTAGAACGCTTCTCGATGTTCGCTGGTTGGTTTCATCTCTTGTGAAGCAGCACAAAAAAGGTCAGAGCTTGGCTTTTGTCATTCTCTACAAAGACCAAGTTGTTGGACAGCTCAATGTTTCAAACATCCTCCACGGCTCGGCCTCATCTGGAACCATCGGTTATTGGATCTCAAGAGATTTTGCTGGCCTGGGCATCACTCCGATAGCAGTGGCACTCACCATCGATTACCTTCTCGGCGCATACGGTTTGCATCGAGTCGAGATAGACATTAAGCCCGATAATGCTGCGAGCCTGAGGGTGGTCGAAAAGCTAAAACTTCGTCATGAGGGCACCAAGCTTCGCTACATAAATATCAATGGCAGATGGGCAGATCACGAAGTGTTTGCTATCACCCAAGAAGAGCTCAAGGGATCGCTTTTAGACAGGCTTTGAAACACGCCTAGAACGAAACTCGAAAAGTTCTTCTGAGGACATATCTTGTTGTCTATGGGTAACTCAATTGGACTAGGCGGAATCAGTCTTGTAATCGCCGCCGTGGTCTGGTTGCTAATTTTTGTTCCCGGCTACGCAAACCGCTCACAGCTCAAAGCTTCAGAGCAACTGGTTAGAACCGAGGCAAAGGTCGCAAAACGCCTTGCACCGATCACCGCTGACCAGAGGTTGCGCAGACTGCTCAACACCCAGCGCGGCTTCTCGGTTTTGTTCGGTCTGGGTTTCTTGGGTGCAATTGCAACAGCACTCGCTGCAGCGACCGATGGTTTTTGGTGGGTGGCTTTTTCTGTTATCACCCCAATCACGATCCTGGCCCTATTTGTCCAGCGCGCAGCAGGACAGCAGGCCGCAAAGCTCGCCGCTCAGCGTCATCGTGAGCGAGCAGCCGTGCTCGATCGATCCAAGCGTCAAGTGCGCAAGCCTGAGTCCAGAGAGTGGACTCCTAATCGTTTGCCAGCCCCGCTAACCACCAATCAGATTGGTGAACTATCTGCTCCACTAGCGGACGTAATTGAGATTCAGAACCCGAAGAAGGCACTGACAAGTTCCGAGATAGACGCAATATTGGCAAGGCGTAGGGCAATTTAGCTTTTATACCTTAGGCTTTTCCCGATTTCCCCCACCTGACTACTAATGGAGCGCGAAAAAAATGGGTTTGTTCGATTCAATCAAGAATCTAATCAAGAAGACTTCCAACACCGCAGCCAAGGAAGCACCTGCTGTTGTGAAGGAAGCAGAGGCTCTCGTTGAGAAGAGCGTAAAGGCTGCAACCGACCTAGCAAACGACGTTGCTAAGGAAACCTTGACTGCAGTTGAGAAGGGTGCGAAGACCGTCGCTAAGTCTGCAGCAACCGCTCGCAAGGCAACCACCAAGAAGCCTGCCGCGAAGAAGACCACCACCGCTGCAAAGCCAGCTGCAAAGAAGACTGCTGCTAAGCCTGCCGCGAAGAAGACCAGCACTGCGGCTAAGCCAGCTGCAAAGAAGACCGCTGCAAAGCCAGCAGCGAAGCCTGCAGCTAAGAAGACAACCGCTGCCAAGCCAGCTGCAAAGCCTGCGGCAAAGTCAGCTGCTGCTAAGCCGGCTGCAAAGAAGACTGCTGCTAAGCCTGCAGCTAAGAAGACCACCACTGCGGCTAAGCCAGCTGCTAAGAAGCCGGCCGCTAAGAAGCCAGCGGCAAAGTAACTAGCTCAAAACGTATCCCACCGATTCTTGAAGGGTCGGGTGTTTGAATTCAAACCCCGATTCCTCAAGTCGGTGGGATTTCATTTTCTGGGAGCAAAGCAATAGTTCTTGAGCAGCAACCCCGATCAATGTGTTCATGACAAACGCCGGCACTCGGAAGAAGGCTGGGCGCTTGAGTGACTTGGCCAAGGCTTTCACGATGTCTTCGCAAGTCGCAGGCTCAGGTGCAGTGAGGTTGTAGGGACCAGAGCAAGCCTCGTTTTGAATCAAGTGGATGATCGCGCGAGCTTCGTCCTCAAGGCTGATCCAAGCCCACCACTGCTTGCCGCTTCCGAGTGCTCCACCGATTCCCAGTTTGATTATTGGTAGCAACTTGCCAAGGGCTCCAAGTTTCTTGCTCATCACCATCGTGGTTCTTGCGAGCACCACTCTGGTGTTGGCTTTCAGAGCTTCCTGCTCCCACTGCGCAGCTAGGTCCGAGAGAAAACCGCTGCCCTTTGGGCTTGATTCGGTTAGTTCTTCATCACCGCAGTCGCCGTAGTAGCCGGATGCCGATCCAGAAACCAACACCTTCGGCTTGTTCTTGGCGGAGTTGATGGCGTTTACAAGGGTTCTAGTTGAGTCGAGCCTGGAGGAAACGATCTCCCGCATGTACTTCTTGGTCCATGGGATCTTCCCGGTGGTAGCGCCGGCCATATTCACCACGGCATCGATGGATTCCATGAGGTTTGGGTTCAGTTCACCGGTGCTGGGGTTCCAGAAAACCTGATCGGAGGTGGTCGGTGTGGAGCGAGTTAGTAGAACTGGTTCGTGGCCCAATAGACGAAGTTGCCTGGCAACCTCGGAGCCAACCAAACCTGACGCTCCAGAAATCAATACGCGCATCCAAGCCTCTTCCCTCAGTAATACCTACAATTACTCCTTGTTGATTATTCCGCCCCGGCGGAGAACGGATTTCTCGTGAACGTCGAACTATGGGTATGGATCGCAACCATCGTGGTCCTGGTTGGAATTCTGACCGCGGACTTTATCTACCAGTTCAGAAACCCTCACGAGCCAACTCTGAAAGAGTCAGCAATCCAGGTTTCCATCTACGTAACCGCTGCGCTGCTGTTTACCTTCCTCATCGGTGGCGTCTGGGGGCCGCAGTATGCGGCCGAATACATCGCGGGCTGGGTAACCGAATACAGCCTCAGTGTCGACAACATCTTCGTATTCCTGATCACCTTCACTCAGTTTGTAGTGCCGAGAGAACTCAGATCACAGGCGCTACTGATCGGTATCGCGATTGCGCTGGTATTGCGTTTTATCTTCATCCTCTTGGGTGCGGCATTCATCGAAAACTTCAGCTGGGCCTTCTACGTATTTGGTGCCTTCCTAGTTTTCACAGCCGTCAAACTTGTCGCAGAGTTTTTCCACAAGGGTGAAGAAGATTCCAATGAGGCCGGAGGCCTTGTTAACTTCATTAAGAAGCACGTCCCAACCACAGACGATTACCACGGCAACAAATTTGTTGTGCTAATCAAGGGCAAGAAGCACATCACCCCGCTTCTTCTAGTCATGATCTCGATCGGCTTCACCGATTTGCTATTTGCGCTCGACTCGATCCCGGCTGTTTACGGTCTAACCAAAGAGCCATACATCGTTTTCGTGGCGAACGTTTTTGCCCTGCTCGGGCTTCGTCAGCTCTACTTCCTGCTCGGTGGTTTGATGGAGCGACTGAAGTATCTAGGTATTGGTTTGAGCATCATCTTGGCTTGGATTGGTGTGAAGTTGGTTATTCACGCCCTGCACAAGAACGAGTTGCCATTTATCAATGGCGGTGAGCACGTGACCTTTATCCCAGAGATCACTACCGAGCTATCGCTCACCGTGATCTTGGTCACTTTGGTCGTCACAACGGTTTGGTCACTGGCAGCAACCACCAAGTCGCGAGCTAGCTAGCGAATTCGCTTCACAGCGAATAGCGCTGCGAGCAGGGTGGCAACACCGAAGACCACTGAAACCAGTAGCGCTGCTTCTGGAGCCACGGCATCAACCGAAATACCAGCGAGAGCGCTTCCAGCTGAGAATCCGACCAGCTGTCCGGTGGTCGTCCAACCGTAGGCCTCAGCGGTCTCTGAGCCTGTGGTTCCCTCTGCGACCCACAGCGCCAAAATACCCAGTGTTGGCGCAACGCCGAGTCCGGCAATAAACAGGGCTGCACCAACCCACAGCGGATCAGCGGAGTTCAGTGGAATCAGGATGTAGCCCACCAGGGTGATTCCCAAAAACACAGGCAGCGCCCACCTACCCTTTGCTCTTGGAGCTAATAGGAAGCCGGAAAGCAATGAGCCGACCGAGAAGACTGCGAACATCACTCCAGCGGTTTGCTTATCAAACAACGCAACAGCGCCCACCTCGACGCCAGCGAATGAGCCAACAAACAAAAGCCCCAGGAAAGTCACTGCGGTGACGGCCGGGTTTTTCAGCACTCGGCCCACAGAGGTTTTCGAAGCCTGGATTTTTGCTGTGGCGACCGATTTGTTGGTGAGAATCCAAATCGATCCGAAGATCTGAATTGCACCAATTGTGATCAGCATCGCAAGGTTGCCAAACTGAGCCGCAACCAAGGTTGCAACCAGTGGCCCAATCACCCAGATGATCTCCTGGGCTGCCGCATCGAGCGAGTAGAGCTGGGGAAGTAGCGGCTTCGGGGTGATCTGGGGATAGATCGTTCTAGCGGCTGGCTGAATAGGTGGGGAGCTTAGCCCAACCAGGAAAGAGAGGAATACCAGCAGCAGGGGCTCTGGCGGCACAAACCCCATTGCCAGAAATGAGGACGTGGTAATCAAGGTGGAGATTGCTATGACTCGTCTGACCCCGAAACGCGCCATGTAACGAGCAAGAATCGGGCCTGAAATCGATGCACCAATGGTCTCAGCTCCGAGTGCGATACCCGCGATGGCATATGATCCCGTGACATCTTGGATGTGAATGATGAAGGCGAGCGAGAGCATGCCAAATGGGAATCGAGCCACCAGCTGCGCGAGTAGCAGGATTACCGACTGCGGCGCAGCCGCGAGCGAGCGCATGCCCTTTTCCAACTAATCCTCTTTCAAACCCAGAACGGGAACCACATCTGAATCTGCCAGACCCAGTTGGGCACTTCAAGCCCCATCCAAATCGAGGCGAAGTACAACCCAAGAAGCATAGTCAGCAGGATGAATCCAGTGATAACCCGGCTTCGCTTTTGAGTTAGCCCAAGCACATAGCCGCGTTTTTGGTAGCGCTGCAGTGCATAGCTAAGAGCCAAGACCAAGAACGCCGAGAACACAACCGTGTAGAACTGGAAGGTGGTTCGTTCCAGATAGCCCAGCCAGGGCGCCCAACCCGCAAGAAAACCGGTGGCGATCAGGCCCGCGGTTTTGTCCTGGAGCCTAAAGAATCTGTAGCTCGCCCAAAAAGCGGCAATTACCCCACCGATCCAGATGGCCATATTCGGCACCGCTGTAATGGCAACCGTGCAACTGTCTAGGTAGCTGCAATCCTCGTATTTTTCGAAAAAGAACGCGGTTGGTCTAGCGCTAACCAACCATTGCAGGGCATTTGATTGATATGGGTGATCGCTGCCTAGACCGGTGTGAAAGCGGTATGAGTTGAGGTGATATTCCCAGAGCGCTTCAAACCAGGTTGGTTTTGCCTTCCTGCCCCAACCAGAGTCAGTCGTGATCCAACCAAGCCAGGAGGTGAGGTAGACCCCGAGAGCCGGCAAGATCATGGTCACCGCGTTTAGACCACCCTGCAGAAAAGCTGGCCAGGCTGATAGCCCAGCTTTTGATCTTCGCAGCAGATCGCTCACAAAGCTGTAGAGCCCGAAAGCCGCCAGGAAGTAAAGGCCGGACCACTTGGTTGCCGCCGCAGCTCCAAAAGAAATGGCGGCCAGAAGTAACCAGGGGCGAAAGCTAATAATGCGCTCAACGCTGGGCAATCGACTCTGATCAAGAACCATGAAGAAGAACCCGAGCAGCACGAAGAAGGCGAGTATGCCATCTAGCACAGAGGTGCGGGCCATGACAATCGAGTGCCCCTCAATCGCGAGAAACAGACCGGCTAAAACAGCAAACTTATTGGAGCGCAGCAGGATTCGAGCAGTTGCAATTAGCAGGGGAATTGCCAGGGTGCCCAGCAGGGCAACCGAAAACCTCCAGCCGAAGCTTGAATCTGCTCCGAAAAGCCACATGCCGAAGTAGATGACCCATTTACCAAGCGGTGGGTGAACTACGTAGGAACCTCGTTCGGTGTAGTCGGTGAAATTTCCGGCTTCAAAACTTGGATCAAAGTTCTCCGGCCAATCCTTCTCCGTGCCGGTTTGGCCAAGGGTCCAAGCGTCTTTGACGTAGTAGGTCTCGTCGAAAACCAAATTCTGTGGATTTGCAAGATTCCCAAAGCGAAGCAGAGCTCCGAGGGCAGTGACCGCGAGGGAGCCGAGAAGTAGAAAGTGTCGGGATGCGACAAGCCGCTCCAAGCGCTTAGTCAGTTGCCCAATCACGCTTAGATGCTAGTTTGCTTCTTGTGTTGATTCTCGCTGCCACCCCAATCGGCAACCTCTCTGATGCATCCCCAAGACTTCGAGAGTTGCTGGGTAGTGCCGAATACCTGGCGGCGGAAGACACCAGGGTGGTTAAGCAACTGGCGACAGCTCTGGGTATCAAGCTGCACGCAAAGCTATTTTCACTTCATGAGCACAACGAATCTGAGCGCATCGGGCAGCTGATTGAAATTGCCAAGGCCAAGGATTTGGTAGTGGTGAGCGATGCTGGAATGCCAACAGTTTCTGATCCTGGATTTCAACTGGTTCGCCTTGCTGCTGAGCATGATGTGGAGATCACCGTCGTCCCAGGACCTTCTGCCGTATTGGCGGCGCTCGCGGTCTCGGGGCTTCCAACCGACAGGTTTACCTTCGAGGGCTTTTTGCCTCGCAAACAGGGGGATCGAAAGAGAGCATTCACCGAGCTGCTGACAGAGCGCCGCACGATGATCTTTTTTGAGGCTCCGCACCGAATTCTTGACTCGCTCGAAGACGCAGCAAGTGTTTTTGGTTCAGAGCGGCGCGCTGCCGTTTCTAGGGAGCTAACTAAGAAGTTTGAGCACACCGAAAGAGGCTCACTGCTAAATCTAATCGCCTGGGCGAAAACCGAACCCAAGGGTGAAATGGTTTTGGTGATTGCCGGTGCGGATCCAGAAAAGGCTGATCCTGAATCTTTGGCCAAACTCGCCCTGGAAATGGCAAGTCAAGGGGTGAGGCTCAAAGAAGCTGCGGCTGAGCTAGCTAAAGCGCACTCGGTGTCATCCAGCGCAATTTACGATGCCGCTCTGCGGCTGAAAGCCTAAGATATCTCAGGTGTCCAAGTCCTTTTACGTTACGACCCCGATCTTCTATGTGAACGATGCTCCACACATCGGTCACGCCTATACCGAAGTGGCGGCGGACGTTCTAACCAGATGGCACGCACAGCGCGGAGAAAGCTCCTACCTCCTAACCGGGACCGATGAGCACGGCGAGAAGGTGCTCCGCACCGCGCTTGGCAATAACACCGATCCAAAGAGTTGGACCGACAAGCTTGTAAACGATGCATGGTTACCGCTTCTTGAGACCATCGACATCAACAACCAGGACTTCATCAGGACTACCGAGCCAAGACACATGGTCGCGGTGCAGAAGTTCTTGCAGCAGCTTTTCGATACCGGTTTCATCTATCAGGGCTCATTCCAGGGCAACTACTGCGTAGGTTGCGAGGAGTACAAAAACGAGGGTGACCTCATCGACGGCACCGGCGATTTCGAGGGGGAGCGGGTTTGTGCAATTCACTCCAAGCCGGTCGAAAAGCTCAACGAGACCAACTACTTTTTCAAGCTCAGTGAGTTTCAAGACAGGCTGCTGAGCCACTATGAGCAGAACCCAACTTTTATTCAGCCAGATTCGGCTCGAAACGAAGTCGTGTCATTTGTTCGCTCGGGTCTGAGCGATCTCTCGATCTCGAGGTCGAAGGAGCGTTTCGACTGGGGAATCGACATCCCCTGGGACAACTCTCACATCACCTATGTCTGGTTTGACGCCCTATTGAACTATGTAACGGCAGCGGGTTGGGCGGATGACCCAGCCAAGTTTGCGAGTTTGTGGCCGGCGGATGTTCAGGTGGTTGGAAAAGACATTCTCCGCTTCCACGCCGTGATCTGGCCGGCGATGCTGATGGCTGCCGGATTGCAACCACCAAAGCAGGTCTTTGGTCACGGTTGGCTTTTGGTTGGTGGCGAGAAGATGTCGAAGTCGAAACTCACCGGAATTGCCCCCACTCAGATCACCGAACAGTTTGGTTCGGATGCTTTCCGCTACTACTTCATGAAGGCGATCGGATTTGGTTCTGACGGCTCCTTCAGCTGGGAAGACCTCAATGCGCGTTATCACGCTGAACTGGCGAACGGATTTGGAAACCTGGCCTCCCGCACCATCGCAATGGTGAATCGATACTTTGATGGCGTTGTCCCGGCTGCAGCCGCAGTTACAACTGCCGACCAGAGCGTTATAGAGGTTGCCAAGGCTGCAATCTTGGGTGCCGATGCCGCAATCGACAAGGTTTTGATCCACGAGGCAATCGCCAAAGCATGGACCCTGGTGGATGAACTAAACAACTACATCACTGTTCAAGAGCCATGGGTGCTCGCCAAGGATGAAGCGAATCGCGATCGCTTGGCGACCGTGTTGAACACCGCTTTGCAGGGCTTAGCAACCCTCAGCGTTTTGTTTGCGCCGATTTTGCCCAAGGCAACCGCGAAGCTATTCGCTGCTATCTGCCCGGGACAAGACCTAACTGCCACCACTCTCGCCAGCGCTTTGGATTGGAACTTGGTGCAGGTCGGGACGAAGTTGGCAGAGCTCGAAGTACTGTTCCCCAGAGTCGAAGAGTAAATGAGCGAACCGATTAGAACTCGGTCCTCCTACGACGGATCCAAGCCAGCTCACTACCCTGAGCTACCGGAGCCTTTGGAGCTTGGCACCTATGACAATCACACCCATTTGGAGATCGCCGATGGCGAGACCCCGATGAGTGTTTCCGAACACCTTGACGCCATGCGTGCGGTTGGCATGTTGGGTGCGGTTCAGGTTGGTGTGACTTTAGAGAGCTCACGGTGGTCGGCGAAGGTGGCTGAAAGCGAACCAATGCTGCTTGCCGCAGTGGCGCTTCACCCGAACGAGGCACCGCTCTATGCGACCCGGCAGGAACTGGACGACGCGATTGCAGGCATTGCTGAGCTTGCAGCCAAGCCCAGAGTGCGAGCGATTGGCGAAACCGGACTGGACTTTTTTAGAACCGAGGGTGAGGCAGAGCTTGAGGCTCAGCTCTACTCGTTTGAGCGCCACATCGAAATCGCTAAGCAAAATGACATCGCACTCATGATTCATGATCGCGATGCGCACGGAGATGTGGTGAAAACCCTGAGGCGAGTGGGTGCACCCGAGCGCACAGTTTTTCACTGCTACTCCGGTGACCTCGAACTTGCAAGTATCTGCCAGGAGAA
>JACCDU010614710.1_pt1 | contig 10273 bp, 19 predicted proteins | sample 7446081 | NCBI WGS metagenome assembly JACCDU01 (sample SAMN15323447, study PRJNA562643) | freshwater metagenome | isolation source: river surface water | place: USA:Blue River Watershed | collected 2017-08-17
GCGAGCCAGAGGTTGGCTTGATCAACTTTCTCATGCGTGAACGACATGGCACACCATTTGAGCACAACGCATTTAGGTTCATTATCAAGTGCCCCATATTCGTGGCACGTGAGTGGTTCAGGCACCGCATTGGATCTTTCAATGAATTCTCAGCTCGTTACTCTGAAGTACAAAATGAGTTCTTCGTTCCTGACGTCAGCGACGTAAGGGCCCAGGTTGGCAAGCCGGGTGCCTACACGTTTGAGAGGATTAACACAGACGATGCAGAGGCAGCCGTAGGCATCATCACAAAAGCTAACGATGACGCATACAGGGCGTATAAGTACCTTATTCAGATGGGTGTGGCCAAAGAGCTGGCACGCACTGTGCTTCCAGTGTCAATGTATACGCAGTTCTTCTGGACTGTGAATGCAAGGGCACTGATGAACTTCCTGTCGCTGAGGAACTCCCCTCATGCACAGATTGATATTCAACGCTATGCACAGGATGTGGAGAAGATCTTCAAGGACAAGATGCCTGTGACCTACGAGGCCTGGCTATCAAATGGGCGCGTAGCCCCTTGATGTGCATTACTTGTAATACGTTGTTGACATTGATCACTTCTGGACATAGGCTGACTTTATGAGTGATGACGAGTACACATTTGAGGATCTGCAAAAGGATCTTGACTTCCTTGTAGCAAAAGGCCTGATTGAGATTGGTGGCATTGATGAGCAGGGTCGCTGGCTCTACAAGGCGACTGAAGCCTCTCTTGCTATGACTGAGGAAGAGCAGATGGCTCTCATCATGTCAGAGCTTGACAACGAAGAAGAGTGAGCCGTAGGCCCTACCATAGGCCCCTATCAGCAACTGCGTTAAACGCCCACCATACGCATGCCGCAAGGCATCAGTGCGTCACTGACACTATGGCTTCATTGGGATCATTGAGTCAGTCAGCTTTAGTGTCATGAATGCTTGACACATATCAGGCGAGATCCACTTGCGATACGCAAAGCACTGCATGTCCTGTGGATAGAATGCTGATGAGAAGTCCTCGCTTGAGGCCCCTAGGTAGTCCACGTCAAAGAACTCCATTGGGATCTCGTACACAACGCATGTCTTGAACGAGTCAAATGAGGGGACAGAGTACGTACGATTATTCTCTGTTGTGATTGTGTCAATGCCCTTGAACCTACGCCCCCCTGTGACAGCTATGAAACCTGCTGCGTGATAGGGGTTTGAGCACAGGTTGATGACGCCCTCTTCGTTTGGCGCAATACCTTCCTTGGCGATCAAGTAGGCGTAGTCAGGGTAGGTTGCGTGATAGAGCGTCTCAATAGTCTTAGGCCTTGGCATAAGGCACACAATAGTTGAGCAGGCCTGATTGCGAAAGGCCACATGCCCATATGCTCGAAATTTTTTTCGCAGCGCTGAAAACGGAGAGGGACCGCATGACGGCCCTTATTGCCATTCCTTAAATAGATTTATCTGAACCGTCTTTTGGCGGTGGTCCCATCCGGCACAGGATCACCCGCTTGGTCGGCTTGTCAGGCTTGCACTTTTTGTGCACTGCAAGCCACTTCTCGTATCTGCGCTTGGCGAACAGCCCGGTGAAGATCTCGTGATGACCAGCTGCGCAGGTGTACTCGTACCTGTCAGCCATTGTCGTTGGTCCAACCTTCGTAGGTATCCTCTGTGCGGTTCTTGATCCATTTGTCAATTGCGCTCTGAAGCTTGTCGGGATTCTTTACATCATCAATGAAGATCTCTTTTACAAGCTCAGCTTTGTATAACTCGGGTTTGTATTCCTTCACCACTTCGTTCTGCTCAATGAGCTGGCGCAATACTGCAGAGATGCTGTTAGCCCGTGAGAAACGCTCCCAGAGGTCACTCTTTTCATCCTCAGTCATGTTGTGGCGCATGGTCTCATATTCATGCAGTAGCTTATTTGCAGCCATATCGGTCTCAACAAAGACTTGGATGAGGTCGGCGGCGATTTGAATTGCGTCAAATTTATAAACGAGTGGTACGAGGGCGCCGGCGGAATTGTTTGCGACGAACTTGTGGTATTGCTCGGGGATCTCTTGCATGGGGTACCTCCAAATAATAAAAGGGTTGAGGGTATCAGGATAAATTTATCTGATAGATGTTACAACAATCACGCTATTAGTTGAAGGATGATGTGCTCATCCTTCGTAAAATATACGGCATGGGTATTTTCGTTTTAGCGCTAATTTCACTTGCTGTGCGTGGGTTCAGGACTTCCCAGTCCGGGCCTTTTTGATCACATATCCAGCTTTGTGTAGCTCGTCAATAACGTGATCGGGGATTCCTTCCCAGACAACAACACCCTTGTGGATGAGGGCTCGAGCGATTGCAGCTTTTTTGGGACCGAGATCTTCAATGTGTTGCCTATGAACAATACTTGACATTTTGCAACTCTACATATACTTTGTGGGCTTGTCAATCATTTTGCGCCCCCGGTAGGACTCGAACCTACAACCTACAGATTAGAAGTCTGGTGCTCTATCCGTTGAGCTACAGGGGCCACTTGTCAATCTACATCACCGAATGTAGTATGCGCCAATGGATTTGATAGATCAACTGAGGAAAGAGGCGCAAGGCCTCAATGGCCGTGAAGCGCCAACTGCTGTACATAAGCTGTTGATGATGACTGCAGCTTCAGAGCTGGAGCTGGCGAAGACAACACTGTCTGAAAAGAAGGACGAGGCCGAGGACTGGCGCGATCTTGCTCTCATGTTCGCAGCTCGAGACATTGTTAGCACTACTGGTTCGGACGAGTGCTCATGTCCCTGTTGTGAGGCTGTTGGCGTTCTTAACGAGCGCTGGGGTCATCAGTGAGCGACATAGTCACATCAAATGAAATAAAGTGGTTGGTAGCCTGTATAAATTTATCCAAAATATTTTCTACCTGCGCTAAAAGACAATATGCGTCAGTAGTGCTTGCGCCGAATAAACGCGTGGCTGGTTTTGGATACAACGGCTCACCGCCAGGGATGGCGCACTGCGCAGATGGTGCTTGTCCACGTCTTCACGCCAATGCAGCGGCTGGCTCAAATTACGATACGTGCATAGCTCAACACGCTGAAGCAGGAGCACTTATGTGGTCTGACGCATCACTCAGGATGGGTGGGACGATCATCGTCAACGGGCCGCCGTGTATGGGCTGTGCAAAGTTGATTGCTAGCTCTGGCGTCAGCCGGCTCGTATACATAGCAGATGCATCGTATGCGCAATCTGGTGACGTGATTGACTTCTTGAATAACGCAAAAATAACCACCGTCTCGGTGCCTATGGATTGGTTGCAAGGTGTATAAATTTTTAAACTCAAAAGAATCACACATGATGCTGTTTAGTAATGCCCTCAGCCCTGGCATTTGCGAGGAGATAGTTGAATTCGGGGAGACCCTAGATAAGCGTGGCCTTCTCCAAAAAGGCCAGACAGTCAATGGTATCAACGAAGAAGTAAAGGCAACTGACGACTGGATTGTTGGTACAGATACCTATGGTATGACTTCAGAAGATATGTCATATATGTCATATTTTGACAAGCACATTTATAAGGCTGTTGGCGAGTGTTTTGGTCACTACAGCAGGACATATCCAACTCTGTCAACGTGGACTGATATTTGGGATAGCGGATACAGGGTTCAGCGATACAAAGCTGGGTATGGTTTCTATAAGCCACATATTGACGGCGCACCATGGATAAGGGATAGGGCTTCAAAACGAGTTGTTGCTGTAATTATTTATTTAAATACAATTGAAACTGGTGGAAGCACTTATTTTGACGTGCAGGATATTGACGTTGAGCCAGTTGCTGGATCAGTGCTGATGTTTCCAGCAACATGGACCCACCCACATGAAAGCAAAGTTTCCCCAGATCAAGATAAATGGGTAATTAGCTCGTTTATGACCACGGAGCAAGTTTAACTTCTGTTAGTGTTACCTCGGTGTGGACGTGGCGCTTTTCCAAAATAAATGTATTTTGCAAAAAGATAACAAATGCCGTAAGGCAAATGTCATCAAGCTCTTACTGGAGCAAAGCTAACGCTGTTGAGGCATGGGGCTTTGCGACCAAGCTAGTTATTATTTTTCCCGGGTTGCTGTTTGGCAAGCAGTTCTGGTGGCTCTATATTTTTGCGATTGCATCCAGCGTTGCTCTTATATGGTCGTCAACAGTCAAGACGCTGCCAACAATCATCTTGTTCAATGTGTGCTGGGTTGTGCTAGCAAGTATCGCTATCGCAAAACACTTTGTCTAACGAACTGGGCAAGCTCCAGTAGCACAACCATCAATGTCAAGCAGGTCCGTTGCTGGCGCCTGAAGTGGAACGGTCATATCAATCTTGGAAACGAGCTTGTTGTAGACCTCTTCAGTGATGTCCTCATACGGAGGAAGCGGGAAGTTGTGGTCTGAGTGAAGCAGGAACGAGACAGACTTTACGCTCTTGTCGTAGTTCTTCTCGAGCCATTCCTTGATTGATGGAAGTTCTTCCTTACGGTAGTAAACAGTTACTGATACCGCATTATCGGCCCACTCTGTCTGCATGCGCTTAACCCACTCAAGCTGCTCAACGGCAGTCATTGCTGATGCCAAAACAGAACCCTCTGGCGACATGCACGGGAATTCAACTACGTAGCGAGTGTGGTCTTCGCGGCCATCAAGACCGATGTCCCACTGAACCTTGTAGCCACGCTTACGGCACGAATCAACCAATGGGTCCGCCGCACCAAAGCGTACGCGACGGATGTAGTACGGAGCATAGGCAGGGTGGATTCCAGGCGTAACTCCCGGCAGAAGAGAAAGCGTTCCAGATGGCTGTACAGTCGTGAGACGAATTGATTCTGGCCAGCCCATCTCTGCCGAGTATTCCTTATCAAGATTGTTAAGGTACTCATATACCTCGGATAGCCAAGAAAGCTGCTCTTCGCTGCACTGAAGGATCCCAGTCACGCTTTGGCCGAGGCGAGCATTCTTGCGGACAATCTCCGTTGTCTTTTCATATGGGTAATTCATACGAGTGATTTGCTTCTGACACATGTACAGCAAGCGAGAGATCTCACGGAACTGATGAAGTGATGAAACATTTGGGAGAAAGATTGTGGAAAGGTTGCACGATTCTCCATCAGCAAGGGCAATCTCTGCGCACGGATTGAAGCCTTCAATGCTGTTGTCTGTGCGCTTCTCACCAAGGCGTCCGTAGGAACGAGCGAGCCGGCGATTAAGAAGACCGTACGGCTCACCAGAACCGTCGTAGCCCTTCCAGAACTCTGGCATGATCTCTTCAAAGTGATCGGCATAAATGCTGTTGTTGGAGTTGGCGCGCCAAGCTGGGACGTTTCCAGATGACCAATTCTTTGCGCGAAGGAAAAGAACGTCATCCGGATCGCCAACGGCGATCTGTGCGGAACGCCGGCTTGAACCAGAGACAACAATTCGGCCAATGATGTTGCAAATGTCAAGGACATCAATCGAGCGGAGCTTCTTCCCTTCGCGGTTTTTCATGACCTTACTAATGTCGTCAATGCCTTCAATGAGGGCGCCTGGGCCGCTTGCTGTTCCACCAAAAGTCTTCAATGGTGCACCGAATTCACGAATCAAGATTGTTGAGTATGTGAACGACTTGCCAGTGACAAAGTATGACTTGAGCACACTGTGAAGTAGCCGGCGCCAGCCACCGCGGCTGTCGGGCACGATGATGTCTGCGTCATTTGAGCGCTCGTGTGTAATTGTTACACCAGACTTAACCTTTGGTAGCTCATGAATCTTTGAGCGCTCAACGGAAAAGCCAACTCCACCTCCGAGCATGAGATAGTCAAAGAGCATTTCAAAGTCTTCAATCTTCTCAATATTTGTGAAGTAGCAGTTGTTGAGTGAAGTGGCATTGAACTTCTTGACAAGCGGGGTTCCAAGTTGCCACAAAGCGCGACCAGAGAATGAGCAACGCAGGTTGAACATATGGTCAAAGAGCTTTTCTGCCTCGTCCTGCGTGTACGGCACACCCATCTCAATTGCGCCGTTAATGATTCGAGCAAGAGTCTCAACCCAGGTCTCGCTACGGTTTTCTCCCTCAACAGGACGACTGTATGTACGGAGGAAAACAACTTCACCAAGGCCGCCAAAACCCCACGGTGGCTGTTTTTGGGAATACGAAGCTAGGAACTCAGACGATAATGCAGACATTTCAACCCCTTGATGATTTAGGAAATCAATTTTACTACTTGCCAGATCGGCCTAAGTGTTAAGCGATGCCCAACTCTTTTGCTTTTTCAAGCGTCACGTACGAACCCTTGTGGGCAAGAATTACTTTTGCTTTTGTGAACGGCGTGATTTGCGCCTCACCATACACGTCTTCCTCAACCAAAATCAACTGCACTTCCTTGGCAGAATGAATTACTGAGTCGGCGCCAATGATGTGGTGTGGTGATGCGTCGGGAGCGGAACAATTTCCGTTCGGCTCACCACAGACAATACACGGCTCTCCAGTTGCCCGAAGTACCTCTATGTCACCAAATATGAATTCTCTACCCATTGACATAAGAGCCCCATTGCTCAGCCATTGCATCTGCGATGCCTTGGAATGTTTTGCTACGCAACTTCCAGCGATTTTCACTGGGCGGAAGGTAGTGAAGCCTGCCGCGCTTGCTTGCTTCTTCAGGCAGACTGACAACATTTGTGGGAGTTAGTTTTGGCAACCCTCGAAGCCAAAGGCATGTAGCTTTTGTCTCAGGGTGCCCAAACATCCATGGTTGAACGATTTGGTCTGGTTTACGGAACACCGAAGAAATGATGCCGATTGGGTTCTCAACTGCAACAAGGGGCGCATTGGCGTTGTGGCACGCAAGAAAGAAATTGATTGCGTCCTCTCGTTGTTGCTGACGATCTGGAAAGCGATCTTTGTATTCCGGTTTCATCCAACGATTACCGCTAACGGTTAGGTAGGTGCATGGTGGGTGAGCAATGACCATGTCCCAAGGCTCAAGAAGCACCTCGGTGACATCTCCCTGAATATGTGGTCCAGGTGACTCTGTTGGCAAAAGATCGCACGAGATGGCATCATGGCCAGCTTTTATAAATGCGTCACGCACCGTTCCAGAGAATTCACAAGCAACTAAAATACGCATTTTAATACCGTGTATTAGTTTGAAGTGTTGCGATTTCGGCTTTTAGCTCTTCATTAATTATGCGAAGGCGCATAATCTCTGTAGCCGCTTTCTCAAGCGTGCTTGGCACCCTATTGCTCATCATTTCAGAGCCATATTTATAGGTTACGATTCGTTCAATTTCTGACAACAGCTCGTCGTTGACGTGGTTAAATGCGCCCATTACCTGACTGTATCAGGAAACATCTTTACGTCAATGATCTTTAGGTATACATGCGTCATGTCAACGGCATGCCGTTTCTCGCGGATCAATTCTGCACTACATGATTCTGCCGTTATCCAATCTTGGGCACACACAGCCACTGACAGCTGTTGCTCAAGGGATACGACACTCAACCACGAAACAAGAATTTCTCGTGCGGCAAGCACATCATCGTGGCCTTTGGGCCGCTTACGTCGCATCGTCGCAGTCCTCGCCAATGATGTTATTGACTTCAGATTTGACTACAGAAAAAATTTCCGCTGCCGACGAGTCAAGGGTAACAAAACCAGACTCAATTGCGATATGTAATTCATCGCATAATTTTTGAACGTGCGTGGCAAAATTAAATAATTTAGAAACTGGAATTGTCATCATTTTGACGTCGGGCCCTTGCTCCATCGTGAAGTTCATTAAGAAACATTAAAATATTGAAGACGATCAAGACCAAGACCCCAATAACGCCAATAGTTAAAAGAAATGTCATTTGTCGTCAAGTATATGGTTGCTCGAGGATAATATCCAGCGACCCAGAGCGTACAACACAGCAAAAGCTACCAAAAATTCCATATTTGCTCCGTTCTGTTATGTATCAATTTAACCACAAGTGTGACCTACGTCAATAACTATATTCCCGAAAAATTTGTAATTCGAGGTTGACATATAGGGCAGCCAAACCGTATATTCTCTGCAGGCCAAAAGGCCATAACAAAAACCACTAGTAACGGAGTTCATTAAATGAGCGAATACCAGAAGATCATCGCCAACGGAAAGAGCACCCGCGGTCGCAAGCCATTGCCGCTTGAAGAGAAGGCTCGCCGCCAGGAAATCCAGAAGGAGCAGAACCGCAAGCGCTCAGAGGCCCGTCGCCGTGCCGCCCTCGTACTCCAGCACCGCTACTCCGACGAGTTCGAGCAGCTCTACAAGGAAGAATTCAAGGCGATCAACAAGGCCGCCAATTAATTCTTTGTTCCTGCGAAATGGCCCCTGCCGTGTGGCGGGGGCCTTTTCATACCCCCGTATCCCCTCACTCTTATAAAGTGTAGAAAGGGTAGCTGGTGACACGTGGGTTCAAGTCCCACCGGGGGTACAGGGCGCTTAGCTCAGCGGTAGAGCAACTCGTTTACACCGAGTAGGTCGGGGGTTCGAGACCCTCAGCGCCCACTGAGGGCTGGTAGCTCAGTGGTTAGAGCAGCGGACTCATAATCCGTCGGTCGTGGGTTCAATCCCCACCCAGCCCACAAAGCCGATGGCGTGTTTCAAGAACCAGTCCGGAACTGGTAGTTGATGCGTCCAAATGATGTGAGCAAGCACGTTGGCAATCCTGCCAGGCATCACCATCGGCCTAATTGCCTTTATCCATCGGTGGCATTTTCGCCACAATATTTTGCACACGGGCCGAGTTTGACCACGCTCCGCGTAGTTGTTCACCAAGGTCTGTTACTTGATCGCCGCCATATATAAACCCGCCCCAATTGCCAGCAACGTTGACAACATCTGCGACATTGATAATGCGTATTGATATTCGTTTCCGGCGATGATTTTGATCAACGAATAGTTGCTCTATGTGTGGATCGCCAAACCCCCATCTAATTGCAGCTATGCGTTGCGACATAAATGATGGATCAAAACCTCGAGACTTAAGTTCATCAACTTCAACAACCGTGCCTTCTGCGTAGTGGTCAGTGTTGAACGCAACTAGAGTCTGAGACTGCTTCAATTTTCCATACTCTCGAACAAGCGCATACCACATAGCTGGAGCATCTGGCGTGTGAGATGTGGGCACATGGGCAACTAGGTGATTGTTCTCGTCAACAGATGACCATGACCACGGCTGTGCATTGGTTGGTGGCTTTGATTGCCGTGTCAAATATGGGTGAGGAAACTCATTTGTTGTATATGAGTAAACTTCAAACCACTCTGCTGTTAATCGCTCTTTTTGCCAAAACCAAAGTGTTACAAATTTAGACACATTGGAATACTATCAATCAAGCCATGGATGCTCTTGAATCATTTCATATGGCGTGCGCATCGCTGTCTCTTCGTAGGAAATATTGAGAGTTGCTTCAGTCTCATCCCAAACAATTGTCTCAACATCTCCAGAGTCAAGAGCAACCCATACTGCCATGTAGTCATTTGGAGCAAAAACTCCCCAGTTCATTTCGTACTTGATGAATGGGTCAGCGCCAGGCTTAGAAGTTACAAATGAAAATGGCTGCGAGACGGTGCTGTAAAAGCTGGCCTCTGCATTATCAATGGTTGGCTTTTCTTCGGTGGCATTAAATACTGGCGTAATCCATTCGCTCCATGGGTTTTCTGGCGTCGGGGTTGGGTGCCCGCCTGCGCAGTAGAGTCTCCATATGCGACCAAGCTCTGGACTCCCGGCGGCTTCTCCATTAACCGAGAATGACATTGAGACAATTTTTATCCGTGAAGGGAATGATACAACCTTAAAATTATCTGCATTTGACTGGAGATTCTTTAAATCAATTGTCATTATGTTAGCCATTACGCTCCTGCTTTCATTCGTAGGCGTATTTATATTACTCTAATATCCACGCTCGGGCTGATCATCTACCCAGATTAATGAAAGAGTCTCCAGATCAGGCTCTGCTCGCTGGGTGCGAACCAAGAACTCATCATAGTTTTTCGCAAAACTCTCAGTTCCACGCCATGCGTAAATACAACATGGCGTATCGGACGAGCAGGGGTGATGCCCACCAGGGCCAATTGCCCTTGCAATGGACGGAAAAAGTTGAAGCAGGCGGACGCAACAGTCGTGACAGAAGAAGAGATAGTCTTCCCTGTTAGGCTCTTCCCAAGGGAAGAAATCTGTAAATCCAGCGTAATAGCCGAATGACTTTGGGTTGAAGACAAAACCGTTATCAGGGATGCTGTCGTGGACGC
>JACCDU010940219.1_pt1 | contig 10272 bp, 15 predicted proteins | sample 7446081 | NCBI WGS metagenome assembly JACCDU01 (sample SAMN15323447, study PRJNA562643) | freshwater metagenome | isolation source: river surface water | place: USA:Blue River Watershed | collected 2017-08-17
GGGCAGGTCTATGCGGCCCTCTTTGCGATTGATGAGATTGCGCGAATGACCGTTCCTGTGCATACGTATATCAGCGGGTATTGCGCATCAGCTGCAACACTTCTTGCCCTTGTAGGAAAGAAGCGCTACATTTCCAAGCATTCCTATATGCTGATTCATGAAGTGAGGGCGGGATGTTGGGGTAAGAAGTCGTCCGTTACGGACGATTATGAGAACATTTCCAAACTCTCGGAACTGCTGATTGACCTGTATGCCGAGAAGACAAAAATGACCCGCGAAGAGTTGCCGGCGATTCTAGAGCGGGACCGGAACTGGGATGCCAAGGAGTGCCTTGAGAAGGGGCTTGTGGACGAGATTCTTTGAAGGGGCGTGGTCAGCGGCAGCCCGTTCATCCTCCTCATCACCTCCATGGCCTCCTCCACCATTCCCCCCTGACCAGAACCCATCCTTAAGAGGGGCGCGGAGGGTGGGGCAGGCGGATGACTGGTGACCCCCTTCCCCACAGATGACACATGGACATGCAGCGTTCATTTTTCCTGGACTATACTCCTCGGAACATGTACGACTGGCGCCACAATTTTTCCAGGCACGGGATGGCTCACTGCCAATGCGGCCTGCAACGCCGGCCACCCTTTCAAGTAGAGCCCCATGACCCATGTGCGTAGCATCCCTTTTCTGCCCTAGCCCGTGGAAGAAGATTCCTGCACAAACCGCTCGTAGGTCCATTTCTCTCGGTCCGCCCGTGGAGACCGAAGAATCTTCCAGACTCGGTCCGACACACCCAGATACAGCAACAAGTAGAACCACGGCTCGGGGGCAATCTTCTTGAGATCCAAGAGGGAGTGGAACTCCTTCCGTTCCAGCACAACAGTGGCAAAAATGGTCTGGTCCTTCCCTATAAAGAGTCCTGCCTGTCGATAGCGCGCCACAGCGTCGTCATAGAGTTCGCTCCATCGCTGCCATACGGCAGCTGTAGCAGCAAGCACTCCTCCTCCCATGCGCATCTTATCGATTCCCCCTTTCATGGCCACCCCTTTTACAACTCGTTCCATATCATCTGAGCGCGTAAATGGCCCAACGTTCAGCAGCATCATACGGTCTGAGGGAATCCGCGCCGCTACGGGATACCGTGCAGCCAGCAGAGAAGCTAAGGCAGGGCTGCGCATGATACCTGCGTCCGTCCAGACAAACTTCGTGGAGCCGAATGGATTGCGCGCAATGGCACGGAGAACAAACTCCTTTTTCTCATACCACACTTTGTAGAGTTCGGCAGAATGAATCCCCTGTTCAGGGTCCATTGCCCACTGGCCCTCCCAGAATCCCGCTGGAAAGTGGGCAGGGTCATTCGCTTTCCATTCCGCACGGGGCAGCACGACGAACTCCACGGAGCTGCTAGCGCGTGGACAGGCTTCTAGAAAGGGAAGGGTCGCCGCATCCGTGAAAAAGACAATGGGGCAGGTAAGCGTGGCTAAGAACCGTGCCACCCACTCCTGATACTTTATAGGGGTGTGTTTGGACTTCATTTCGTAGTAGGCAGTGACGACCGTTACGGGGCTACTGTCGCTGGAGTCAAACTTCCCTTCGGGCAGGGCTTGGAAATATCCGAGACGTGGAGGGGGGCGCGGGACACCTGCAGCTCCGCCGGACCAAGAACTCATTTATTCGGGCGCGCGGAACAATGGGTTAAGCCCTGGACGCGCCTTCCTGTAGAACATATGGACGTCCCCGCTGCTGCCGCCGCCGAAGCTGCCTCTAGCCCCGTCGCCCTCCCCCTCCCGAGAAAGCTCACCCTCCTCGATGGCCATGGCTATGTAGAGCTCCTCGACACTTTTGGGGATGACCTCACGGTTGTAAACGCCGCCCGTGTGTCGTTTGCGAAAGAGGCCACGGAGATGTCCCAGCGCGATGCGAAGCTTGTGAAGTACCTTGCGGAACATAATCATATCACACCTTTTTTCCACCCGCAAGTCCGCTTCCGTCTCAAGATGCCGATTTATGTGGCCCGCGAATGGTTCCGTCACCAGATTGGCTTTGCCCGTAACGAAGTCAGTCGTCGCTACGTCGATGACAAGCCCGAATGCTATGTGCCCGCCCCTGGCCAACTCCGTGAGCGCGATGCGAACAAAAAGCAGGGCTCCAAGTCCACTCCCATTGCCGATGAGCCTGCCTGGCGGGAGCGCGTGGCGGCCTTTCAAGAAGGGGCCGTGGCATTCTACGAGGAACTGTTGGCGGCAAAAGTTGCCCCAGAAGTGGCGCGTGGTGTGTTGCCTCAATCCATGTATACAGAGTTTATCGAAACAGGCAGCCTCTCAGCCTATGCCCGCCTCTGTGGCCTGCGTTGTGACCCTCACGCCCAAGCCGAAATCCAGTCGTATGCTCGCGCAGTGAGTGAGCTCCTCGCACCTGCCTTTCCAGTCAGTTGGGCAGCCTTAGCACCCGCGGAGCCTGAATCTAAAGATTCTACGCATCAATAAACTAGATACAATGTCGAGCAACTTCGATTTTGTGCAAGGGGAGACCATCGTTCTCCGCGCCAATCTCCGCAAGGACCGCTGGAAGTGCTATCGATGCGTGCGATGCACGCTTTCCTGCACAGCAGCAAGTTTGTTCGCCCCCCTCTGTATGTCCTTTTATGCTCTCTTTGGAGGAGTTTGTCGACAACAGGAGGCCGACTCGTTTGAACTGATTCTGACCAATCAGAATATCCATTTTCGTCAGAAAATCTACACATTTGGCGTATGCTGTCATCAAACGCAATCAAAAGTGATTCCCCTGCATCGTATTCAAGACATTTCTCTTGTATCCGACTGGATGGGAGATTCGTGCGGCATTGTCGACACACCTGGAGAACCCTACATTCTTATGGTACAGACTGCTGCCATGGGAGGAATGATGCCTGAACTCTGTGTCTTTTGTATTGAACATCCGCGCGAGTTCAAACAAAAAGTCTTGGAGGCGAAGAATCGCTTGGGGGCAGGAGTGGGGGCCGTGGGACAAACAAAGGAGGCTGTTGCTCCATCTACCCAGGCAACTGTCGCGGGAATGTCTCAAGAGGAGCTTCTCCGCGTTCTCACTCTTATGCAACAGCAACAGCAACAGGCCCACCAAGCCCCCTTTGCAGGAACAGCTCCCCCTTCACAAGATCCAAACAATGTCTAAGCCGTATGAGTAGAATGGACCTATTTACTCAGTTGTTTTGGCTGAGCACAATTGTGTTTCTTGCATTGTCTGCGTATTTGCTCATGTGCACGAAAAAGAGCAATGCATTCTATCTGCAGATTGCTTCCGGATGTGGCATGTTTGCAACCAGTAAGATTGGCCGCAAGTTCCTAGGACTCGAATAAATGCCTTACTGTTCCATATCTGAATCTGGAAAGGTGCGGTCAATCTCCCTGGTCTCCGCCGAATACCGCCCTACATACTTGCACTTCATGTCGTAGACTTTCTGCTTCTTGGGGTCCAAGTAATAGCTGCGCCCTCCGTCGAGCTCGAGACGGCGCACAGCTATTGTCACCACATCCTCTACAGGGCTAGGACGCGTATTTTCTACAAAGCCGGTTGCTACTGCAAGGCTTGGGGCCTGAGCCTGGGCTCCCGCTCCCGCTCCTGCCTTTTTAGGGCCACGCTTCTTTGGCGCAGCTGCAGGTGCTGCTGCTGGAACAACAATGGGCGCAGGGGCTGCAGCCGCAGGTGCTGCCGCTTCCTTTGCATCCCTCGCTGCCTTTCGTAGCTCCTCAATCGACAGTTTCATTTGCACTGGCTTGGTCGGCTCAGCAGCCGCAGCAGCTGCCTTCGGCTTCCTGCCACGCCGTCCAGCCCCGCCACTCCCCTCTTCAGGAACAAGCTTCGCCCCCTCCCCTTCTGCCACATCAATCGCTGTGCGTGCTTTCCCCATCGTGTCTTCACTGACTCTACAGCCTCCCTCAATCTTTAGGTTATACCAGTCTCCCCCAATAATCCGACTCCATGACGGCACTGGCTCGCCCACACGTCCATGCAGCATTCCAGGATGAAGCCCTCGTTTAATCATCCCCCCTCCTGCCTCTTTTACGCGCTCCTCCGTCCGCCGCGCACGCGCAATACACAGTTCACAGAGTCCATCCTGAATGCTCCGCTTCTCGCACCGAATCGGAATATGAAACCAGAAGTCTCCTGCCCCCTCGAGAGGCAGCATCCATACCCCTTTCGGGTCATTGCGCACGAGTCGTCCTTGGCAGCGGTCCACTGCCATTGTTGCTGCCTTCCTGCCTTCCACCCCCGCCGGCTAAATTTTCATGGCAGCCCTCCTGCCTTCCGCAGCTTCAAACTCCGCGCCGCCCCCATGTTCCACACCCTCTTTCCAGAGATTCACGACAAAGATGCCCTCCTTGCTGACATGGATGAGTCGGCCCTTTTGGGAGGCACAGTATCCGCCATTGCCATCCCCCTCGTCTATGCCTTCCTCCCCCATGAAGCTGCATATGAAAGCAGCACCTTCCTGACAGTCGCCTTTGTAGCCTCTATCTGGGCACACGTGCTTCGCATTCTCGCCAAATCGGCAGCATAGATAGAAGATGGACCAGTCCGACAAACTCCGTGCTCTGCAAGCAAAGACCGTATACGCGTATTATAGGGATACGAAACTGAGTGTTCAACCTGCCTGCAACTACAGCACATGCAGTACCATTTTTCCAGGATGTATCGTCAACTATCCGTCCTACGCGGAACGCCAGAATGTTGTGACAGGCAGTGCGGCCTGCAATAACTGCGCAGGAACCTCATGCGGTTGCGTGGGTGGAAGCAGCTAAGAGCTCGTTAACCTCCCGCACCCACCATTCTCTGAACAGGATGGGATGCAAGCGCGTCGGCTGTTCAACAGGGACAGCGAGGCTCGTAAGGTCGGCAGCATCGCGCACAGGCAGCAGCGGCAGGTCCGGCCATTCGGCAAGCAGCAGCCGCGTATGCACGTTGTCCTGCACAATGGCCCAGCCCCCATGATACAGCGTCTCCCAACACCGGTGCGTGTCGATCCCATTTCCAGGTGGACACACAACGGCCCGAGCGCCAGCGAGGGCAGCCTCATACTCCTCTTTCGGAATCGGGTGCGGAATCACTTCCATATCGTCACGCTCCCCGCGACACGCTCGCACTTGCTCCAGCCACACACGCCGAATCGGATTCGTGGCAGGATTGCAAAACGGATAGAGAATGGCAGTGGTCCGCTCTCCCCCCAGCACCGTGCAAATGGTCTCACTCCCCCCTCTCCAGCGTCGGTCCTGCTCAAACAGCGGCAGCACCCGTATGCGCCCTGCAAACTCGGCAGGAGGCTCCTCCACTATGTTCTGTGCCCACAGTGTCACACGTGGCCATCGACGAAGGAAGTCCTCCACCATGTGAATCGCAATAGGAGTATCTCCTCCGTGCACAATGACGAGGCGAAGAGCCGGCCACTCGGCCTGTTCCATCCTGTGCCACGCAGGCCCCGAAGGAGTCACATGCAACGTACGTGTCTCCTTCACCTCTGCAGGCCAGTGCGCATCCTCGGCAAGAAGAAGCCGTTCCCGCCGCATCCACAACCCCTCTTCCGCCACACGTTCATTAGTTGCCAGAGCCCATGTGCAGAGGTCCCGAAAAAACTCCGGAGTCGGCGGCTCCATTTCTTCATGAACTGCAGCAGCCATCAGGTCTAAATCCGTATCTCCACCCCCTTTTAAGACCAGCATGCCACCCCCTCCAAAGCCGAAAGAAGATCGCCTGAAGGAGACCATTACAATTCTCAAAAAGCTGCAAGAAGTGGGAATCGCTGAGACCGACCCTGGCTACACGGAATCGAAGCGGCTCATGTCGGAGTGGGTGCGCGAAGGCGCAGCTGCCACTCACCGTATTGAGTTCCCCCGTCATGGACGCTATGCGGAACTTGTGCTCCCTTGGCGCGCCGACCGAGCCGCCAGTCTTCTTTTGAAACAATCGCGCTAATCTATAGAGGATGACACTTACGCGTCGCAGAAAGGCGCGCTCAAAGTCGAAAACACGTTCGCAGAGTAGTAAACCACTACGCCTTGACACCCAAATTGTGGATGCCTTTGTAAAGTCGGGCGTTATAGAGGAGAACGCAAGGATTCTTGCGACAACTCTTCTGACGTTCATTGGAACCTATGATACACATCCGCGTGTGGCAGCGAAGGCACAGGAGGCAGGAGAGGCTGTTGCGGAACAGGTGGTGCCGGCCGATCCTGTTGCCGTGCGTGCTGCTCTCAATGAAGCCGCCGCAGATGCCATCGCAGCCCAGAAACAAAAAGGGGGCTCTCCCATTCGATGGAATCGAACTGTAGTTCCTGGATTGTATACTACTGCTACTGCAGCAATGTGGGCAGTTGGATTTGCATCCGTCCAGGCCATTAAGCGTCTGCTCATCAAAGCCGGTTGTGATTCCCGTATCGTCAATGTGGCCTGTTATATGATTCCGTGTCTTCTCCATGCCCTACCTGAAGTGTTTGCACCTGGAGTTGTGCCTGGACTCTCGTATACCAACTATGCCGGCCCGGCTCCGCCCCGCCCCCCTATCCCGCATGAGCATGCTGATTAAGCAGTTCGGCAGCCTGGGCCCTATACCACCGGATTTTTAGACATGCAAACAGAATTTGTAGGCCGAGAAGGAATACGACGACGAGAATGTCGGCTGTCTCGACGCGCTCTGGTGTGCGAAAGATGGGCATGGAGGCGTCGTTGTTTGTGCGTGTGTGTAGCCACCCCGTGGCTGCACGCGTGCACACAATTTTCCCCTGCGGCTTAGGCATAAGCCTAAGCCCGAACCTCTTCCCCAATCAGAATGGCGTCCGTGCACATAGGTCTCGCCGCCGAAGGGGCCCTCTATGAAGCCGTGGCCCGTGGCAATAAAGATGTCTTTTTTCTCGCAAAAGACCCTGAGACAGCGGTCAACCCCTTCGAAACCCGATACGACCCCGTGCCGCCTGTGATTCATGAACTGCGCAGGATACCCCCCCTGAATGGGGCAGAATTCGGTCGCAGTTGTGAGTTCGAATTCGAAACTGCCGGCGATGTCTTCGTCAGCCCCACGGTCCTTATTGACCTGCCGTCGTGGCTCCCTCCGCCCGAAGCCGCCGCCGCCGCGACGACGCTGATTACGAACCCCGCCGCGGCCGACACCACTGCGGGCTATACGAACGGTATTGCCTACTTCCTTTTCAGCAAAATCCAGATTTTTCAGGACAAGCTTCTGCTCCACGAATTCAGCGGCGATGCTCTCTGGGCCTCCCGAGCAGCACGTGGCACGCTCGCCTCTGCCTACCTGGAAAACAGTCTCGCAGGATGGCACGACGGGTCTGCGGCGGCCATCAGTGCTGCTGCCGCTCCGCCCCGCCTGCGCCTCGAACTCCCCTTTGTAGGAGGGACCAAACAGGGGTTTCCCAGTATTGCCATGCGCAGGCAAGGATTCAAACTCCGTTTGCACCTGCGCCCTCTGGAAGAAGTGGTGGAGAGTTCGGACGCCGTAGGGGCCCCAACCCCCATAACTGCCCCTCGGCCCTGGGAAGCCGCCACACTGACGCTGGCGACGAGCCCTCCGCGGAGCTTTGTGCCCCTGCGTCGCACCGCCATTGCCGCCCCTACTCTTCAGCTGGAGACCCGGCACATCTATACAGATGGAGAATCGCAACTGGCTCTGCGCACGGGCTCCTGGGATATTCCATGCAGTCGCCTCTACGAAAACACATTCACATTTGGCCCACTCGACTATGCGCCGCTCGCCAGAGCCGCCACCGCTGCCGTAACAAAGCGCGTGGATGCCCAGCATCCCGCAGGGCGCCTCTTCTGGTTCATGCGCTCGCAAAATGACCTGCGCGCGGGCCGACGCTGGAAAGTAACGGCGGATATATCGGGTGGCGAATACTATGCAAATGAGTCGCTCATTATCGCAGGGCGCGACCGCGAGACTCTGTTTTCTCCTCTTGTATGGGGCGACGTGACGACACACGCAAAAGAAGAGCGTTGGCCTGGGGCAGGCTTCGGAGAAATGTGCTGGGACTTGGGGGATGTGCGGATGGGCAGTGCCGGCAACTCCGCGACAGCGCGCGACCGCAGAGGACAGCCCGAGGGGACGGTGAACTTCACCACGGCCGACCGGCCCACCCTCTATACAGAGTTGGTCGATGTGCCTGCCGACAGCATTCTCAGGAAACCTGCCACGGAAATGACGGCCGTGGTGGACAGCTGGATGCTCTACAACATTGAAGACGACCGCGGCGTTTTACGATATGGCAACTAGGGGAACGAAGCGTTCCCCTGTGCCCCTTCCTAAATGAGTTGCCCGCTAAGCGGGCAACGAATCTTATGCCTGCGGCGCAGTATATTAGAAACTCGTGAATAAATAGATATGTCTGCTCATTCCCGTTCATCTAATACAAACTACAGCAACGCCGAAGAAGTAAACGTCTCTCAACTTGCACGAATTGTGAATCGGTTTGGACGTCAAAATACTAACCCCGCGTTTCTGGAAGGAACGAATCTTCCTATGATAAACCCCAGCACACCTGAAAAGAAGGTTTCGACCAGACGGCCAAATACCCCTACCAAACGACACGCTACAAAGCGGCGTAGACCGAATTCTAAGAATGGCGGCAAGAACCGCTCCCGTCGCACGCGCCACTAAAAATAGCAGAGGCGTCGCACGAGCCGCTTCCCCTCTTGAGAATCAATGTGCACAGTGCCTGGATAGGGCATAGCATACATCTCAATACGACATCCAATCGTCGGACTCCGCAGGACTGCAGCATAGTCTTGGGGAATGCGACGAATCCAGTGATATCCCGCGAAATAGAGCAGCGCGGCGAGTTCGGGCTGTGTCTGAAGAGCATAGGTGTTGCATTCCATGCGGCGGAAACGTGTGGAGTAATCGGAAGCCGTGGGCATTTGCGCTCGTATCTACGTTGCTTTGTCGTGCCCTCTTTATCCCTTAGCCATCAAACGTGGCGGATAAATCGGGACACCATGTGAGCTGATGCCAGATAAGGATTCCCAGCAGATAGGTATGATGCTTGTAGCGATAATCCTCGCGCACCTTTTCCGTTCCCTTGAGGTCCCCTGAATAGTCGGCAGGGTTGAACGGAGTATACGTGTACATGGTCTCATACTCTTCCACCCTATCCTTACAGACGTCAATATCAAACTCGGCGTCCCATGTGATATGATACTCACCGGTCTGAAGCGTCATAAGGTCCCCTCCAAAATAGGTAATCTCGTCGGATTCTTGTGTTGCAAAGCCGAACTTGTATTCGAAGCCGGTGCTGAAGAGTGCGTAGCGCCCCATTCCCTTTACAGGGGGTGGGGAAATGCTTCTGCGGCTGTCGCTACACGCCGTGCGCTACCGCTAAACCCCGTGCGCCTTCGGCGCATTGGAGTTCTCCTGCGCCTTCAGCGCAGTTCAAACCCCATAATCATGATACTGTTCCGCAGTATCACTATACGACGCCCTCTGTTTTCCCAGCCGCTTCTTGTATGCATACCAGTTCGCGGCCGGCTGCAGGCGCTTCCATACCTGGTCATTCGCAAAGTCCCAATGCCGTCCAGTCTTCTGCAGCTCCGGTATTGCCCACTCATACAGCTCAATCAGGCGGTCATACATTCGCGCGTTCACAACATAGGCGGAGGCCGTCTGGGCCTCCAGCACTTTTACGACTAACTCGGACCCCTCCACCGGAGCCGTAGCGGGTGCATAATAGGCGAGCATCAGCACATCAAAATCGGCCGCCTGAGGTCCCGCAAAGAATGCTTCCAGTGCGCCCCAAAACTCTGCCGGCTCCACTACCGCTTCGAAATCGTCCTCGAGCACGAGCACATTCGGAAGCCCCGCAGCTCGTGCTGCCTTCAAAACCTCCAAATGAGACAGTCCACACCCCACAATCCCTGGGCGCCGCTCAATGGCCTCGAAGCGCTCCGCGGCCAATCCCAGCCGCTCCAACTCCGCCTCTATCTCTTCGCGCCGGTCCTTTCGTCGTGCCAGATTAATATAGAAGGTCCCACCGAGCATTCTACTCTGGCAAGGGTCTACACACACGGCCCGCAGCCGCATGGGGGGTCCCTACCCCCGCCCCTCCTGCCCAAAGCCCTCGTCCGCATCTCCCTCTAAAGAAGAAGGGCCGTCCACCATGTCAGCCTCCGCCCCCCAGTTTCCAACCAATGCACAACTCTTGGCGGAAGCCCAGAAACTTTCTGCAGGCAAAGCCACGACCACCGACATTGCCCGCAATATCCAGACCTCCTACGACGCGAGTCCAC
>JACCDU010458985.1_pt1 | contig 10268 bp, 7 predicted proteins | sample 7446081 | NCBI WGS metagenome assembly JACCDU01 (sample SAMN15323447, study PRJNA562643) | freshwater metagenome | isolation source: river surface water | place: USA:Blue River Watershed | collected 2017-08-17
ATTTCCATATACCGAGAAAAGGGTATCCAACCACCTTTTTTCTCAATTTCAGCTGAAATTTTGGCCATCATGGCGGCCAAATGCTCCTCTTCGGGCTGGGTCAGGTTAATATCCATAGCTCGTTAGTCTAAGAGAGTTTAGGTGGAAGGTTCAAAGACGTTTTCCCATCGTACCGTTTTGCTTACCGGAGCAGCTAAACGCTTGGGTAAAGAAATTGCTTTGCATTTTGCCAAAGCTGGGTGGAATATTGTTTTGCACTATGGCCACTCTAAGGATGAGGCTTTGGAGACCTTGGCGCAAATAAAAGGTTTTGGGGTTGAAGCTATTGCCCTCCAAGCCAATTTGGCCTCTGAAGTGGAGCTTAGGTCGCTATTTAAAACAAGCATTGAGCGTTTTCATCGGATCGACTGCCTTATTAATAGTGCCTCCGTCTTTGAATTCGATCGGCCCAGTCAGGCCGATCACCCCGTTACCCAGTCCGCCCTCGTGGAGAACACCCAAGTGAATTTAGCCGCACCCGTCCTCTTGGCACAAGAGATGTATCGGCATCTTCAGAAACAGCAGATGCGTTCCGATGGATTGGTGCCTGTTACTATTCAACTACTCGATCAAAAGCTGATCAATTTAAATCCAGATTATTTTTCTTATACCTTATCAAAGAGCGCATTATTAACAGCCACTGAAATGATGGCGCTTGATTTTGCACCCATCATGCGCTCAGTAGGTTTAGCCCCTGGAATCACATTGCCATCAGGTAAACAAACTGAAGCACAGTTTCGTGAAGCGCATCGCATGACCCCAATGGGTTATTCATCAAGTGCCGGCGATATTGCAGAGGCGGCATTATTTATTGCCAATGCAAAGGCGATTACCGGTACAACGATTTATGTGGACGGAGGGCAGCATCTCCTTTCATCAGATCGAGACATCATGTTCAAAATTAAATAAGGTAAACATGCATTCTCTTTTATCTCACCCAAGCCTCATTCATTGCCGCCGTTTATTTCTTAAAGATTTTGAGGTCTACATCAATATCGGTGTTCATGATTTTGAAAAAAAAGCGGAGCAACGCGTGATCTTTAATGTAGATCTATATGTTCCGCTAGAGCAAAATACTCCGAAGCATGATCGTTTAGATGAGGTTCTTGATTATGACTTTATTCGTAAAACAATTATTCATCGGGTGCAGCGAGGACATATTCATCTTCAAGAAACCTTATGTGATGACATTGTTAATGCTGTCTTAGAACACCCTAACGTTTTAGCTGCAAAGGTCAGTACCGCAAAGCCAGATGTTTATCCAGATTGCGAGGCGGTTGGTGTCGAAGTTTTTAAGATCAAACAGAACTAATTCAATAGTGATATCGCTAGAACAAGATGATTGATCCTCGCAAACAAGCCTTTGAAGAAAACAAGCTGGATAAAAAATTATCCCGACTTGTGGGGGAGGCCATCGGCGACTTTGGCATGATTGCAGATGGCGATAAAGTCATGGTGTGCCTATCGGGAGGTAAGGACAGCTATACCCTGCTCGACATTCTGATTAAGTTGCGCGAGCGAGCACCTATTTCATTTGAAATTGTTGCGGTTAACCTAGATCAGAAACAGCCTAATTTCCCCGCGGATGTTTTGCCAAATTATTTGCAGCAATTGAATATCCCTTTTCATATTGAAGAGCAAGATACCTATAGCATTGTGAAGCGCGTTATTCCTGAGGGAAAAACGACCTGTGGCTTATGCTCACGATTACGTCGGGGCATTTTGTATCGGGTTGCCGATGAATTGGGGGCTACTAAAATTGCTTTAGGTCATCATCGCGACGATATTTTAGAAACTCTATTACTAAACATGTTCTTTGCGGGCAAGCTTAAGGGTATGCCACCTAAGTTACGTTCGGATGACGGGCGGCATATCGTGATTCGTCCCCTTGCCTACGTTCCTGAAAAATTGATAGAACGCTATGCTGCTTCGATGAACTTCCCAATCATCCCATGCGATTTATGTGGCAGCCAACCAAATTTACAAAGAGCGACCATGAAGAAGCTTTTGCGTGATTGGGAGAAGCAATTTCCAGGTCGTGTAGAGAATATATTTCGGGCAATGCATCACATCGTGCCATCCCACTTAATGGATCAAGATACGTTTGATTTTCAAGCCCTGGGGATTCATACTGACTTAAGTCAATTGGGGAAGAATATTGAGGGAGACCTTGCTATTGATGAGGGAGGGGAATTGTGCACACCTTTCGATCAAAGACAATTTCCAGTGACGTTTGCTAACAAGGATTAGCTGATAGTGATGATGGGTTTGTAATATAGCCCCCCTCTAGCCCTATACTTATGAAGATGAATATTGTCATATTGGCAGCCGGGCAAGGCAAGCGCATGAAATCAGCTCTACCCAAGGTTTTGCAACCCTTGGCAGGCAAAGTGCTTTTAGAGCATGTGTTAGAAACTGCAATTTCTCTATCAAAGTCAGCAGAGCCAATTGTTGTGATTGGGCATGGTGCTGAGCACGTTAATGCATTCTTAGCCGATTTGGCTATCCGCGATTTGCGTTTTAAAAAGACAAAAACTGTTTTACAAAAAGAACAAAAAGGCACAGGCCATGCGCTGTTGCAAGCATTACCCAAATTAAATCCAGATCTACCCACTCTTGTTCTGTATGGTGATGTACCCCTCACTACAAAGAAAACTTTACAAGGCTTGATTCGATTGGCCGATGGGGTGCGTTCCAAAGAGTGTGCTTTAAGTCTTTTAACTCAAAATATGTCCAATCCCACCGGATATGGACGAATTGTGCGTGACCACGATGGTTTGATTAATGCCATTGTGGAAGAGAAAGATGCCAGCACAAGCGTTAAAGCTATTTCTGAAATTAATACAGGCATCATGGTGTTGCCCACCAGATCTCTAGCGCAGTGGTTAAAAAGTTTAAAAACAAAGAATGCACAAGGTGAGTATTACCTCACTGATGTGATTGCAATGGCAGTTCGTGATGGCGTGCCAATTCGTTCGGCACAGGCGCGTCACGAGCATGAGATTTTGGGGGTCAATAGTCGTGATCAATTGGCGGGTTTAGAGCGCCAACTACAACGACAGCGGGCAAATGCTTTGCTTGATTTAGGCGTTACTCTATTTGATCCAGAGCGAATTGATATTCGTGGCGAGCTCGTTTGTGGGCAAGATGTTTGGATCGATGTCGGCTGCGTATTTGAAGGGCGCGTGAAGTTGGCTGCAGGTGTTCGTGTGGGTCCTTACTGCATTATTAAGAATACAGAAATTGCTGCAGGGAGCGAGGTAGGGGCATTCACACACATTGATGGCGCAAAGATTGGCTCCGATGCTCGAATTGGTCCTTATGCTCGTATTCGACCCGGGTCAGAATTGGCGAAAGAAGTTCATATCGGTAATTTTGTCGAAGTGAAGAACAGTAAGATTGCAGCGCAAAGCAAAGCAAATCACTTAGCTTATGTGGGCGATTCCGTTGTGGGCGCCAGAGTAAATGTTGGTGCTGGCACAATTACCTGTAACTATGATGGCGTAAACAAACATCAGACTATTATTGAAGACGATGTCTTTATTGGGTCGGATACTCAATTAGTTGCCCCAGTTCGGGTTGGTAAGGGGGCTACTTTAGGGGCAGGAACAACGTTAACAAAAGACGCCCCACCAGGAAAGTTAACGGTATCTCGGGCCAAGCAAGTTTCGGTCGAGTGGCAGCGACCCGTCAAAATGAAATCCAAGTCCACCAAGGCAAAATAATCAATGTGCGGAATCGTTGGAGCAGTTTCTAAAGGCGATGTTATTGAGACTCTCATTGAGGGATTGCGCCGCCTTGAGTACCGTGGATATGACTCTTGTGGGTTTGCGGTTATTGATACTGCCAAGGCCAATCATCCACTGGAGAGGGCACGAACTACTGCACGGGTAGCCGATTTAGCAACCCAAGCAAAAGAATTTAGTGGTCATATTGGCATTGCACATACCCGTTGGGCAACCCATGGCAGGCCTGACACGCATAATGCTCATCCACATATCTCGAACGATCGTATCGCCGTTGTTCATAACGGCATTATTGAGAATTACGAGTCTCTGCGTCAGCAACTCATTACCAATGGATATCACTTTAGTTCTGAGACAGACACAGAGGTGATTGCTCATTTAATCCATCAAGAGTATGTCAAACAAGCAAGACCAGATTTAAGGATGGCTGTTGCTGCCAGCATCTCACAATTAAAGGGAGCATATGCAATTGCGGTCATTTCACAAAATGAGCCCAATCGCTTGATTGGCGCTCGCGCCGGTTCACCCTTGATTGTGGCAATTGGGGACGATGGCCGATATTTGTCATCGGATGCTCTAGCCTTGGCAGGAAAAGCGCAGACCATGATCTATCTTGAAGAAGGAGATTTGGTAGAGCTTGATGAGCAGGCGATTACGATTTGGGATCGTAGTGGTAAGACAGTGCGTCGTGATGTGAGGCCAATGCCAGTGCAAGCGGAGGCTGTTGAGCTGGGCCCTTATCAGCATTTCATGCAAAAAGAGATTTTTGAGCAAGCGCGTGCTATATCAGACACGATTGCGAATATTTCGGAGTTTGGGCCAAATTTATTTTCAGCTGATTCTAAAGAGTGGCAAGAGTTTGAACAAATATTAATTTTGGCGTGCGGCACAAGTTATTACTCTGCTTGTGTGGGTAAGTATTGGCTTGAGGAAATTGCCAGGATTCCAACAAACGTTGAGATTGCCAGTGAATATCGATATCGGCAATCCATCCCTAACGCAAAGACTCTGGTGGTAGTTGTATCTCAGTCTGGAGAAACAGCAGATACCTTGGCCGCACTACGCCATGCCAAAGCGCTGGGACATCTCCTCACCCTATCGATCTGCAATGTGGCATCAAGCGCCATGGTTCGAGAAACAAAGTGGCGTTTTTTAACTCATGCCGGTACCGAGGTTGGCGTTGCATCTACAAAAGCATTTACGACGCAATTGGTTGCTCTGTATCTATTGGCCCTTTCACTTGCAAAACGATCTGGGCATTTGCCTATTGAAGCAGAGAAAAAAGCCTTAAATGATTTACGACACTTGCCTCAGGCAATTCATTCTGTATTAGCGCTTGAACCACAAATTATTGCTTGGAGTCAGTTGTTTGCAAAACGAGAAAATGCATTATTTCTGGGAAGGGGAATGCATTTCCCGATTGCTCTAGAGGGCGCTCTTAAGTTAAAAGAAATTTCGTATATTCACGCTGAGGCATATCCAGCGGGAGAGTTAAAACATGGGCCATTAGCCCTAGTCACAGAAAAAATGCCCGTTGTTACTGTGGCGCCTAATGATGCCCTTCTCGAAAAGCTGAAATCGAATATGCAGGAGGTAAAGGCTCGCGGCGGACAGCTATTTGTTTTTGCAGACCAGGGCACTGAAATTAAAAGTGAGGAAGGCATCCAGGTAATCCGTTTGCCAGAGCACTATGGGTATTTGTCCCCCATATTGCATGTGGTGCCCCTCCAGCTTTTGGCCTATCACACCGCATGCGCTCTGGGAACCGATGTGGATAAACCACGAAATTTAGCCAAAAGTGTGACGGTGGAATAATTCCGCATTAAGAAGCACCATTGTGGTCAAATAATAGATGTGAAGAGCCGTTTAGCACCCACACATTTATCTTGGAAATCCTATATTCCAAATCCCAGTAAAAATGGGCTAGCCTTGATTTTTTCGATTGGGTTGACGGCTTGTGCGGTTGGTCCTGATTTCAAAAAGCCAGATGCCCCTAAAGTTAGCTCTTACACCGAAAAGCCAGTTAGCAATCAATTAGCAACAGCACCCAGCATTGGTGGAACTCAGCAATATTTAGATCCGGGTGCAGATATACCTGCTGAATGGTGGGCGCTGTATCGTTCACCTGAGCTTGATGTATTAATTAAGCAGGCAATAAAACGCAATCCCAATTTGGCGGCTGCAGATGCAACTTTGCGAGCAGCACAAGAAAATGCGAATGCTACATTTGGTTCTTTATTATTTCCAAGTGTTGGCTTGGGTGGGAGTGCTGCACGTCAGCAAATCAATCCATCGTCGTTTGGTCAAGGAGCCGGTAATCCAATCATTTATAACTTATACAACACATCAGTGTCTGTAAATTACAACCTGGATGTATTTGGTGGGGCACGTCGCGCAGTACAAAGTGCAGCAGCGCAGGCAGAGATTGCTGGATTTCAGCTCGAGAGTGCTTACTTAAATCTCACAGCAAATATTGTGACAACGGCTATTCGCGAAGCTGCATTGCGCGCTCAGTATGCATCCAATTTAGAGATTTACGAAGCACAAAAAAACCTTGCTGACATGATTGCAAAACAGTTGGATATTGGAACGGCATCTAGGGTTGATCTAACTTCGCAGCTATCTATAACTGCTAGTTCCCAGATTGATTTACTCAATATTGATAAAAGCCTCTCATTTACTCGTAATCAATTATCTGTTTATGTGGGTGAGTTTCCTGGCAACGGTTTACTTGCAAAATTTAACTTGAATCAGCTAAATCTGCCCGAAAAAATTCCGCTTTCTGTTCCATCCGAGTTAGTACGACAGCGCCCCGACATTCGTGCAGCTGAGGCATATATCAAATCAACTAATGCATTGGTTGGGGTGGCAACCGCAAACCTATTGCCACAAATTACCCTTAGTGGCGCATCTGGTTCGCAAGCATTAACTACCGGCGCCCTGTTTGGCCCCAATGCAGCCATCTGGTCAGTTGGAGGTGGGGTATTTCAACCTTTATTTCAGGGCGGAGCTCTACTTGCACAAAGACGAGGTGCAATCGCAACGAATGAAGCCGCGGTATTTCAGTATCAAGCAACTGTACTAAATGCATTTCAAGAGGTAGCCAATGCCTTACAAGCGCTTGAAAGCGACGCTCTAGCTTTAAGGGCAGCATCGGAAGCAGAGCAGAATGCATTAGAGTATCTCAATTTGCTTGAGCAACAATATAAATTAGGTACTGGTAGTTATTTAGCTGTATTGATCGCCCAAAAACAATATCAACAAACAAAGTATCGTTTGATTGATGCTCAGGCTAATCGTTTTGCAAATACCGCAGCTCTGTTTGCGGCTTTGGGAGGCGGTTGGTGGAATCGAAGCGGACCAGCCTATCAATCTCAGAAAAATGAAGGCTCAAATAATCAGGTTTTAAGTCAGCAAGAGATGCGTCAATGAATTTAATACAAAAGATACGCAATTGGATACAGAATTCGTTGCTGAGTGTAAAAACACTCAATCTTATTTTGTCACCGTTTAGATGGATTGGGAATTTAGTGCGGCCGCGCGAGCGGTTTAGACGTACGAAGACATATGCAGCACTTATGCAGATGCCACCCTTAAAGCGCCGCATGATTGTGATGCTCTTTTCAGTCTTTGTGCTGCTCGGCTTGATTGTTGGCTTTAATCAATTAAAAACCTTCATGTTTAACCGATTTATGGCGGGTATGGGTGTGCAGCCAGCAACTGTAACTACTATCGTGGTCGAAAAACAAGAGTGGCAGCCGAAGATGACTAGCGTTGGTAATGTGCGCGCATTTCGGGGGGTGGATTTAAGCACCGAGGTAGGTGGGTTGGTTGCAAGGGTTCCTATCAAGTCTGGAATGGATGTCAATGAAGGTGATTTATTAATCAAGTTAAATGACTCGGCAGATGTCGCGCAACTCAATTCTTTAAAAGCAATGGCAGATCTTGCTAAAGTCATTAATGAGCGAGATAAGGCCCAACTGGCTATTCAGGCAATTAGTAAAAATGTCTACGATACAAGTACGGCTGATATGAAGGCAAAGCGCGCACAGGTCGATCAGCAAACCGCATTAGTTGCCAAAAAGAACTTGAAAGCGCCATTTAGTGGTCGAGTTGGAATTGTTACGATCAATCCAGGCCAATACGTTAATCCTGGAGATAAATTACTTACCCTGCAAACGATTGACCCAATTTATGTTGACTTTACTTTGCCACAAAGTTCAGCAGGCATTATTCAAGCTGGACAAACGATTGAATTACAAACAGATGCATTTAAAGATCTAGTCTTCTTGGGGAAGATTACTGCGGTAAGTCCCAAGGTAGAGCTCAATACACGCAATATTCAGATTGAGGCGCAAATTAGTAATCCAGAAAAGAAGTTATTACCAGGAATGTTTGCAAATGTGAACATTAACTTGGGGGACCGAGTCGAACTGTTAACCTTGCCACAAACCGCAGTGACCTATAACCCCTACGGCAGCACCGTATTCATAGCAAAGAAGACGGATCGATTGGATAAAAAAGGTATTCCAGTGATGGAGGCGCAACAAGTCTTCGTTACTCCCGGTCTTACGCGAGGCGATCAGGTTGCCATCGTCAAGGGTTTAGAACCTGGAATGACAGTGATCACAAGTGGGCAATTAAAACTAAAGAATGGCACACCGCTCATTATCAATAACAGCGTTTTACCAGCGAACTTACCAAACCCGAAACCGCAAGAGCAATGAGTCAGGATTTTTCGCGCCATCAATGGACCGATATATTTATTCGTCGGCCAGTATTGGCTTTGGTGGTCAGTCTATTAATTTTGCTTTTAGGATTAAGAGCAGTTGGGTCTCTGCCAGTAAATCAATATCCACAAACGCAAAATGCTGTAGTGACAATTACCACAGCCTACTTTGGTGCTGACCCTGAAACAATTGCAGGTTTTATTACTCAGCCCTTAGAGGGAGCAATAGCGCAGGCTCAGGGTATCGACTATCTATCCTCTATGAGCATTGCGGGTGTTTCAACGATTACAGCCACTCTGCGCTTGAACTATGACGCCAATCAAGCATTAACCCAAATTAATACGCAAATTAGTTCAGTTCGTAATCAGCTACCTCCGCAAGCTCAACAACCCATTCTGACGGTACAAGTCGGACAAACCACCGCTGCGATGTATATGGGCTTTTACAGTGATGAGATTGCAAACAATAGCATTACTGATTATCTATTAAGGGTTGTTAAGCCAAAGCTTGATTCGGTGAATGGAGTTCAAAACGCGGAGATTTTGGGCGGGCGTAAATTTGCCCTCCGCGCATGGTTAGATCGTGATCGCATGGCTGGTCTTGGGGTTGCGCCAGATGATGTCTATGCAGCACTTTCAGCCAATAATTATCTATCACCAGTTGGTAGCACTAAGGGGCAAATGGTATCAGTTGATTTAGTCGCAAATACCGACCTTCACTCCCTAGAAGAGTTCCGAAAATTGGTCATCAAACGAAATGGCGCTGATATTGTTTATCTAGAGCAAGTCGCTACGGTGACATTGGGTTCAGAAGATTACAACAATAATGTTGCCTTTAATGGCAAGCAGTCGGTTTTTATTGGTATCAAAGTTGCCCCTGATGCCAATTTATTAGACGTAGCAAAACGAATTCGGAATACATTTCCTGATATTCAAAAGCAATTACCTACCGGGTTAAATGCCAAGATTGTGTTTGACTCGACAGACTTTATTAATACCTCAATTGAGGAGGTTGTTAAAACTCTTCTAGAGGCTTTAATTATTGTCACTATCGTGATCTATCTATTTTTAGGTAGTTATCGTGCTGTGGCAGTACCAGTGTTGGCGATGCCGCTGTCACTCATTGGTACTTTCTTCATGATGCAGGTGCTTGGATATTCCATTAACTTGCTCACATTACTCGCATTAGTGTTAGCCATTGGTTTGGTGGTGGACGACGCAATTATTGTGGTTGAAAACGTTGATCGTCATATGAAGGAAGGCAAATCGCCTTTAGAGGCCTCCTTAATTGCAGCACGAGAGTTAGGAAATCCTATTTTGGCGATGACCATTGTTTTAATTGCCGTCTATATTCCCATTGGTTTTCAAGGTGGGCTAACAGGAGCATTGTTTACGGAGTTCGCCTTCACCTTGGCTGGAGCAGTAGCCGTATCCGGGATCGTTGCGCTCACTCTATCGCCGATGATGTGCTCGCAAATTTTTTCTCAAGAAGAAGAGATGTCGCCGTTTGTCAAGAAAATTGATACTGTATTTGAGCGCGTTCGGCATTCTTATCAAAACACCTTACGCGATCTTTTATCAACCTGGCAGGTCATTATTGTGATGGGAGCTTTACTCCTGGTTGGTGTTGTATATCTCTACGCAACTGCACGCTCAGAGTTGGCTCCAACGGAAGACCAAGGAATCGTTTTGATGTCAGCGATAGGGCCGCCAAATTCAACCGTTAACCAGATGCAGGGATACGCCGATCAAAT
>JACCDU011152873.1_pt1 | contig 10268 bp, 7 predicted proteins | sample 7446081 | NCBI WGS metagenome assembly JACCDU01 (sample SAMN15323447, study PRJNA562643) | freshwater metagenome | isolation source: river surface water | place: USA:Blue River Watershed | collected 2017-08-17
CTACCTACCTAAATCCTGCCCTTGCAGGTTCGTCTGGTTGTCCTAGAGTTTCGTTAAATTACCGCAACGAATGGCCGCAACTTACCGGCAATTACGTTACTTACGCGGCAGCATACGACACCTATGCCAAAAATATTTCTGGTGGTTTTGGTTTGCTCGCCATGCACGACGTGCAAGGTCAAGGTACCATCCAAACATCCATGATTGGTGGCATCTACTCTTATAATGCCAAAGTCACACGTAAGTTTTCCATTATGTTTGGCGCGCGCGCTGCCTACTTTCAAAAATTCCTCGACTGGGACAAACTGACATTCGGTGACATGATCGACCCGCGTCGCGGCTTCATCTACCAAACCGGAGATGTACCACGCGGAAACGGTCGCAGAGGTTTCTTTGATGTTAGCTTTGGCGCAGTAGGATTTACTAAAAACTTCTATTTCGGAGTAGCCGGACATCACCTCAACCGCCCTGACGAATCCATGATCCTCGGCGAATCGCGTTTACCTATTCGCGTTACAGGTCACATGGGTGCCAATATCAAACTTGGACAACGCGGACGCTATTCCAGCTCTACCTTCTTGTCACCAAACATAATTTACCAATACCAAAACGGCTTCCAAGAACTCAATATTGGCGCTTACCTCAAATACGAAAACTTTACAGTTGGTGCATGGTACCGCAACCGCGATGCATTCATCATGACCGTTGGTATCAACACCGACAAATTTAAAGTAGGTTACAGTTACGATTTAACTGTATCTAAATTAGGTAATGGTATCTCTGGTGGCTCTCATGAAATTTCTATGGGAATCAACCTCAAATGCAAGAAAAAACCTAAAAACTTCAGAAAAACGTCTTGTCCGTCTTTCTAAGTGTAACCAAACGAATAAACAGAACTTTACGTTATAAACGCAAAAAATATGAAGCGATTGATTCAAAACATCTTCGGAATTGCACTGACAGGAATGTTAGTGCTTTCTTCGTGTTCTAAAGAGCGCTCTTCAGCTACGGGTTGGGAATTCAACAACTACAAAAATGGTGGTTTTGAAAAATTCGATGCCCGCGAGCAAGAAACAGGGCCTGGTTTAGTCATGATTGAAGGCGGTACCTTTACGATGGGCCGTACAGAACAAGACGTCATGTCTGACTGGAACGCACGCGCTTCTCGCGTTACGGTTGCCTCTTTTTACATGGATCGCACAGAAGTCACCAACTTCCATTGGTTAGAGTACATGTATTGGATGCGCCGTGTTTATTACAAAACATATCCGCACGTTTACAAAAAATGCTTGCCTGATACACTCGCTTGGAGAACGGCATTAGGTTACCGCGAAAAATACGTCAATTACTACTTGCGTCATCCATCTTACCGCGACTACCCTGTAGTTGGTGTTTCTTGGTTGCAAGCAAACGACTTCTGTAAATGGCGTACTGACCGTGTTAACGAAGCAATTCTCGTTCGCGAAGGTATCTTAAAATGGCATTTTGCAGAAGAAGGATCTGCCGATGTAGGTGCTGCCAACAACCCTAACTACGACAAAAAATATGCTTCTGTTCCACAGAACATGTTCTCTACTGAAAACTACCTCAATGGTAATTATACTGTAGAATCTGAAGGTGGTTATGTCGTCAACAAAGACAGCAAACCAAAACCAAAAGTTGATTCTAAAACCAAAAGATCCGTTCCACGCGATCCTTACCAATTGGAAAATTACGATCCTGTTTATGCAGACATGGATAACGGCCGTTTGGGTACACGCCCTGTCAAAATGGAAGACGGTATCTTATTACCTGCTTACCGCCTCCCAACTGAAGCAGAATGGGAATTCGCAGCCATGGGCCTCATCGGAAACCTCGACCCTAACTCAGAAAACATCAACGACCGCCGTATCTATCCTTGGGATGGTCACTACGTGCGTCAAGAAGAAGAGCAATATGCTGGTGCCATCCAGGCTAACTTTATGCGTGGAAAAGGCGACATGATGGGTGTTGCGGGTCGACTCAACGACGGCGCAGATATCACCGATCGCGCAGATTCATTCTGGCCAAACGACTACGGTCTCTACCACATGGCTGGAAACGTATCGGAATGGGTAATGGATGTTTACCGTCCGCTCACCTCTGAAGTAGCTGAAGGTTTCATGCCTTTCCGCGGCAACAAGTTCCAAACACAACTTCTTGTGCCAGATGGCCTTTATGATAAACCAGTCAAAGCCAACGAAAACATTTATGATGTACACGGCATGAAAGAATTTGTCAACGAGTTTGCACGTGTTAAGTACCTTGCACACGCCAACAAAAAATACAGCCAAGACGCTGGTAACAACTACCAGTCAAACATGTCTGGTCAAGGTGCTACCAAAGACACGAGCAATGGCAATAAAGATACTGCAGGCGCACAAGGTGCTCCTAAACCAGGATCTGTCAACAACGCACCAATGAATTCACGTATATACGCTAAACAAGATCCGCGTAAATACCAATTCAATGCGCCGTCTAACTACTACGTATCGAACAACTCACAATTCACCTCTCAGGAGCGCATGCAGTTTGAGTTTTTAGATACCCTCAACATCATGCTTGACACCGCTATCGCCCTTCACAACCAAGGCCGTACAATTGCAGCTTCTGCCTACATCGAGCGCGTATTGTTCAACAAAGACCTCCCTGCAGAAATTCAAGAAGGTGCCAAGAAACAAGACCTCCTCGAGCTCATGGCTTTGGCTTTCGATTACTCACAGCCTACCGCCTACCTCGGTATTGATACTGCACTTTTCAGCCGTGAATACCTAGAGCGTAAGTTTTTATCTTACAGCACTGATCCAACCATTACCACCTGGATTATGACCCTTCGCAATGGCCTTAGTGAATTCATCACAACCACCAAAGGAAGCCAACGCTGGAGAGACGTTACAGTTGAAGAAAATGCCGGTCGTTTGAACTACCGCAAAGACGACTACATTGACTACCTAGATGGCGACTTAGAATCTTCTATCTACTACAACAATGCGAAGCGCAAAGAAGAAATCAACAGTGGTATTCGCGATCCTAAACTGGTCATGTACCAAAGTGAGCACGAAAACAACAACCTCATGAACGAGCAAATCAACGCTGGTAAGTCCGGTTGGCCAACCACACTCATCTCTGACAAGAGCCGTGTGTATAAAGGTGGTTCTTGGGCAGATATGGCCTACTGGCTCGCCATTGGCAACCGACGTTTCCTAGACGAAGACAAAGCATCCGCAACCATTGGTTTCAGATGTGCAATGGATCGCATCGGTAGTTCTCGCCGACCAGACATCAAAGAATAATTGGTCTTTCCAACTAGATAATATTTCAAAAGCCCGAGCAATCGGGCTTTTTTTTTGCAACTTTGCCTCATGGAAAAATGGCTATCCCTTTTAGATGCTTGTAGTGGCGTTAGTACCGACTCCAGGCAAATTCAAAAAGACTATCTATACATTGCGCTCAAAGGAGACAACTTCGACGGCAATCAATACGCCGAGCAAGCTATTGCTTCTGGCGCCAAGTACGCAATTGTAGACAACGCTGCACTTGCCAACAAAGCAAATATCTTTTTTGTGCCTAATGGACTTGCCTTTCTCCAAGAACTTGCTCACGCCCATCGCCTGCGTTTTGATATCCCTGTACTTGGCATTACCGGTAGCAATGGCAAAACCAGCACCAAAGAACTCGTCAACTGCGCCTTGCAAACACAATATCACGTGCTTTGCACAGAGGGCAACCTAAACAATCATATTGGCGTTCCTTTGACACTGCTCAAAATGAATGCACAGCACCAAATTGCCATTATAGAAATGGGTGCTAACAAACCACTAGACATCGATGAATTGTGTCGGATTGCAGTACCTACACTAGGCCTGATCACCAATATAGGAAAGGCCCACCTGGAAGGATTCATCAATTTTGAGGGTGTTCTGAAGACCAAATCAGAACTCTACGACCATGTGGCTCAAAATAATGGTGGTTTGTTTGTCAATGCAGACGATGCTATTCTACTGAATGCCGCACGACAAAGAAACATCACACTGCACACATTTGGTGCACATAGTGGAGAATTAATGGGTCAGCTTCTTGCGCTGGATCCTTATGTGCACTTGAGCTGGACTTCAAATTCATATGTATCACCGGTGCTCGATACGCATATGATTGGTAAATACAATTTTTACAATTTCCTTGCCGCCTTGCGCGTGGGCATATATTTTGGTATAGAACCCGAAAAATTGAATGCCGCTCTAGCAAGTTATGTACCTACAAATAAGCGCTCACAAGTCGAAAAAACTGCAAAAAACACCCTTATAGTCGATTGCTACAATGCGAATCCGTCTAGCATGCTGAGCGCACTGAGTTCGTTTATTGAGATTGATCATCCTCGAAAATTGGTGATTCTAGGCGATATGCTGGAACTTGGTACCGACGGGCCATCCGAACATCAAAAGATCTTAGATTTCCTGCATGCGAACGCGCTGAGCTATATGACCGTAGGACCCATTTTTAAAAATATAAACACAGATGGTTTTGACAACGCTTCCATGTTGAGAGAAAAGCTCAGAGAACAAGATTTAAATGCTTGTCTGATCTTATTGAAAGGGTCAAGAGGAATTGCACTAGAGCAATTGATAGACTGCCTTTAAATCGCGAGAAGCTATATATCAAGATCCGTATTGCATCAAAAAAGCCTTTAGGAAAGGATCTAAAGCGCCATCCATTACTGCATCTACATCTCCAGTTTCGGTTCCTGTTCGAACGTCTTTGACTAATTTATATGGATGCATCACGTAATTTCTGATTTGGCTACCCCACTCTATTTTCTTTTTACCCGCTTCAATTTCGTTGCGTTTCTCCATGCGTTCGCGCAAGATGAGTTCATATAATTGCGAACGCAATAACTGCAAGGCCTTTTCTTTATTGGCCAATTGAGAGCGAGATTCTGAGTTTTCGATGATGATCCCTGAAGGTGCGTGACGCAAACGAACAGCGGTCTCGACTTTATTGACGTTTTGCCCACCTGCACCGCCTGAACGGAAAGTTTCAAAGGAAATATCTGCCGGATTGATATTGATTTCAATTTGGTCGTCGACTAAAGGATATACGTAGACCGACACAAAACTGGTGTGCCTTTTGGCATTGGAATCGAATGGAGAAATACGCACCAAGCGATGTACGCCGTTTTCACCTTTGAGGTAGCCAAAAGCAAATTCGCCTTCAAACTCTAGGGTGACTGTTTTGACGCCCGCAACATCTCCTTCTTGGAAGTTGAGTTCGGTGATTTTATAACCGTGTTTTTGACCCCACATGAGGTACATGCGCATGAGCATACTGGCCCAATCGCAGCTCTCTGTACCACCCGCCCCTGCGGTAATCTGTAAGACCGCCGAAAGACTATCTTCTTCGTTGGAGAGCATGTTTTTGAGCTCTAGTTCTTCTATTTCTTCGAGTAATTTAGCATATTGCGCATTGAGCTCTGCTTCTTCTGCCATGCCTTCTCTAACGAATTCCATCAGGACATCTAGGTCTGCAACCGAAGCGGCCGTACGGTCAAAGGTTTCTACCCAAAATTTAAGACCGCGGATTTGCTTCATTTTGTCTTCGGCCTTTTTGGGGTCGTCCCAGAAGGAAGGATCTTGGGTCTTGAGCTCTTCTTCCTTTAAGTGCATGCGCTTCTCGTCGATTTTGAGAAAAGACTGTATGGTTGAAAGTCTGTTTTGTAAAGCCTTGTACTGTTCGGTTGTCATAGCGCAAAGTTAAGCATTCTGTAAGGAAAGAAAAGGAAGGTGCGCTCCTGATTCAGTCAAAATGTGTACATTTGTATCAAATCAATGTAACATGAATATTCCAGCTGAACTCAAGTACACCAAAGACCATGAATGGGTAAAACTCGAAGGTGACATCGCCACAATTGGCATCACCGAATTTGCACAAAGCGAACTCGGAGACATCGTTTATGTCGAAGTAGAAACCGTCGGAGAAACAATGGCGCAAGAAGAAGTTTTTGGTAGTGTAGAAGCTGTCAAAACTGTTTCTGATTTATTCTTGCCGATGAGCGGCGAAATCATTGAATTCAATGAAGCATTAGAAGCCAATCCTGAGTTGGTCAACAACGATCCTTACGGAGCAGGTTGGATGGTCAAAGTTCGCGTTTCTGATGCCGCTGAATTTGCAGCACTTTTAGACGCCGAAGCTTACGCGCAAGAAGTTCACTAAGCAAAGTAGCTTTCCACAGATATTTAGGATTGTACATCCTTCCTCATTTTAAACCGCCCAAAAGGCGGTTTTTTATGGCCAAACATGCACAATAGACTCCATTTTGTGCTCTAAATCATTCGGAAGTTGGTAAAAGAGATCTCTATTGATTTTGGCTTCGAGCGCATCGATAGACAGCGAGAATGCCAAAACCGAGGCTTCCGACTTTGCGTTGGGCATGACAAATGCAATCCCTTTTTGTTGTTTTGGCGCGATGAGCGCCTTGAAATACGCTTTGGGCACACTTACCGCATTACGGCCAATTGAAGAAAGCCCAGCCTCTAAAATCGGCCCAGTAACTACATAGAGTGTATCGTATTGCAGCGCCCAAGCACGCACTTGTTCCTCTAGTTTTTTCCAGATACCCCGATTGAACCCGGGCAACTGTGGGCTCATATTGCTGTAATAAAATGATTCTTGCATCACTTGCAAAGACCAACTCATGTCTGCAGCTGGCGCCAAATGACCGCGGTCATAGCCACTTTTGGCGTAGTCCGCATTGGTGGCCGTACCGGTAAGTACCAATGGATCTTCAATAAACCGATTGCTGCGTTCAACGCCATCACCTAGATGTGTTTTGGTTAATATGTAAGCCACCCAATTGGCTTGTTCGTGTTGTTCATTGAAGGAAAACGCATAAGCGGTGTGTGAGATAATTTCTTCACCGGCCAAAGGGAGTGGACAAGCCAATGATAAGTCTTTTTTATGTTCTCGTCCTACACCTAGAAAGGAATTGAGACCTAAGAAAAAAGCCGCTATCCAAAGAAGGATAAACGGCTTTAAAAAAGATTGCTGCTTGCGCTTAAGCATCAATTTTGGCGTATTTAGCGTTTTTCTCGATGAATTCACGGCGAGGTGGAACGTCGTCGCCCATGAGCATAGAAAAGATTTGATCACACTCTGCTGCGTTTTCGATAGTGACCTGACGTAAGGTGCGGCTTTCCGGATTCATGGTGGTTTCCCAGAGCTGTTCTGCGTTCATCTCACCAAGACCTTTGTAGCGTTGGATGTTTACTGAAGTTTCGCTACCGCCGCCTTTGAGTTCTTGAATGAGGCGATCGCGTTGGTCTTCGTTCCAAGCGTATTCTGATTTGGTGCCTTTCTTCACTTGGTACAATGGTGGTGTTGCAATGTAGACATAACCTTTTTCGATGAGTTCTTTCATGTAACGGAAAAGGAACGTAAGGATGAGTGTCTCGATATGCGATCCATCGACGTCGGCATCACACATGATGATTATTTTGTGATAGCGCAATTTTTCGAGGTTGAGTGCTTTGGAATCTTCTTCGGTACCGATGCGCACACCTAAGGCGGTGTAGATGTTCTTGATTTCCTCGTTCTCGAAGATTTTGTGTTGCATGGCTTTCTCAACGTTCAAGATCTTACCTCTTAGCGGCATGATGGCTTGGAAATGGCGGTCACGGCCTTGTTTGGCTGTACCACCCGCAGAGTCTCCCTCGACGAAGTAAACCTCACAGGCCGCTGGATCTTTTTCAGAGCAGTCGGCCAATTTGCCTGGCAAGCCAGAACCGGTAAGCACGTTTTTGCGCTGTACCATTTCGCGAGCCTTGCGGGCTGCATGGCGGGCACGGGCTGCTAAAATGACTTTTTCAACGATAAGTTTGGCTTCAGTTGGATGCTCTTCTAGATAGGCAGAAAGCATTTCGGATACGGCTTGGCTCACTGGTGCCGTGACTTCGCGGTTACCGAGCTTGGTTTTGGTTTGGCCTTCGAACTGTGGCTCCTGTACTTTCACAGAAACTACTGCTGTAAGCCCCTCGCGGAAGTCGTCGCCATCGATTTCGATTTTCTCTTTGGCTAGAATACCTGAATCAGTGGCGTATTTTTTAAGGGTGTTGGTAAGACCGCGTCTGAAACCAGATAGGTGCGTGCCACCTTCGTGGGTATTGATGTTGTTGACGTAAGCCTGGATGTTTTCGGTATAAGAAGTGTTGTAAGTAAGCGCTACTTCTACAGGAATGCCCTCGCGTTCACCTTCAAAATAAATGACGTCTGTAATGAGCGCCTCGCGGTTGCGATCGAGGTAAGAGGCGAATTCTTTAAGACCACCTTCTGAATGATAAGTAGTGCAAGGATGTGCGCCGTCTTCGTCTGTTTGGCGCTTGTCGGTAAGCGTAATAGTAATGCCTTTGTTCAAGAATGCGAGTTCGCGCATGCGCGCTGCAAGGGTATCGAAGTTGTATTCTGTAGACTCAAAAATAGTGGCATCTGGCGTGAAGGTAACTTCTGTACCGGTTTTGTCTGATTCGCCGACAACTTTGACATCGTACATTGGCTTACCAATGTTGTATTCTTGCTGGAATATTTTGCCTTCGCGGCGCACAGTCGCCATGAGGTGCGTAGAGAGTGCGTTGACACAAGATACACCCACACCGTGCAAACCACCAGAAACTTTGTAGGTGTCTTTGTCGAATTTACCACCGGCGTGTAAGACCGTCATAACGACCTCTAGAGCCGATTTCTTTTCTTTGGTGTGCATGGCAGTTGGGATACCGCGACCGTTGTCCACAACGGTGATGGAGTTGTTTTCGTTGATGAAAACATTGATGCTGTCACAGTAGCCAGCGAGCGCCTCATCTATGGAGTTGTCTACGACTTCGTAAACAAGGTGGTGAAGTCCTTTAACACCGACATCGCCGATGTACATTGCAGGGCGTTTTCTTACTGCTTCTAAACCTTCTAATACCTGGATATTATCTGCCGAATAATTGTCTCTCTTTTCGTCTTCAGCCATGTTGTTATAGTTTGTGGATAGTGTTTAATTTCGTGTAAACAAAAATAAAAAAAAGCACCTCGCAAAAGGTGCTTTCATAGGGCGCTAAGGCCTTAACTTATCAACAAAATTTCAACGATTTGAACTATTGCTCAATCCATGCAATAATACTCGGATCATTTGGCAAAACACGCGGTGAAATCACTTTCGCTAAATGTCCGTTTTCATCGATGAGGTACTTTTGAAAATTCCATTCCACTTTACTGTCTTCTTTGCCATTTTTAGCTTTTTGTGTCAAAAATTGATAAACCGGATGCATCTCTTTTCCTTTGACAGAAATTTTGGACATCATCGGAAAACTCACGCCGTAGTTCAATTGACAAAATTGAGCGATCTCTTGATCGGAACCTGGCTCTTGAGACATGAAATCATTGGCTGGAAAGCCGACAATGACAAAGTTCTTTGATTTGTACTTGGTGTATAAAGCCTCTAGCTCCTCATATTGCGGGGTGAGGCCGCATTTAGAAGCTGTATTGACTACCATTATCTTTTTACCTTTTAAATTGGCAAAATCGAAGGTTTTACCGTTGATGTCTTTGACTTTAAATTGGTAAATACTTGCGGAATCAGCGGATATAAAACTCATTAGGAGGATACTTAAAGAAAATAAGAGTGTTTTCATGGTCGTTTCTGTTTAGAACAATGCCAAACAAAGATAGTTCGACTTGGAACAAAATTTTCATTTTTACGAATAAGAAACGCATGAGGAACCTTTTACTGTATTTACTTTTCTGCACACCCCTATGCTGGGGGCAAAAAATGACAGGTTTTTGGCAAGGGATGCTCTTTTCGGCCACAGATCAAACTGTTGTGATTCCGATTTATCTAGACATCTTTGTTACGAACGGATTGGTAGATGGTCAAATTAGAATTGAAAACGAAGGAGTTTCTATCTATCCAATCAGGGGTACTTACAGCGATCAAGAAATGAAATTGGTCACGCTGAATGGTACTTGGTTTTATTTGCCGGAATTTTCGCTTTCACCTTACATCTACACTCTCAAATTCAATGCTCAAACGGGCTATTTGGAGGGATCAACAGACCGACAAGACTACCGTTTTGTTGCGTATCAAAGCAGCGGAGAGATCTCCAGTAGCAAGACACCGTACTTGCCCAAAGAATGGCTGCAGCGCTTTAAACAAGAGTTAGCCGACGGGGTATCTGCGCCGCAAGTCAGGAAAAGAGAATTGCAAAACTTTGCATTTCAGC
>JACCDU010003341.1_pt1 | contig 10266 bp, 12 predicted proteins | sample 7446081 | NCBI WGS metagenome assembly JACCDU01 (sample SAMN15323447, study PRJNA562643) | freshwater metagenome | isolation source: river surface water | place: USA:Blue River Watershed | collected 2017-08-17
ACATGAGCCATTGCTCCCAGTGCCCTTGCGTGCGAATGGCAGTCAAGCGGTCGTAATACTCAGCACGGTGCGCTTTAAGAAAGAGCGATAGGTAGAGCAAGGGGCGCGAAAGGGCTTTTTCTTCGCATAGCATGAGTGTGATGAGCAAGCGTCCCACACGGCCATTGCCATCGAGGAATGGGTGAATGGTTTCAAATTGGGCATGCGCCAAGCCACAACGAATGAGCAGTGGAACGCGCGTGCGTTGGTCGTGCAAAAAGGTTTCTAGCTGGCCCAATACATTCATCACTTCATGCGGTGGTGGCGGAATGAATGCAGCGTCGCGCAACGAACTGCCGCGCCCGCCAATCCAGTTTTGTGAGGTGCGAAACTCTCCGGGCGACTTTTCTCCGCCGCGTACGCCTTTCATCAACTCGGCATGAATTTCACGCAGCAAGCGTAACGACAAGGGCAAGTCTGGCAGACGCTCTAGGCCATGGTTCATGGCGCGTACGTAGTTCACGACTTCCTCAACGTCTTTAGGCGTGTCGTCACGAAGGGCATCGGCTTCAAAAGCGAGCACGTCTTCCAACGTACTTTGCGTGCCTTCAATTTGCGAGGACAAAACGGCCTCGTGGCGAACGTACATGGCTACAAACAAATCGGGATTGGGTAGCATGGATGCGAGCGCATCCAACCGGCCGATGTTGCGGTCAGCATCCGACAACAAGCTTTGCAATTCACCGCTGTAAATCAGTGGCGGATCGGGTGGTAACGGCGCAGGAATGAATGCTTTATAGCCAGTGGACTGTTGAATGAGTCGCCCTGCTCGATAAGGATGTTCCATAGCAGCTAGCTTTAATAAGGAGCGATTAGTTTACCCTTTAGTAAATTTTATCGCGGAATATTTTATTAAAATCAGTCATAGAGTTGCATATTAAACAAATTTTGCTAGTTCAGTGTGAATAGGAAGCGTGGTGGAACGCGCCCCCTGTCTAAAGCGATCAACTCTCATTAGCGTTTGTCGTCCACACAACCTTGCGTACCAACTCTACGAACCGTGCTTGGTCGGCCGCATTTAAGGGCTGCAGGATGTCCTTTTGCAGGTCTTGCACGATGGGTTCTAAGGCGGATCGAATTCTTTTGCCCTTGGTGGTTAAGGACAGTACCCGCGCCCGGCGGTCTTGTTCGCTGACCTCACGGTTGATCCAGTCTTTTTTCTCCAGCCGCTCAATCACGCCGCCAATGGTGGCGCGGTCATAGCCAATCATTTCGGCCACGCGTGCTTGGTCGATGCCCGGGTTTTCATAAATCGCTTCGATGGCCGCGTATTGCACGGGCGTCAGGTCAAAGCCTGCTGCCTGTGTGCGCTGCACAAACACCTGGGTGGATTGCTGGTGAAGACGGCGAATCAGGTGCCCCGCCATGTCGAGTACGGACATGTCTGCACTCCTTTTGAGAAGTCAAAATAGTAATCATACATACCATGTTGACAGATAATGATAAGTACAGTTATTATTTGCCTATGCCGAAGTTTTGGCGCTTTCAACCTCATGGAGACAAGAGATGCAGTTTTACAAAGATGGCTTTCGCGGTGGCAATCCTGATGTCAAGGAGGCCGCACCCAATCGTCGTAACCGTGGCGTGAACGAGCCCTTGCCCGAGAAAGTGGATGTATTGATTGCTGGCACCGGCCCAGCGGGTTTGTGCCTGGCGGCGCAGCTGTCGCAGTTTCCCGAAATCCAGACCATGATCATCGAGCGGATGCCCAGCAACATCATCAAGGGCAAGGCGGACGGCATCAACACCCGCACCATGGAAATGTTCCAGGCCTTCGGCTTCGCCGACAAGGTCAAGCGCGAAACCTATTGGGTCAATCAAACCGCTTTCTGGATGCCAGACCCCAAGAACCCCGATCACATCCAACGTGTAGGTCGTGTGCAAGACGTGGCAGATGACAGTTCAGAGATGCCCCACATCCTGATCAACCAAGCGCGTTTGCATGAGCTGTTCATTGAGGTCATGAAGAACTCACCTTCCCGCCTGGAGCCCGACTACGGCTGGGAAGTGGAGAGCCTCACGATCGACCCTAGCACCGACGATCACCCCGTGACGGTTACCCTCAAAGACGCGACCGGCATCAACTGGTGGGCCACTCGCACCGTGCGTGCAAATTATGTTGTCGGCTGCGATGGTGCGCATTCCAAAGTGCGTAAATCGATAGGTGGTGAGTTGCACGGTGACGCTGCACACCAAGCCTGGGGCGTGATGGACATTTTGGCAAATACAGATTTCCCAGATGTACGCCAGAAGTGTTTGATCTCGTCTGCTCAAGAGGGCAACGTTTTGCTGTTGCCGCGTGAAGGTGGTTATATCTTCCGCATGTATGTGGAGCTCGACAAACTCAATGTGGGCGAAAAAGCAGCGCAGCGCAAATTGACGCAAGACGACATGATTGCTGCAGCCAACCGCATCATCAAACCTTACGCGATTGATGTGAAAGAAGTCGTCTGGTGGTCCATCTACGACATTGGCCACAGCATCACTGACAGATTTGACGATGTACCCGAAGATTCCGATCGCAACCCACGCGTTTTCACGGCGGGTGATGCCTGTCACACCCACTCGCCCAAAGCCGGCCAAGGCATGAACGTGTCGATGCAAGACACCTTCAACCTCGGATGGAAACTGGTGCACGTGTTGCAAGGTCGTGCCGATCCCAGCTTGCTGCGCAGCTATTCCAAAGAACGTTTGACCGAAGCCAAGCGTCTGGTAGAAACCGACCACGCGTGGTCGCGCATCATGTCTGCGCCCACCACGCAGGCCGAGCGCGATGGCACAGAAGAGCCACGCATCATTCGTCAATTCAAAGCGAACCTCGAGTTCACGGGCGGCACTGCCGTGAAATACGACACGTCTTATCTTTTCGCGGCAAGTGCACACCAAGCGTTGGCCACAGGCGAAGAGGTGGGTCGCCGTTTCCACTCGGCGCCTGTGGTGCGCGTGTCTGACGCCAAGCAAATGCAGCTCGGCCATGTGGCCGAAGCCGACGCACGCTGGCGCATTTATGCGTTTGCGGGCAAGGCCGACAGTTCGAATCCCGGCTCAGCCATTCACAAGCTGGCCGATTGGCTGGAAACCAACCCCCAATCACCCGTGGTCAAACATACGCGCAAGGGCGAAGACATTGATGCTGTGATTGATGTGCGTGCCGTGTTTCAGCAAACCTTTGATCAATTGGCCTACGAACACATGCCTTCCTTGCTCAAACCCAAGACGGGTAAGCTGGGCTTGCAAGACCATGAAAAAGTCTTCTGCGTCGACCACAAAGGTGTCGGTGACATTTTTGACATGCGCGGCATCAACCGCGACAAAGGTTGCATGATCGTGGTGCGCCCTGACCAGTACGTGGCGCACGTGTTGCCACTCGATGGCTTTGAGGCGTTGGCGACCTTCTTTGCAGGTGTTTTACGCTAACAGGGCCAACCCTCAATGCCTTCGTCACTCTTTGGGGGCGCCTGAATTCTTGACGATGGCCTCATAGCGCTTGACCTCTGCCGCAGTGAATTTGGCGAATTCGGCCGAGGTGCCACCCATCACCTCAGCGCCCATGTCGGTGAGTTTTTGTCTGATCTCGGGCGTTTTCAAAATCTTGTTGACGGCGGCATTGAGTTTGTCGACTACATCGGCCGGTGCATTTGCAGGCAGCACCAGGCCGTACCAAGCAGACGCCAACATGGGCGTGCCCGCTTCTGCAAACGTGGGCACATTCGGCAATGCGCTCAGGCGTTTGCTGGCCGCAACGGCGATGGGTTTGAGCAAGCCGCCTCGGATGCTGCCCAGCGAGCCGGTATCAATCATCATGTCAATGTGGCCAGCAATCAGGTCTTGTGCCGCAGGGCCGCTTCCTTTGTAGGGCACATGGTTGATGTCAATGCCTGCAGTCGTTTTGAATTGAGATCCTGCCAAGTGCTGCGAACCACCAATGCCCGCTGACCCATAGGTGTATTTGTCGGGTGATTGTTTGGCGGCGTTGACGATGTCTTTCAACGAGTTCCAGGGTGACTTGGTGGGAATCACCATCACGTTTGGAATTTCGCACAACGACACCACCGGTGTGAAATCTTTGATGGGGTCAAAGCCCAGCTTGGCGTACAAATGCGGCGCCGCTGCATTGGTGGAGCTGGTAGCGAGCAGCAGCGAATAGCCATCAGCTTTTTCTTTCACAAAGAGTTGGGTGCCAATCACCCCACCTGCGCCGGCTTTGTTGTCCACCACCACGGGCACGCCCAAGGCCTCTGACAGTGGTTGTGCCAGCATGCGTGCCACTTGATCGGTGGCGCCACCGGTGGCCCAGGGCACCAAAATTTTGATGGGTTTATCCGGATAGGCGGCCAATGCGAGGTTAGAGAACCCGCCAAGCAAGACGCCTATCAGCAGGCTGCGACGCAGAGTGGAGGCGTTGATGAGGTGAGTGGATGATGTCATGGGATGTGTCTCGGTTGAAATTTAAAAATCAAAGGCCATGTGCGGCCAGCACTTTGTTCAGCCATGCTTGCTCGCGTTTGCCTGTAGCAATTTCGGCCTTGATGGCTTCTTCGTTTCTTTGTGTTGTGGCCACAGCTTGGAGCAAGCGATCTACGTCGCTGTGGGGGAAGCTCACCACACCGTCTTCATCGCCCACGATCCAGTCGCCGGGCTGAATGACTTGGCCACATACGCTCACTGGCACATTGATTTCACCTGGGCCATTTTTATAGGGGCCACGGTGGATCGATGTCTTGGCATAGCAAGGAAAGTCGCTGTCTTGAAATGCGGCCACATCGCGAATCGCGCCATCAATCACAAACCCAGTACAACCACGTTGCATGGCATACAGCATGATCAATTCCCCCACCAGCGCGTTGTTGCCATCGCCACCGCCATCGACTACCAGCACTTGACCGGGTTGCATGTCCATCAGGGCTTTGTAAATCATGAGGTTGTCGCCAGGGCGGCATTTGACGGTGACAGCGCGCCCCACCAGCTTGCGTGCTTTGTGAAAGCGGTGCAGTCCGACCAAGCCAGACATGCGTTGCAAGTTGTCGCTCAAATGGGGCGTGACGATGTGCTGCAGCTCTTGGGCGATGTGTGAATCGGTAGAAGTCATGTGTTACCTGTGAAAATTTTGTCCATTATCAAAGAACTGCCACAGGTGGTTCGGCGCATCCTTGGCTTTCTGAGGAAGAATAAGCCTTTTCAGTGTCTTTGTTTACGCCATCATGTCTCGCATTCAATTCGAACTCCCCGACCATTTCATCTTTGCCACGGATATTCAGATTTACATCAGCCACGTCAACCAAGGGGGCCATTTAGACAATGCGCAACTGCTGACCCTGGTGTCCGAAGCGCGTGTGCGTTTCTTCAAATCGCTGGGCTATACCGAAGGCAATGTGGCGGGTTATCCGATTGTGGTGGGCGACATCGTGGCGCAGTACAAGTCCGAAGGTTTCCATGGCGAAACCATGCGTGTGAGCATGGTCCCGCAGGACTACAACCGTTATGGGTTTGATTTGGTGTACCGCATGGAGTGCTTGGACTCGCAACGCGAAGTGGCGCGCGGAAAAATCGGCATTGTGTTCATTGAGCGCGGAACGCGCAAAGTCACAGCTGTCCCACAAGAATTCTTGACCCGCGTGAATGTCAGCGCTTCTGAAGCGGCGCGTGAAGTGCGGTGACCGCTGCGTGACGGTGACAGCTCACCAAGTGGTCATTCACCATGCCTGAGGCCTGCATGAAGGCGTAACAAATGCTCGGCCACCTTGGCTTCGTCGTAACGGGCAATTTTTTCGGGATCGAAATGGTCGAAGGCGATGCGGCAGCTGTCGCGCTTGTCGCGTAGCGGCACACCCCATTCGGTGTCGTGGTAGGTGTGGTACAGCTCAAAGCCTTCGCACCAAGGGCAACGTTGCATGGGCGTTTACTTGGCGGGGCGATACAGTGCGCAAATTTTGTTGCCGTCGGGGTCGCGCAAGTAGGCGAGGTACAGCTTGCCAGCGGGTGTTTCGCGGAAGCCAGGTGGGTCTTCGCAGGTCACGCCACCGTTGGCCACGCCTGCGGCGTGAAAGGCATCGCCTTGTTCTACCGACTGAACTGCAAAACCAATCGTGCTGCCATTGCCATGTGTGGCGGGTTCGCTATTGATGGGTGTGGTGATACCAAATGTGCCTGTGGGGCTGCGGTAGAAATAACGGTTGTTGTTGGCAGCTCCTGGGGCGATGCCCAATGTGCCCAACACGGCGTCGTAAAACTTCTTCGAAGCGTCTAAGTCTTTGACGCCCACCATGACGTGACTGAACATGTGTTTCTCCTTGTTTATTCGTGATGCTTAAGCGTGATCGCTTGAGCGGCATTGTGCCCCGGCAGAGGTACGATGTGGGTGAGGAAAGATTTGAAATGACCCACCCCACCCCCGAAGCCCAAGCGCAATGGGATGCAGCCTGCAAAACCCTCGCCCCGTTGCTGGATCCACTCAATTGATTCAACCTCGTATTGCCACCCACCGCTCCAGCGTGCACGGGACGGGTGTGTTTGCCGCCTGCCACATGGCGGCAGGTGAGACCGTGATTGAGTATGTGGGCGAGGTGATCTCAATGGCCGAAGCGCTGCGGCGCCATCCGCACGATCCCCAAAATCCTGACCACACGTTTTACTTTCACATCAGCGACGAACGTGTGATCGACGGTTTGTACGGCGGTAACGACGCACGCTGGATCAACCATTCCTGCCGTCCCAATTGCGAACCTGATGAGGTCGATGGTCGTATCTTCATCAAAACCCGTCGCCCCGTGTGGTCCGGTGAAGAGCTGACGTTTGACTACGGGCTGGTCAGCGACGAACCCCTGACCGACGCGCTGAAAGCGAAATACGCCTGCCGATGTGGCGCCAAAAAATGCCGCGGCACGATGCTGGCGTTGCCCTGAACCGCGCTTGTGCGGATTGAAAAGAACCTGATGACCCATCCTCGCGTGACACGCCGAAAAGCCACACCCTCTGTTTTGGCAGGCATTGGCCTGGTGATGATGGCCATGGCCTGCTTTGCCTTCATGGACAGCTTGACCAAGCAAGTCACCTTGTCTGTGCCTGTTCTGATGGTGATGTGGGCCCGCTATTTCATTCAAGCCGTGGTCACCTCGGTGGTGATTCTTCCCAAGACCGGGCGCACCGTGTTGATCACCGAGCGGCCTTGGGTTCAGATTGGGCGTGGTGCCTTGCTGCTGTTCACCACCTTGCTGGCCATCTTGAGTTTGCAGTTTTTGCCGGTGGGCGAGTTCTCGGCCATTGTCATGACCTCGCCCTTGCTGGTCACTCTTTTGGCCGCACGCTTGCTGGGTGAGCATGTGTCCAGGCTGCGCATTGTGTTGGTGTGTGGCAGCTTTGTGGGCACTTTGATGATTGTTCGTCCTGGCTCGGACACCTTTGGCTGGGTGATGATTTTTCCTTTGCTGCTGGTAGTGGCCAATGCGGCTTTCCAGTTGCTGACCAGCAAGATTGCGCAAACCGAAAAAAGCATGACCACGCATTTCTATTCGGTGTGGACTGGGGCTGTGCTGACCAGCTTGATGCTGTACTGGGGTTGGTCAACCATCGACAACCTGTCGCTGTGGTTCGAGATTTTTCTGATCGGGGTGGCGGGTGCGATCGGCCATTTCTTGTTGATCGTGGCTTTTGAAAAGTCCCCCACCGCCACGCTCATGCCCTATATGTATGCGCAAATCGGTTTTGCCATGTTCGGGGGCTGGCTGCTGTTTGACCACATCCCGGATCATTTGTCGATGCTGGGGATTGGGCTCATTGCGGTGTGTGGTTTGGCGGGCGGCATCCTGACCTTGGTCGAGAGCCGGGCTACTGCAGCCAACGCCGCACACTAGGTGTTCAACGGCGGGTGCGCCAGAACAGCCAACCGGCGATGGTCAGGTTTAACAAGTTCCACGCCATGCCGTTGATGAAGGCCGCTTTGTAGCTGCCTGTCACATCAAACACCCAGCCCGACAACCAGCCGCCCAGCGCCATACCGACCAAGGTGGCCATGATCACCGCGCCTACGCGAGCGCCGGCTTCTTCGGGCGCAAAGTGCTCGCGCACGATGATGGCGTAAGACGGCACGATGCCACCTTGAAACAAACCAAACAGGGCCGAGATCACATACAGCGGCACCAACCCATCAAACGGTAAGAACAACAGCAAGGCCACGCCCTGCAAAGCCGAGCCCAGCAGCAAGGTGCGGATGCCGCCTATGCGGTCGCAAATCACGCCCGAGACCAGGCGGCTCACGATGCCGCAGGCCAACATCAGTGACAGCATTTCAGCGCCACGAGCCGCGCCAAAGCCCAAGTCTGAGCAATACGCCACGATGTGGACTTGGGGCATGGACATCGCCACGCAGCACGCCACCGCCGCTGCGCACAGCAAGGTCTGTGCATACGCGGGCGACAAGCCGAAAGGCCGGTTGCGATCGACCACGGGCGCGTGGGTGTTGGCGGGTGCATGCGAGACCAGCGGTGGGCGTTGCCGCATGCGCAGCGACAACACGAACATGCCCAAGCCACACACCAAGCCCATCAGCACATAGGTGTGGCGCCAGCCAATGGTCTCGATGCCGTGCTGCACCAACGGTGGCCACAGCGTGCCCGCAATGTAGTTGCCGCTGGCGCACACGGCCACGGCAATGCCGCGTCGGCGGTTCCACCACAAAGCGGTGTCGGCCATCAGCGGTGCGAAAGTGGACGAGCTGCCCAGCAGCCCTAACAAAGCATGCGCGAAGCCAAAGGCCCAAATGCTGCCAGACAGCCCGGCCCACACAAAGCCGCCGCACACGGCCAGTGCACCGACCCACAACACCGGCATCAGCCCGTGGCGATCGGCCATGCGGCCGGTCCACAAACCACCAATGCCCAGACAAATCATGATCAGGGTGTAAGGCAGCGAGGCATCGGCGCGGCCAACGCCAAACTCGGTTTGCACGGTGGGTAGCACCACCGACACCACATACATGCTGCTGTTGCCCAGCACCACCAGCCCCAATGTGGTCAGCAAACGCCAGGCCGCTTGGCGTGAATCAATCAGCGAGGGGTCGGCGGGTAGGGTGGTGTGCATGGCTCGAATCTAATCGACACCCTGGCTCAGGGCTTGTCATGCACGTTACTGTGCGCTTTGCGCTCTGAAGCCCAAAGCGCAGAAGCCGTTTATTTCGCTGGTGCGACTTCGTGGGCGGCCATCAGCTCCAGCGACTTCACCAGCGCCGAGTGGTCGAGCTGGCCCCAACCGTTGGAGGCGCAGGCTTGCATGAGCTGGGCGGCCGAGGCGGTTTGTGGCAAAGACACGCCGATGGCTTTGGCGCCGTTGAGCGCCAAGCTCAAATCCTTTTGATGTAAGGCGATGCGGAAGCCGGGGTCGAAGGTGCGCTTGATCATGCGTTCGCCATGCACTTCCAAAATACGGCTGGACGCAAAACCACCCATCAGTGCAGCACGCACTTTCGCGGGGTCTGCACCGGCTTTGCTGGCAAACAACAGGGCTTCGCCTACCGCAGCGATGTTGAGCGCCACGATGATTTGGTTCGCTACCTTGGTGGTTTGGCCGTCGCCGTTGCCACCCACGAGGGTGATGTTTTTGCCCATCAACTCAAAGAGTGGCTTGACGCGCTCGAACGTGGCTTCGGTGCCGCCGACCATGATGGTCAAGCTCGCGGCCTTGGCACCGACTTCGCCGCCTGACACAGGCGCGTCCAAATACTCACAACCCAGGGCATTGATTTTTTGTGCAAAAGCCTTGGTGTCCATGGGCGAGATCGAGCTCATGTCCACCACCACCTTGCCTGCGCTCAGGCCTTCGGCCACGCCGTCTTTGCCGAACAGCACGGCCTCGACATCGGGGGTGTCAGGCAGCATCAAAAAGATGATGTCAGCGGCACGCGCCACATCGGCGTTGGTGGCGCACACATGCGCGGCTTGCAGGGCTGCTGGCACTTTGCTGCGGGTGCGCACAAACATCTCGTGGCCTGCGTTGAGCAGGTTCTGGGCCATGGGTGTGCCCATGATGCCTAAGCCAATAAATCCGAGTTTCATAGATTGCCTTTCAGTAAATGATGGGGTTTGCGGGCATCGCTCAGTCTGTGGTGATGCCGCGTGTTTTGATCACGGCGGTGTAACGCTTGCGATCGTTGTCGATGAATTTGCTGAAGTCAGCGGGCGATGAGGCTTTGGGAATGCCGCCTAACTCGATCAAGCGGTTTTTCACATCCGGCAT
>JACCDU010059400.1_pt1 | contig 10258 bp, 8 predicted proteins | sample 7446081 | NCBI WGS metagenome assembly JACCDU01 (sample SAMN15323447, study PRJNA562643) | freshwater metagenome | isolation source: river surface water | place: USA:Blue River Watershed | collected 2017-08-17
AAATAATGCATCACAAAACCACTCACAGTTTCATATGGTCCATCTGGCAATGAAATTCCAGTTAGATCATGTAAATCTTCAAGTGAGATTAACCCATCAATTTCGATATCACCTGTGCGTTGCTCGAGTTTTGGCTGTGCTTCATGACCGTCATACTCATCATGAATCTCACCAATTAAGCATTCAACTAAGTTTTCTAAGGTGATGATTCCATCAGTACCGCCGTACTCATCAAGCACGATTGCAATGTGCTGACGCTTGCTTCGCATCTCAGTTAATGCAGGTAAAACTCCTTTTGTACCAGGCAAGAAGATTACATTTCTGACAATTTCCATAATAGTAATCTGGGCATCATCTAATTTTGGATTTAGCAAATCTCGAACATGCAAAAACCCAATTACCTCATCGCTGCTGCCTCTAACTACCGGGTATCTGGAATGAGCAAGTTCAACGGCAATCTTTCTAGCTTGTGAAATACTCAAGGATGCATCTAAGAAATCAACCTCAGTTCTTGGCACCATAACTTCGTGAATTAAACGATCGCTCGTGTTAAATACCTCTTCAACAATATCCCGCTCTTCTTTTGTTAAATCAGCATGACCACTCACTAAATCCATTAACTCAACATCAGAAATTTGATTACGCTCACTCTTTGAGGTAATGCCAAAAATCTTTACGATTAAATCAGTTGATTTAGACAAGAGCCAAATAATTGGCTTGAAAATTATCGCTACACGATCAACAGCAGCTGCAGTTGCGAGCGCAATACTCTCGCTCTTATAAAGTGCCAATCGCTTAGGCACTAATTCGCCAAAGACTAGTGAGATATAAACAATCACTAATGTGATCGCCACAATTGAAACTATCTGACTGCTACCAGCAGATAAGCCCAACTCCTCTAATCTTGGAATAACAAATACACCAAGTTGTTCAGCGCCTAGGGCAGCTGATAAAAATCCACATAAGGTAATTCCTACCTGCACTGCAGCTAAGAAACGGTTTGGATTACTAGCAAGCTTTGCTACCCGTGCCCCACGTTTGCCCTTACTGGATATCTGCTTTACCTGGGAGTCACGCAGGGAGATAAGTGCGATCTCAGCGGCCACAAAGATTCCGCCCACCGCAATTAGGCCTAAAACAATTGCAATACTTGGTAGTGCGCCTTCAGCCATATCTCCAATGGTATCTAACTGCGCACACGGCCCGCCCAGTGAGCGCAAAAACTGCCTCTCTTCCCCTTTTTAGCCAATCTGTCGTAGCCTTTGCCAACTCTCACAACCGTGAGACCTTCATCCAACGGATCGTCGGGCACGTACCTGCCCGGAGAAGGAGTAAACAATCATGGCATCAGTTGTATTTTCCCAAGCATCAAGAATTTATCCCGGAACTACAAAACCTGCGGTAGATAAATTAGATCTAACTGTTAATGATGGTGAGTTTTTAGTATTAGTCGGACCATCTGGTTGCGGTAAATCAACCTCACTTCGAATGTTAGCTGGATTAGAGGAGATTGATACTGGATCAATTCGAATTGGCGACAAGGATGTAACAAATGTTGCACCGAAAGATCGCGATATCGCAATGGTATTTCAGTCATACGCGCTCTACCCACATATGTCAGTAGCTGAAAATATGGGTTTTGCATTAAAGATTGCTGGCGTTGCAAAAGAGGAACGCGATCGCAGAGTTTTAGAGGCTGCAAAATTATTAGATTTAGAAGATTACTTAGACCGCAAACCTAAGGCACTATCAGGTGGACAACGTCAGCGAGTTGCAATGGGTAGAGCGATTGTGCGCGAGCCACAGGTCTTCTTAATGGATGAGCCGTTATCAAATCTGGATGCGAAACTTCGTGTTGCTACCCGTACTCAAATTGCAGCGCTACAACGCAGATTAGGAATCACTACAGTTTATGTGACCCATGATCAGGTTGAGGCGATGACGATGGGTGATCGAGTTGCAGTATTAAAAGATGGCTTATTGCAACAGGTTGACACCCCAAGAAATCTTTATGAAAAACCACAAAATGTATTTGTTGCTGGATTTATTGGCTCACCTGCCATGAACCTACTTACCGCCCCCGTATCTGGTGGCAAAGCCATGCTTGGTAATTTAGGTATCGCAATTCCATCTGCTGGCGGCTCATCAGTCACAGTTGGTATTAGGCCAGAGGGCTTTGTGCCAGCAAGTACTGGATTTGAAGTAGCAGTTGAGGTAGTTGAAGAGCTGGGCGCTGACGCATTTGTTTATGGCAAACCAGTTGATAAATCACTTAAATTCGCTAACACCAGCGAAGAGTTAGGTCAGGTAATTATTCGTTGGGATCCAAAGAACCCACCAAAGCCTGGTCAAACCGTAACCGTGGGAGTTAACCCTGATGTTGTTCATCTATTTGATGCAACAAATGGCAAGCGCATTAATTAAATAAGTAAATTAAAAAGCCCCACTCACTAAGAGTGGGGCTTTTTTTATTAAAGCTTTAAGCCATTGCTTTCTTCAAGTTATCATCAATTGCAGCTAAAAACTCTTGGGTATTAAGCCAGGGCGCATCTTTGCTAATTAGTAATGCCAAATCCTTTGTCATCTTGCCGCTTTCAACGGTTTCGATACACACTCGCTCTAAAGTTTTAGCAAACTCAGCAACCTTAGGGGTGTTATCTAGTTTGGCGCGATGAGCTAATCCTTGCGTCCAAGCAAAGATTGATGCAATTGGATTTGTGGAGGTTGCTTTACCCGCTTGATGGTCCCGGTAATGACGAGTAACAGTTCCATGCGCAGCTTCGGCTTCAACTGTTTTGCCATCTGGAGTCATTAGCACTGAAGTCATTAAGCCAAGTGATCCATAACCTTGTGCAACAGTGTCGGACTGAACATCACCGTCATAATTCTTACACGCCCAGATATATCCGCCTTCCCAGCGAAGTGAGGTGGCAACCATGTCATCAATCAAACGGTGGTCGTACTCAAGATTATTCTTAGCAAACTCTGCCTTAAACTCTTTCTCGAAAACTTCCGCAAAAATATCTTTGAATCGACCATCGTATGCCTTGAGAATTGTATTTTTCGTCGAAAGGAATACTGGGTACTTACGGATTAGGCCGTAGTTAAATGATGCTCGTGCAAAATCTCTAATTGAATCATCCAAGTTATACATAGCCATTGCTACGCCAGATGAAGGAAAATCAAAAACATTAAACTCCATTGGCTTTGAACCATCAGTTGGTGTAAAAGTTACAGTTAACTTTCCTGGGCCAGGTACTTTAAAATCTGTTGCCCGATATTGATCACCAAATGCATGACGGCCAATCACAATTGGCTTGGTCCAATGCGGAATTAAGCGCGGAACATTCTTAATGATGATTGGTTCGCGAAAAATTACGCCGCCTAAAATATTTCGGATAGTTCCATTTGGAGATTTCCACATTTTCTTCAACTTAAACTCTTCAACGCGGGCCTCATCTGGCGTGATAGTTGCGCACTTAACGCCAACGCCATACTTTTGAATAGCATGAGCTGAATCTATAGTTACCTGATCATCAGTCTTATCTCGGTATTCAATACCAAGATCGTAATACTCAAGATTTATATCAAGATAAGGCAAGATCAAAGAGTCCTTTATGAACTGCCAGATAATTCTGGTCATTTCATCGCCATCTAATTCAACTACGGTGCCCTCTACTTTGATCTTATTCATTATTTATCTCCTCGGCCTATAGATCTTTAACATCTGCTTGTTTTGTGCGAACCGCTTCAGCGGCCACTTTTAGCGAAGCGAGTTCATCAGCAGTTAATTTTGTTTCAACAACTTTGTTGATTCCATTCTTACCAATCTGTGCTTCAACTCCAAGATAAACACCGGTAATTGAATACTCACCATTTACCCAAGCGCATACTGGCATTACCTCATTTGAATCGGTAATCACAGCCTTTGCCATTCGAGCGGCAGCTGCTGATGGTGCATAGTAAGCAGATCCTGTTTTAAGCAATGCCACAATCTCAGCACCACCATTTCTAGTTCGGTCAACTAAATCCTTTATTTCATCAGCAGATAAAACCTCTGAAAGTGGTTTGCCATTTACTGTGCAACGACTTGGAACTGGCACCATCGTTTCACCATGTGAGCCAAGAGTTAAAGTCTTAACAGAAGCTGTTGGTACACCACATTTTTCAGCAACAAAGTTTGTAAATCTTGCTGTATCTAACATGCCTGCCTGACCCATAACTTTGTTGTATGGAAATTTTGTTGCAATTTGAGCCAATGCAGTCATTTCATCCAATGGATTTGAAACTACGATGATTACTGCGTTAGGTGAATGCTTAGCTATGTTCTCAGCAACGCCTCGGACAATCCCAGCATTTACGCCAATTAAATCCATTCGACTCATTCCAGGCTTTCGAGGTAATCCTGCAGTAATAACAACTACATCAGAGTTTGCAGTCTTCTCATATCCGCCACCATCTGCAGTTGTGGTAGCTCCAATCACTTTAGTTTCAAAATTTTCAATTGATCTTGATTGATTAATATCTAATGCTAAACCTTCTGATTTACCTTCTAAAATATCGGTCAATACAACAGTTTCAAAAACATCATATTCTGCAAGTCGTAGTGCGGTAGTTGAACCATAAAATCCAGCTCCTACAACTGTTACTTTCCCAGATCTGCTCATTTAATCCTCTCGGTGCTTATGGCCAATATTACTGATTTCGGGCAAATCAACTAAATCGGTGAGGTTATCTAGCGTTGGGAAGTGAAATAGCCAATCCAAATAACATGATGCAGATCATAATTGGCAGAATTAATTCAATATTTCGTTTTATCTTTAATTGATAATACCTGGCCAATGTAAATGCAGCTGCGCCAATCGATAAAATAATTGAACCGCTGCGTACTGCGCCACTAATTCCAATTACTAACCCGATCGCAACAATAATCAGTGAAACTCTTCTTATTTGATCAAGTCGAAAACTATTTTTCATTTCTAGCCAGTTCAATGACATTCTTTAGCAGCATAACTCTGGTCATGGGACCTACTCCACCTGGCATTGGTGCAAAAGCTGAGGCGACCTCAATGACTTTAGGATCAAAATCCCCAACAAGTTGATTGCCATCACGAGTAATGCCAACATCAACTAGAACAGATCCTTTTTTTACCATCTCAGCCTTAATAAATTGCGCACTTCCCATAGCGGCAATTACTACATCAGATTCTTTAATCAGCTCTATTAAATTCTTCGATGCTGAGTGAGCCAGGGTTACGGTGGAATTAATTGGTTTTTGAGAGAGCAAAATTGATAATGGTCTTCCGACTGTCATGCCTCGGCCAATGACTAACACCTTCACGCCCGATAAATTGATTTTATACTCAGTTAACAAAGCCACTATCGCCTTTGGTGTACAGGCAACTACTGAGTTAAAACCTAAAACAAGATTACCTAAGTTATTTGGCGTAAGTCCATCTGCATCCTTTGCTGGATTAATTGCAGATAAAACTTTATGGGTATCAACTCCAACTGGAAGTGGGAGTTGAACAATAAATCCTGTGCAACTTGGATCTGTATTTAGTGCATTAACAGCGGCAATGACCTCATCTGTAGTTGAGGTAGCAGGCAGATTCACTTTAATTGATTTAATTCCTACCTCTGCACAATCCCGGTGCTTTCCTTCAACATAAGCAACTGATCCAGGATCATCACCGACCAAAATTGTGCCCAAGCCAACTGACTTATCGAGTTTTCCGATAGCGGCAGCGATATCCACCTTAATCCTCTGGGCTAAAGCTTTGCCATCCAAGATCATCGCACTCATGTAGCAAGCCTACTCTGCTTATCTTTTTTCTTAAACAATTTTGGCAAGTATTGAATGACTAGAAATGCTAAAAAAATATGGACAAAAACAATTGCACCAATACGTAGCGGATTCACGCCAACCGGATTCATATTTGCTGAAATTAATGATCCAGATGAAATAAATGCCAATATCGCTGAGCCAATGACAGATAGAAGTAAGAACCGCAGATTTAATTGTTTCTTACTTTTTTTGTCAATACTTAGGCCTTCAATTTTATTTAGGTTTATCAGTGCGTATCCAAAAAGCATGATTGAAAAAGTAATCATCCATGGAAACTTTCCGGCCGGTAGTGCTGCAAGTGCTGGAATTGCAGGAATCTCACGTAGATTAAAGATAAATGGCGTGATATCAGTTGCACTTCCTAGAGAAAATCCAGAACCTAAGATGTAGCTAAGAGTGGCAAAAAATAGATTAGGTAAATAAAGTATTTGTAGAAGAAGTAGCAATATTCCACCAATAATTCCCGGATGAAGAACTATGGTTAGATTTTTAGCAATACTAAAGTTCAGCAGTAAGTTCAATGAGAAAACTAACCCAGACAGACCAAGCATTATTAGAAATATCTGAGTTGGTAATTTAACTAGTGTTTCAAAATTTACCGTGGTTGTGGCTAGAAATAGTATAAATATTAAGATTGCAATCCCTCTTGGATAATCAACTGAAACTTGGCTGTTTGATGCTATGAGTGCAAGAAGTGAGTAAGTAATTAAGTAGGTCAATATAAAATATGCCCGACTCATTTTTTTGTTTTCAATTTCTGCAACAACTCTTCTATATCCCACTCGCATACTCAGCCAAGGAAGAATTACTGCGCCTATTGGCAGATAGGAAAGATATCCAGTTATGTCATTGCTGGTGATATGAAATGGTGTTAAATGTGATCCCAGCCAAAGCCAAAGTGCAGCCCGCATTGGATCAGATGTTGTGCCGTATGTACTTCCTGCAGTTGCCCAAGCAAATAAGGTAATAAAAGCAAGTGGAAAAAGTATTATCAGTATTGATCTGATTACTTGTTGCAGCGTGATCAAGAACCTACGCGCAACCATTATTTTCCTATCTGCGATTTACCCATTCAATATCTTGCGCATCAAGTTAGCGGTTTCACTTGGTGTTTTACCAACCGCAACACCGACAGCTTCCAAAGCTTCTTTTTTAGCTGCTGCAGTTCCTGAAGATCCAGAGACAATTGCACCAGCGTGACCCATAGTTTTGCCCTCAGGTGCTGTAAATCCGGCAACGTAACCAACAACAGGTTTAGTCACATACTCTTTAATAAATTGTGCTGCTCTCTCTTCTGCATCGCCACCAATTTCCCCGATCATGACAATCGCTTTAGTTTCAGGATCATCTTGGAATGCGCGCAAGCAGTCGATATGGGTTGTTCCAATTATTGGATCTCCACCAATTCCTACCGCCGTTGTAAAACCAAAATCTCTTAACTCAAACATCATCTGGTAAGTCAAAGTGCCTGATTTTGAAACCAAACCAATTTTTCCTGGTCCAGTAATGTCTGCTGGAATAATTCCTAAGTTAGTTTTTCCTGGGCTGATGATTCCAGGACAGTTTGGGCCAAGAATTTGAGTTTTGCCTTTGCTTACTGAATAAGCATAAAAAGCTGCCACATCGTGAACTGGAATACCTTCGGTGATAACAACTACTAATGGCATAGCAGCATCAATAGCGTCGATTACTGCAGCCTTAGCAAATTTTGGCGGTACAAAAACTACCGAGGCATTTGCTCCTGTTGCACTCATTGCTTCGGCAACTGAGTTAAAAACTGGAATTAACTTTCCATCCATGTCAACACTTTGGCCTCCTTTACCAGGAGTTACGCCGCCAACAATCTTGGTACCGGCTTTAAGCATGCGCTTTGTATGTTTGGTTCCCTCAGATCCTGTCATACCTTGAACAATCACTTTGGTATTTTCATTTACAAAAATTGCCATTATTTTGCCGCCAACTCTGCAGCTTTTGCTGCTGCACCATCCATAGTTTCAAGTTGTTCAACCAGTGGATGATTTGCATCATTTAATATTTTGCGACCCAACTCAACATTATTGCCATCTAATCGGACCACAATTGGTTTTGTAGCTTTTGAGCCCAACATATCCAGTGCCTGCACAATGCCATTTGCTACCGCATCACATGCGGTGATTCCACCAAAAACATTAACAAACACACTTCGTACATCACTATCTCCCAAAATAATGGATAAACCATTTGCCATTACTTCAGCAGATGCGCCACCACCAATATCTAAGAAGTTTGCAGGTTTGACCCCATATTTTTCACCTGCATAAGCCACCACATCTAACGTGCTCATCACAAGGCCGGCGCCATTTCCAATAATTCCAACCTGACCATCTAGTTTTACGTAGTTTAAATCCTTCTCCTTAGCCAATTTCTCCAGCGGATTTGTTGACTCATGGTCTACTAAAACTTCATGCTCTGGGTGTCTAAAGCCAGAGTTATCATCCAAAGTAACCTTGCCATCTAAGGCAATTACCTTGCCGTCAGAGGTTTTAACTAAGGGATTAATCTCCATCAAGGTTGCATCTTCTTTAATAAAAGCCTGCCACAACTTAACTAATACTTCTGCAACTTGATCAATCACATCAGCTGGGAATTGACCACCTTTTGCAATCTCAATTGCCTTTGCTTTATCAATTCCTACGTTTGGATTAATTCCAACCTTGGCAAGTTTTTCTGGGGTTTTATGCGCAACCTCTTCGATCTCCATGCCGCCTGCAACCGATGCCATAACTAGAAAATTTCGATTTGCTCGATCTAATAAAATTGCTAGGTAGTACTCAGAATCAATTGGTGCAGCTTGAGCAATCATTACCTTATTTACGGTATGTCCCTTTATATCCATTCCTAAAATCGCTGCTGCTTTTGTTTTGGCATCATCAGCATTCTCGGCCAGTTTTACACCGCCAGCTTTTCCACGACCGCCAACTTTTACTTGGGCTTTTACTACAACTTTGCCGCCAATTTTTGTAGCAGCTGCATGGGCTTGTTCTGGAGTAGTTGCTACCGCGCCAGCTAATACTGGAATTTGATGTGATTCAAAAAGATCGCGCGCTTGATACTCAAAAAGATCCACTTAATTATCCCCGATCAATTTTTATCTTCGGTAAGGTGGTAATAGTAATGAGATTGGCTCTAAATTTATAATTTCTCAACTGGGGCATAGCGGAGTAGTAGACGTTTTTCACCAAATGAGCCGAAATTTATGGTGGCCTCAGCCCGATCACCATCACCTGTAACTGCAACTACAGTTCCCATGCCAAAGGTGTCATGTGAGACGCGTTCGCCAACCTCAAGCTTCATTGTGTTGCTCACCTTGCCAGTTGGCTTTGGTGCTGTGAAAGAACGTTTAATTGAACTCTTTATCGATGATGCTTTTTCTTGTGCTTGATTCCACTCAATTACTGAATCTGGAATTTCACTTAAGAATCTAGAAGCTGCGTTGTAGTTAGGGGCACCCCATGATGAGCGGTATTCAGCTCTTGTAATAAAGAGATTCTCTCTAGCACGAGTTAAACCTACGTAGGCAAGCCGGCGCTCTTCTTGTAACTCATCTGGATCACCAAGAGTTCGAGAGTGTGGAAATATTCCCTCTTCCATTCCAGTTAAAAAGACTGTTGGAAACTCAAGTCCTTTAGCAGTATGTAGAGTCATCATTGTTACAACACCGCCATGATCTTCACCCTCTGGAATTTGATCAGCATCTGCAACCAATGAAACATCTTCTAAGAAGCCAACAAGTGAGATCTCCTCGCCGTCATCAACTTCACCCTCTTCATACTCAGTTGCAACGGCTACTAACTCCTCTAAATTTTCTACTCGAACTTCATCCTGTGGATCTTTACTCTCAGACAATTCAGCAAGTAATCCAGATTGTTCTAAAACTGCTTGAGCAATGACTGATGGCCTAGTTTTGGCCTCCACTAAAGTTTGCAGGGATTGAATTAATTTAACAAATTCAATAAGTGAAAGGGAAGAACGTTGAGCTATCTCTTGATTTTTCTCAACCTCACAGAGAGATTGCCAAAATGTTAAGTTGTTATCTTTCGCATAAAGATCAAGTAAATCTAGAGCTCTATCTCCAATACCTCGCTTTGGTGTATTAATAATCCGTCGAAGTGAGACCTCATCCTCTGGATTTACAACCACTCTTAAATAAGCAAGGAAATCTTTAATCTCTTTTCGTTCATAGAATCTAACTCCGCCAACAACTTTATAAGGAATTCCAATGCGCATAAAAACCTCTTCAAAAACTCGAGATTGTGCGTTTGTCCGATAGAAAATTGCGGTGTCTCCAGGATTAGATTTTCCAAGATCTCGTAATCTGCCAATCTCACGTACTACAAAATCTGCTTCATCATGCTCACTTTCAGCAACATA
>JACCDU010600061.1_pt1 | contig 10255 bp, 9 predicted proteins | sample 7446081 | NCBI WGS metagenome assembly JACCDU01 (sample SAMN15323447, study PRJNA562643) | freshwater metagenome | isolation source: river surface water | place: USA:Blue River Watershed | collected 2017-08-17
CTCACGGGCGGCATCGACGTGCTGGTCAACAACGCCTTCAGCCCCTACCGCTTCGACCCCGAAACCCGCGCACGCTTTTGGGAAACCCCATGGCCGGCCTACCAGACGCAGTTCGACGGCGCGGTGCAAGCCGCCTACAACACCTGCCAGGCGGTGCTGCCCGGCATGCGCCAGCGCCAGAGGGGCACCATCGTCAACCTGGTGAGCGATCTGGTGCACCAGCCCAGCGTGGCCTACCACGACTACGCCACGGCCAAGTCGGCACTGGAAGGCTTCAGCCGCAACCTGGCCAGCGAGCTGGGCAGCCTGGGCATCCGCGTGAACTGCGTCGCACCGGGCCTGGTGCCCGCCACCGATGCCGGGCGCAAAACCCGCGAGGCGGTGCGCGAGGCACTGATCGCGCGCACGCCGCTGGGGCGCCTGGCCACACCCGAGGACGTGGTGGGGCCGGTGCTGTTCCTGGCGTCCGACTGGAGCCGCTTCATGACCGGCCAGACGCTCCTGGTCGATGGCGGCCTGGTAATGAAATGAAAACCTGGGACGCTTCAGTTCAGCAACACGCGGTGCGCGGGCACCGGTGCATGGCCGTGGTTGAGCGGGCCGTGGCCGTGGCCGGTCTGCACAGCCGCCCCTTCGGCGATGGCGCGCAGGATGTAGGCGCGTGCGCGCTGCACCGCGTCTTCGAGCGGCAGGCCCTGCGCCAGGTGCGCGGCGATGGCCGAGGACAGGGTGCAGCCCGTGCCGTGCACATTGCGGCTGGGAATGCGCGGCGAAGCCAGGCGCAGGCTTGCAGCCTGCGGTTGCACCAGCAGGTCCACCACCTCGTTGCCGACCAGGTGCCCGCCTTTGACCAGCGCGGCGCGCGCGCCCAGCGCCAGCAGGCTGCGGCCCGCGTCTTCGAGGGCTTCGGCGCCGGTGATGGGGCGGCCGATCAGGAGCGCGGCTTCGTCCAGGTTGGGCGTGACCACGGTGCAGCGCGGAAACAGCTCGCGCACCAGCACGTCCACGGTTTCTTCGGCGATCAGGCGGTCGCCGCTGGTGGCCACCATGACCGGGTCGAGCACCACGCGCTGCAGGCCGTAGTGTTCGATGGCCCAGGCCACGGTGCGCACCACCTCGGGCGTATGCAGCATGCCGATCTTGACGGCGTCCACGCCAATGTCGCCCAGCACCGACTGCAGCTGCGCCCGCAAAAACTCGGGCGGCACCGCATGGATGGCCTGCACGCCCTGCGTGTTTTGTGCCGTCAGCGCGGTGATGGCCGTCATGCCGTAGCAGCCCAGGGCGGCAAAGGTCTTGAGGTCGGCCTGGATGCCCGCGCCGCCGCCGCTGTCGGAGCCGGCAATGGTGAGCACGCGCACATAGCGCTGGGTGGGAGTGAGGGGCTGTGCTTGCATGGCCCGCATTATGGAGTTGGAAAGCAATGACAAACGATGTGGTGGCAGACGTGGTGGTGGTCGGCGCCGGCCTGATGGGCCGGCTGCTGGCCCTGTCTCTTGCCCGCCAAGGCCTGCGCGTGCAGGTGCACGACGCCCATGGCCCCGAGGCCACGCATTCGGCCGCGCGCGCCGCAGCCGCCATGCTGGCGCCCCTGGCCGAATCGGCCATCACCGAACTGCCGGTGGTGCAGATGGGCCAGCACGGCCTGACGCGCTGGCCCGAACTGCTGGCCACGCTGCCCGCGCCGGTGTACTTTCAGCAGGCGGGCACGCTGATCCTGTGGCACCGCCAGGACCAGGCCGAGGCGCAGCGCTTCGACGGCCTGATCCGCCGCACCCATGCGCAGCTGCCCGAACTGCCCGCGCCGGAGGCGTTGCGCGGCGACCGGATGGCCGAGGTCGAGCCCGCCGTGGCAGGCCGCTTTGCCCAGGGCCTGTACCTGCCCGGCGAAGGCCAGCTCGACAACCGCCAGCTGCTCGACGCCCTGCACCTGGCCCTGCAGCAAGCCGGCGTGCCGATGCACTGGCACAGCCCCGTGGAAGGGACCGACGCCGCCAGCCTGCGCGCGGCCTTTCCCAGTGCGGGCCAGATCGTGGACTGCCGGGGCCTGGGCGCGCGAGCGGCCTGGGCGGGGCTGCGCGGCGTGCGCGGCGAGGTGGTGCGCCTGCACGCCCCGGGCGTGCGGCTGCAGCGGCCCACGCGCCTCATCCACCCGCGCTACCCGATCTACATCGCGCCCAAGGAAAACGGCCTGTTTGTCATTGGCGCCACCGAGATCGAAACCGACGACCTGTCGCCTGCCAGCGTGCGCTCCACGCTCGAACTGCTGAGCGCCGCCTACAGCGTGGACAGCGGTTTTGCCGAGGCGCGCATCGTGGAGATCGCCACCCAGGCCCGCCCCACCTTGCCCGACAACCTGCCGCGCCTGCGCCCGCTGGGCCAAGGGGTGCTGCAGATCAACGGCCTGTACCGCCATGGCTACATGATTTCGCCCGCCGTGCTCGACGCCGCCCTGCAATGGCTGGGCACGGGCGACAGCGCGCTGGCACGACAATGGGGGCTGTTGCCCGAACCCGCATGAGCACTTTCACCATCACCCTCAACGGCCAGCCCCTGGCCCTGCCCGCCGGCGCCACGCTGGCCGACGCTGCGCAGGCCAGCGGCGTGCAGCCGCCCTTTGCGGCTGCGGTCAACCTGCAGTTTGTGCCGCGTGCCCAGTACGCCCACACCTTTTTGAAAACCGGCGACCAGGTCGAACTGATCGCGCCCGTCACCGGCGGCTGAAGACCTTCACACCATGCAAGACGACGATTTCATCCTCTACGGCGAACGCCTGCAAAGCCGTTTGCTGCTTGGCACCTCGCGCTACCCCTCGCCCGCCGTACTGGCCCAGGCGATTGCACGCAGCCGCCCCGGCATGCTCACGGCCTCGCTGCGCCGCCAGACCGCCGGCGGCGAGAGCCACAGCGGTTTTTGGGATCTGCTGCGCCAATGCGGCGTGCCGGTGCTGCCCAACACCGCCGGCTGCCACAGCATCCAGGAAGTGCTGACCACCGCCCAGATGGCGCGCGAGGTGTTCGAGACCGACTGGATCAAGCTCGAACTCATTGGCGACGACTACACCCTGCAGCCCGACACGCTCAACCTGGTGGACTGCGCCGACCAGCTGCTGCGCATGGGCTTCAAGGTGCTGCCCTACAGCACCGACGACCTGGTGCTGTGCCGGCGCCTGGTGGACGTGGGCTGCCAGGCCGTCATGCCCTGGGCCGCGCCCATTGGCACGGGCAAGGGCCCCGTCAACCCGCATGCGCTGCGCACCCTGCGCGAGCGGCTGGACGTGCCCCTGATCGTGGACGCCGGGCTGGGCCTGCCCTCGCACGCCTGCCAGGTCATGGAATGGGGCTACGACGGCGTGCTGCTCAACACCGCCGTGGCACTCGCCCAGGACCCCGCCGCCATGGCTGAAGCCTTTGCCCACGCCACGCAGGCTGGCCGCGCCGCCTACCGCGCCGGCGCCATGCAGGCGCAAGACCTGGCCCAACCCAGCACGCCGGTGCTGGGCACCCCCTTCTGGCACCAGAGCTGAACAAGGCCACCCCATGAAGCTGCAACTCGCCCAAGAGGTCCTCACGCGGCATGCCGCCCACATGCAGACCGGCGAGCCCGTGTCGCTGGCCGACTGTGTGCGTGCCGGCGATGCCGAGCAAGGCGAAACGGCGGCCAATGTGCGCGCCGCCTGCCGCAGCATGGGTTTCGTCGAAGAAGACGCGCAGCTGCTGGCGCGGGCCTGGCAAGCGCAAAGTGCGCGCCTTGGCCATGTGGATGCCGCCGCCTGGCCCGACGCCCCCGAAGACTTTGGCGTGGCCACGCAGGCGCGCGCCGATGCCTTTGCGCCCTGCCCGCAGCGCCTGGGCCTGTACGCCGTGCTGCCCGACGCCGCCTGGGTGGGCCGCATGGCCGAGGCCGGGGTGCCCAGCGTGCAGCTGCGCTTCAAGTCGGATGACCGAGCCGCCGTGGCCCGCGAAGTGCAAGCCGCCGTGCGCGCGGTGCAAGGCACAGGCAGCCTGCTGTTCATCAACGACCACTGGCGCGAAGCCATTGACGCCGGGGCCTACGGCGTGCACCTGGGCCAGGAAGACCTGGACGGCGCGCGCGACCACCTGCAAACCATCCGCGCCGCCGGCCTGCGCCTGGGCCTGAGCACGCACGGCTACGCCGAACTGCTGCGCGCCGAAAGCGTGGCGCCTAGCTACCTGGCGCTGGGCGCGGTCTACCCCACCACGCTCAAGCGCATGGCCACGGCGCCGCAAGGGCCGGGGCGGCTGGCGGCCTACGCCCGCCTGATGCGCCACCGCCCGCTGGTGGCCATTGGCGGCATCGACTTTGAACGCCTGTCCGAAGTGCTGCCCAGCGGCGTGGGCTCGGTGGCGGTGGTGCGCGCCTTGGTGGCGGCGCAAGACCCGGCGGCTGAAGCGCGGCGCTTTATGGACCGGATAGCGGGCGGACTGCCTGCATAAAGTCCGATTGCCGCGATTGCCGACCCTGCGGGCCACAACTGCGGTGGTTCGGCTTCGCTGAATATCCGCTTCTTACCAGGCAGGACTACCGGCGGGAGCGCTCCCCGCGAGCTTGCTCCCTCAGCATGAACAGGTACAGTCCTTCCACCTTTTCACGCGCCCAGGGCGTCTTGCGCAGAAATTTCAAGCTCGAATTCACGCTGGGGTCGTGCGAAAAGCAGCGGATCGGGATCTTGTGGGCCAGTTCTTCCCACCCGTAGTGCGCCTCAAGGGCGCGCACGATTGCCTCAAGCGTCACACCGTGGAGGGGATTGCGCGGTTGTTCGGGGCGAGCAGGCAGGTCGTTCATGACTGGATTGTCCCTCGCTATCCGACCGCAACCCGCCTATTTCTGCTGTTTACCGAATTTTGGCTCCGCAACGGAAGCTGCCGGTGGGGACTGACCAGCGTACTGACACTGAAGTCACCAAGCAGTGACCAGCTCATGGAGACGTGCACCGGCTCGAATGGCGCTTTTGTGATGGACTGCGGGGGGATTACCGTCTCCAGTTTCGAGCTCAATGACTCAATACGATGATTTGGCAAGCATACTTACCAACCATCCGGTAGATACATCCGTATATCCAGAGGGGCATCGAGTCACAAATTCAATACCAAACAGTCATGTTGCGGTTGCTGTGTTCCAAACGACCTGTCGAGCCAAGTTGATCATGAGTTCTTGATCGGCTTCTCCCAAGGGGAGAAGAATCTCTTTTTGCAGTTCTTGGACGATAGGCTGTAAAGATGAACGGATGCTGTTGCCTTTGGCCGTCAAGGAAAGCTCTCGTGCACGGCGATCCTCTTGGCTGACGACACGGCGCACCCAGCCTTTTTTCTCCAGGCGCTCAATGACGCCACCAATCGTTGCACGGTCGTAGCCAATCAACTCCGCGACAAACTTCTGGTCGGAGCCCGGGTTTTCATAGATGGCTTCCAGGGCGGCATATTGAACGGGGGTCAGGTCATAACCAGCCGCTTGGGTTCGCTGAACAAAGATCTGTGTCGATTGCTGGTGAAGACGACGAATCAGGTGTCCCGCCATTTCGAGTACGGACATGTCACGGTTCCTCTGCCAAGATCAAAGTGGATAAGAGAATGGTCGTTTTCCCTAGGTTGGTAATCATACATACCATGTTGACTGAAATTAATAAGTACAGTTATCATTAGGGCCATACCGTGATTTCGGCACCTTTCAACCCACAGGAGACCAGAGATGCAGTTTTACAAAGACGGCTTCAGGGGCGGCAACCCTGACATCAAACAAGCGGCACCGAACCGCCGCAACCGCGGCACCAACGAGCCCTTGCCAGAAAAAGTAGACGTGTTGATCGCAGGCACCGGCCCTGCCGGTCTGTGCCTGGCCGCACAGCTGTCGCAGTTTCCCGAGATCGAGACGATGGTCATCGAGCGCATGCCCGCCAACATCATCAAGGGCAAGGCCGACGGCATCAACACGCGCACCATGGAGATGTTCCAGGCCTTCGGCTTTGCAGACAAGGTCAAGCGCGAAACCTACTGGGTGAACCAGACCGCCTTCTGGATGCCCGACCCCCAAAACCCCGAGCACATCCGCCGCGTGGGCCGGGTGCAGGACGTGGCCGACGACAGTTCGGAGATGCCCCACATCCTGATCAACCAGGCCCGGCTGCACGAACTCTTCATCGAGGTCATGAAGAACTCGCCTTCGCGCCTGGAGCCCGACTATGGCTGGGAAGTGGTGGACCTGAGCATCGACCCCACAACCGATGACCACCCGGTGACGGTGACCCTGAAAGATGCCAGCGGCATCAACTGGTGGGCCACCCGAACCATTCGTGCGAACTACGTGGTCGGTTGTGACGGCGCACACTCCAAAGTGCGCAAGGCCATTGGCGGTGAACTGCATGGCGATGCCGCGCACCAGGCCTGGGGCGTGATGGACATCTTGGCCAACACGGACTTTCCCGATGTCCGTCAGAAGTGCCTGATCTCTTCAGCGAACGAAGGCAACGTCTTGATCCTGCCGCGCGAAGGCGGTTACGTGTTCCGTATGTACGTCGAGCTGGACAAGCTGCGCCCCGATGAAAAAGCCGCACAGCGCAAGCTGACGCAGGACGACATGATCGCGGCGGCCAACCGCATCATCAAGCCCTACTCGATCGACGTGAAGGAGGTGGTGTGGTGGTCCATCTACGACATCGGCCACAGCATCACCGACCGCTTCGATGACGTGCCAGAAGGCGAAAACCGCAACCCCCGCGTGTTCACCGCCGGCGACGCCTGCCACACCCATTCACCCAAAGCCGGCCAGGGCATGAACGTGTCGATGCAGGACACCTTCAACCTGGGCTGGAAGCTGGTGCATGTGCTGCAGGGCCGTGCCGACGCCAGCCTGCTGCGCAGCTATTCCAAAGAGCGCCTGACCGAGGCCAAGCGCCTGGTGGAGACCGACCACAAGTGGGCGCGCGTCATGTCCGCCCCGACCACGCAGGCCGAGCGCGATGGCACGGAAGAGCCCCGCATCATCCGCCAGTTCAAGGAAAACCTGGAGTTCACCGGCGGTACAGCCGTCAAGTACGACACGTCTTACCTGTTTGCCAAAGGGACCCACCAGGCACTGGCCAAAGGCGAAGAAATCGGTCGCCGTTTCCACTCGGCGCCCGTGGTGCGCTTGTCCGATGCCAAGCAGATGCAGCTGGGCCATGTGGCCGAGGCCGATGCCCGCTGGCGCATCTACGCCTTTGCAGGCAAGGCCGACAGCTCCAATCCGGGCTCGGCCATCCACAAGCTGGCCGACTGGCTCGAAACGAATCCTAAGTCGCCTGTGGTCAAGCACACCCGCAAGGGCGAAGACGTGGACGCCGTGATCGACTTCCGCGCGGTGTTTCAGCAAACCTTCGACCAGCTGGCCTACGAAAACATGCCCTCATTGCTCAAGCCCGAGACCGGCAAGCTCGGACTGCAGGACCATGAAAAGATCTTCTGCGTCGATCACAAGGGTGCTGGCAACATTTACGACATGCGCGGCATTGACCGCGACAAGGGTTGCCTGATCGTGGTGCGTCCTGACCAATACGTTGCACATGTCTTGCCTCTGGATGGCTTTGACGACTTGTCGGCCTTCTTTGCTGGCGTTCTGCGGTAATTGGACATCAATGAAGGGTGGGGAGAGGCCCCCATTCACACACCATTCGTAGCCTCAGAGGGCTTGGTCACTGACCAAGCCCTTTTTTATGGCTGAAGGATTCTTGAGTTCCAGCGGTGGCCGCTTTGTACACCTTGTTGGACTGCTCCCAGCCTTACCCAGGCAACACGCGGGACGCCCCCTACCCCCCCATCGCCTCCACCGGCATCTGCAGCAACGTGCTGGCCGGTGCCAGCGCCATGCGGTGGTGCGCATCGGCGCGGGGCAATAGCCGCTCAAAGTAGAACTGCGCGGTCTGCAGCTTGGCCTGGTAGAACGCCTGTGACTGCGGCCCCTGGCCATCTTTCATGGACAGCAGCGCCTGCTCGGCGCGCTGCGCCATCAGCGCCCAGTGGTAGGCCATCATCACGTAGCCCGAATACATCAGGTAGTCCACCGAGGCCGCGCCCACCTGCTCCGGGTCGGCCTTGGCTTTGAGCATCAGGCGCAGCGTGAGCGTGTTCCATTGCAAGGCGCGCCAGGCCAGGGCGCGGGCCAGGCGCCCGCTCAGGCCACCGGCCAGCAGCGCGGGTTTGGCCAGCGCCCACATTTGCGCAGTGAAGTCGCGCACGCACTGGCCGCGCGTTTGCAGCAGCACCTTGCGGCCCAGCAGGTCCAGCGCCTGGATGCCGGTGGTGCCTTCGTACAGCGTGGCAATGCGCGCATCGCGTGCAATTTGCTCCATGCCGTGCTCGCGGATGTAGCCGTGCCCGCCGTACACCTGCATGCCGAGGTTGGCGGCTTCCAGCCCCATTTCGGTCAAGAAGCCTTTGAGGATGGGGGTGAAGAAACCCAGCTCGCCGTCGTGGCGGTGGTAGGCCGCATCGTCATTGGCCCAGGCGGCGGCAAACATCTTGTCGGCCAGCTGTGCGGCGCCATAAATCATGGCGCGGCCACCCTCGGCAATGGCTTTTTGTGTCAGCAGCATGCGCCGCACGTCAGGGTGCCAGACGATGGCGTCGGCCACCTGGGTGGGCTCTTTCTTGCCCGACAGCGAGCGCATGGAGCGGCGCTCCTGCGCATAGGCCAGCGCGCCCTGAAAAGCCAGCTCGGCATGGGCCACGCCCTGGATGGCGGTGCCAATGCGCGCGGTGTTCATGAAGGTGAACATCGCCTCCAGACCCTTGTTGGGCTCACCGATCAGGGTGCCGATGGCACCGTCAAAGTTGAGCACCGCCGTGGCGCTGGCGCTGATGCCCATCTTGTGTTCGATCGAGCCGCAGTGCACCGCGTTGCGCGCGCCCAGGGCGCCGTCGGCCCCCACCTGGAACTTGGGCACGATGAACAGCGAAATGCCGCGCGTGCCCGCAGGCGCGTCGGGCAGGCGCGCCAGCACGATGTGCACGATGTTGTCCGTCAGGTCGTGCTCGCCGCTGGAGATGAAGATCTTGGTGCCCGTGATGGCGTACTGGCCGTCGCCCAGGGGCTTGGCCTGGGTCTTGACCTGGGCCAGATCAGAGCCGCACTGTGGCTCGGTCAGGCACATGGTGCCGCCCCACTCGCCTGCCACCAGCTTGGGCAGGTACTGCTGCTTGGCGGCCTCGCTGCCGTACTGTAGCAGGGTGTTGATGCAGCCAATGCTCAGGCCGGGGTACATGCTGAAGGCCCAGTTGGCCGTGCCCATCATTTCGCTCTTGAGCAGGTTCAGCGACACCGGCAGGCCCTGCCCGCCATAAGCCGTGGGAAAGGACAGGCCCTGCCAGCCGCCTTCGACGAACTGCGCATACGCCTCCTTGAAGCCCTTGGGCGTGGTGACCTCGCCCGCATGAAAGTGGCAACCCTCTTCGCCGCCCGAGGTGTAGAGCGGCGCCAGCACCTCTTCGCAATAGACCGCGGCGGCGTCCAAAATTGCGTCCACCACTTCGGGGGTGGCTTCTTCGCCGCTGCCCAGGGCGCGGTAATGCGCTGGGTAGTCGAACACCTCGTTCATCACAAAGCGCATGTCGCGCAGCGGGGCTTTGTAGTTCAGCATGGTTTATTTCTCCAAAATGGCCACGACGCCTTGGCCGCCGGCCGCGCAGATCGAGATCAGGCCGCGTCCGCTGCCCTTTTGGGCCAACAGCTTGGCCAGCGTGGCCACAATGCGACCGCCCGTGGCGGCAAACGGGTGACCGGCGGCCAGCGAGCTGCCGTTCACATTGAGCTTGCTGCGGTCAATGGCGCCCAGCGCTTGCGCCAGGCCCAGCTTGTCGCGGCAAAACACCGGGTCTTCCCAAGCCTTAAGCGTGCACAGCACCTGCGCGGCAAAGGCTTCGTGAATCTCGTAGAAGTCAAAGTCCTGCAGCGTCAGGCCGGCGCGCGCCAGCATGCGCGGCACGGCGTAGGCCGGGGCCATCAGCAGGCCCTCTTTTTTGGCCGGGTCGGGGTTGAAGAAGTCCACCGCCGCCACTTCGCTGAACGTCAAATAGGCCAGCACCGGCAGGCCGCGATCAAAGGCCCAGGCTTCACTGGCCAGCAGCACGGCCGAGGCGCCGTCTGTCAGCGGTGTGGCGTTGCCCGCGGTCAGCGTGCCTTCGCCAGGGGCCACTTTGCGGTCGAACACCGGCTTGAGCTTGGCCAGTTGCTCAGGCGTCAGGCCCTGGCGCAGGTTGTTGTC
>JACCDU010291927.1_pt1 | contig 10254 bp, 13 predicted proteins | sample 7446081 | NCBI WGS metagenome assembly JACCDU01 (sample SAMN15323447, study PRJNA562643) | freshwater metagenome | isolation source: river surface water | place: USA:Blue River Watershed | collected 2017-08-17
CCTCCTGTGATTAAGAGGGAATTGGACCGCTCCGACGTAAAAGAGGTAGAACTGCCTGTGAATGCTAGACCTTTCATCCTTGCCTGCTCTCGTAAACTGGAACCGGCAGAGGTGGAACTCTTGAAATCCTACGGCCGCCTATTGCTATTTCACCATTCATATGTGAACATTCCGCTCTCGTCGCATCAATTTGACTATGCTGTATTTGACCTTCACGAGAAAGTTCATCGTGACACATTGGCCAAAGAGGACCTATCACCTTATAACGTGGTGTGTATCATTGGTCGTCTGGATTCACATGATGACTTTGCTGATGACATTCATGCCGTGAATTGTGTGCGCACTATGCCGGCCCGTCAGGCCTTCCGCTCAGAATTTGACCGCTTGCTGTTGGCTAAAAAGATTAGGGCCCCATCCATTCTAAAATCCATTTGGCGTTTCCTGTGTTTTTTACAGGATGGGTTTCCGAGAGAGTAAAGTCGGCAATAATGGACTGCCTTCTTAATCTTGCTGGGGTGCCAAGTATTACCTCCATAACTTCTCTCTTCCCTTGTTAGAAAGATGTGCCCTGGTCGTGTTCTGTTCTCGTTGGCTCCGCCGACAGAGCATGTCACGCTTATGACGCCAAAAGCAATGGCCTACGGTGGTATGGTTAAGGAGAAGGATGTGAATATCCCTTCACGAGTTCTCGCTGAAGATGACCCAGACCGTGTTTTAACTCGTCTGATGCCTGGTGAGTTGGTCGTTCCAACTAAACACGTTAAGAAAGTAGTCCGCTTTCTTAAGAGTAAAAAAATAATCCTCCCTGGGATGTAGATACACTATGCCTTCATTCTTATCCAATCTATGGGACTCAGCCAAGCAGACTATGTCTAATCTGTCATATACTGCGGGGAATTGGATGAAAGGTGCTTTTACCGCACCGGGAGGCTACCGTTACTGCGGACCCAACAACTCATTAGATGCTGGAGATCCGATCAATCCATCAGATTCCGCCTGTAGACAACATGATCTAGATTACGATTCGTTCAAAAAGCAGAAAGACAAGGGACGACTGACTGACAAGGAACTACGAGACCTTGTTAGAGAATCTGACGATAGACTAATTTCTAATCTACAGAAGACGACCGATAGAGATATCGGGTCATATTTATCTGAATACGGGATAAAGGCTAAGAAATTAGCGGAAGATTGGGGTCTATTGAGTCCAGAACAATTTGTGACCTAATATTTACTCAGAATAAACTTAATCAGAGACTGTCTATCTCTTGGATGTCCTTTTGGAAGCGTTAAACCCATTTGGTCTTGAATTACCTCCTGGAGACTTAACTGCCCAGGTCGTGTTTTTGGCCCCCTTCTTGAGGTAATCATTTGTTCTAGTTGTTCTTGAGTATATTTAACAAATGGATAATCGGGTGTTGATGAGGATGATGAGGCTAAGGCTGAGGAGGATGACGAGGATGACGAGGATGAGGATTGGGTGAATGGCTCGGCCGATATAAGTGGTTCATCTGGCGATATCAATGGTCTAAACTCTTCCATCACTCGTAATGGACCGACTTCCTGCTTTTCTTCCGCAATTACTTCAGGAGTTTTAATAGGAGACGGTCCTGCTGGAACTTGTGCTACAATAGGAGCCTGAATGGGCCGTAAAGCATCCATTAACTGTACCAGTGATGGCTGAGGTGTCACCATTGGTTCAGGGCCACGGAGATTTGGGACAGGATAGGGCATGAATTGGGGAGTGGGAGGTGGTTGTCGGGTCTGTCTGGCTTGGCGCTTTGTCCGTTTTCCACGAGTGCCGATGTTTACGACGACAGTCTGCTTCTGCTGTTGCTTCTGTTTCTGTTTCTGTTTCTGTTTATCCTTGCGAGGCATCTACTACAGCAGGAGAGATTTTATCCCGTAGTCTCTTGAGTTTCTCTATCGCCTTCTGTCGTTGTTGGAAGAGTTCAGGAAGCATCGTATCGCCTCCCATGTTCTTCGCAAGGTCATCGCTCTCCTTGCCTGTCATTACCCATTCTTTAATGGTGAGCCTACAGGTCCAGTCAAGGCCTCCTAAGTCCAGTTCCTGACTCTGAGCATCGCCCAGATAGAGGTTGATGGAATCAATCAATCGGTTATTCACCTCCTGTTCTAAATCAATCATATTAGACCACACAATGTAAGACTGAGGCTGGGCATTTATCTGTACTTTAGCGATCACATCTGAGAGGCTGTTCTGTCCTACCACTGCCTCGTAAGAGTGAGATTGATTGAATGAGTTACTGCGGATATAAACGCTGGTGTTTTGTGAGACATTCACGTTCTGGGTGGATTCCGCAATTGTTCTAACCGTGGGGCTTGTGTATCCGAACGTGAACGGGCCAGAAAAGCCAAGACACCGAAGAAAGACAGGAGAATTAGCGCTAATCGTAATGGACGTGTTGTTGGAGTCTGTCCCAAGTACCGTGAGAGCCACTTTTCCAGTTGAGCGGTTATATACAAAATTAGCAAGAGCGGTACCATCCCAACCTGTTAGGGCACTAATAGAGGAGAATAGTTTAGATTTCATCTCTGTTAGCAGAGACAGGATGGAATAGTTTCCAGGAGCAATTGTGAATGTGCTATTGTAGGTTGAACCACGTGAGACCGAAAAGGAGATGACGTTATTTGTTGAGTTGAGCAACCTAAAGACATAGGGAATCTCCGCTGAGCCCACACGGAGCGAGAAATGATTATTGGGATTTTGGAGCACGATCGGCGTCTTTAGGTTCATAACGTAATTACTCGTTGTACCAGATGTCCGGTAAGCAGACGAGAGATACAAGTGATACGTAGCGACAACTTCCATTACTGATATTGGTCCCGTTTTTGTTCTTTGATTTTCTCTTTGAGAATCGCTGTCAAGGCTTGTCTAACGGTCTTTTGATGGGCCTCTTTGTCCTCAATCTGCTTCCGGACCATCTCACTGTTGAACTGTTCTACGGTCATAAGGGCAGAGTCCGGGATGAGTTGGTTGATCGCTTGGGCTTTGAACATTTCTGATTGAGTCGGAGATTTTTTTTCTTCTACTACTTTTTCTCTGCGGATATTAGATAATGAAAAATAAGATTTCAAAAGAGTTCCAGACGGACGAGGAAGATTACGCCGTGGTCCCCGTAGAGGATGTCGTCGTGAGACCGAGTACGCTTGAGAAAAAGAAGGAAAAGCGCCCTCTCTCTGAGAAACAACGTGAGAATGTCGCTCGGTTGGTAGAGATGAATCGGATACGTTGGGAGAAGAGCAAGGCTGAGACAGCGAAGCGGAAACAGGAGGAAGCAGAGGCGGAGAGAGAGCGAATCCGAGCAGAGTTAAGGGCTGAGGTTGAAGAGAAGGTCAAGGCTGGGACTCATCTAAAAGTGCGGGTTGAGAAGGCAAAAACAGGTCCGAAGCCCAAACTGAAAAAGTCTCTTCCTGTTGTCTCCGAGACAGAGACGGAAGATGATACTACAGAGATTGAGACCACTGAGGCTGAATCGGAAGATGAATTACCACCTCGTCGTGCTGTCAGGCAGGCACGACGTCAAATGAAAACACTCGCCAAGATTGACGAGGTAATTCAGCAAGCCAGCAACCCATACATGGATAAGTTGCTCGGCAAATGGAAGTGATTTACTTTTTCTTTGCCCGATAATGCTCTGATGTAGCGGGGGAATGTCCCATCTTCTTCGCAAGTTGAACACGTTCAACCGAGGACATTGTACCGATGACAGGAGAGACCAACATTTCTCTATATGTGTTGATACTTACAGGTAGACCCATTTCTCTATTGAACTTACTGATGAAGCCCGTTAGTTTATTGGGACCCAGTAGGAAACTGTCTATTTTGAGCTTGTTTTTCGTGATATATGAGCGTATTAACTTGGAGATTTCAGATGGTACAGTTACAGTCTTGATACCATATTTGGCGTCTGTTTTGTACTTGTTCAATAAGATACGATATGGATGCCCTGGCCTGGCCACGACTAATTGATTATCTCCCTTGTCATCGGGCACACGTACCAGGCGGAGTTGGAGGTCGTCTCGGAACCCATTTATTGAGTACAGTGAAGCGATGAGATACTCCTTAGAGTCTGTCCCGTACTTCTCAGCAACCATTGGTAAATATTTCTGAAAGGTCAAAGGTTCCTCCTTACTCTCTTTTGCTTCCTCTTGTCGGGCCTTGGTCTGTTCCTTTGAGTCCAATTTTAACACGTCAAAGGCATCTACATAGTCTTGCTTTGTCTCCGCTGAAAGTGGAATGCCGAGCACGTCGGACAATTTGAGAATCATCTGAACATAGGACTTTTTACTGTTAATGGAATAGCCCTTTGTTGGGTCTCGCTTCTGCTTCGCATCATTCAGAGCCTTGATGACCTCAGGGGCGTTTTGGAAGCAAGTAATCAGGTTATCGCATGCGAGAATGTCTTTGACGGTTTTCAGGTGATGTAGATACATTTTACGAGAGTCTTCAGAGGGGAAATCGCTGGATGCGATAATCTTTACCGCATTTTCATAGGCCAACGTCTTCGCTTTTTCCTCTGCTTCACGCTGAGCCTGCTTGACCGTTTTCGGACGCTTAATACGGGGACGAGGAGCGGGAACGGGGGCTGGAGCGGGCTCGGCAACTGGAGCGGGCTCGGGTGCCGGAGCCTTCTCGGCCGAGCGTGGAGCCTTGCCCAGTGCCTGGCGGCATTCGGCCCGCTTTGCTTTGCGGCGCTCAGCGATGGCCTCTTTGTTGGCTTCGTAGTACTTGCGGGCTCGGGCCTTGTTCAGTTCCTTGATGCGGGCGATGCGTTCGGCGTCGGACATGTCTTACGTGAGGATAGTGTCTATCTATACGTAAGATAATTATTTAGGCTCTTAGACGCACACCGGAGCCTTTCAATTTTTTAGGGATAAGGTCGGTAGACCACGTAGCCCAGGTCGCATGCTTGGCGTTCCATCCGCTCTATCCAGCGCCGGATGAGGAGAGGGTGTTGATGGAAGGGTTTCGTGTTTTTTTCGTAGAAAATGCGGAGGGTAGGATACATCTACTCCTTGGATAGAAAAGGTTTTTAGGCTATGTACCGGAGGTGTTCGCCTGTTTCATGGAAAGTTTACGACGCAGGCGCTCCTGTGTGTAGGAGGCGTTATGCTTCTTTCTGAGTTCCAGGCCTACTTGTTGTGGGGTCTTATTATTCTCCTCGGTCATGAGTTTTACCGTGTGTTTCATTATCGCACGATTTAGATGGTGTGGAATTGCGTTAATAGATGTTTTATTCTCTGATTAGAAGTGATGATGACCGGTTACTTTAGAGGATTCTATGTACTGGAGCATGTCCTTGACAGTGGTGATATTGTACGGTTCCATTGCGAGTGTATCTGGTTCTTTAACGTTCTCTCTATTTAGGTCCTTTTTTTAGGTGGGTTAGAGGTAAGAGGTTAGAGGTTCATTTTTGGAAGTTTTTGGGAAAGGAGATTTTTGGAAAAGGGGTAGGACCAATTTCCCGCTCGTCATAGACCTTTCTAAACTAACCTCTAACCTCTAACCTCTAACCTCCCTCCTTCCTACCCTGCCCTTCCTTTAATTAGAAGAAGTAGTATCTTCCTTTATTCCAAACCAGCACTGGGGGGCATCGGGCTATGTACCGGAGGTGTTGGGATGGATGGTGCTGGTTGGTTGTGGTTTCGGGTTTCGGGTTTCGGGTTTATTTTGGAAGATGTCCAGGAATGGAAAAATCAGATGGTGGGAGAGTCCTATTTCCGCTCCTATGAAAACTCCTATACCTAACCCGAAACCCGAAACCCGAAACCTTATCCGTCTTCTCTCCTCTCAATCAGTAGTGGAAGTATCCTCCTTAATTCCTACCCAGCATTTCACACCCTTTCCCGCAATCTTCATCTGCTTACTCTCAACATTCTTGTACCCCTTCAACTGGACGTATTTATTCATTTCCCGACCGAACTTCGTCATGGAGATTCCTACCTTCTCCTCATCGATCCAGCGTTGAATGGAAGAACTCGTGACACTATCTTTCGCATTATCTGTGATGACGAAACCATAATCTAGGAACCGCTTCACAGGGCAGGTCTCTCCTACCAACTCCTTACTACCCGCCCGCACTTCTTCAGGGACAATTTCCTTCTCTCCATCCATCACCCAAGAATGATAGGCCTGGAACAGAAGATAGGCGTAGTTCATTTTGAACCGAGGAGTCATAATCTCCTTTTCCAGGTCACGGTCAATCTTCAACTGGTAAGGATTCAATTTCTTCTCATCGTCCTCATCCACATATTGTTTATCATAGGAGAAGTAGAGGATTCGTTTCATCAATGGTTCATCTACTGGGTGAATACGTCCCATATCGTTAGCGAGGAGAAAGCACAAACCACGCCATGGAATCTCTCGCTCATCTTGGGCATGTCCACGAGCCACCACTGGGTCGTGACCACCGCTAGACAGTGTTTTCATCATGTTTCCATCCAGTGCGTTTTTGTCCATGCGCAACTCGCTAGAGAAGATAACACGCTTGTTCTGGAGTAATCCAATCCAGCGGTTACGTTGCGCCTCGTCTTGGGAACAGCTAGGCTTGTAAATGAGATTCGCACCATTGAATGTTCCGACGTATCCACCGAACACAACACCCATGGTCTTGGCCAAGAACGACTTACCAGTATTACCCGAACCAGTACCGATAACGAAATGTTTCATCGCATCACCTGCGATTCCTCGGGCTTGAACCAGTGCGAGGTACTTACCCTTCACTTCGTCGTGTTGTAGGAGGAAGAAGCGTTTTAAGATGGAGGCTTGGTAGGTGGAATCAAGCATCTCTGGCGTCCAGTCATAAGGGACAGTTTCCATGAAGACAATAGAAGAGTCGTACAAGGGATTGTCTGGCGTGAGGAAGACACCATGAGACATATCATAGTATCCGTTCTTGTACAGAATCTTTCCCTTATTCCTGATTCCCACACCCACAATCCATTCGTCGTCGCATTCTTGGATGGCTCTCTCTTTAATAAGAGTGGTAAGATGCGAGGAATTTGTGAACTCAGTAGAGTAGGGCTTATCTTCATCCACTCCTCGCTTCCATAGGTTCGCTTCCATTAAGAATTGACGGAGATGACTATCAATTACGGAAGTACTTGATGTCCACGAGAGCCCCACCTTATAGTAATGGACACCCTTGGAGTAAACAATGGTTTCTTTCAATTCAGGGAAGAGCAGGTCAACGGCCTCCTTATCAGTCTTGATAAGTCGGTATTTTGATTCAGACTCTGGAATATCCAAACTCTGGAATGGCTTTTCCAGTAGTTGGACGACATATTCTGTTTCCTTGGTGATGACCCCCTCTACTTCACGTAACATATCACTCGTTATTACCTTTCCTTGTTCCTGACGGACTTGTGTTCCATCATACGCCAGAACGTCTACGGAACGACCCATTTCTGTAAACGCCTTGTACATGGCCATCATCACTCGTCGTTCCTCTGTCTGGAGAACATGCGATAGGAAAGAACCGCTCACATTTCCACCTATTTTAGCAACCTCCCGCAACAAGTCAGAATACTTTTCGTCTGACATGACACGCATAGTGAAGAGAGAGACTTCCCGATGAAATGGTTCTAGGATAGGATGCTTATTCGCACCACCATACATGATGCGGATAACCTCTGTCTTGGCTTCATCACGATTATCTGAAATCTTGGTTAGGAAATCTTCTCTATTCTCGCAATACGTAGCGACCTCTGACAGGTCAATGTTGTAATAGCGTTTAGCAAACTGGACCAGAAGAACGGGGTGACAATTGACAACGTCAATGTCGTGATAGAACTCCTTACACAACGTTCCACGGATTTCCTTTTCCAGGCGTTCCATGGAACCACGATGTCCATAAATGCGACCATATCCTAGGCGTCCGATAGGAGTATTGGGTAATTTGTATTCAGATGTGAAAGAGCAACGGATGACACCCTTTCGCTTCCCCTTGAATAGGGAGTCCAGATAAGTTACCTGAGTTCCGTCTAACTCGGAGCGCATATTCCACAGATAACCCATGGTCTTTCGGCTGTAAATCTGTTCGCACACAATCGGGGCTTCTAGAGGGTAGGACATCGTTCGCTCTTCTATACCTAGGAGAGAGAATAATTCTTTAGACTCTAAACGCACCGGATTCTTCCCATCAAGTTTATTCAGGAGTTTCGGCCTCAGCCTCAGGGATTTCAATCTTAATATCGGGTATTGGATTCTTGCGAGGACGGCCTCGTCCACGCTTTGGAGGAACCGGAGCGTCTGGGTCTGCCGGAGGTGCCGGAGCCTTGCGTGGGCGTCCTTTGGGGCGTTTCTCGGGAGCCGGTTCATCCGCCGGAGGCTTTGGCTTGAAAACTCGCTCTTTGACGCCACGGGCTCGGCGGAATCGGATACTCTTCAGTCGGATACGCTCCCGTTCCTTTGTCATGTATTTCACAGCATAGAGGACCTCATCGGCTGTCATTGCGACCTCTTGACGTGTTCCATCTTCTGATTCTAGCCAGACCATTTCTTCTACTCTATTATACCGGTTCGGTTTTAAATTGATTCACAGACGCATCGGTCCTCTCCTTTGCTTTTTCCCAGATGATATGCGCCAAGGTCCGGAGATGGGACGATTTACTGGAGTACTGGACCATTACCCCACACGGGCAACGGGATTTAGTCCTGCTTTTTGCTAGAACACGGTCACGGTGAAGGGCATAGTAGGTGGGGTCTGAATACAGGAGTGGGAACATCCTAGAATTATCTCCTTTTGCTTCTACAGATGCGGACAATTTCTGAACAACAGGCGACCACATCGTATCGTAAACTTGTTACTCTTCAAGCAGGGCCAACCCATTCCAGAGCAGGACTACAAGCATTAGACCGTCTATTTTTTGAACATCGTATTAGAACAAAGACAAAAGCAGGAGTGTCTTTTGCCGAGGCGCTAGAATCACCGCAGAAAATGGAACATCTGAACTCTCTCGTTACTCGCTATAAGAAAAAGCCATCCATGGAATCCATTTATGCCGTGTTCCAATTATGGTATGGCTCTGTCAACCAGTTCCGCCCAGCCATTGCGAAATGGGTTATTTCCCGGTACAGTCCTAAAGTGGGCGTTCTTGATTTTTCGGCGGGATGGGGAGGTCGGGCGTTGGCCTGTATGTCGCTTGGTATTCCATACACAGGAGTGGATACAAACATAAATCTACAGGAGTCATACGCTAGGTTACAGGAGTATGATCCATCCTCTTCTGTAAATATAATTTGGAAACCAGCAGAACAGGTAGAGTTCAATTTTTCATACGATATGGTTTTCACGTCACCGCCATACTGGACGACAGAAGTGTATGAGAATATGCCGAGTTACTCCTGTAAAAGGGAATGGCTAGATGTGTTCCTGATTCCTGTCATTATGAGAGCCTGGACCGGACTCCTGCCAGGAGGAACGATGGCCCTGAACTTTCCACAGGAGATGTACGAGGAAGTACAGGAGCGCCTTCCTCCTGTTCTGGAGATTCTAGATATGCCCCTGTCCAATCGCAATCTGAAACACAGAAAGACAGCACAGGAGATGATCTACGTCTGGCGTAAGGTATAGTATCTTGGATAATCTTTTGGATAAGATAGGAAGAGTTCCTCTCCTGCTTTTACAGGAGAGCAAGTGTAGAGTGCCCTTTTCTTGAGGCATACATTAGGAGTATCCGATTCATTACAGTATCTAGATGGGTTATCTATATCCTTTCCATCAATAATGCGATTAAGACGGCGCATGCTATAACAGAAGCGAGTGTCTGTCCCATACTTCTCTTTGAACTCTCGGAGGGTCATTTCTGTACCGTTGAAGTCAGCCAGTCGGACTCCTGCCTTGATGTCTTGGGTAGCAAACATACCGAGTCCATGAACAGGAGAGGGGCGGACTTCGTACATTTCTAAGAGTACAGAAAACCTTTGAGACGGAAAGCGTACAAGGCTCGGCATGTGAAGGATAGGAGTGTGGAGGGGTCGGCGGGGTGGTATGCTTCAAAAATTCTATGGTGTGGGGGAGGGGGCGGTTTCGGGTTTCGGGTTTCGGGTTTATTTTGGAAGATGTCCAGGAATGGAAAATTGGATGGGGGTGGGGGTCTGTTTTTTGTCTCTATAAAAACTTCTATAACCAACCCGAAACCCGAAACCCGAAACCGAACTACCTCCCTCTTAATCAGGAGAATCATTATTCTCCCTACCTGGTTGTCTCCACGGATATTTTTTCTTCC
>JACCDU010119669.1_pt1 | contig 10253 bp, 10 predicted proteins | sample 7446081 | NCBI WGS metagenome assembly JACCDU01 (sample SAMN15323447, study PRJNA562643) | freshwater metagenome | isolation source: river surface water | place: USA:Blue River Watershed | collected 2017-08-17
CCACGCAGCCGCCCACGCCGATCATCACGCCCTTGGCCTTGAGGTGCTTGACGCGGCCCAGGTCGGAGAAGACCTTCTCCTGCGCCTTCTCGCGCACGGAGCAGGTGTTGAACAGGATCAGGTCCGCCTGCTCCGGGTCCTGGGTGGGCTCGTAGCCTTCGGCGGCCTTCATGACGTCGGCCATCTTGTCCGAGTCGTACTCGTTCATCTGGCAGCCGAAGGTCTTGATGAAAACTTTTTTGGCCATGGCGGCGCTTTTCCTTGGAAATCGTCTGTGTCAGGGGCGCGCCTTCTGCGGGCGCGAGGGGTCAGGGCCGGCGCAGGAAGACCAGCGCGAGCAGGTCGAGGAACTGCTTGAGCGCCTCGGGGTTGGACGGCGTGGGGGCCGGCTTGGTGACCTCGGTGTACTCGTCCTCGGTGAGGATCCAGGCCTCATGCACCAGGCCCAGCGGATCCTTCTTGTAGACCACGGGCAGGTTCTGGCCGACGACGGAGCCCGAGAGCACGAGCAGGTTGTTGAGTCCGCGGATGCGGGCGCCCGGGGACAGGCGGGCCGGCAGGCCGTCGAGCGTGGCCTCGGGGGGCTGGGTGATGACCAGGCGTCCGGGGAGGACGTCGCGCGGGGCAGTGCGCTGCAGGAGCTGGGCAGAAACCGATCCGGCAGCGGTCAGGGAGAGAGTGAGTGCTAACGAAGTGATCCAGCGGTTCATGGTGTTGATCCAGAGGCTGAGGGATGCAGTGTACCTGCCGTGTTGATTCTGAGGCGGACAGATGCGAGGGGTGGAAGTTGGCAAGCCACGCGCAAAGTTGTAACCAAACATCACAAAGTGTTTGCAAAGATTAGTCTGGTCGCGTACAAATTAAATCCTTGTCATTCATTTGACAGGTTTTTCTGGATTTGGGAGTGCCTTTTGCTGATTTTGCGGATGTGCTCCCAGCCCTGGTGTGTATCGATGCCGTGACGTCTGAGTGGCCTGCTGTCGGGGCTGCCTGTCCATCAACTTTTCTTGTGAATTCGAGGAGTGCGCCATGTCTACAGGCCTTTCAGGTAACGACAGTCTCAGCGGAACTGCAGGTAGCGACAACCTGACCGGCGGTGCTGGCAGTGACACCATCGACGGCGGCAGCGGGGATGACTTCATCAGTTCGGGGTCGGGCAGCGACACCGTGGATGGCGGGGCGGGAAGCGACACGATCAATGCGGGGTCGGGGAATGACACGCTGATCTATACCTATGACCCGACGGCGGTGGCGAAGGATGTGTACATCGGCGGGTCGGGGGTGGACACGCTCAAGTTGATCATTGATCCGCAGTACATGACGGCGGCGCTTCAGACCCAGTTGGACCAGATCCAGGGACAGATCGATACGGCCTTGCTCAAGAAGACGGAGCTCTCGAGCAGCAGTTCGCTGACGTTCAGCGTGACGTTCCCGAATGGGAGCACCTTGACGTTCTCGATGATCGAGAAGTTGCAGTTGCCTGAGGTTGCGAGTAACCATGCGCCGGTGATCGATTCGCTCAATGCGTCCTTCGACGCAGCCGAGACGCTGGCCGAGAGCAACGCAGCACTGGTGACCGACGGCCGTGTGGTGTTCAGCGACATCGACTCGGGCGACACGCCCACCGCAGCGCTTCACGACAGTGCTGTGATGGCCAGCGGCATCACGCTGAGCACCGAGCAGGTCAATGCCATCAAGGCGGGCTTTGTGATCAGCAACCCGGCCACCGGCGCGTGGAGCTACAACCTGGCGTCGCCGGACTACCTGGCGGCTGGTGACAGCGTCACGGCCACCTTCACCGTGCGGGTGACGGATGGCTCGAGTGCATTCGTCGACCAGAACGTGGTGCTCACCATCAACGGCACCAATGATGGTCCCGTGATCGAGTTGGGCGATGCGTCCTTCGACGCAGCCGAGACGCTGGCCGAGAGCAACGCAGCACTGGTGACTGACGGCCGTGTGGTGTTCAGCGACATCGACTCGGGCGATACGCCCACCGCGGCGCTTCACGACAGTGCTGTGATGGCCAGCGGCATCACGCTGAGCACCGAGCAGGTCAATGCCATCAAGGCGGGCTTTGTGATCAGCAACCCGGCCACCGGTGCGTGGAGCTACAACCTGGCGTCGCCGGACTACTTGGCGGCTGGTGACAGCGTCACGGCCACCTTCACCGTGCGGGTGACGGATGGCTCGAGTGCATTCGTCGACCAGAACGTGGTGCTCACCATCAACGGCACCAATGATGCGCCTGTGGCCAGAGGCGAAACCATCATTGTTTCCAATGGGACCGTTCAGATCGACAAGGCGTGGTTGTTGGGTAATGACTCGGACGCGGAAGGAGCCGTGACGCTCAGTGTCCTGCCCCCCGGCTTCTCGTTCGTCGGTGGAAAAATTCAGATCGATACGGCAGCATTGGGGGCCGGCACATCGGCCACGATCGGAGGCCAGCAGTACACCTTGTACGACTCCCTCGCCTATGAGATCCAGGATGCTGACGGCGCCACTTCAAGCGCTACGTTGAAGCTCGCAGTGGTGACCACTGAGAATTCGAGTTCGGGCGGTAGCGGAGACACCATCACGTTCAGCAGCAGTACCCTGGCCAGCACCTTTTTTGGTGCGTCCGGAGCCATTCCTGGTAGCTATGACTACGCCTACGTCGATGGCAAGAACGGGGTCGACACTATTCAGGTTGTGAGCCTTTCCGGTGGCGGAGATTATTTCATCGGTGGTAACGGAACGGATGCCCTGAGTGGGGGGGGCGGCAATGACATCCTACAGGGGGGTAACGGTGGTGACACCCTTTCAGGGGGGGGCGGTACCGACGGTCTGACGGGTGGTGATGGTGCGGACACCTTCGTGTTCAACACGGCGTTGGGCTCGTCTAACGTCGACACCATTACCGACTTTTCGCGCGCTGCTGGTGACAAGCTGAAACTCAGCACCGCTGCCGACTCACCGTTCCTCGGGCTATCCGCTGGGACTCTCGCTGACCATGTCACCTGGACGCTGGTGGGTACTGACATGGCCGTGTTTTTCGACAGCGACGGTGTGGGAATCGGTGATGCGGGAGTCCAGTTCGCCATCTTGACGGGTATTTCAACCCTCCAGGCCAGCGACTTCGTCCTCGCCATCTGAACGGCGCAAGGAGGGGCCTGACGTGCAGCAACTGACCAACCTTCTCAAGCGCCCGCTCCTCCACGTCGCGGCCTTCTCTTTCTTCATCAACCTGCTGCTGCTAATCCCGTCGATCTTCATGCTGCAGGTGTTCGACCGCGTGATGGTGAGCCGTAGCACCGACACGCTGCTGGTGTTGATGCTCGGCGCTGCCATCGGGCTGGGACTCCTGTTCGCGCTCGATCAGGTGCGTGCCCGCCTGCAAGGTGTGGCGGGTAACCTCGTCGCGGATGGGCTTTCACCCGTCGTCACCCGCCTGGCCGTGGCCCAGGGGGCCCGGCGCACAGGCCGTGCCAGCGCCGAGAGCCTGCGTGACATCGCCACCCTGCGCGCCCTCTTCTCCGCCCAGGGCCTGCTGGCCCTGTTCGATGCGCCCTGGATGATCTTCTACGTGGCCCTCATCTGGTTCGCCCACCACTGGCTGGGCGCCACCGCCCTGGCCGCCGCCGTGCTGATGCTGGTACTGGCCGTGGTGAACGACCGCCTCACCCGCCGCGAGATCGAGGCCCTGCAAAAGGCCGCCTCGGGGGCTACCCGCTACCTCGAGGCTTCCCTGGCCAACGCCGAAGTGGCCCAGACCCTGGGCATGACAGACGCCCTCATCGCCCGCTGGCGCGCCCGCAACGCCGACGTGGCGGCCCTGCAAGGCCCCACCGCCCGCAAGACCGTGGCCATGGCCGCCCTCACGCGGACCGTGCGCCAGGCCGTGCAGATCATCATGCTCGCCGTGGGCGCCTGGTTGGTGATCTCCAGCCAGGCCTCGCCGGGTGTGACCATCGCCTGCACCATCCTCCTGGGCCGCGCCCTGGCACCGGTGGAACAGGTGGTGGGCAGCTGGAAGGTACTGGCCGAAGGCCGCGCCGCCTTCGCGCGCCTGTCCGAACTGCTGGACGCCGCCGCCGCCGAGCCGCAGCGCATGGAGCTGCCACCGCCCAAGGGCCAGCTCGTGGCCAACCAGCTGGTGTTCCGCGCCCCCGGCAGCGAGCGCCTGCTGCTGGCCAGCGTGTCCCTGCAACTGGAGCCGGGCGAGTCCCTGGCCATCATCGGGCCCAGCGGCGCGGGCAAGTCCACGCTGCTGCGCCTGCTCACCGGCGTGTGGGCGCCCACCGCCGGCACCGTGCGCCTGGACGGCTGCGACCTGGCCCAGTGGCCGCGCGAGCAGATCGGCCCCTGGCTCGGCTATGTGCCGCAGGACGTGGAGCTGTTCGCCGGCACGGTGGCCGAGAACATCGCCCGGCTGGGGGAGGTCGACCCCGCGCAGGTGGTGCAGGCCGCGCAGCGCGCCCAGGTGCACGAGATGATCCTGGGCCTGCCCCAGGGGTATGACACGGTAGTGGACCCGGCCTCCGCGCTGCTCTCGCCCGGCCAGCGCCAGCGCATCGCCCTGGCCCGCGCCCTGTACGGCCAGCCCCGCCTGCTGGTGCTCGACGAGCCCAACTCCAACCTCGACGGCGCCGGCGAGCTGGCCTTGGCCGAGGCGCTCAAGGCCCTGCGCGGGCAGGTGACGGTGCTGGTGGTGACCCACCGCACGACCCTCGTGCAGCACGTGGACAAGATGCTGGTGCTCGAAGCCGGCAAGCCGCAGCACTACGGACCCGTGGCCGAGGTGATGAAGGCCATGCAGGCCAAGGGCCCGCAACCCGCCCCCCATGCCAACGTGGTGGCCATGCCCCGCGCTGCCACCTGACGCAGAAGGCCTCGTGAATGCCATGACGAACGCCGTGATGTTCTCCCCCGACACCAACCCCGGCCTGGGTGCCCAGCTGAATGACGCCCATCGCCTCGCCCGCCGTGGCGCCCTGGTGCTTGCACTGGGCCTGCTGCCCGTCCTGGGCTGGCTCGCGTTCGCCCCGCTGTCCTCCGCCGTGGTGGCGCAGGCCCATGTGAAAGTGGACCTGGACCGCCGCCCCGTGCAGCACGCAGAGGGCGGCATCGTGCGCGAGGTGAAGGTGCGCGACGGCCAGCAGGTGAAGCAGGGCGAGCCCCTGCTGGTGCTGGGCGACGTGGGCGTGGATGCCGACGTGAACCGCCTGACCTACCGCGTGCAGGCCGAGCGCGCCGGCGTGATCCGACTGGAGGCCGAGCAGGCCGGCGCCGCGGCCCTGGTGTTCCCCGCCGACCTGGTGGAGGCGGCCGCCAAGGACCCCCGCCTGGCCGAGCAACTGGCCAAGGAGCGGGCGCTGTTCGCCACCCGCCGTGAAAGCCTGCATGGGCAGTCCGCCCTGCTGCGCGCCCAGCGCGAGAAGATCGGACAGGAACTGGTGGCCCTGCGCGCCCAGATCGAGCAGGCGACCCAGTCCGAGAAGCACCAGGCCAGCGAACTGGAGCGCAATCGCCGCCTGGTGAAGGAGGGCTTCATCTCGGACACGCGCATCATGCAGCTGGAGGCCGGTGTGGCCGACTACCGCGTCAAGCTGGAGGAGCGCCGCTCCGAGCTGGCGCGCGCCGAGCAGCGCCTGGTGGACACCGACCTGCGCATCAAGGGACTGGAAAGCGAGTACCGCCAGCAGGCCAGCGACCAGCTCAAGGTGGCCAACGTGCGGCTGTCGGAGATCCAGCAGGAGTGGCGCAAGTCCACCGACGCCTCGCAGCGGCAGGTGGTGGTGGCGCCGGTGGACGGCGAGGTGATGAACCTGCGCTATGCCTCCCCGGGCACGGTGGTGACGCCGCGCGAGCCCATTGCCGACATCGTGCCGTCCAACCCGCGCCTGGTGGTGGAGGCGCAGATCCGCCCCGAGGACATCAGCCGCGTGCGGCAGGGCCAGTTGGCGCACATCAAGTTCACCGCCTTCAACCCGCTGACCACCCCGATGGTGGACGGCAAGGTGTTCTACGTGTCCGCCGACCGGATGGTGGACCGCAACACCAACCAGGCCTGGTACACCGTGCTGGTCGAGGCCGAGGCGGCCTCGCTGCAGCAGGCCGGCAAGCTGGCGTTGCAGGCGGGGATGCCCGCCGAGGTGTTCGTGCAGGGTGAGCAGCGTACGCCACTGCAGTACCTGGCCGAGCCGGTGACGCAGGTGCTGCAGCGCGCCGGGCGCGAGCGCTGAGCGCTGCCCGGGCTAGCGGGACCAGCCGGCCTGCAGCCAGTGCCAGTAGCCGGGGGTGAGCTGCCACGGCAGCATCACCGAGGGCGAGGCCCGGGGCAGGACGCCCCGCGTGAGGTGGTCGCGCCAATTTCCCCGCGCGCCGATGGGCGCCAGCATCGAGGCCTGCGGCCAGGCCGCGCCAGCGGCCAGCGCGATCGGGGCCGGCTCACGGTCCACGGGCAGGTGGTCCCCCGGTCCGGACAGCGCGTCGTGCAGCGTGCCCCAGGCACGGCCTGCCAGCCGACGCTGCAGGCCCGACAGCCGACGCTCGGCGAGGGCCACGTCGCGGCAGGTGAGGGTGTACTGCCCCAGCACGTTGTCGAACAGCACCAGCGCGCGCGGGCGGACTGCCAGCAGCTCCTCCAGGTTGGCCAGGGCTTCGGTGCGGTGAAAGCGCACCTCGATGCCCTGGCGGCGGATGACGCCCGCATGCCGCAGGCGGAACAGGGGCGAGGCTGCCCACTCGAAATCCACCGCGTCGATACGGCGGAAGCGGGCCAGGAAGTCGTCCGGCATCATCCAGCCGGCGCTGGCGCCGAACAGCAGCAACTCGTCGAAACCCTCGGGAGCCGTCAGCAACCAGTGGCGGATCGCCTCGCGCGTGCGCGCCCAGCGCCCCTGCGAGCGCCAGGCCCGCAGGTGCCAGCGCAGGTCCAGCACCGCCACGTCAGAACGGCGGCTTGATGACCTTGGCGCAGGTGCCCTTGATCAGCTTGACGACCTTGCCGTCCTGCACGGTCAGCGACTGCACGAACTCGCCAGTGGTGCGGTCCACGGTGAACTGCTCCTGGCTGATGGTGGTGCCGAAGCGCTGGAACATGGCGGGGCGGGTGACGACGAACTTGTTGCCCTGCACGGAGAGGTTGCCCGCGCGGCTCTCGGAGATGGAAATGCGGCCCTGGTACCAGCCGGAGCCCTTGGTCATGTCGATCTGGGCCATGGTGATGCGCGAGGGCTCGTTGCCCTGGATGCCCAGGGCGATCTGGCCGTCCATGTCCAGGTGCAGCTCGCAGATCAGGTCCACCACCTTGTCGTTGGAGGCGGCGCGGCCCGGGACGGCCAGTGCGGCCTCGGGATCGGCCGGCGCCTTGGCGTCCTTCGAGAACAGGAGGCTCACCCCCCACGCCCCGGCTGCGGCCAGGATGCCGATCACGACGCCGATGATCAAATTCTTCATGCTGCCCTCAAGCCTGTTGCCCTGGATCCGATCATATCGGTAGCTTTTGCAAAATAACTGCCGCTTAATCGGGGTTTTCCGATGTCCGGATGCACCGGATCCCACAGATTGACTCGGCACTAAACCAAATTTCTTGAGGTGGCCATGTTCCTGAGAATGATCGTCACAGGCATCGTCGTGATCCTGTTCGGGGTGCTGGGCACCCTGGGCTTCGTGTCCGTGAAGAAGACGTCCGACCTGGGCAAGGAGCTGTCCAAGGTGTCCGTGGAGGTCAAGGCCCAGGGCAAGGAGATCGCGCACCTGAAGGAGGAGCTCGAGGCTCTGGAGAAGAAGGCCCACGGCGGCAAGGACAGCCACGGCGGCGCGCCCCACTGGGCCTACGAGGGCGAGTTCGGCCCCGAGAACTGGGGCAAGCAGTTCGCCACCTGCGGCAGCGGCAAGTCGCAGTCGCCCGTGAACATCACGGCCCCCTACGAGAAGGCCACCGTCGCCATCAAGCCGGACTACAAGCCTGGCATGCTCAAGCTGGTGAACAACGGCCACACCGTGCAGGTGGTCGTGCCCCCGGGCAGCAAGCTCAAGGTGGGCGAGGAGAGCTACGAGCTGGTGCAGTACCACTTCCACCGCCCCAGCGAGGAGCAGATCGACGGCAAGCCCATGGCCATGGTGATGCACATGGTGCACAAGAGCGCCGACGGCAAGCTGGCGGTGATCGGCGTGCTGATGCGGGAATCCGCCGTGCAGAACCGGGCGCTGTGGGCGATCTGGAAGCACATGCCCAAGGCCCAGGGGCCCGAGGTGGAGGTGCCCAGCGTGTCGATCAACCCGGCGCAGCTGCTGCCCGAGTCGCTGGCGCACTATGCCTACGAGGGCTCGCTGACCACCCCGCCCTGCACCGAAGGCGTGAAGTTCTTCATCATGAAGAACCCCATCGGCATCCAGAAGGAGATGATCGACAACTTCCCCTTCAAGATGAACGCCCGGCCGGTGCAGCCGCTCAACGGCCGCAAGATTTCGGCGTCCTGACCGGCCCGGGGGCCGCCAGCGCCCGGCCCCTCGCCCATTGCTTCGCCCTGTCCCGCGCGGGAGAGGGCGTTGTCCTTTCTACCGGGCGCAGTGCACCACGTACCCCAGCGCGAACAGGGTGTTGCCGGCCACCTTGCGCCAGTAGCCGAAGTCATCGACATCGAACAGCTTCTGGCCCGTGAGCCGCGGGCCGGCATGGCTGGCGACCTTGCCGATGCGGTACATCTGGTACTTGCAGTTGTATTCGGCCACGTAGCGGCGCGAGAGCACGCCGTCCGGGTCCGGCTTCTTCAGGTCCTGCATCTCCACCGCCTGCCAGGTGTCCTCGTCCAGTTGGCGGGCGCTGGCGCGGTCCAGGTAGAGGACGGCACCGCTGGTTTCGCCCAGCTTGACCCAGGCCGGCGCGGGGGCCTGCGCCGCAGCGGGGCTGGCCGTGGCAACCAGGGCGGCCAGGAGGCAGAGGGTCGCCAGGGCGGGAAGACGTCGGTTCATGGCAGGTCCAGGGCAGGGGGGGGCGCAGGGTTTCAGAAGTAGGTGCCGGCCAGGGTGGTGACCTGCCCGCCCGTGCCCAGCTTGAAGCGGGTGATGCCGGGCAGGTCGCGGGAGTTGACCCCGCCCAGGTCCAGCGTCTGCACGCCGATCCTGCGCAGGTACTCGATGCCCCGCCACAGCAGCACATTGTGCGCGTTGGCCTTGCGGCCCGCCTCACTGGCCCAGCCCATATGGTACGTGGCGCCGCTGCCGTGGACCAGGAACAGCATGGCTGCCACGGTGTCCTTGCGGTCCTGGGCGTAGCTCACGGCAAAGCCTGCCTCGCGCGAGGGCGCGGCCTCGATGTAGCGGGTGACGAAGTCGGTGGGCAGGCCCAGGAACTTCTTTTGTGCGCGCTGCTGCGACTCGCGATCGAGCAGGCGCTGGCACTCGGGCAGGCTCGGCTCGACGCGCACCTGAAAGGCCGCATCAGTCTCGGCCTTGGCCAGGCGGTTGCGCCACTTGCCGTCCAGGTCGGCGCGCAGGTCCGGCAGCGGGCGGCCCAGGTCCAGCAGCACGGTGGAATAGCCCGTCATCACGCGCCACAGGCCGGCCGTTTCCAGCGCCATCGCGTCATCCATCGGGCGGTCGGGCGACAGCACGGTCACGCGAAGGGGGCGCGTGGGGATGCTTTTCTTCAGCGCCTTGTAGGCCGCGGCGCGTTCGCCAGGCGTCAGTCCCTCGCGCCAGACCGGCCCGCGCGTGCAGGAGGCCAGCGACAGGTAGCCCAGGAAGCGCCGCACCATGAACTGCGCCAGCCCCACCAGCTGGCCTCGCGCATCCAGCAGCGCCGCGCGGTGCACCCGTACCCCCATGGACTGCAACGCCTGGCCGTAGGCCCAGGCCTGCTGCAGTCCTCCGTTGTACTGCTTATGAAATAACTCCCACCTATTTCTGGGAAGGACATCCCACTCCACCATCATCGTTCCATAATATTCGAATAGACACGCTGGAGGGTCAAGTTATGGGCGTACGTGCCGATTCTCCTGCGGGAGACCAGAGAGTGACCGAGGGCAGGAGCAAAAAAAGCAGGAATTTGTCTCCTGATATTCCAGGCGCCCGCATCACCCTGGCGGGTGCTCTCCTGTGCGTGGTCTACCTCGGATTGCCTGTGCTGTTGGTGGGCAATCTCGTCGACCTGTTCGTCCAGCGCGTGCTGGGCTGGTGCGTCGGCCTGTGGTGCGTGTTCTAGTTCTGAAAGTCAGTCATGTTTTTCTTCATCGGCTTGGCGGTGGTGTTCGGTGCGGTGTTCGGCG
>JACCDU010090751.1_pt1 | contig 10252 bp, 6 predicted proteins | sample 7446081 | NCBI WGS metagenome assembly JACCDU01 (sample SAMN15323447, study PRJNA562643) | freshwater metagenome | isolation source: river surface water | place: USA:Blue River Watershed | collected 2017-08-17
GAACGAGATAAAACAGATTAGGGACTCGCAACTATCCTCAGGGAGGAACAATAACCTATCGATGGGAGATTTATTATCATCATGGAGGAATAGATCACAGAATGATTCAAATGGTCCAGTAAGATAGTCCACAAACAGCGCCCCATCGCATAAACAAGGCCCACTAACCGATTAATTTTAGGTGTAATATTTAATCGGTTAGTACTTTCGTGTTGACTATTAATTGTAATAAAAGAAAATTCCAACATCAAATGTTAGTAGAGGATTCATAGATATTTAACACCCATATTTGCAATGCGAAACAGCCAATACACACACCAAATAAAATATCAATTGCGACATCATGACCAAATGTCGCACATACTCGCAGGTTCTGCACAAGCGCAACCTAATGATTTGGCAAGGATTCCTCTAAATACAAAAATACTGGTAACTGTGGCTCACCGTGCGCAACAAAATAATATAAACAACCTAACATTCTACATTGGCGGCCCTCAAAACAACCCTGACTTATATATAGCGCTACCAGAAAGCGTCCGAGAAAAAGATGCAAGACAATTTTTGAAGGCCATCGAAGAAGATAGCATACTTAACGACAATAAGAATGGCAGTAGGCGCGCTGTGCTGTGCCAAGCCCTGAATGCAAACACCCCAAATACAGATAGAGGTAAATATAAAAAAATATCATTTAACACTCAATACCAACTGGACCGGCGTAATCAAGAAGCTTCCTTTCTGTGTGACGTCAAGGGAACCAATACTATAGATGAAACATTGTTTTCGTCATGCCACATGAAGTTAGACAATAATAATCATGAAGCGACAAACTTAGAGATATATTCAGATGCGAATAGGATCGCGGATTTGGAAAAGCAATTTCAGGAAGAGATGCTTAAATTGCAGCAGAAAAACCAAGCATCGCAAGACCAATTGAAGAATGAAATAGCATTGCTTAAAAGGGAGAATGATGCCCGACAAGGCAGAATAACTGTACTCAGTCAACAATTAATGGCCGAGCAACATAAGGCACAACAAAGCAATGATCGTTTACAACAAGCAGATCTTAAAAAGCGGAATGCGGAAGACGAATTGCGTCAAATGCAGCAATACATACAAAATCAAAAACAACGACATGCAGCAGAAAAATCAGATTTTGAGAATGAGTATTCTAAAATAGAACAACAACTCAAACAAGCTGAAGCTGATTTCCAGAAAAGCCAAAATGAACAACGCAAAAATGTAAAAGAACTCACGAAAGACCGAAATGAAATAACAAGACTGCAAAATGAATTAGAGGATAAGAAAAGGGATTGGGAAAAACTCATTAAAGATTACCAAGCTGAATCTAAAACTCAGCGAACCGAGATTAAAACATTGCAACAAAATGTCCAAAATTTGACAACAGAAAGAGATAATTTAGCGCTAGAATTAAAAAAATCTCGTCAATTAATAGGTAAATACCAAAGAGATGTACAAGATCTAACACAATTGCTTCAAAAATCTGAGAATGAGCGGTTACGACTGATTGATGAATTGGAGTGGGCCAAAGTGCAAATTTCAAATCTCGAAAAAGAGCTACGGGCAGCAAAACAAAAGATAAATGATCTAGAGGACGAATTACGTCACAAGGAAGAGGAGTCAACAAAATTGAAACAAATAAATCTAAAATTGAAATCCAGGATCGAAGAATTGGAACGCGATGCCAAAACTAAATCTCATGACGCAGATAAGATTACTCTATTGAAGCGGGAAATAGAGGCGCTCAAGCAATCGTTGTTAGCTAATGAAGGAGAACTACAACTTCAAACTGAATCACTAAAACAAAGTACCCAAAACTATGAGAGCCTTAAAGCGGAATTCAATGCTATAAGTTTGAAATATAACCAAAGTGTAGAAGAAAATAAAGAATTAAATAATAATAATTTGGCACTACAAGATCAAATCCAGCGTCAAAAAGATGAGTTTGATAGATTAGCACAACAGCAGAAAGAGGAAAACGATAAACAACATCTAAGAATAACGAGTTTTTATAAAAAGCAGATAGAGAAGATTAATAATCAATATGAGCAAAAGATATTCACTCTAGAACAACAGATAACAAGCAATCATAGTGTGATAGAGCAGAATTCCAGGCTTATTACTACGGATTCCGATGCCAAAAAACGCGCACAAGATGAAGCAAGACGTTATGCAGAAGAAAATACAAGACTCATACAGGAATTAGATTTGTTAAAGCGGAGTCAGGCAACCGAACAAAATGACTTGATAAGCCAGATGAATCGGACCCAACAAGAGTTAACAAATACACAACTTCAGAGGGATAGAATGCAGTCAGAACTGGAACAATCCTTGCATGAGATAACAGACTTGAACAATAAGATCAGAAGAGGCAATGCAAAACAATCTGAGCTACAGAATGAAATATTGAATCTGCGACGGGAACAGGCGAACAAGAATGATTCAAGCGATCAAAAAGCACTAGAAGACAAAATGGAAGCTATGAATCTTGACAGAATGAGGCTAGTAAACGAAGTTCGAACACTACAAGATCATCAGAGCGAATTGGTACAGAAAATAACAACACTAGAAACGAAATCCCCAGTGCCAGTTGCTAACACAAACAACCTATTGGTGACACCAGAGATGCAAAGTTTGCAACAACAACAGTCGGATCTGCTATTGCCACTCGTGCAAAGCATAAGAGAATTAACGCAAGCGATGTTGTTACAAGCCACAAATCCACAGAACAGGAATAAACGAAAGGCAGCTCAGGATGATGAATACACAACAGAACAAAGGGTTGGCCCAGATGGAACAATAGAATTCGTACGAGTACCCGTCAAGAAAGGTGCTGCAGAACCAAAATACATACCAGCAAGCCAACCTATAGAAATAACAGCAGAAATGCAGAAAGTAATTGATGCAGATTCAGACATCAAAAAACTGTTTAGCATCAGCCCGCCATCAGATAATGCAGGCAAGGATGGTGAAGCATTACAGTCAGATACTGACCACAATCTTAAGGGTCTTGAGAACCGAGTAATGGGATTAAAAGCTACATTATCGCCAGAGAAAAATGAAATTCGAAACGAAATTCAACAAAGCCCAGCATCATTGATAGCCTTATATGGCGCAATATTCAAGGCACTTGTCCCAGCTGGAAAAAAAACAACAAGCACTATTCAGATGAGCGTTCGTCCAAAGGCACAAACTGAAAAAACTCTTCCGCCAGAGATCGATGTCAACGTTGCTACATTGGGCTTTAATATAGCGGTTGATCCACACACAGATGTAACCAAATATCGTTTTACCCACCAAACAAATGAGGATTATGAACAGATGGTGGCCGAAGCAAGACAATTGGCTTTGTCAATCAAACAAAATGCGGTGCATATAATGAATAATAATGAATGTCACTTTGACTCCCCATTAACAATTAACGCAAATGGAAAGATACACAGAATATCCAATGGTGATGAGCTAGCTGCATTTCAAAATCTGTGTGAAACACAAAAAGGTACGTGGCCACCAGAACATTGGGAGGAAAGAGATGGTATAAAGCATTTTGTACATCGCTTGACATTCCCAATACTAAATAGCGCTCCATACCCATCAGAAAATTTCCATAACAAACAATACTCACCTATTGAGATTGTTCCAGACAAATTAATAGACATGAATGCCCATAAAGGAGTGGGGACGGCGAATGATAAAAGACACTCAAGCCAATCAAGTTCCTCCTCGAGCGGTGATGATGAAGTGCTAAATATTAGTGCTAGTGATGATAAACCATTGTATCATAAAAAGAAAAAGAAACTAAGTAAGAGGGAAAGAGATGCTAAATATAAAAATCCAATCTCACCACAAAACTCCCCGAAGAGTAGTGATGATGAAAATCCAATCTCACCACAAAACTCCCCGAAGAGTAGTGATGATGAAGAGATTGGCAATATAAGACCAGATAAACGCTACAATAGAATTGCTAATCATAGGGACGACCTATATGAAAGCGATCGGGAAAATGATAGAACATCAGGCACGGAACCAACAATTTACCAATGGAAGAATAATGAGCTTGGCTTACAGCCATTAAATAGTGATTTGAATTCCAAACCACAAAATACCACATTTACCAATCGAGAGAACAAGAGGAGGAGTTTGGATGAGAATCAGGAAAATACCAAACGTACCAAGCTGTAGTACAATTTAACGCAAAAGATCAATAGGGCCTTAAACGGCAAATCAAACCCAATAAATTCAGAAACAATATGCTGATTGGTAAGATTGTTGGTGCGGCCAAGAAGATTTGAACTTCCACCACCTTGCGATGACAGCGACCTCAACGCTGCGTGTCTACCATTCCACCATGGCCGCCAGCACCCATTTATCAGTCAAGGCGAGCAAATGTTATTGGCAAGCATTAATTGTGCAATCAAAACAAAAGTGCAGCACAAAACCATAATACATATCAATTGATGTGCAACCTTCCAACCCAAGTACATGGAACAATTTTCAGCCTCGAAGCAACCTGTAGCTTGCTTTTAAATATTACATGTCCTCTTGTTGCAAAAATAATCAATTATCAAAACCAATGTTCGTTTGTGAAAATTGCGGGTGTAAACATAAAAAATGGCTAGGAAGATGCGCCAGTTGCAATGAATGGAATAGCATTGTGGACGACACATCTCTACACACTGGGTCAAATAGCATACCATCAAATTACAGAAATAAAACAACCCCAGAACCCGAAAATGAAATTAATTTTGTGCCCCTAAGCCAAGATAATCTAGAGCAAATAAACAGATTTAGCAGCGGCATAGGAGAGTTGGATAGAGTGCTTGGTGGGGGATTTGTCAGAGGTAGTACAATACTAATTGGTGGCGACCCTGGCATAGGCAAATCCACCCTGTTATTACAGGTGTGCTCCATATCTAGCACCAATCACATGAAGGTGCTATATGTTTCGGGGGAAGAATCAATTAATCAGGTGAGTTTAAGGGCCAAAAGACTATCAGTTCATCCAAACAACATAACCTTAGTATCCAGCGGTTCCGTTACGTCTATTTTGCAATCCATTTTAGGTCAAAAAACCTTTCCAGATATTATGATAGTGGATTCGATTCAAACAATGTTTATTAGCGCCATAGATTCTATTCCAGGAACGGTAACCCAAATTAGAGCCATAGCTTTAGAATTAATTAACTTTTGCAAGAACCACAATATTATTCTTTTAATGGTTGGGCATGTAACTAAAGAAGGACAGATAGCGGGACCAAAACTTCTGGAGCACATGGTAGACGTTGTGATGTATTTCGAAGGAGATAACAACAAGCAATTCAGGATTCTACGCTCACAAAAAAATCGATTTGGCGGCATTCAAGAAATCGGTCTATTTTCGATGGAAGCAGAAGGATTAATGGAAATAACAAACCCATCTTTATTGTTTTTGACAAAGGATAACGAGTCCAAAGCAAATCTGTTTATAGCTATGGAAGGAACAAGACCAGTGATTAGTGAAATCGAGGCCCTAATATCAAAATCCTACCTCCCTGCCCCAAGAAGATCCACAGTCGGTATTGACTCCAACAGGCTATCTATGATACTTGCGGTTTTAACAACCTATGGAAAATTAACCCTCTACGACAAAGATATCTACATTAGCATGGTGGGAGGATTTAAAACCATCGAACCAGCAAGCGACCTAGTAATAGCCGCCAGTGTCATCAATGCTTATTATAGCAAAAAATGCAAAGAGGACACTGTTTTTTTAGGAGAAATATCTCTTTCCGGATCAATTAGAAACGCGGCCTCAATTGAGGAAAGAATGAGGGAGGGTATAAAACTGGGATATAGAAAATTTGTTGTACCAAAAAACCCCAATAAATCCAACTACCTTAAAGAATCGATAAAAACAGAGGGGCTGGATATTGTGCAAATCGGTAACATAAAAGAGCTCATTGAACACCTGTCTTAGCATCTTGTAGCTCCCTTATCAAGGATAAATCAATAAGACCTTGGAATGGATTTCCAAATATCCAATAAACGATTTATTTCTTCTGCTGTATTATTCATGCCAGTGCTAACTCTAATGGAACATCGAGCCATTTTTTTTTCAATGCCCATGGCCAACAAAACATGAGATACTTCCACCTTACCAGAACTACAGGCAGACCCAGAACTTACCGCAATGCCACCAGATTCCATCTTGATGATCTGAATCATGCTATCCGCTCCGCTCATTATAATGTTAGAAGTGTTGCTCACTCTAGTGGCACCAGAACCAACAACCATTCCACCCAAAGAAACCACGGCACTCTCAAGCTGCCGCTGTAAAGCAACGGTGTGTTGATAGTAACTTGGGTAAGAGTTGATGGAATCCTCAACGGCCTGAGCAAGGCATTTTGCAAAAATCAAATTCTCTGTCCCAGCCCTTTTGAACATCTCCTGACCACCGCCTTTCAAAACGCTTTTTAGTGGCGCCGATAACTTATAAATCAAACAACCAACACCAACGGGAGCGCCTATTTTGTGCCCACTAATGGTATAATAATCTAAATCTATAGGTATCGATGCAACCTTACCAATAGACTGAGAAACGTCACTATGAAAAAGCAAACCACAATTTTTGGCAATTAAGGCCAATTCGGAAATATCATTAATAACCCCTGTCTCATTATTTACCTGCATAATTGAAACCAAGGAGCCATTGGGTCGACCTTGAGACATTTGCAACATCTCATCTTGTGTCACCAAACCATTACGATCCACCTGCAACAGGTTCGCTCCTCTGTCCACAGCAGAATTTAAGGTCGACAAGTGCTCCGTTGTGGCAACTAAAATTCCACTATCGGCAAAGGTTTCCATCACTTGATTGTTGGCTTCCGTTGCACTAGAAGTGAACACTAATCCATATTGAGAGCTGGGCAATTTTAGGGCCGACAGGATCTTAAACCTAGATCTCTCTAGCTCATCCTTTGCCTGACGGGCATACACAACCGAAGGATTAACTGGCCAATTATTATTATAATGTTCCAATACCATACGCTGCACATTGGAAGATAAAAAGGTGGTAGAGTTGTGATCCAGGTATATCATATCCCAAATATATTGTCCGATTTATAAAAGATGCCAGTCTTGGAATTGGTCGTCTTAAGTGGGCCAAGCCCAGAAAAAACAATCACCTTAAAACCATTTTCAACGCATAGCATATCGAGTGTTTTTTGTAAATTTTGGCGTTCCAAATTATCTACAATAATAATCCCGTTATCAGCAATATGCCCTATGGCACGCATTGCGCACTCATGCCTGTTTACCGAATCTACCACAATGATATCATAATGTTCCACAAGGCCCAAATGAAAATCTTCAACCAAGTGGTTAAGGCGTATGTTGTGTAGATTTAAAAGACGAGCCTTTTCTTGAACAAGAGAAACCCAATCCAATCTAGTCTCTACGGAGTGAACAAATGCACATCTCATAGCATAAAAGATTGTAGAATAGCCGCAGCCATACTCAAATACCCTAAAGGAGCCCTTGGATAATTTTTCTGTCAAAAAATCTATCACTGCATAATTGTACCAAGGAACAAAATTGCCATCAGAGTCAACACATTCATTACGGTCCCAACTTAAAGACCATCCAGTTGTAGATAAAAAATCTTTGCGCAGTCGGTCCATCAACATAATCAATATTTATTAATGTTTGTGGGATGACAGATGGCCGACAGGAGGACTCCCCGGTTCCTGTGATGAGACGGAATTTTCCTTTCCTACTCCACCAGGAGTAGAGATGATTTTGTTATACTCAATTGGATTAGACAGTAGTGCCAAAGCAGCTTTAATATGGTCATCGTCCTGATTTATTATGGGCGTATTGTCGCTTGGAACTGCAAAGGCAATGCGACACTCGGAATAACAGGTCTTAAGGGATTCTGGGATCACAATGTCTGGCAGAATACCAATCCTATCTATGGGGTGGCCCTGTGGAGAAAGATAGCTAGCAACGGTAAGGCGAATGGCGGCATTCTTAATGGAATAAATGGGTATCACCTCCTGCATTACGCCCTTGCCAACACTTCTTTGTCCAACAACAACTGCTCTGCGGTTTTCCCTCAAGGCAGCTGTTAACATTTCACTGGCAGAAGCGGAGCTGTGATTAATTAATACCACAATTGGAATCTTGGCAAAAGAACCATTTTTTTCGGACAAAAAATCCTGATTATTGGCGGCTTTTTTCTCAACTATTGTGGTAATTTTTTTACCAGATGGTAGAAATAACTTCGCAAGATCAACTGCAGGATTTAATAACCCACCAGGGTTATCCCTTAAATCTAAAATAATTCCCTTGGGAGTTAGTTGTAATTTTTTAAGACCATCCAACCATTTTTGTATTTGAGAATGAATCTTGGATACAATTTTCTCGTTAAATGCCGTGACTTTTAATACTAAATTAACCCGATCCAACACAGCACTGTGAACCACATTAATTGTTACATTGGCTCGCTTAATACGTAAGTCTTTGATTTTACCATTGGAATCTATTCGTAGCCTAACAACATCACCAACTGGACCACGCAACAACTGAACCACTTGTCCAATTGACATTCCATGGATATTGGCTCTGTTGATTTCCAAAATCACATCTCCAGCCACAATTCCAGCCAAACTAGCTGGAGCCCCTGGCATTACAGATACAATTTTAAATATCCCATAATCACGAATAATCTCCACCCCAATACCCCCAAAATTTCCTTTGGTTTGAATGCTAAACTCCTTAAAAGATTCGGGAGAATAATAAGATGAATAGGGATCCAAACCCTGTAATATCCCATTCAGGGCACCATCTATCATATCGGCTTCTTTGCGCTTGTGTAGTGATTTTTTGGCAATAATATTAACCACCTCATTAAGGGCATCAATGATGTCGATTTCAATCTCTTCTTCATCGTCGACCTCACTCAAAATATCATCTCCCGATAGAATATTTGCACTCTTCAAATCGGAGTTTGAACGAAAAGAGTCATCAATGTCCTTTGTCCAAGAATTATTTATGGAACATAAAAAACCCAAAAAAATTGAAAAGCAAAAACGCAAATTAAAAATATATTATGAAATATAGTATTCAATTATAAACACATCAATAATAAGCAACTAATTACTTCAAAAAATAGCATTAAAAACACATTGGACTCCAAGCTGACAAAATTACCATAATTCGGTACATTGTTTTATAGAAACAATCAATTTATAGATGTTTATGATAGATAAATCTGTGGGAACAAAAGATCAACATAACCAACTAACTTGCATCCAAATCACCCCAAAGACACCCCATTCGATAAACATCTTGACTTTACCACAACTGGATACAAAAAACAAAAAATAAATAGCAGTATATGTTAAAAATAGCAACTTGGAACGTCAACTCCATTAGGGCCAGAATTGATGTTTTTTCACGCTGGGTACAGCAGGCCAATCCAGATGTAATCATGCTACAAGAAACCAAGTGCGAAGATTCTTTTTTTCCAACAATGGACATAACTACTATGGGCTACAACTATGTAATTAGGGGCCAAAAATCATACAATGGGGTAGCAATATTATCCAAAATACCACTACAAGAAGAAACCAACGTGTTGGATGAAATGGAATTTGGGACAGACCTAGAGGCTAGATATATCGAGGCCACTTTCAATATTAAAGAAAAATGTGTCAGGGTGGCATCGGTATACGTTCCAAACGGAGCCAGCCTATTGGCAAAAGAAGAAAAATTAGAAGATAGCGCAAGGTTTAATTATAAGCTTAATTTTTTTAAAAGACTTCAACATCGCGCAAATACCATCACGGAGTACGGAGACATTTTTTTTATGGGGGGGGACTATAACGTAGCCCATAAGGAAATTGACCTTCACAACCCAAAATCTGCAAGGGGGGATGTTGGTTTTCACGATTCGGAAAGAGCGCTTCTGGATGAATTATTGCACAGTGGATATACGGATTGTTTTAGAAAGTTTCATCCTGATGCGCAAGAATACAGCTGGTGGGACTATAGAACGGACGGATGGGGCAAAAATAAGGGTTGGCGCATTGATTACATGTTGGCCTCACAAAGCGCATTACCATACGTTCAAAATTGCGACATAGACAAAGAAACTCGCTCTTGGGTCAAAACATCAGATCACGTTCCAGTGGTTATCCAAGTGGATATATAAATTTATGTAACTTAAAAAATGAAAATATTTTTGGCAAAACCA
>JACCDU010405964.1_pt1 | contig 10248 bp, 14 predicted proteins | sample 7446081 | NCBI WGS metagenome assembly JACCDU01 (sample SAMN15323447, study PRJNA562643) | freshwater metagenome | isolation source: river surface water | place: USA:Blue River Watershed | collected 2017-08-17
ATTTCAGGAAAACACCCCTATTCAGATTTTTCCGGTTTAGGTCTAGGTGGATCATATTGAGCCATCCTGGCCCCACCCGGCTCTGACACAGATGACACAGAGCGACACAGACGAAAAAAACCGTCTGTGTCACCCTAACCCTATGATTCTATTACTACTTATACTCTCTGACACAGATGACACAGAGAAAATATAAAAGAAGACAAAATCCTTAGTGGGGAAATAGAGAATAGGAATTCACTGTGTCGTCTGTGTCATGTGTGTCAGAAAAACAGAAGGCCCAGGAGGTCTTCCTGGGCCTAACTAATTGATTTATAAAGACTTCTACTGAAATTTGACCCCGATCACGGCTCGGTCCCTTTTGGTCCCGAAGTAAACTGGGTTTTTCGTGATCTCCAATCCCGCCGACCTGACCAGTGAGGCGAACCACTGGGGCTGCACCCGTTTCCCGTACCAGTTGGAAAACTTGTCCCGGAAGTCCGAGATGCCTACCTTGGCTTCCGGATTGATGTCGCACTGGCTTTCTATGAATTCGGTCAGTGGATTCTGGCTCGCCCGGTATTCCTCGACCTCCACCCGGCCCACGCTGGTGAACGTCCCGCCGTTGAGGTACAGCCGCTGCGCCCCGTACAGCGCCCAGTGAAGGATGCCGTTGATCTCCCCGCGTAGCTTGTCCCATATCGAGCGATCCTGCTGCGCGAGCGGTATGACGTGGTTGAACGAGACCAGAAGCAGCCGGTTGAAGGTCCCGCGGCTCCGGTCGTTGATCGTTGGCAGGACGTTCGTGACGATGACGTGCTTGGCGATGGGGACGTCGAGGACGGGCGGCAGGAATTTCTCATCAAACAAGATGGGCTCCTCAGTCGATACCAGCGTCTTGAAGCCGCCATCGGCGATCATGGCGTCGCTAGTAAGCTCGGTGAGCAGGTTGACCAGCTTCCCCCGCAGAGGCGCCCGCTTGCGTGGATCGTCCATGGACTCGACGCCCACGGCGCAGCAGTTCTGCTGGCCGGCCAGAACGCGCAGCAGGTATGGAATGGTGGACTTCCCGCAGTCGGATTCGCCCTTGCAGAGCAGGGCCTTTTTATAGGTGGCGTGCGGCATCAGGCAGTAGCCGAAAAACTCCTGTAGCGCGTCCTGCTTCGCGTCCTGGTCCGGGTCGCCGCCGAAGTAGGTATCCATGCACTCCTGCCAGACCGGGCAAGTGCTCGACGAGTCGTATTCGTGCGGAACGCACGACTGAAGGTAGTCGGTTCTGCGGTGCGACCGCAGCGCCATCGACCGGACGTCGATCACCCCGTTGAGGAGTGGGATCTCGTACTTCTCGAGGTTGCGCCAGCGCACGTCGTCGTTCCGCGATTCATCCACGATCCGATTGGCGATCTCAGATCGGCGTTTCATGTTGGAGTGCTTAGGCTCGGCCCGCAGCGCCAGGTGTTTCAGCGTGCCAGTGTCGATCTGCGCCCAGTGCGTTCCGTTGTACTGGTACAGCACGCCGTTGTGGTTGAGGAAGGCGTGCTGCTGCATGATCCGGTCGGCGTGGGCGTTGGGGCTCAGTTTGGCGGGCACCTCGACTTCGCTGGCCTCGTACTCTGCCTCGACTACGTCGGTGGCTTGGGCCTGCGGTTGCGAGTATTCCGGCGACATCCCCGGCGTGTACCGCTTGCAGACGTCGGCGACCAGCTTGACCATGTTTCGCTCCGGCGGAACGATCTCGCAACGCTTGGACAGCGCCACAACGGCTGGTAGCATCTCCTCCTCGGTCATGCCGTACTTCGACCGCATGGAGCAGGCGTACTTGAACAGCGTCGTGTGTTGGACGCCGTGCGGAATGATGTTGGGCGCCGGGCCGAGTCGCTGCGACCCGGTCGGCATAAGCCGGTCGAGAAGCCATTGCGGGGACTCAGCCGGGTGTCCGGTAGGGAATTCGTCCACGCAGTCCCAGGCGTATTCCTGCCGAGTGTCCGGGTGAATCGAAGGTGCCGCCACGATGTAGCCACCAGCGCCGCGGATGTCGATATGCGGGCCGATCTTCGAGGACGAGTTGGTCACCGCGAAGTCAGGCGACCGGAACAGGAAATGCCTGCCGTTTGTGCCGGTGATGGCGGTGATGGTTTCCGGCAGGCTTACCGATTCAAGCCACTCGGCGGCGTCCTGGTGCTTCGAGTCGACGTCGAGAACGAACCACAGCACACCGGTGCGGAGACCGATGTTGTAGTCCGGGTTTTCGGTCCACCAGGCGCGAATGGTTCGCTCGTCGGTCGTGGCGTCGTTGCAGCCGTGTTTCGATGCCGGCAGCTTCGACAGCGGCTTGAGCGGATGAACCGGCCAGCCCCGGCGGGCGTAGTGGAGGGCGGCGTCGATGAGTTTAGACATGGACGAAGTCCTGTTCCGTACGATTCGGCGAAGTACACCATCCGCAAGGCGGGTGACCTATGTGACAGGTGCAGGATTGCGGCTCCTGATTTCGCAACCAATCCAGCCACGCATCCGCATAATCCGCTATCAGTTTCGGGTTACGGTCATTCCACTCCTCCCGCCACCCGCTCTCCGGCCGCATCTTGAAAATCCCCTCGTACTTCACAAACGCATACCCCTTCGAGAACGGACTCCCGTCCTTCTTCGTCCCCGTGTGCTGCTCATGCAACAGCCGGAAATACTTCGCCTTGCGCTGGCTCTCGCTGTACTCGCGCACGCGCTGCTCCGTGACTTCCTCAAGCACGCCATTGTAGACCTTCAGCTGCTTCTGCTTCGCCCGCGCCGCGAACCGATACCCGCACTCGCACGCCTCGTCCTGGAGTTCGTGGACGGCGCCGCAGTCCGGGCACACCTTAAACGTCTCGGCGTAGCTGACCTGCTTCGACCGCCGGCGTTGCGCGTCCTCCGTCAGCTGCCAGTTCTGGTCGCGCCGCACGAGGCCGTGCTCCATGGTGCAGTTGCCGTGGTCCAAGATCAGGCAGTCCTGTTTCCCCGGCGCCGTCCGCAGCCCGCGCCCCGCCATCTGGAGGTATAGGCCCTTCGACTTCGTGGGCCGCGCCAGGACGACGCAGGACACCACGGGGACGTCCACCCCCTCCGTCAGCACCATCGCGTTACTGACGACCGTCAGACGGCCATCCGCGAGGCGTTTCAGGATCGCCTCGCGCTCCTGCTTAGGCGTCTCGCCGTCGAGATGTGCCGCGGCAACGCCCGCGTGCAGGAATGCCTCGACGATGGTGCGCGAGTGCTTCACGCCCGCCGCGAACACCATCGTTGGGCGAGCAGCCGCCAGTCTCCGCCATTCGCTGACCACGTCGCCGATCAGATGCGGCTTGTTCATGGCGTCGTTGAGCTGCATGGGGTCGTAGTCGGAGCCGCGCACCTCGACGCCGGCCAGATCCACCCGCTTTCCGGCGAAGGCCCGATCTGGCACGAGATACCCATCGCGCATGAGTTCCCCGATAGTTGGGCACTGGACCATCGCGTCGAACATGGACGCGAGCCCCTTGCCGTCGCCGCGGATGGGTGTAGCCGTCAGGCCGATGACGCGCGGCTTGCCGGCGTTTTCGATGACCGTCTGGTAGGAATTGGCGGTAGCCCGGTGCGCCTCGTCGATGATGATGAGCGTTGGCGGAACGTCAACGTCGCGGTTCACCAGCGTCTGGACCGACGCCACCTGGACCCGCTCGTGCGGCCGGTCGCGCCAATGCTGCGCCATGATGACGCCGTGATTGATGCCGAACTGGTCGAGGCGGGCGGAGGCCTGGTCAATGAGTTCCTTGCGGTGGGCCAGAAACCACACGCGCCCGCCGCGCTCGACGGCTCGACGGATGATGTCGGCGGCGATGCTGGTTTTCCCCGCACCGGTAGGGGCGACGATCAGCACGCGGTGATGAACGCGCAGGGCGTCACGGGCCTCGGCGATAGCCTGGGATTGGTAGGGGCGCAGGGTCTGTATCACTCGAACCCCTCCCCGTAATACCACGTCTCGAACGCCAGCCCGGAGTCCGCGTAACAGCACGAAATCCCCTGGTGGCGACGCTTCGCCATGTACTCCCGCTGCTTGGGGTCCGGCTTCTTCCCTGGTGCCTTGGCCTCGACCTCCAGGTACTGGATCAGCTTCGCGCCGGTCGGCCGCATAGCGGACCAGTCGCACATCCCCGGCTCGCCGAGGCGGATCGGGTGACCCGCCTGCGTGCGGAAGATGCCGCTGTGTTGACGGCGCACGATCCAGTTGTTGCGAACCAGGAACCGTAGGATGTCGGCCTCGACGTCGTTTTCGGTCAGTTTACTCATTTCGGTGTCCCGTAGGCGGTGATGGTGATTGCGGCGTAATCCAATCTGGAAGCGTAGGCCCTCCAGTGGTAACGGTCTATGTCGCTGCAAATCGTAGCCAGCTTCGACCGGATGAGCCTCGTAATCGCCTGGCTAGGAAAGTTGATTTCATCAACGACCACGTCAACGAGGTCGCTTTCGTAGATCAAGAACTGATGCTTCACCAGTTCAGTAGGGTTATCGGAAAGACGAGTTCCGGCGGGGACGGTGTGCAGAGGCTGACCCGGAGACGTGACTGTTGGATCTGCGGACCATGTAGCCGGTACTGGGATTACGCCGCCGGGAGGGAAATAGGGGTCGGGAATATACATGGGCTGTGACGTTCGCATGGGAAGAATTACTGTTGGCGGGACGGACCACGCATGATCCGGCGTCTGCTGTTCGGGGTTTTTAGGGTCTTCAGGCATTGTTTTTCTCCTGGTTGCCAACCTTGCTCCAGAGCAGCTTCTGCAACTCGTCCATTTGCACCTGGTCCATAAGTTCTTCTTGCGCTTTACTGACCCTGCTCCAGGTCTCGTCCATACGTATCTCGTCCATAAGTTTTTCTTGCGCTTCTCGGTATTCCCCCTCGTTGCTGATCTTGGCAAAGAGAGCATCGGCCATAACCCTCTCTTTTTTTATATCCTCCCGCCACACATCAAAACGATGGGCAGTTGCCGCCTGCGCCAAGGAATTCGTCTGCAACGCCACGCCATCCCCGCCGTAAACGCCAACATTGGCCAACTGCGCCAAGGCGTTCACCTGCAACGCCCGTGCGATCAGCAGTAAAATCTTATTCGTATCGTTATCCATTATTCTTCTCCTCTTTCTTCTTGCGGACGCGCTACTACCGTCCTCCTGCTCAACCACTCCGCCCACTCCCGCTCCCTCGCCTCCCGCTCATCCGCATCCGCCGCCCGGATCCGCGTCACCGGCCGCGTCGGCTGCACCGGCTCGGGCTTGGCGAACACCTCCGCCCCCACGACCGGCTCGGCCACTCCGCGCCCCGGTAGGGCCGTATTCCAACGGCGCGGCATCTGCTTCTCGGTCGCCTTCGCCGCCGTCGACATCTTCGCCCGGCTGCTTGCCTTGACCTTTGCCTCCTGCCGCTGGTCGTAGCAAACGCGGCAGAACTTCCCGTGCGGCGTGGCCTTCGGCTGCCCGCACCCCGGCGTCTCGCACGTTGTAGACCTCGGCTGCGCCCCGGCCTTCCGCCGTCGCTCGGCCTCGTAGGCCCTCAGGCATCCGCGACACATCACCCCGTAAGGCAAGCGCGGCTCGTCGCATAAGCGGCATTTCGACGTGTCCACCACCTTGACCGGCGCGTCCGGGTCCATACCCCGGCTGCGCCTCACTTGCTTCCTGGCGTAGATCCGGTAGTGCTCCTCGCACCGGGCGATGGACACGCCCGGCTTGCGCGGCGCTCCGCATTCCCGGCAGACCGTCGAAGGCTGGCGCGGCTGGCGCGGGCGCCCTTTCCGGCGGCGCTGGTTGTAATGGTTGCGGCACAGCGGCGCGTTGCTGTAGCTGACCGCTGGCTGGTCGCAGTGGCGGCAGGTGCGGGTCATTTAGCGCACCCTCCCAAGAAGGAGCGCAAGAGCGACCGCACCCTGGAGAGGTACGACGCCGTTTCCAGCGGCGCGTAGTCTGTCCAACCGGGTATTAGCCCCATCAGCCAGTCCGCGAAGTCCGGGTTCAACCGCCGGGTGGAGGTGTTTGGGGACTTGCTGCCATGCGTCGAGGTCGGCGGGGCCGGGAGGAAAGAGTGCTCGATGAAATTCGGAAGTTGGTCCAGGTGCTTCGCTCCGGTTGATCGGTCCATGTGGCTCGCAGCATTCGGGCTCCGGTAGTCGCGGGTCGCTAGTGTCGGCCAGTTGGCGGCTGCCGATTGCAGGTCCGATCCACCGCTCTCCGTCCTGCCCAGTTCCTGCTTGCGCTCCGCTGATTCCGCGCCGCCTGTGATCGTGCGGGGCGTCGGCCAACACGCCCCGCCCACTGTCGGGTCGATCCCATTCTCGGTCTCGTAAGCCGTCATGCGCTCCCAGTACTCGTTCGATGTCTCGTTGGAGAGCCGCGTTTGGTAGCTGCGCCAGTGCATCGTCTGCCCCTCCAAGCTGATCTGTCGCTTCCCGTTGTCTGTCTTGCCCTTCGCCTCCACCTGTTCCGCGGTATTCTTGCGGCCGCCAAGGGGAAGGTTCGGCGTCATCCACATCCGCGCCGCCCCCGTCAGCGAATCCACCGCCCCCGGATGGTTCCCGCAGCTTTCCGAGTCCTCGGAGCGTGCGGTAGGCCAGCACAAACGCCCGCTCTCGCCGGTGCGATCCACCAACATCGGACGCTCGTAAAGTTCCCCATTCCGCATTGAACCCGATTTTGGCAAGCTCTCCGAGAACGGTTGTTCCTGCTGGAAAATTGAGGACTGGCGGGACGTTCTCAAGAAACAACCACTCGACCGATCCCAACTCGCGAACGAGTCGGACGATTTCAAAGAACAGTCCGCTCCGCTCTCCCTCGATTCCGGCCTGTCGCCCTGCAACGCTGAGGTCTTGGCAGGGAAACCCACCAACGAGTCCAGCCACGCGGCCACGGAAGAGTTCGCTTGGGAAGGTGGTAATGTCAGACCAGATAGGCGCGTCCTCCAGCCCTCCGTCTTCCATGCGAGCCGCCAGGATTGCGGCCGCAGGAGCTTCCCTCTCCACGAAACAGACACAGCGAGCCTCTGGCAGAGCGCATCGGACGGCGAGGTCGAGTCCTCCGTAGCCGGAGAAGAGTGAGATGTAGGTATTCTCGTAGGTATTCTCAGCCACATTTCCCCTCCCGCAACTCATGCATCACCTTCGTCGCCCCCTCCAGATCCCCCGCCGCCGCCAGCGCCTCGGCGTATCCGGCGAAGTACGCGGCGCGCGCTAGTCGGCGCTTCTCGGGCTCGACGAATACCGCGAACATGTTCCATTTGTCTTCAACTGTCATGATTTCCTCCTCGCCGTCACAAAAATATGCTCGACCCCTAAGGTGGCCCGCAACTCCCACCCGTGTTTGGCCCAGTCTGGAACCTTCGCTCGAAACGCCGCGTACACCATGTCATGCAGCGAATCCGGGTAATTGATGGCGTCGCGAATCACTTCCAGGACTCGCCACGCTGCTCTCCGTTCGGGTCCATCGACCACGCCCGCACTCGGCCATCCTTGCTCAAATACGATGGGCTCATCACTGCCGACAAGCGCCCCCAGGAAGCAGCCAAAGGCGTTGTCACCCGTTGAGAGAACTCCTGGCACGTTCTCCCAGACAACGGTGTGGGGTCGAATAATGTTGATTGCACGGACAAACTCCAATGTAAGATTGCCTCGCTCGTCGGCGAGGGAGTTGCGAAGGCCAGCGACGGAGAATGCCTGACACGGCGTGCCACCGACGCAAATATCGACGTTGCCAATGTAGGGAGTCCAATCAACCTTGGTGAAGTCGCCAAGGTTTGGAACACCCGGGTAGTGATGGGCCAAAACGCGGGACGGGAATCGGTCAATCTCGCAAAACGCAACAGGCGTCCAATTTAACGACTCCCACGCCGCTGTTGCAGCCTCTATGCCACTGCAAAACGATAGATATCTCACCGCCCCCACTCCCTCGCCGCCGGAACCCGCGTCACCTTGCGCCCGCGGATGTCCACTGGCTTAACGACGTCGATGGCCGCCGGGCCGATGACGATGTCCCGAACCTCGACCACCGCCGCCTGCGGCCACCGACGATAGGGCCCCGGAGCAGGCCGCGCCATTTGCTTATGCGCCGCCGCCTTGGTCAGCCGGGCCTTGGTGGCCTTCGTCACCTTGGCGACCTGCGCGTGCCCGTAGCACGCCGCGCACAGCTTGCTACTCGGCGTCCTCGTCCGCTGGCCGCACCCGGTCGTCCGGCAAACCTTCGGCCCCGCCGCCGCCTTGTTTCTGGCGCGGCGCTTGGCCTCCCACTCTCGGCGGTAGGCATTTAGGCACGGCGCGCACTTGCCGTCCTGGACGACCTCAACCCCGCACTGCGAGCACTGGCCCAGCGGGTATTTGCGCGGCGCTGGGTCGTACCGCTCGGGCCGGTAGGCAGATTCCGGCGTGCCGCGCTTGATGCGCCGGCGCTCTCGGTTCTCAAGCCGCCAGCATGGCCGACACCACGCATGGGCCAAGGTCATGTCGCGCTCGCCGCCGCATTTAAGGCAGATCGTTGATTTCGCGCTCACTCCTCCCCCCTCGCCGCCGGTGTCCCTACTTGCTCCATCATGCCTCCACCTCCGGCGTTGCTAGAACAAGCCACACTGGCACTGGTTCGTATTTGGCGTGAATTTTATGGAATAGCCGTGCGTACAACGCTTCTTCTTGCGTAGCGTACAGAATCGGGACGTGCGTCCCTATCGACATCTCCCGCTGGTGGTCGTAAAGTATCCAGTACGCTTTCTTTCCTTTAAGCATCCGGCCTCCCCGGCAACGGCACGGCGTGGGTGGGGGAATTGGCCGCGTCCCACTTCTGGATTGCCCACGCGATGGCGTAGCAACACCATGTGAAGTGGTATGAATAGACGGTCATGTCAATCTCCCAGACGTCCTGGAATGTGAAGCCGTCGTGCTCGAAGTCGTTTATCTGGTGCATAATCCAGTGCTCATCATCGAAGTCGAGTCGCTTCATTTCGCGAATGATCGCTGCTCGCTTTGCCTTGGTCAAACTGTATCCGCCGAGGGAGTCGATCAACCTCGTGCGGTATGTGTCCCCGTCGTAGACCTTCCCTGCGCTGCTGGTGCCGTGCGCCCCGTTCTGGAGTTTCTCGGCCCAGTAGCTTTCGTTAATTTCGCCGCTGTCCGTCCGGAAGAATTCAAACATATCCTCCAGTCGTGCAAATACCCACGTTCCCATGTCGCCGGTAATCATCAGCCGCCAGGGTGTCGTGACGATCTCAAAGCGGTGAAGGAATGAGTTTCTGGGCTGCTGAAACACGATGTGCCGATACACGCCTTGGTCAAGATTGATGAACATTTCGTGGTTGGCGACGTCTTGCAGGAATTGTTGCCGCGTGCATGTCTTTTTCACAGCTCCCCCTCGGGCGCAGGCGGCAGCGGCACGGCGTGGGTGGGAGTGCCCAGCAGATGCTCGGTCGTCCCGCTCTTCTGCCAGTCGCCAACCGGCCGCCACCGGCACTTAAACCAACCCTCGGCTCCCGGTTCCCACACCAGCCACCAGTTTCCGTCCCGATGCTTCTCACTAATCGGTTCAGGCGTGGTCAGCCGCCGGAGGTCGCGCACCTCGGCGAGCAGGGCGGGGAGGGCGTTCATCCCAGCCACAATGGCTTGCGCTTCAGCGGCCCATCGCCCGGTAGCGCCATCTGCTACCAAAAATCTTCCCGGCGAAGCCTCCGCTAACGCCGCCTCCAGCGCGTCCAGTTCGTTATCTGTCAGTCGTTGCATGTTTCCTCACCTCCAGCACATCCCGAATCGCCTTCAGGTAGATCCCGTACTCGGCAATTTCAGTCTCAGTGTATTTATTCACCCGCCCCACGGCCTCAAACGTCTCCAGCCATTCGGCCAGCGGCCTCCGGCGGCATCCGATCCTCACGTCGTCGTCGATGGCAACGATGGCGTGGCGGCTGGCGTGGATCTGGCAGACGTACTGCCTCGCGAGCAAACCCGCCTCGCTCAGGTTCGCCCCGCGCAGGTTCGCCCCGCTCAAATCCGCCCAGCGCAGGTTCGCCTCGCTCAGGTTCGCCCCGCGCAGGTTCGCCTCGCTCAGCACCGCCTCGCTCAGGTTCGCCCCGCGCAAATCCGCCCCGGCGCAGCGTATCGGCGTCCACCGTCATAAGTACCCTGCCGTGCTTGTGCTTAATCTCAATCATTCTTAGCCTCCATTTTCCTCAACTTCTCCACCGCATCCACCCACAACCCACACTCCACCTCCGCCGCCCGAATCCGCTCGTGCAAATCCTGCGGC
>JACCDU010274859.1_pt1 | contig 10242 bp, 13 predicted proteins | sample 7446081 | NCBI WGS metagenome assembly JACCDU01 (sample SAMN15323447, study PRJNA562643) | freshwater metagenome | isolation source: river surface water | place: USA:Blue River Watershed | collected 2017-08-17
GCGCAGCCCGGTAGCGCACACGTCTGGGGGGCGTGGGGTCGCAAGTTCAAATCTTGTCATCCCGACCATAAAAAAGGTCACTCTTTGTAGAATGACCTTTTTTTATTTTCAAGAATGAAATTTAGAACCTTTCTAGTTTAGAAAAGAAGAAATCTCCTTCAATCACTGCATTATCGTTGCTATCACTGCCATGAACCGCATTTTCACCAATAGAAGCAGCAAAATTCTTACGAATCGTACCTTCTTCTGCTTGTGCTGGGTTGGTTGCACCAATCAATTTTCTAAAATCCTCAACTGCGTTGTCTTTTTCTAAAATGGCTGCTACAATTGGGCCGCTGCTCATAAATTCAACTAATTCACCAAAAAAAGGTCTTTCTCTATGGATATCATAGAATAAACCTGCTTGCTCTGTGGTTAATTTAGTCCATTTCATGGCTTTTACGGTAAAACCAGCCTTGATGATTTGGTCTAAAATGGCACCTGTGTAACCCTTACTGGTTGCATCAGGCTTAATCATTGTAAATGTTCTGTTACTCATAGTTTTAGGTATAATTCGGATGCAAAATTACATATAAACCACCCTTTAAAATGCTATTTGACGTTAATTTTTGTTAAACCCGCTTAAATTGATTTGACAAAACAGGCTAGATGCTGCATTTTTGCTTGGATATGCAACCCATAAAAGCCTTTTTCCCATTATTAAATACCCCAAGCAAGGTGATTATTACCATGCACCAGAAGCCAGATGGCGATGCGATGGGGTCAACCCTTGGGTTGTATCATTTTTTAAAGGCGCTTGGGCATGATGCCGTTGTAATTTCACCCACCAATTGGGCTGATTTTTTAGATTGGATGCCAGGTATCAATACAGTGATTGATTTTGAAAAAAAGAGAGAAGCAGCGTTAGCACTTATCAATGATGCAGACTATTTATTTTGTCTTGATTTTAATACACTTAGCAGAACCAAACACATGGAAGCGCCGCTTGCGAATGCGAAGGGTGCAAGAATTTTAATTGATCACCATCAACAACCTCAAACAGAGGTTTTTGCTTATGGAGTAAGTGATACCAGTAAAAGTTCTACTTGTGAAATGGTGTATGATATTATTATGGGTTCTGATAACGGAGCGCATATTTCTTTGGATGTTGCTACTTGTTTATATACCGGTTTAATGACCGATACGGGATCATTTAGATTTCCAGCAACAACTGCATCGGTTCACCGTATGATTGCACATTTAAAAGATTTAGGACTTGACCATACCGTCGTACACAGTCATATATTTGATAATTCATTAGAAAATAGACTCAGATTTATTGGATATGCATTACTCAATCGAATGGAAGTGTTGTATGAATGCAATACCGCTTTAATGTATATTACAAAACAGGATTTACAGCGCTTTGATATCAAAACCGGGGATACAGAAGGGTTGGTAAATTACTTATTAGGCATAAAGGGGATGAAGCTTGGTGCCATTGTCATTGATCGTGACGAAGAACGTAAGTGGAGCTTTAGAAGCAAGGGTGCATTTGATGTAAACGCCTTTGCTAGAAAGCATTTTGAAGGTGGTGGACACGTTAATGCTGCTGGAGGAAGGAGCGATGAAAATATTGAAACAACTTTACATACTTTTAAAGAGGTCTTAAAAGACTATTATAATCAACTACAATGAAAATGATCAAATCAACACTATCGCTTTTAGCAGCGGTTATCATTTTTGCGAGCTGTAATCAGTTCCAAAAATCACCTTCAGGTATGCCTTACAAAATTACAAAAGGCAACAGTAAAGAACTTTTAAAACATGGTCAGTTTGTAAAATTGAACATCGAGTACAAGTTAAAGTCTAAAGACACGGTTTTAAATACATCATATGGTCATATCCCGATGTATTTTTATTTGGATACCGCTCGTTTAGGTAAGTACACATTTACAGAAGTAATTACAAAGTGTGCCCCTGGCGATAAAATGGAATTTTCATTGAGCATTGATTCCCTTAAAAAAATGGGTATGATTGAATTCAATGAAGTATTTAAAACAGGAGATTTCATCAACGGTAAATTAGAAGTAATTGCTTCTTTTGCTAAAGAAGATTTAGTAAAAGCAGATTACGATAAAGAAGTTGAAAAAGAAAAAGGAACAGAAATTGCCGCTATAAAAAAATATGCTGAAAGCAAGAACATGAAAACCGTTTCTACTAAAAGCGGTGCGCTTGTTGAAGTAACGAATCCAGGTACAGGTCAAAAAGCAGATTCTGGATACCAAGTTTCTGTTATGTACAGAGGTTATTTTGCGGATAAAGACGGAAAAGAATTTGATGCCAATATTGGTAAGCCAGCACCAGGCAATAATCCAATTGACGTTGTTATTGGGCAGCACAGTGTTATTCCAGGTTGGGAAGAAGGTTTAACTTTCTTTGCTAAAGGTGGAAAGGGACGTATCGTAGTTCCTTCATTTTTAGGCTACGGTCCTCAAGGACGTGCACCAGCTATTGCACCATTTGCTAACCTATGTTTCGATGTAGAAATCGTTGATGTAAAATTAGCGCCACCACCGCCACCAGCTCAAGGAGCAGGTATGCCAGGTGCCCCAGGTCAATAATATTAAAAGAAATTTTTAGAAGCCTCAACAGAAATGTTGGGGCTTTTTTATTGTAAATAACTGCAAAGTGTAACTACTTCTTTGGCTTCTTTTACATCATGCACCCTTAATATAGAGGCGCCATGTAATAGGGCAGCGGTATGCAACACAGTAGTTCCGTTGAGTGCCTCTGCAGCAGTAATACCAAGTGTTTTATAGATGGTGGATTTTCTGGAAACACCTATTAACAGTGGTTTTTGATACATTGATAGTGATGATAAATTTGATATCAATTCAAAATTTTGAGTAGGAGATTTACTAAATCCAAAACCTGGATCAAGAATAAGTTGTTGTATACCAGCATCCTTTGCCCTATTACATGTTGTTGAAAAAAAATCATGCAACACCGGCATAATACTTGCCTCGTTATTTACGGTATGCATCTCATCTTTACTTTCATTCACATGCATGACAACATAAGGTACATTAAGAGCACCGATGGTTGAAAACATAGAAGCGTCATACTGTCCGCCACTAATATCATTGATGATATGTGCGCCCGCCTTTACAACCTCTTTAGCAACTTCACTAAAGTAGGTGTCCACAGAAATAAATACATCAGGGAAAGCTTTTACAAGGGCTTCAATAATTGAACCAATTCTGTCAAGTTCCTCGGAAGCCGAAATAGCAATAGCACCGGGCCTGGTACTTTGCCCACCAATATCAATAATAGATGCACCATCTGCTAGCATATTTCCAGCTAGGTCGATTGCTTCGGAAACAGCCGTAACCCGGCTCTTTTGGTAAAAAGAATCGGGTGTTATATTCAAAATCCCCATAATCAGGGGTTTTGTGCTTTGTAGGGTTTTTCCTTGGCTATTTAGTGTCAACATTCTGAGGTTTCAATTATATTGCATCCGCTTCAAAGATATTACCAAAGGATCAAAACTAGACCTATAAAATGAGCAGTACCAATCAAGCATATGATGCGGCTATTTTAGCTTGTAGAGATATTTTTATAAAAAAAACCAAGGACTACGGAACAGCTTGGCGTGTTTTGCGCACCATTTCTGTGGTGGATCAAATATTTATTAAGGCACTTCGCATTAGAACCATTCAAGATTTGCAAACCCAAAAAGTAGGGGATGATATCAATTCTGAATTCAAGGGTATTGTCAATTATGCGGTTATTGGTCTTATTCAACTTTCTTTAGGCAATCCTCAAGTAGAAGAATTGCCTGTTGATCAAGTAGAAAAACTCTATTTACAATATGTAGATTTTGCGCGTCAAACCATGCTTGATAAAAACCATGATTATGGGGAAGCTTGGCGTGATATGAGTCAAGAAAGTTTTGCCGATTTGATACTCATGAAGCTCATGCGCATCAAACAAATTTTGGGTAACGATGGCAAAACATTAATTAGTGAAGGTATCGATGCAAACTACGTAGACATTTTAAATTACTCTGTTTTTGCACTTATATTAATTTCCGAAGGCAAACACTAAAATAACCTGCATGAAAAAATTAAACACACCCATTCGAATATTTGTAGGATTGTTGTTTATCTTTTCTGGACTTATTAAAGCCAATGATCCGCACGGATTAAGCTATAAAATGCAGGAGTTTTTTGAAGTATGGGGTTTTGATTTCTTAAATCCATTAAGTTTGTTTTCTTCGCTTGTCATGAACGTGCTAGAAGTATTTGCCGGTATTGCCATTATTGTAAATTGGCAAACCAAAAAAATAACCTGGCTTTTATTTATTCTCATTTTATTTTTTACTTACCTAACAGGTTTCGCCCTTTTTTCTGGCAAAATTAAAACCTGTGGTTGTTTTGGTGATTGCTTACCACTAACACCTGCTATGTCCTTTACCAAAGATATTATACTAGGTATTCTTATTGTTATTTTATTAGCTACCAATTCTGGCAAAGCGAGTAAAGGCATTTTTGGAAAAATAGTACTCTTTACGGTAACACTTGGTACCGCTGCTTTTCAATGGTATGCGTTAACTTATTTACCGGTTGTAGATTGTTTGCCGTATAAAAAGGGCAATGATATTATGGAGCAAATGAAAGTGCCTGCTGGCGCTGTTCCTGACAGTACCTCTATTGAATTTATGTATACCAAAAACGGAAAAGAAGTTCGTTTTGATCAAGCCAATTTCCCAACTGATTTTGATAGCACGTATGTGTACGTTGATCGTAAAGACATTGTTGTTAAAAAAGGAAATGGCCTCGTTGCAAAAATTGTAGATTTTAGTTTACAGTCGGCACATGGAACAGATACAACAGCTGCCATTTTTGCAAATCAGAAACCCTATGTACTTGTATTTGCAAAAGAAATGAAAGGAGCTGAAAGCTGGAAAAATCAGTTCCAATCAATTTATAAAAAATTACAGTCCCAAAATATTGAAGTTATCTTAGTTACACCAGAAGCCGACAGAGCTGCACAACTTTTTGGTAATATTAATATTTTAATTTCTGACGCAACCGTTATTAAAACGGCTGCACGAGTTACACCAACTTACTTTCTAATGAACGGGGCACGTATAGTAGAAAAAGTTGCAGCCCCAACGATTGATCAATTATTTACCACACTTAATAGCAAGTAATGATTCGTTTCATTACCAAAAAATTAGGATATGGATTACTCGTATTAATGGGGGTAGTAGTGGTGGTGTTTTTTTTGTTTCAAGGATTTGGTGATCCTGCCCGTTTGGTATTAGGTCAAAGTGGCGACAGTACCACCATAAGTAATATCAAAAAAGAATTGGCATTAGACAAGCCAAAATCCACCCAATTTATATTGTACCTCAATGATGTGTCGCCTATTGGAATTTACAGTGCATCCGATATTGAATCTAAAAAGTTAAAGGGTTATTTTATTGGTATAGGAGATAAGCAACTAGGGCTTAAATTTCCTTATCTACGTAGATCGTACCAGAGCAAAAAACAAGTAAGCGAAATACTCCTAGAAGCCATACCAGGCACTTTACTGCTTGCTTTTGCTGCCATGTTTATGGCAACCCTATTTGGCATTTTACTAGGTATGTTAGCTGCCATCAAAAAAAATACCTGGATGGATAGTAGTGCTGTGTTTAGCAGCGTACTTGGCATATCGGCTCCCTCATTTTTTATGGGCATTATTATTGCTTATTTTTTTGGATTCGTGCTCACAAAATATACCGGCTTACAAATGACGGGTAGTTTATTTAATATTGACCCGTATGCAGGTAAAACAATCGATTTAAAAAATTTAATCTTACCGGCACTTACATTAGGGTTAAGACCCATGGCCATTATAACACAACTTACCAGAAGCGCTATGCTTGATGTGTTAGACCAAGATTATATTAGAACAGCAAAAGCTAAAGGCCTATCTAATACCCGTATCTATTTTATACATGCTTTACCCAATGCATTAAACCCCGTTATTACTGCAGTTACAGGATGGTTTGCCGAACTATTAGCCGGCGCCTTTTTTGTAGAGTATATTTTTGGTTGGAAGGGTATAGGAAAAGTTACCGTAGATGCGCTAGAAAAATTAGACTTTCCAGTTGTAATGGGAAGTGTACTAGTAACAGCTACTTTTTTTATGCTGGTAAATATTTTAGCAGATATTTTATATGTAGTGGTAGACCCTAGGGTAAAACTTACTGAATAATAACTTCTGAAATTATTTTTTCTCCAAAAGCTTCATTGACCCTTTCAATGATTTGATTTTTTTGGTACATCAATTCGTTTTTTAGCGGCCCAACACTTGTGGTGATAAAAAGCTTTTGGTTTACGATTTGAATTTTATCTGTGTATTGTGCAATGGTTTTACCCATTAATTTTTCCCAAATTTCTTCGATTTGAATAGCACGCACGCCATTTTTTAAATGACTGCGTTGTAAAAATTTGTGAAGGGCTTCGCCAATAGAATATTCAGACATACTACAAAGGTAAGAGTTCAATCATTTGGAAAGGTGTATTAATTGCATGTAACTGTTGTTCAAGCCTTTGCGGATGCGTATCGGATATAAAAACTTGGCCGTCAGAAGTTGCACAAACCCACTTGAGTAATTCATACATACGGCTTTCATCTAATTTTTCAAATACGTCATCTAAAAGTAAAATAGGCGTGAAGCCATTTTGTTGTTTTAATACTTCCCACTCAGCAAGCTTTAAAGCAAAGAGTAAGCTTTTGCGTTGTCCTTGTGACGCTTCATTTTTAAAAGCGGTTTGATCCATTGTAAAAACAAGATCGTCACGATGTATCCCTTTTGTTGTGCGTTGCAGGATGCAATCTTTTTGAAAATTTTGAGCAAGCAATGCATCAAAGGGCATGGTTTGCAAAGGGCTCTCATACACCAAACTAATATGATCATCGGTGGCAGCAATGCGCTGATATACTTTTGCAACCAGTGGAAAAAAGGTCTTTAAAAATTCGGTTCTTTTATCAAAAATATATTGACCACTATTTACAAGTTGGTTATTGAGTACTTCTAAAAGCGTGGTGTCTATTGGGCCATTGTCATTTGATTTTAATAAACTATTGCGCTGTTGCAATACTTTATTGTACGCAATTAAATGTTGTAAATAAATGGCATCAATTTGCGATAAAATAGTATCCAAATATTTTCTTCTAGCTTCACTGGGGCCAATCATGAGTTCGATGTCATCGGGCGCAATCATTACGGCAGGGTAGCGGCCAATATGATCCGAAAACTTTTTGTATGCTTCATCATTAACCAGCAGTTCTTTTTTATTATTTTCTCTGACAATGCAAACAACTTTATGTGCCTTATCCTGTTTTGTATAATTACCTTCAACCCTTAACCCTTCGGTACCCCTTAAAACGTTTTGAGCATCGGGGCGAGAAAAGTAGCTTTTTGTAAAACTTAGATAATAGATACTATCCAATAAATTGGTTTTTCCGGTACCATTTTTACCGCAAATCCCCACAATACGCTCCGAAAAAACAAAATCTCGGCGGGCGTAATTGCGAAACTGGGTGAGTGATAAATGGTTAAGCTGGAACATCTTGGCAAATTAAAGCACTAGTTTTCAAATTATAGACACATTGTTTGACCTAAACCAATTAATTTTATAAAAAAAACGGTTGAAAACGATATTATCTGAAGCCCAGCTGGCATTAACGGTAAAAAGGCTGGCACATCAAATTTTAGAAAACAACCTTCAATTAGCAGATACAGTGCTCATTGGACTACAGCCTCGTGGTATTTATTTAAGTGACCGCATTGTACACGAGCTCATGCAGTTATTGCCACCTAGTCAAATCGAATACGGCAAACTGGATATCACTTTTTATAGAGACGACGTGCGCAAAAGCCTACATATTGCCAATGAAACAGATATCCCTTTTAGTATCGAAAACAAAAAAGTGGTTTTAATAGACGACGTGTTATATACCGGTCGTACCATTAGAGCTGCTCTAGACGCCTTACTTGCTTTTGGTAGGCCTTCAAAAGTGTCTTTGTGTGTGCTCATTGATAGGCGTTTTAGCAGGGAACTGCCCATTCAGCCAGATTATGCCGGAAAAGCCATTGATACCATCATTACCCAAAAGGTAAAAGTGTGCTGGAAAGAGCGTGACAATGTCGACGAAGTGGTATTATTATAAAGATCCATTTTACCAAACCAATTTTTTACTTTAGCTTTGTTTTTTAATGAAACTATCTACCAAACACTTACTTGGTATTAAAGATCTCAACCGAGACGATATTCAATTAATTCTTTCTACTGCTGCTCAATTCAAAGAAGTTTTACAAAGGCCGGTAAAAAAAGTACCCTCTCTACGAGACGTTACCATTGTAAATTTATTTTACGAGAACTCTACCCGTACAAGAATGTCTTTTGAACTAGCAGAACGAAGGCTTTCGGCAGACACCCTCAATTTTGCGGCTAGCAGTTCTTCGGCAGCAAAAGGGGAAACGCTACTAGATACGGTTAATAATATTTTAAGCATGAAAGTGGATTTGGTGGTGATGAGGCATAGTGCTTCTGGCGCCCCACACTTTTTAGCACAACATATCCCTGCAGCTATTGTAAATGCAGGTGATGGCATTAATGAGCATCCCACCCAGGCCTTACTGGACGCCTTTTCAATGCAAGAAAAGTTTGGTAAGCTTGAAGGGCTCAAAGTAACCATTGTAGGAGATATCATGCATAGCCGGGTTGCTATGAGTAACATGTATTTACTACAAAAAATGGGGGCAGAAGTAACCATTGCTGGGCCGCCAACCCTTATTCCAAAATACATCCAAGAAGCGTTTAACGTACGCGTCGAGTATAACTTACAAAAAGCCCTAGCTTGGTGCGATGTAGCAAATGTGCTCCGTATTCAGTTAGAGCGTCAAAATCAACCCTTATTTTCATCACTGCGTGAATACAATTTAGCTTACGGTATAAGCCGTTCCATGCTAGAAAGTATCAACAAAGAAATTGTGATCATGCACCCTGGCCCCATCAATAGAGGGGTAGAACTGGATAGCGATGTTGCCGATGGGCCTCATTCCATTATTTTAGACCAGGTAGAAAATGGGGTTGCCGTAAGAATGGCGGTCTTATATTTACTTGCCAATAGAGACCAATAAGCCTTAAATTTACAACATGCGAATTTGCCTATTTCCCGGAACTTTTGATCCTGTAACCCTTGGTCATATAGATATTATTAATCGAGCACTTCCTCTATTCGACAAGATTTATGTAGGTATTGGTATCAATTCCTCTAAATCGCCCATGTTTAGTCCGGAGCAACGAATGGAATGGTTTAATGAAATATACCAAGATGAGCCAAAAGTAGAAAGTGTTGGTTATGAAGGCCTTACAGTGAATTATTGTAATTTAATTGGAGCTAAATTTATATTAAGAGGTATTAGATACGTGAGTGATTTTGAATACGAGAAAACCATTGCTGACGCTAATAGAACCCTCGATAAGCACATAGAAACCATCTTTTTAACGGGTGAGCCAAAATACACATCTGTGGCATCTACCATTGTTAGAGACATCCTTAAAAACGGGGGAGACGCCTCTCCATTTTTGCCTGACGCGGTTATCAAATCGTTAAAGCGTTAATTTCCGTATTTAGTCAGTAGATTCCTTCAAATTAGCCGTATTTTTGTGTTTTAATTACTATTAAAACATTCTAATATGTACCCAGCAGAGATTGTCCTTCCTATGAAGGCAGAATTAACAGAGGCAGGTTTTGATGACATGGTTACAGCCGCTGAAGTTTCAGAAACATTAAGTAAACAAGGAACCACACTTGTGGTGATTAACTCGGTATGTGGTTGTGCAGCAGGCACTTGCCGTCCAGGTGTATTGATGGCTGTTCAAAACGCTACGAACCGCCCAGACCGTTTAGCAACTAGTTTTGCCGGTTTTGACATTGAAGCCGTTAATGAGGTTCGAAAGTTATCATTGCCTTACCCACCATCTTCACCAGCCATCGCTTTATTTAAAGATGGTCAACTGGTAAACATGGTAGAAAGACATCAAATTGAAGGTCGTCCGGCGCAGGTTATTGCCCAGCATTTGATCTCGATTTTTGATGAACATTGCAATTAATTTATCTTAATTTTGTTTAGATGTGTTAGTAAGTAAGGGCTCCACGTAAGTGGAGCCTTCACTTTTAAGAACTAGCACCCAA
>JACCDU010215277.1_pt1 | contig 10240 bp, 13 predicted proteins | sample 7446081 | NCBI WGS metagenome assembly JACCDU01 (sample SAMN15323447, study PRJNA562643) | freshwater metagenome | isolation source: river surface water | place: USA:Blue River Watershed | collected 2017-08-17
AGCTGAGCAATTTGCTCTGGGCTAATGGGCCCCCAAATTTCCACTCTTTTCTTGCGGCTATTTTGACCAGAAACAAATTGAATTTGCTTCTGAGGCACTCTTAATTGCTTAGAAAGCCAGGCCAATAAAAGTTCATTTGCCTTGTTTTCAAGGGCAGGCGCCTGTAGAGAAATTTTTAAACAGCCATCATGCAAGCCAACCACCTTGGTTTGTTTTGCGCCTGGCTGGCAGTGCAAATTTAGGATGATTCCAGTGGGGGTTTGTTTTAACCAAATAGGTGTCATCAAAGTACTTTAAACTGAAACTATGACGATGAAGAATTCCCAAGCTTTAGAGCAACTATTTTCAAACAATCGCGCCTGGGCCGAAAGCATGGTGGCCAAGGATGCCAACTTCTTTAAGCGCTTAGTTTCTCAACAAGCTCCAGAGTATCTTTGGATCGGCTGCTCTGATAGTCGAGTACCAGCAAATGACATTGTCAATTTATTACCTGGTGAATTATTTGTTCATCGAAATGTTGCAAACGTCGTTGTCCACACTGATTTGAATTGTTTATCCGTTATTCAGTTTGCTATCGACCTACTTAAGGTGAAACATATTCTGGTGGTGGGTCATTACGGCTGTTCTGGTGTGCATGCAGCTTTAACTGATAAGCGAGTTGGTCTTGCTGATAACTGGTTACGGCACGTTAAAGATGTGCATCAAAAACACGAGCGTTATCTGGGTGACATGATCCCAACTCCAAAACGTCAAGATCGATTATGCGAGCTCAACGTCATTGAGCAAGTAGTGAACGTTTGTGAAACTACCATCGTGCAAGATGCATGGGCACGCGGACAAGATCTAACGGTTCACGGCTGGGCTTATCGACTTGAGACCGGCCTTGTTAATGATTTAGGAATGTCAAGTAGTTCCATCGAAGAAATGACTGAGCGCTATGCGAAGTCAGTTAAGCGTTACGAACTAGCGCAAAATTAATTTGCTCAAATCTTTTTCTAACCATGTAGTCGTTGCACTACTCAAGCTTCTTGCGCTGCTACCTTATAGATCATTAGTTGCCATTGGTTATGGGCTTGGCTTTATAGCTGCTCGCATTCCCGGCGATAGGAATCGGGTTGTAAAAACCAATCTGCGACTATGCTTTCCGCAATTAAGCTCAGCTGAAATTGATAGCTTAAGCAAACAACATTGGCGCTTACTCGGCCGTAGCCTGGTTGAAAAAAGTATTATTTGGTGCGGCAGCTCAAAACAATTGAGCAATATGATCGAAGTGAGATCGGCCGTAGATCTTTCCAGCAAAAAACCTCGCATCTTAGTGAATATGCACTTCACCGGAATTGAAGGTAGCATTATTTTGAGTGCGCTGAGCAAAGAAAAGCACTGGCCACGTACTTCCGGATTTTTTCAAAGAATGAAGAATCCATTTTTTAATAAAAAAATTGTGGAATGGCGTAATCGTTTTGGCGGCAACTCTATTGATCGGCAGGGAAATGTTAAAGCCATCATTCGAGAAATTCGTAACGGTGACTTCATCATCATTGCGCCGGATATTGATTTAGGCCTCAAAGATTCTGAGTTCGTACCATTTTTCGGAATTCAAACAAATACGATCACTACGATTTCTCGCTTAGCCAAAATTACTGGCGCCGACGTGTGTCTAATGACAACAACCTTGAAAGCAGATGAATCTGGATATCTATGTGAAATTGGAAAACCATTAGAGAGTTTTCCCGGAGAAGATCCAAAATCAGACACCGCACGTCTTAACCAATACTTTGAAGATGAAATTCGACTGCGCCCGGCGGAATACTATTGGGTTCACAAGCGCTTCAAAAACCGTCCCGATAGCAGCCCAAACCCCTATAACCCTTCTATCTAGAGGCCTTTTGTCCTATCATTAAGGGATGACTGAACGTATTGGGCTATTTGCCGACCTCCACAGTAATTTAGAGGCTTTTGATGCTTGTATGGCACGCGCCGAAGAGCTTGGAGTAACCCGGATGGTTTTTTTGGGTGACCTAGTGGGCTATAACGCCGACCCTGTCGCGCTCGTTGATCGCATTGCCGATCTCGTAGAAAACAAAAAAGCGATTGCCATTCTCGGCAACCATGATGAAGCTGTATTTAAGGACAGCCGCAGTCAAATGAACTCCAACGCAAATGCTGCTATTGAATGGACTAAGTCTCAACTTAATTCTGGCCATGTAGAGTTCCTTAAAAATCTTCCACTCATGGTTCAAGAAGATCAGATTTGTTTTGTCCACGCCTCCGCACATAATCCAGCTGACTGGAATTACATTACCGATAGTATGAGCGCTTGGCGCTGCGTACAAAACTCAGGGAAAAATTACACCTTTGTTGGTCATGCACACGAACAAGCTTTGTTTTATCAAAGTGCCGTTGGCAAACTCATACGTTTTGCGCCGCATCCTGGCGATGAAATTCCAGTACTACATCATCGCCAGTGGGTTGGAGTTGTGGGCTCACTTGGTCAACCCAGAGATGGCAATCCAGAGGCATGCTTCGCAGTTTTTGAACCCGAATCTGAAATGCTCACCTTTCATCGCACCCCTTACGATCACTTTACTGCTGCCGAAAAAGTGCGTCGCGCTGGACTGCCGGAAGATTTGGCTAATCGCCTCATTACAGGCAAGTAAGTCTAATGGCAATTAATACTGACATTGAAGCAGTAGACGATATATTTCAAGAAGGCAAAGTAGTTGATGGATTTACTTTGGGCAAAGAGGTTCATCGCGGCGGAATGGCTAGCCTCTTTTCAGCAACTAAAGAAGGTGTTGATGTCCCCATTCTGCTAAAGATTCCACGCGTTGGTAGAGACCAGCCGGTTGAGAGCTTGATCGGGTTTGAAACTGAATTGACCATCTTGCGCTCTCTTAAAAGCCCCTACGTTCCTAAATATTTGGGTTCCGGCAACATGGCCACACGCCCGTATATCGCAATGGAGAGGGTTGAAGGGCGACCCCTCGAGGACTACATCAAAGAAGGTAAAGTTTTTACGATCGATGAAGTTGTTCGCATCGGAGCGGATCTTGCACAAGCAGTTCAATCACTACACTCTCAAGATGCAATACATCTAGACATCAAGCCTGAAAATATTTTGGTTGATGACAAGGGCAAACTAACCCTCATAGATTTTGGCTTATCGCATCATGCTCGCTATCCAGATTTGCTTGCAGAAGAAATGCGTAAAGGCGTTGGATCCGCGCCTTATATCTCTCCGGAGCAAGTAGCTGGAATTCGTTCAGATTCGCGTAGTGATATTTTTTCTATCGGCGCAATCATGTATGAATTGCTAACCGGCGAACTACCATTTGGCAATCCACAATCAATGAGCGGCCTACGTAGACGAATGTGGGCTGAGCCGTTTCCACCACGGGCAATTCGCAGAGAGATTCCGCGCTGGCTTCAAGAGGTAGTGTTGAGATGTCTAGAACCTCGCGCAGTCGATCGCTACCAGAGCGCTGCTCGCTTACGACAAGTGTTGCGTGATCCTGAGGGCGTAACACTTACCGAACGGGCAGACCGTGTTGAGCCGCCTAGTTTTTGGCAAAACCTCAAGGGCATGTTCAAGGCCGCTGGCTACGAACCCTCTCCCAGTCCGCGTCCCAGCATGGGTAACTTTGATGCGCCTCTGATGATTGCTGCAATAGATACACGCCAATCTGATGAAGACTTAAGAGAGCGCATGCAAATTACCGCTAAAAACTTACTGCACGCCTATCCCGAAAGTCGATTGGTTTGCTTGAGCACCATTAGCAGCACTCCAACGTTCGAGGGCAACCTAGAAAATGAAACCGCCAGCGGAATTGTGCGCGGCCATTTAGTGCAACTCATGGATTGGGCCAAACCACTGAAGCTGCCACCAGAGAGAATCTCTTATCACGTGCTAGAAGCTCTTGATCCCGCCTCACGGATTGTTGAGTTTGCTAAAGATAATGATGCATCGCTTATTCTGATTGGCGCATCACATAAGCTACCCAACAAGGTAACGCCATGGAGAACCTCGATGACTAAGATTGTCGAAGAGGCTCCCTGCAGCGTTCATATTGTCAGAACTTAAGATGATTTCTATTGCCTCACCGCAGGCAGTAATTGACGGATAATGTAGGAATGGAAGAAAAAGTACGCGTCTCAAAATTACTCTCTGAGCTTGGTCTATGCTCACGTCGTGAAGCAGACTCATATATTGAACAAGGTCTAGTAACGGTAGATGGGGAAGTGGTTAATGAGTTAGGGGTTCGCGCTTTTCGTCATCAAAAAATTGAGTTGCAATCTGGTGCCAAGGCACAACAAGCCTCTCGCATCACCGTGATTTTAAATAAGCCTGTTGGATATATCTCTCATTACGACGATGAACAAGAATATCAACCCGCAGCCTCTTTAATCACCCCCGAAAATTACTTTGCTAGTCCGCTAGACAAGGGTAGAAGTCCGCGCTTCAATACAAAGGGGCTAGCGCCCGCCGGAAGATTAGATATTGACTCTACTGGCATGCTGGTTCTGACTCAAGATGGCCGTATTGCTAAATTATTGATCGGCGAAAATAGCCCGATCGAAAAAGAATATTTAGTGCGCGTTGAAGGCTTACTTTCTTTCGAAGACTTAGATCGCCTAAGACATGGCCTCTCGCTAGACGGCGTAGAGCTAAAGCCGGCACAAGTGAGTTGGCAAAACGAAGATCAGCTTCGCTTTGTTTTGCGTGAAGGTCGTAAACGCCAAATTCGCAGAATGTGTGAGATGGTAGGTCTTAAGGTCTTGGGCCTCAAGCGCGTCAGAATGGGTCGCATCTCATTGGGGCCACTGCCCCCTGGTCAATGGCGCTATGTTGGCCCACATGAGCAGTTTTGAGTCCTCTTGGCACGCTTATAATTGCGTCCATTCATAGATTAATCAGCGCAGAATTACCATCGAAACCTCCATCCCCAGCACGCCAGGCGCAGAAGTACTTAGACGCCGCAGCTTTGCCATCATCTCTCACCCAGATGCGGGTAAAACTACGCTTACTGAAAAATTACTGCTCTATGCGGGCGCCATTCAAATTGCAGGCAGTGTTAAAGCGCGCAAAGCAAGTCGTCATGCAACCTCCGACTGGATGGAGATTGAAAAACAACGGGGCATTTCTGTAGCAAGCTCAGTGATGCAGATGGAATATCGCGATTGCATCATTAACTTGTTAGACACTCCGGGTCACCAAGATTTCTCAGAAGACACTTACCGAGTATTAACTGCGGTTGACTCTGCTCTTATGGTGATTGATGCTGCCAATGGCGTTGAATCTCAAACATTACGCTTGCTGGAAGTATGCCGCGCACGCAATACGCCTATTGTCACCTTCATCAATAAGATGGACCGTGAGGTAAAACCGCCAATGGAACTCATGGATGAGATCGAAACGGCTCTCGGCATTGAAGTGGTTCCATTTACTTGGCCAGTTGGCATGGGTAAATCTTTTGCTGGTGTGATCGATATTGCCAATATGCGGATGCGCATGTTCAAAGCCGGCGAAGATCGCGTCACTGAAGACTCCCATGCAGTGGTTGATGTGAATGATCCGGCTCTTAAAGAGCGCCTAGGTACTGACCTAGAGAATGCCTTGGCTGAAGTTGAACTTATTAAAGAAGCGATGCCTGCATTTGATTTAGAAGCCTTTTTGGCAGGGCGTCAGTCTCCAGTCTTCTTTGGTTCCGCAATCAATAACTTCGGCGTGCGGGAAATTCTGAACACACTAGTTGAATTAGCGCCTTCGCCGGGTTCACGCAAAGCATTGCAACGCGAAGTGAGTCCTGCAGAAAACAAATTCTCCGCAGTTGTCTTTAAGATTCAGGCCAACATGGATCCGGCACATCGTGACCGAGTGGCGTTTTTAAGAATCTGCTCTGGTCATTTTCAGCGCGGCATGAAGCTCAAGATATGTCGTAATGGCAAAGAGGTGCGTACCAATAATGCGCTTTCCTTCTTGTCACAACGACGCGATATTTTGGATGAAGCTTTTCCTGGCGACATTATTGGCTTACCCAATCATGGCTTGCTTCGTCTTGGTGACACATTAACCGAGGGCGAACAGCTCCAGTTCACTGGTCTGCCATTTTTTGCGCCTGAAATTTTCCGCATGGTTGAGTCTGCAGATCCACTGCGTTCAAAACAATTGCGAACTGGACTGATGCAATTAGGTGAAGAAGGTGCCATTCAAGTCTTTAGGCCAATGGCTGGCGGCACTATGCTACTGGGTGCATTTGGCCAGCTCCAGTTTGAAGTGGTTAGTCACCGACTCCAAACCGAATATGGCGCAGAGGTACGTCTATTGCCAGCTCGCTACAGCCTGGCGCGCTGGGTAAGCTCAGACGACCCTGTTGCGCTAAAGAAATTTACCCAAGAAAACATTCATCGCATGGCCGAAGATGTTGTAGGCGCATCCGTTTTCTTGGCATCGCATAAATCAGAATTAGACGTTGCTCAACAACGGTGGGAATCAATTCAATTCCACGCACTGAGAGAGCATGCCGGTCTAATTTATCAATCAGATTTAGCAGGCTAAACCAATCAACCGCTTCAATAAATTAACGCGGCGCTTTGCAATCAAACACAGCAACCAACTGAGTATCGCCGCTTCTGAATGAAGCCGTCTTGCCGTATTGGGCGCAATACGCATTTGCTTTTTTTGTTAACTGTTCAATCGATTCTCCGCTACTATTTAAGAAAGTAACGTGATTGGAGTCAGAAGCATCGGTATACACTGCAGCACAAGCGCTCAATATCAATATGCAGCTTACGCTAAGCATGAAATTTTTTAGTATTTTGTTCATTTAGAGTTGGCTCAGCTTTTGTAGAATCTTTCCAGTAATTTTGCTGGCAGCTGGTCTATAAATCAAAATGCAGACAATCGCTACTGGATAGGCCACCACCCAAACCTCAAGCCACAGCCAAAAGAAATTTTCCGTTGGGCCAACTCGTACAAAAGTAGTGGCAAGCGTAATGCTCAGGGACATTAAGAAGCCCATTACAAGGGCAAAAACTAAACTGGGTAAATTCATCATGGTTACATCATAGCTTCTGCAGGCGTTAACTGTTATTCTGGATTGTGATCACTATTGTGCGCCCTAGATAGGGGAATCTCTGAAGCAAGCCTTGAGATTCATCATTCCATTACTCTAGGAAATTTATGGCTGTAGGCCAAAATCAAAGAACCAGAAAAAACGACTCTATGCTTACCAAAACTGGTAAAGCGCGCTTAGGGCCCCTTAACTCAGCACAGCTTACTAAGTTATTAGAAGCAAGCACAAAACCAAAAGAGAAAAGCAAAATATTGCGAGCTCTTAGCAAACATAAAGTTGTAGTTGCGTAATTAAAAAGCCCCGCTAATCGGGGCTTTTTAATTTCATCATCATCCAAAAATTAAACGTAAAATTTATTACACTCTTCTTACCAACATCCTCTTTCCCAGTATGACTGTAGAGACCACCAAAACTGCAAAGATTAAGTTCATGACTGTGAGCGAATCTCCAAGCAAAATACTCGCTGCCACTAAAGTACAAAACGGTTGAATGAGCTGCACTTGGCTGACCCTTGCAATGCCGCCAATTGCAAGACCTTCATACCAAAAGAAGAACCCAAGAAACATGGGAAATAGGCTGAGATAAACAAAGCTGGTCCAAGCCACTGTGCCTGCGTATATATATTCTGGGTTATATGTCAGCCAAGTCATCACCAGATTTACCGGCAATGAAATTACCAATGCCCATGAAATTACCGCGCGCGGGTTCATTTTTCTTGATAACTCGCCGCCCTCTACATAGCCAATACATGCACTGATGCCGCCCAAGACTAACAGTCCATCAATATAGGTGAAGCTTCCCGAACTCTTGAGCAAGGCATATAAAACAACTAAGCCAGCCCCCAACAGAGACACCAGCCAAAAACCCAATGAGGGTCTCTCCTTAAAACGCAGAACCCCAATCACCGTTGTAGCAAGCGGCATCATTCCTAAAATAACGGCGCCATGAGAGGAGGAGCCTTGGGTCATTGCAACAGTAGTAAAAATAGGAAATCCAAATACAACCCCTAAAGCTATTACAACAAACTTTACAAAATCGACCTTGGAAGGCATTTTCTCTTTTTTATAAGAAAGATAGGCGAGCGCGACAAGCCCTGCCAAACTTGCTCTACCAAAGGCAATGAAATAAGGGTTGAAGCTTAAAACAGCAATTTTGCTAACTGGCAGCGTTAAGCTAAAAATCAGAATGCCAATAAAGCCAATCAACATTCCTTTGGTTTCTTTGTTCACCATCACCCTTTTTCTTGTATTGAATGAATTGTATTAACAATCGACCGCAGGTGGGCTGTAATATTCAACAACCGCCTATGAAATTCAACGCCCATATAAAAGCCATTTATCTTGTGAACTCCGCTGGAGCAAAGATGCAATCTGCTATCTCCGCCAAACTCATTGCTGGTATAGGCATTGAGGGAGACCGCTATGCCATGGGCACTGGAGCATATTCTGCAACGGAGCCTGCTAAGGTACGCCACATCAGCTTAATTAGCCTATCAGGCATTGAAACGGCTAATGAATGGCTAAAAGCTGGTGATGAGCCCACTTTTGACGCTGCAGAGACACGCCGAAATATCGCACTTGAGGGCATCACTGCAGCCGAACTCAATGGCCTGGTAGGCAAGCGATTTCAGTTAGGGGACATTCAAATGCTGGGTACTGAACTTTGCACTCCGTGCGAAAGACCCGCTCAACTACTCAGTAGACCAAGCTTCATGGATGCATTTGAAGGACGCGGAGGGATTCGTGCTGAGGTATTAAGTTCTGGAGTCCTAGCCATAGGTGATCAGCTATCCACAGAGAAAGAAAAATGATTGAATACCGCGACAACGCCACTATTACTACTGAGCAAGCGATAGATCTTTACAAACGCTCAACTCTTGGAGAGCGTCGCCCTATTCACAATGTACAAACCTTTGAGGCCATGCTCAAAAATGCCAACCTTACAATTACAGCATGGGATGGTGAAACTTTAGTAGGCATTTCTAGGTCCTTAACGGACTTTGCTTATGTGGCATACCTTGCAGACTTAGCGGTCGATCAAAAATATCAACGCTCAGGAATTGGTAAGCGACTGATTGAAGAAACCAAATCTCGACTTGGCCCTGAATGCATGATTGTCCTGTTAGCTGCGCCCAAGGCAAACGAATACTACGAGCACATTGGCTTTGAACATAATCCGCGCGCCTGGACTCTAAAAAATAATTAAGTCTTTATCATTGCGGCATGACCATTACTCGATTTTGTTTAGTTCGCCACGGTGAGACAGACTGGAATGCCGAGCGTCGCCTTCAAGGCCATACAGATATAGACCTAAATGCTCGCGGCTTAGCGCAAGCTGAGCAAATGGCGCGCGCCATCAAAAGAATTAATCTTGCATTTGATGTTTTATATACAAGCGATCTCCAAAGAGCTGCCAAAACAGCAAAAGCGATTGAACAATTATTTGCCACATCGGCCATTACCAATGCGGAGCTTAGAGAGCGACACCTTGGAGCGCTGCAAGGCCTCACCACCGATGAAGCGCCTCAACTCGAGCCAGACCTTTGGAAGTCTCATCTGAGCAGAAATATTACTGAGGAATTACGTGGCGGAGAAAGTATTCAACAATTTGCAGATCGTATTAACGCCGCTCTCGAGAAAATCCGCGAAAAATATCTTGGAAAAACAGTTTTATTGGTGAGCCATGGCGGCGCATTAGACATGATGTACAGAATCGCAAGCAATCAAGCCTTAGACGCTGAAAAAGCTGTTGCCGTACCTAATGCCTCCCTCAACTGGATCAGTCATGATGGGTATACATGGAAAGTGGACGGCTGGGCCGATACTAGCCACCTAGAAAATTTAGCGCTAGATAATTTAGACCTCTAAAGACTAAAAATCTGGTCCTTTTAATCAATAAGCCACCCTAGGGTGGCTTATTATTTTTGTGCTTACTTAGCGTGCTGTAATTTATTTTGATCTGATACACAAAAATCAACGATTACATCAGCAAAGCTTAAGTAACGAGAATTACTTTTTCTGAAGCGATCAATTTCTGCAGCCAGGGGCGAAGCAACGCCTTTAAAGCCAGCATCTTCGTAGCCAGGGTGATATGGAGCCTCTTCAACAAATTTGTTTGTCATACATTTACCTTAATAAGTTAGCACCCAAAAATGAAAATTGATTTTG
>JACCDU011149317.1_pt1 | contig 10238 bp, 16 predicted proteins | sample 7446081 | NCBI WGS metagenome assembly JACCDU01 (sample SAMN15323447, study PRJNA562643) | freshwater metagenome | isolation source: river surface water | place: USA:Blue River Watershed | collected 2017-08-17
ATCAAGAAGCACTTCGACGCCGTGGTCCCGGTTCAGCTCGAGCAGAGCTGGAAGGACCGCATCAAGGCCGTCTCGGACCACCCGAAGATCCAGGACTCCCTGGCCGCGGTGATCCGCGACTGCATCGAGACCTCGCTGCCGGGCTTCGAGCTCGAGCTCGGCATCCGCGAGCTGGACGACCTCGACGAGGACGAGCTGGCCGCGCTGGGCCTCAACAAGATCCCCGAGCAGGCGCCGGCGAAGCGCGAGGACCGGGCGCGCGGCAGTTTCGGTTACGAGGAGCGGCAGGGGTAGGCTGACCACCCCGGACAAGAAGCGGCCCCGTCGGGCCACAACTCCGACGGGGCCAACCCCTTTGTAACCACCACCATCCCAGGAGGCTTGCCCATGAGGGTACCCGACTCGTCCGCCGTGCTCGACGCCGCCCACGACTACGCGAAGCGCGGCTGGCGCGTGATTCCGCTGCACACCGTGGCCAACACGCCGTCCGGCTGCACCTGCTACAACGCCGACAAGCGGCCCACCTGCAACTCGATCGGCAAGCACCCCGTCGACGCCCGCTGGCAGGCCTCGCCGCCGCTGTCCGGCGCCGACGTCCAGGCCACCTTCGAGGAGGGGAACCGCAACGTCGGCATCGCGACCGGCGAGGCCTCGGGGTTCTGGGTGCTCGACATCGACCTCGACAAGCCCGGGACGCGCGAGCGGGTCCAGGAGCTGCAGGCCGGCCGGAAGTTCCCGGCGACCTACATCGTCAAGACCGGCGGTGGCGGCTACCAGTATTACTTCGCCATGCCCGACTTCAACGTCACGAACTCGGCGAAGCGCCTGCCCGACGGCGTCGACGTCCGCGGCACCGGCGGCCAGGTCGTGGCCCCGCCGTCGGTGAGCGGCAAGGGTGAGTACGAGGTCGTGGCCGACGTCGACATCGCCCGCGCGCCCGAGTGGCTCGAGGATCTGGTCCGGCCGCTGCCGGCCGCCGCGCCGGTGGACCTCGAGACCGTCCCGAAGCTCACCGACCTGCCCGAGAGCGAGCAGCGCCGGCTGGGCGCCTACACCGACCGCATCGTGGCGGCCGAGGTCGGCCGCCTGGACGAGTGCAAGCAGAAGGGCTGGGACGGACCGGGCTGGAACGACACCACCTTCCAGGTCGCCTGCACGCTGATCGAGATCGCCAACAGCCCCTGGGCGCCGATGACCCTCGACACCGCGCAGAGCCTGCTCCTCCAGCACGCACCGCGGGACAAGCACTTCGGCGACGCCGAGATCCAGGACCGCTTCACGTCCGCCCTGCGGACCGTGGACGGCAAGGGCCGCGACGTCCCGGTGAACCGGAACCCGCAGATCACCGTCATCCCGGGGGATCCGCTCACGGACCCTACGGCGGGCGCCACCCCTACGCCCGGCGGCGGTGAGGCGGCGCCTACGGTTCCCCTGCGCGACTGGTCGGACCTGGGCAACGCCCGCCGGCTGGTCGACCAGTACGGCCACGCGCTCCGGTACATCCCGGAGGCGAAGGAGTGGGCCGTCTACACCGACGGGGTCTGGCGGATGACGCCGGGCGCCGGGATGACCGCGGCGCAGAACATGATCGAGGCGCTGATCGAGCGGGAGGGCCACCTCTACGACGACGAGCCGACCGGCGAGAACGGTGACGGCCCGTCGATGCGCGAGAAGTTTTTCAAGTGGGCGAAGGCCCAGCAGATGAGCGCCCGCATCGACGCCTGCGTCCGCCAGGCCACCGGCCGGCCTGAGCTGCTGGCCAGCATGGTCGACTTCGACCAGGAGCCGATGCTGTTCAACTGCCGGAACGGGATCGTCGACATGGCGACCGGCGAGCTCCTGCAGCACGACCCGAAGTACCTGATGATGCTGCAGAGCCCGATCGCCTACAAGCCCGACGCCGTCGCGCCGCGGTTCCACCAGTTCCTCGAGCGGTGCCTGCCCGACCCCGAGATCCGGGACTACCTGCAGAAGGCCACCGGCTACTCCCTGACCGGCTCCATGGCCGAGCAGGCGATGTTCCTGCACCACGGGCCGGGCGCCAACGGGAAGTCCGTCTACCTCGTGATCGCCGCCATGCTGGCCGGCGAGTACGCCCAGGTCGTGCCGCGAGAGACCCTGCTGGCGAAGGGCTCCACCCCGGAGCACCCGACCAGCGTGGCCCGGATGCGCGGCCGGCGGTTCCTGCAGGCGTCCGAGACCGGCGTCGGCCGGCGTCTCGACGAGGAGACCGTGAAGGGCCTGACCGGCGGCGAGCAGCAGACGGCGCGCTTCATGGGCGCGAACTTCTTCGACTTCACCCCGACCGGCAAGATCCACCTCGTCACCAACCACCTGCCCCGCCTGACCGACGCCGAGTCGATCTGGCGGCGGCTCCACCTGATCGCCTGGACCCAGACGATCCCGGTGCCCGAGCGGGACCCGCGGATGCTGCAGGCCTCCTACTGGATGGACGAGATCAAGGAGGCCGAGGGCATCCTCGCCTGGGCCGTCACCGGCGCCGTCCGGTGGCACCAGGAGAAGCTGTCCATCCCGGCCAGCATGAAGAGGGACCTGGCCGAGTACCGGACCGACCAGGACATCCTGGGCGAGTTCGTCAGCAGCCGGATCGTCATCGACCCCGAGGGCTTCGCCAGCACGGCCGAGCTCTACGGGGCGTACCAGTCCTGGTGCTTCACGAACGGGATCAAGAACGTGATGACCGCGCAGGACCTCGGCCGGGCGCTCAAGGAGCGGGGTCTCAAGCCTCACCGGACGCCCCGGGCCCGCGGGTTCCGCGCCCATCTCGCGCCGCTCGTCCACGATCTGGCGAATGACCCTTCCGATCCGCTGGTTTCGCGGTAGTATTCCCGCAGCCGACCACGAGGCGCTGCCGATGCCACGCAACCCGAAGATGCCCAAGGAGGTGAAGGCCCTGCTCGCGACAGCCGAGGAGCAGGGCTTCACCTGGCACTTCACCAAGAACTGCCACGTCCAGGTACGCAACGCGGCAGGGCTGGCGGTGGCCGGCAACGGCGGCACCCCCAGCGACTACCGTGCGATCAAGAACTTCCGCGCGCAGCTCCGTCGCGCGGGCGTCGTCCTCGAGTAACAGGTACGCTCGGTGACGAACCACATCCCGATTGAACAGGAGATCACCATGGCGAGCTACCTCTACGCCGTGCAGGATAACCAGGGGCGCGAGATCGTCAGCGCCCACGTCGACGTCGAGAAGGTCGGCGACGTGACCGCGCGGAAGGACCCCGAGTACGACACCGTCGAGCTGGTCTTCGAGGACATCGTCATCGAGCAGGGCCGCTACGACGGGGAGGGGTCGCTCACGCTCTGCCGCTGGCCGAGCGACGACAAGCTGGCCGAGCCGGTCAAGCACCCCGTCCTGTGAGCGCGACCGACAAGTTCACCGAGGCGCCGGTTCCGACGGGACCGGCGCCTCGGCGTGTCCGGACCAAGGTCATGCGGGGGTTCGAGCCTGGGGTGCGCCAGGAGGGCGTAGCAACTCTCGTGACGACCCCGGACGTGCCCGAGCTCCTGGGAGACCCGGAGGCCTGGCAGCGCGCCGTAGAGCGGCTGGGGGTGACCGTGCCGGACGGCTGGGTCGTCCGGCTGGTCGAGATGCGGCACGACGAGGCCGCCTGGACCCGGGACGACGCGGGGCAGGACAAGGCCGTCACCCGGCCGGTCTGGCGCTATCGCTTCCGGGTGGAGCCGGCGGCGCCGTCGGCCGCCGGCATCGAGGAGCTGATCGCCCTGACCAGCTCCGCGGTCGCCTCCGAGAACCTGGGGCTGTTCTCCGACACCGACAAGGCCTTCGTGGTCGCGATCGGGGACACCCAGTTCGGGAAGGTGGACGGCGACGGCATCGAGGGCACCATCAAGCGCGTCATCGCCTCCACGGAGCGCGCGGCCGAGCGACTGGTCGCCCTGCAGGACGCCGGACATGACCCCGAGACCGTTTACATCTGCTGGCTCGGGGACTGCATCGAGGGCTTCGTCAGCCAGGGCGGTGGCAACGCCTGGCGGACGCCGACCACGCTCACCGAGCAGGTCCGGGTCGCCCGCCGGCTGATGCTGCACATGGTCGACACCTTCCGCGAGCTCGCCCCGCGGGTCGTGCTGCTGTCGATCCCCGGCAACCACGACGAGACCGTCCGGTTCGGAAAGCAGACGACCCGGTACGACGACTCGTGGGCCATCGAGGCGGCTGTTTCCGTCAGTGACGCTATGGCCGGGCAGCCTGCCTACGCGAACTGTTCGGTAAAGGTCCCCGGCAGGGACGAGCTGACCCTGACGGTGGACATGGCGGGCACCATCGTGGGGCTCGCGCACGGCCACCAGATGAAGCCGGGGAAGGCCAACGACTGGTGGGCCTGGCAGGCGCACGGCCTCCAGCCCATCGGCGAGGCCACGCTGCTGCTGACGGCCCACTTCCACCACCTCGTCGTCGAGCAGGGTGGGGCCAAGTGCCACATCCAGGTGCCGGCGATGGAGTCCGAGTCGACGTGGTGGCGGCACCTCAAGGGCCAGGTCGCGCCGAGCGGGATCGTCACGCTGCTCGTCGGCGGCGGTCGCTGGGACGACCTCAAGGTGGTCTGATGCGCAGCCAGACGCACCTTGAGGCCCGTAAGGTGCGTCTGATTGCTTATCGTTGAACTCTCAACTACATGGGCAAGAAGAAGGCCCCACCGGCGAGACCGGTGGGGCCTTCTTTCTCCTGCCCGCTTGGGCGGTTGTAGGAGCTCGACCGACTAGCGGTCCGTCAGCCCTGGAGGATCTTCTTGATGCGCTCGATGCGGGGAGCCAGGCGCTGACGGTACCCCTCGCGCTCGGCGTCGCTGATCGTCGACCACGCGACCTCGCCGATCGCGGCGATCTCGGCGACCAGGCGGTCCTCGTCGGTCAGGCGGTAGACCTTGTGCAGGACCTCGATCTTGTAGTCCTCCACGGCGAACCAGACGTGCTGACCGCCGGCCTTGCTGGGCCCGGTGTGGCCGAACCCGGAGACGCGGATCTGGCTCTTGCCGCCGCGCACCTTGATGCCGATGATCTTTCCCTCGAGCACCGCGGCGTCCTTCGGGACCGTGCGGGACTTGAGGGTGGCGCCGAACTGCCGGCCGGTGCTGAACGTCTTCACCTCGGTGAGGCGGACGCGGTCGCCCACCTGGACCTCGAGGGCGCGGAACTCCTCCTCGGGCGTCTGGTTGGTCCTGCGGAGCTGCGCGTTCAGGCTGTCGACGAACTCCTGGAACACGCCCTGGGGGAAGGCCGGAAGCTGTGGGATGTGGGGCTGGGTCATAAGAAATCTCCTTCTGGCGGGCGGGCAATAAGGTCAGGGTAGCTGGCCACGGGGCGGATCACAAGCGGCCGGGGTGGGGCTCGTCGAAGAATCCGGTCGGCTTCTTCTTCTCTTCGCGGGCGGCCAGCCCCTCCTTGGAGCTCTTGTGGCCGTGGCAGGGCCGGCACTTCCCGAGGAGGACGACGTCGCGGTGGTCGGCAGGGTCGCCGATGTGGTCGGCCTCCTGGCTGGGCCGGGCGCAGCCCTGGTGGGGCCGGCTGCACTTGATGCAGCCGGGGCAGCGGCAGGTCGGGTCGCGCTTGAGGATCCGACGCACCGTGACGGGCCACCACCTGGGCAGCCCGTCACGGCGATCGGAGGTCTCCCAGCCCATCAGCGGAGCAGGATCAGATCCGTGCCCTGGACCAGCTTGCGGTTCACCGAGGTGGACTGCACGAAGATGTCGTAGAGCGGGTTGTGCTCGGGCTTCACCCGCACCTCGACGCCCTGGGGCAGGCCGAGGAGGTCCCGGCCCTGCTCGCCGGCGTAGACCTCGCCCGTGCTGCGGTCCCGCACGATGATCTTCTTGCCGGCCTGGATCCGCTCGGTCTTGGTGAGCTGGTAGTAGGCCTGGCCGAGGTCGTAGCGCAGCCCGCGGCTCTGGACGTACGGGCGGATCTCGGCCCGGTCGGTGTGGACCGGCAGGACGTCGTACTGCCGCTTCGGCAGCGCGATCAGCGCCGAGCGCACCGTCTGGGTGTTCACCGCGTCGACGCCGGTCGAGAAGACCGACCGCGTGCCGCGGATGCCCTTCGCGCGGCCCGCCATGAAGTTGTCCGTGGCCTGGCGGATGGTCGCGCCGGCCTCCTCGACGCCGCGAGCGCCCTCGGTGTCCCAGACCGCGATGTTGTCGCGGGGGAAGCCGAACTGCTTGGCCTCGAAGACGCCGTGCTGGTCGGGCACGAGGACGGCGACCGTGTAGTTCTCGGGCAGCCCCGCCAGACGGGCACGCAGGACCTCCGGGCGGTTCCACGACCGGTTCTCCTGGCCGTCGGTGAGGACGAAGGTCAGGAAGGCGTGGTCGCCGTACATCGTCGCCGTCTTGTCCAGGTCGTCCTGGCTCTTGAGAGTGGCGTCGATGAGGGCGGTGGCACCGCCCACCCGGTAGAGCGACTCGATCGAGGGGAGCCGCAGGACGTCCTTGTCGAAGATCAGGCACTCGACGGACTGGTTGAAGCTGTAGACCGAGACGCGGGTCTCCTGGTCGAGCTGCTGCGACCGCTCGGCCAGGTACTTGATCTGCGCGTCCGCGACCCTGACGAGGTCCTTCGCGCGGCGGCCGGACATGCTGGACGAGGAGTCGAGCACGAGAGCGACGTGGTTGATGATGTTCTGCTGAACGGCCATGACGGCCTCCTTGGAGAGGTGGATGAGTGGAAGGACCCCAGCATAACTGGGGGGTGCGACAGGATCAGCCAGCCTTGCGCACCTCGGCCACGGCGGCGGTGGCCGGCCGTCGCGGGACGGGGGAGATCCTGACCTCGATCTGGTTGGGGTAGCGCATGTCGACCCAGCGAGAGAAGTCGATCGTCACCGTGGGGGCCCCGTAGGTCGTCGACGAGAACGTGACCCCCTTGTGCGACTGGTCGGGCATGGAGACCTCTCGGTTCAGGACGGCGATGTGCTCGGTGAGCATCATCGCGGCACCGACGGGATGTCGCCCTGCCAGGCGGCCCCCCGCATGATCGGGCCATCCGGGCGAGGGTCGTTGATCGTCAGCTTGATGCTGGGGGGGCTGGACTCGCGAGGATCGCTGTAGCCCGGCGTGACGGCCAGGTCGATCTTCTGGTCGCCGGCCAGGCCGCCGATGAGCCGCCTGAGCTCGTCGACGGACAGGGCGGCGACGCCGGCCGAGGCGGTCAGGATCCGCTGGTTGACGATCTGGACGCTCACGAGGCGTCCCGACGGAGGTAGACGTTGCCGATCTCGCGGCCCAGGACCTCGTACAGGGTGTACTCCTTGCCGCCGGCGCCCTGGGACACCTTCTCGGCGTCCGGGCCGGCCACGACGTGGGTGCCGGTGTCGAAGATGAACGGGTGGCTGTCGATGTACCGCTGGGTCACGGTCACCTCGGGCGGCGCGGTCAGGACGGTGCCGAACTCGATGTCGACGGTCAGCGAGTCCTTGGCGCGGGCAGAGCTCTGGAACATGGGGGCCTCCTTGAGGCTTCGGGGGTGGGGGACTACCAGAGGACGATGAGGCCGATCGTGGCGACCGCACCGAGGATGAAGTCGCCGTACGAGGGGCCCTGCGGGCGGGGGGTGATGTCGCGGATGACGACGCACCGGCCGTACTGCTCGCGGGGGTAGTAGCCGGGGCCGCAGCTCTCGTCGGCCTCGTCGAGCTCGCGCTGCAGCAGCGCGTCGGCGCCGTTCGCCGGCTGGCGGGTGGGGCCGGTGTCGGCCATGGCGGTGCCCGCGGGGACGAGCAGGGCCATGGTGAGGCCGAGCGTGGTGAGGGTCTTCTTCATGAGGATCTCCTACGAGGTGAAGGGGCCGACGAGGCCGGACAGGACGGTCAGCATACCCACGATGGCCAGACCGGCCAGCGCGACCGCCAGGAACAGCGTGGAGAGCACGGCGACCCGGGGCAGGGTGCGGAGCCAGCCCGCGCGCCTGGCGGGGTTCCAGAGGGCACCCAGCCGGACACCGAGCCAGCCGGTGTTGCGCATCCACCAGCCGGCGCCCTCGTCGCGCATGATCTTCTCGAAGATCGCGTCGGCGTCGACGGCAGAGAAGGCGGGCCTCTCGGGCCGTGGGCGGCGGAACTTCTCGTCGCCGGTGATCTTGACGAGGTCGAGCCCGGCGAGCCACTCCTCCATGCCGCGGTAGTAGTCGTTCAGCTCGCGGCACAGGAAGTCGTGGACGACGGAGGCGCGGACGACGCGCGAGTCCGCGGACGGCAGGAGGGCCTGCAGGAGCCGGGGGACGCTGGCGAAGTCGGTCTCCTCGCCGATCGACACGACGATCGCGTCGCCCTCGCTCCCCTGCCAGACGAGCGGGCTCTTGACGACCCACAGGCCGGTGGTGAGCTGGACGTTCAGCTCGCTCTTGAAGCCGGGGTCCCCCTTGTCGCCCAGTGCGACGACGGTCTTGGTCACTGGATCACCTGGATCAGGAGCTGGACGATCAGGTACAGCACCCAGGAGATGAAGAGCAGGAAGGCGATGGCGAACCACGCCGGCGGCTCGTCGGGGTCCCGCTTCTTCGAGGACAGGTCGGGGTCAGGGGTGGTCATCAGTCCCTCCCGAGGGTGCGCTTGACGATCTCGGCCTTCGTCGAGCCGGGGCCGCCGGCGCCGAGCTCGACCAGGCCGTGGAGGAGCCGGTTGGTCTCCTGCGTCGCGTCGAGCTGGGCGGCGGTGATGCGGTTGGTCGTCTGGGTGAGCTCGACGACCTGGAGGACGCCCTCGTTGATCTGGGCGAGCAGCTCGCGGACGTCCCGGTACCCCTCGCGGAACTCGTTGGCCAAGGGGTCCAGCACCTCCTTCAATCCGAACAGGGCCATGTCAGGCCTCCTTCTCTCGTTGGGTCTTCCACTCATTGTGGCAGACGGGACCGGTCCTTGTCGAGACGTGCAGGGCCGGCGGCTCACCGCAGGACTCGCAGAGCGCACGCGGGACGACCAGCGCGGCGTTGAGCTCGGGCGAGGACATCGGCTCGACGTAGTGGCCGATCGAGTAGCCCGCGTCGAACTTGTAGGCCGGCTCGGTCTCTACGTAGGAGTCGGGGTCCAGCGGCGCCTGCCAGCTCGCGATGAGGCGGTGGCCGTCCCGCTCGGCGCGCAGGACGACGGACTGGACCCATCGGCTGAACTTCCAGCGGGCATCCATCAGCGGGCCCGCCATGTACCAGGCCTCGACCGTCCAGCCGTTCTGCTCGGCCTTCCGGTCCCAGCGGGCGGCGCTGGCCGGCAGGTCGCCAGCCAGCGCGGGCCTCGCCGGCACGATGGGATCGGGTGCTATCTCGGGACCATCGAGCTCGACGTCACGGGATGCGCCCTTCTTCGGGGTGTCCCGGATGTCCGGGGTGTGCGCCGGGGTGCCGAGAACCGCCTGGTGCTCTCCCCAGCCCTCCCCGACGGTGCGGTGGCGCCAGAGCTGGACGTCCTGCTTGAGGAGGTTCTTGATGGGCCAGCGGCCGATCTCGCCGCCGCACAGCCCGCAGGTGAAGAACGGCGGGATCCAGGTCACTGCGGCACCGTCCTCTCGCCGACCCAGTAAAGGCGCCGCTTGTAGATCCGATTCGCCACGCGCACCTCGACCAGACGATCGCCGAAGTGCGGCATCGGGTGGACCTCATCGGTGGGGAGGAGATAGACCTCCCAGAGATCCCAGGTACCGGGTAGTTTCCAGACCTCATTGCTGTATGCCCAGGCAGTCGCCGGGGTGGTGGCAAAGCAGATCATGGGCTGCCGGAATCCGTCGTCGTCACCAGCCATGGCGCTGGCCGGCCGGCGCGACGGCAGGAGGCCGTACTTGTCGATCTGTCGTCGGACCCGTCGAGGGGACCAGTGGTAGAGCGGACCGACCTCGGTGCTCACCCCTGCCGCCCCTTCCAGAACTCGTCGACCCGGCGCTCGGCCTCGAGTTTGGCCTTCGCGACGACCTCGGGGTCCGAACTGGTCAGCTCGGGCAGGAGATCCACCCAAGTCTCTTGGGCCGCCGCCACCTCGCGGCGGCGCTCCTGCTCGCGGCGGTCCACGATGGCCTGCTGGCGCTCCTGGTGCTCCCGCTGCGCCTGGACCTGGGTCACGGCATCGGCGAAGTCGGGGAACCGGCAGGCCTCGCCCAGCTTGGTGAGGGCCTCCATCTCGTCGAGGTCGAGGAAGCCCGACCCCCAGTTCAGCGACCCATGGGCAGTGTCGTAGGCGACCTGGACCCCCTCGGTCACGTCGATCTCGGTGCC
>JACCDU010363729.1_pt1 | contig 10235 bp, 7 predicted proteins | sample 7446081 | NCBI WGS metagenome assembly JACCDU01 (sample SAMN15323447, study PRJNA562643) | freshwater metagenome | isolation source: river surface water | place: USA:Blue River Watershed | collected 2017-08-17
AGCAGGGTGCGGATGCCCCCCGACTCGATGTGGCGGATCAGCCGGGCATTGGCATCCGGGTCGAGGGACAGGTCGGCCTTGCGGGCCAGGGGCGGGACGGCCAGCACCGATTGCGCCAGGTCGTCCAGGGTCAGGGGACTCGTCTTCATGGGGAGGGCCAACCACCAAAAGGTAAAGTTGTATTACAACACACCCTCCCAATTTCGCGCTTGTCTTTTTGCGAATTGACGTCTTCCGAGGGAATTCGACCCTTCTAATACCCAAATAGCGGGACACGAAGGGTTCATTAGGGGTTTTCCTTGATATCGGCAATCCAAGTTGTAAGACAAAGTCACGGCGTCGTTAAGCGGCTCAACACAGGAGACAAGCCGCCACGTCCGACGGGAAGCCCGCCATGCGGCGGGCCGTCGCAAGCACCACCGCTGGAGTCCGACCCATGAAAAAAGCACCCCATCACCCCTCCCAGGCGGCGCCGTCCGCCTCGCGTCGCCAAGTGCTCAAGGGCATCGCCGGCGCCGCCGCGCTGACCGTCAGTGGCGGCCATGTGCTGGCCCAGGCCGGCGGCAAGGAGGCCCCTGCCCTGGCCAAACTGGCCAGCGAAGGCAAGCTACCCGCCCTGGCCCAGCGCCTGCCAGCCAACCCGCTGGTGGTGAAGGCCGACAAGGTCGGCCTCTATGGCGGCGCCCTGCGCCGCGGCCTGCGCGGCAGCGCGGACCACAACGGCATCCTGCGCATGGTGGGCAACCAGGGCCTGGTGCGCTGGAACATGGCCTTCACCGAGGTGCTACCGGGCGTGGCCCACAAGTGGGACGTGAACGCCGCCGCCACCGAGTTCACCTTCCACCTGCGCAAGGGCATGAAGTGGTCCGACGGCAAGCCCTTCACCGCCGACGACGTGGTCTTCGCCATCGAGGACTGCGCCAAGAACCCCGAGCTGTACAAGGCCACACCCTCCACCCTGACCATCGGCGGCAAGGCCTGCCAGGTCACCAAGATCGACGACGTCACCGTCAAGTTCACCTTCGCCAGCCCCTACGCCCTGTTCCTGGAGCAGCTGGCCACGCCGCTGGGTCAGCACCCCACGCTGTTCCCCAAGCACTACTGCAGCCAGTTCCACCCCAAGTACAACCCGCAGGCCGGCGAGCAGGCCAAGGCCGCCAACATGACCGACTGGGCCGCGATGTTCCGCGCCAAGTGCGGCGACATCGAGATCCCCTCGCGCTGGGGCAATGCCGACAAGCCCACGCTGGACCCCTGGGTGGTCGCCGAGCCCTACACCGGTGGCGCCACCCGCGTCACCATGGAGCGCAACCCCTACTTCTGGCAGGTCGACCAGAACGGCCAGCAGCTGCCCTACATCGACCGCCTGTCCTTCAGCATCGCGCAGGACGTGGAGTCGCTGATGCTCGACGCCCTGTCCGGCAAGCTGGACATCCAGGAGCGCCACATCGACTCGCTGCAGAACAAGCCCACGCTGTCGCAGAACCAGCAAAAGGGCGGCTACCGCCTGCTGGAGCTGGTGGCGGCGAACTCGCAGCAGGTGCAGATCTACCTGAACCTCACGCACAAGGACCCCAAGATCCGCGAGATGTTCAACAACAAGGCCTTCCGCCAGGCCCTGTCGCTGGGCATCAACCGCCAGGAAGTGATCGACGTGGTCTACCTGGGCCAGTCCAAGCCGTTCCAGACCGGTCCGCGCCCCGGCCACCCCTGGTACCACGAAAAGCTGGCGACCCAGTTCACCAAGTTCGATCCCAAGGAAGCCAACGCGCTGCTGGACAAGGCCGGCTACGCCAAGCGCGACGCGCAGAAGTTCCGCCTGCGCCCGGACGGCCAGCGCGTGTTCTTCGCGATCGACGTGATCCCCACGCTGTACCCCGATGCGGTGGACGCGCTGGAGCTGATCAAGCGCCACTGGGCCGACATCGGCGTGGACGTGAAGATCAACACCATCGAGCGCGCGCTGTTCTTCACGCGCGGCGACAACAACGACCATGACGCTGCCACCTGGCCCGGCCCCGGCGGCCTGGACCCGATGCTGGACCCGCGCGACTTCCTCGCGTTCCACACGCAGGGCACGCGCTACGGCCTGCCCTGGGCCATGTGGTACACGTCCAACGGCAAGGAAGGCATGGAGCCGCCGGAGCACCAGAAGCGCCGCATGAAGCTGTTCGACGAGGCCCGCGCCACGCCGGACCTGAAGAAGCGCGGCGCGCTGATGAAGCAGGTGTTCGACATCGCCGCCGACAACTTCGAGTGCATCGGCGTGTGCCTGGCCGTCAACACCTTCGGCATCGTGCGCAACAACCTGCAGAACGTGCCCAAGTCCTACCCCAGCTCGTGGTCCTGGCCCAACCCCGGCCCCGCGCTGCCGCAGCAGTTCTTCTTCACGAAGGCCTGACCGGCCCTGCCCGGCCCCGGCCGCTCGCCTGCGCGGGCGGCCGGGGCCGGCGCCCCTCCCGTTTCCCCGCACTGACGCCCGATCCCCATGCTCACCTTCATCGTGAAGCGGATGCTCTGGATGCTGCCGTTCCTGGTGGCCATCAGCTTCCTGTCCTTCGTCCTGATCCAGTTGCCGCCCGGCGACTACGTCACGACCTACATCGCCACCCTGGCGGCCTCCAACGAGGTCGTGGACCAGGCGGCCGCCGCCGACCTGCGCTCGCGCTTCGGCCTCGACCAGCCGATGATCGTCCAGTACTGGAAGTGGATCTCCAACATCATCCTGCACGGTGACTTCGGCCTGAGCTTCGAGTGGCAGCAGCCCGTCAAGGACCTGATCTGGGAGCGCATGGCGCTGACCCTGGTGCTCACCTTCTCGGCCCTGCTCGTCACCTGGGGCATCGCGCTGCCGGTGGGCGTGTATTCGGCCGTTCGCAAGTACTCGATCGGCGATTACTTCGTCACCACCATGTCCTTCATCGGCCTGGCCGTGCCCAGCTTCCTGCTGGCCCTGGTGCTGATGTACGTGGCCGCCGTGCACTTCGGCGCCAGCGTCGGCGGCCTGTTCTCGGAGCAGTACCAGAACGCGCCCTGGAGCTGGGGCAAGATGGTCGACCTGCTCGAGCACCTGTGGATCCCGGTGATCATCCTGGCCGTCTCGGGCACCGCCAGCCTGATCCGCGTGATGCGCGCGAACATGCTCGACGAGCTGCACCGACCCTACGTGACCACGGCGCGCGCCAAGGGCCTGTCGGAATTCACCCTGCTGGTGAAGTACCCGATGCGCCTGGCCCTCAACCCCTTCATCTCCACCATCGCCTGGCTGCTGCCGAACCTGGTGTCCGGCTCGGTGATCGTGGCCATCGTCCTGAGCCTGCCGACGGCCGGCCCGCTGCTGCTGCAGTCCCTCATGAGCCAGGACATGTACCTGGCCGGCGCCTTCATCCTGCTGACCTGCGCACTGACCGTGATCGGCTCGCTGATCAGCGACATCCTCCTCGCACTGGCCGACCCGCGCATCCGCGTCGAATAAGAGCACACACGTACCCATGACCTCCGTCACCGACACCGCACCGACGGCCACCCCCGTCGCCAGCCGCATGGCCGTTGCATCGCAATGGCAGCTGGTGTGGTGGGCGTTCAAGAAGCACCACCTCGCCATGGCGGGCCTGGTGATCGTGATCGCCCTGTACATCATCGCCCTCGTGCCCGGCTTCTTCGCGATCAACGATCCCGAGCAGCAGAACCGGCGCGCCACCTTCCACAACCCGCAGTCGGTGCATTTCATCGACCACCGCGAGGACGGCTCCTGGGCCATCAAGCCCTACATCCACGCCTACAAGCTCGGGCGGGACCCCGAGACGCTGGCCTCCACCTATGTGGAAGACCCCAGCCGCAAGGTCTACCTGAAGTTCTTCACCGAGGGCTACGAGTACACCGTGCTGGGCCTGTTCACCAGCCGCACGCACTGGGTCGGCACCGAAGACGCCAGCCAGCCGCTGTTCATCTTCGGCGCGGACCGCCTGGGCCGCTGCGTGTTCAGCCGCATCATGGTGGGCGCGCAGATCTCGCTGTCGGTGGGCCTGCTGGGCGTGTTCCTGTCGCTGTTCCTGGGCGTGGTGCTGGGCGGCGTGTCGGGCTACTACGGCGGCCGCACCGACTTCGTGATCCAGCGCCTGATCGAGCTGGTGCTGTCGCTGCCCACCATCCCGATCTGGCTGGCGCTGGCGGCGGCCTTGCCGCACGACTGGCCGGCCACGCTGAACTACATGATGATCACCGTCATCCTGTCGCTCACGGGCTGGGCGCAGCTGGCGCGCGTGGTGCGTGGCCGCTTCCTGAGCCTGCGCACGGAGGAATTCGTCACCGCGGCGCGCCTGGACGGCGCCTCGGAGGCGCGGATCATCTTCCGCCACATGCTGCCGAGTTTCGCCAGCCACATCATCGCCTCCATCACGCTGGCGGTGCCGGCCATGATCCTGGCCGAGACCTCCCTGAGCTTCCTGGGCCTGGGCCTGCAGCCGCCCACCATCTCCTGGGGCGTGCTGCTGCGCGAAGCCCAGAACATCCGATCCATCGCCACCGCGCCCTGGCTGTTCATGCCCGGCGCCGCCGTGGTCCTGGCCGTGATCGCCCTGAACTTCCTCGGCGACGGCCTGCGTGACGCTTCCGACCCGTACAACAAATGACGACATCCCCGATCCCCCTGCACGCAGCCGGCAAGGTGCTGCTGTCGGTGCGCAACCTGCGGACCCACTTCCAGGTCCGCAACGGCGTGGTCAAGGCCGTCGATGACGTGTCCTTCGACGTCGAATACGGCCAGACCGTCTGCATCGTCGGCGAGAGCGGCAGCGGCAAGAGCGTGACCGCGCGCTCCATCCTGCAGATCGTCGACGAACCCGGCCGCATCGTCGGCGGCTCCATGGTGCTGACCGCACCGGACGGCAAGTCCGTGGACCTGGCCAAGCTGCACCCGCGCAGCAAGGAGATCCGGGCCGTGCGCGGCTCCACCATCGCCATGATCTTCCAGGAGCCCATGTCCTCGCTGTCCCCGGTGCACACCGTGGGCAACCAGATCATGGAAGTGCTGCGCCTGCACCTGAAGATGACCAAGGAGCAGGCCCGCGCCCGCTGCATCGAGCTGCTGGGACAGGTGGAGATCCCGCGCCCCGAGCAGGCGGTGGACCGCTACACCTTCGAGTTCTCCGGCGGCATGCGCCAGCGCGTGATGATCGCCATGGCGCTGGCCTGCAACCCGCAGCTGCTGATCGCCGACGAGCCCACCACCGCGCTGGACGTGACCACCCAGGCCGAGATCCTGGACCTGATCCGCCGCCTGCAGAAGTCACACGGCATGGCGGTGATGTTCATCACGCACGACATGGGCGTGGTCGCCGAGATCGCCGACAAGGTGATCGTGATGAACCACGGCAAGATCGTCGAGACGGGCGACGTGGACCAGATCTTCCACGCCCCGCAGGACCCGTACACGCAGATGCTGATCGGCTCGGTGACCAAGCTCGGTCGCAAGGCCGACCTGCGCATGGCCCGTCCCCCGGCGGACGCCGACGCGCCGCCGCTGCTGGAGATCCGCGACCTGCAGATGCACTTCACGCAGGGCAAGTCCGTCACCAAGGCGGTGGATGGCGTGTCGCTGGTGCTGCGTCCCGGCGAGTCGCTGGGCATCGTGGGCGAGTCCGGCTCGGGCAAGACCACCATGGGCCGCTGCCTGCTGCGCGTGTACGACCCCACGGCCGGCATGCTCAATTACCGCCAGGCCGACGGCAGCGTCATCGACCTGATGCAGGCCGACAAGGCCACCTTGGCCCGGGCGCGCCGCGAGATCCGCATGATCTTCCAGGACCCGGTCAGCTCGGTGAACCCGCGCATGACCGTGGCGCAGATCGTCGGCGAGCCGCTGCTGGTGAACGGCCTGGCCAAGGGCAAGGACCTCGACGACCGCGTCGCCGCCCTGCTGCAGCAGGTGGGCCTGAACCCCGACTGGCGCGAGCGCTACCCGCACGCCTTCTCGGGTGGCCAGCGCCAGCGCATCGGCATCGCCCGCGCCATCGCGCTGAACCCGCGCGTCATCGTCGCCGACGAGGCCACCTCTGCGCTGGACGTGTCGCTGCGCTCACAGATGCTGGACCTGCTGCTCAAGCTGCAGGACGAGCTGGGCCTGTCCTTCATCTTCATCAGCCACGACATCGCCGTGATCCGCTACTTCTGCGACCGCGTGGCCGTGATGTACAAGGGCAAGGTCGTCGAGCAGGGCGATACCGACCAGGTCTGCGACCGGCCCGAGCACCCGTACACGCAGGCGCTGCTGTCGGCCATTCCGCGGCCGGACCCGCGCCAGCGCAGCATCCACAAGCGCTTCCGCTTCGACGAGAGCCTCCTGAAGAAAGCCGCCTGATGAAGATCGACCGACTGCGCGTCTTCATGTCGCGCGACAAGAACCGCCCGCGCGTCATCGTGGCCATGGACACGGACGAGGGCATCACCGGCTGGGGCGAGTGCTACAACCACGGCCCCGACCTGGCGCTGTTCCCGCTGCTGGAGTACCTGCTTCACTTCATCAAGGGGCAGGATCCGCGGCGCGTGACCTTCAACATCCACCACCTGATGCAGCAGTGCCGCTTCCCGCCCGGCGCGCTGGGGCTGGCCGCCATCTCGGCGCTGGACCACTGCATGTGGGACATCAAGGCCAAGGCCCTGGGCGTGCCGGTGTACGAGCTGCTCGGTGGCAACGTGCGTGACAAGGTGGCGGTCTACGCCGGCCTGTACACCGCGCCCGACGTGCCCCAGGCCAAGGAGGAGATGGACGCGCTGTACGAGCAGTGGGGCATCCGCGCCTTCAAGCTCAGTCCCTACCGGCTAGACATGAACCGCCACCGCTGGGGCGAGGTGGTGCGCACCTCGGCCGACTGGTTCGGCAAGCTGCGCGGCACGGTGCGCACCGAGTACGAGCTGGCCTTCGACGCGCACGCCAAGATCTTCGAGGTGGCACAGGCCGCGCAACTGGGCAACGCCCTGGCGGCCTACGACCCGCTGTTCTACGAGGAGCCGCTGCGGCCGGAGAACTTCGACGCCTGGGGCGAGCTCAAGCAGCGCGTGACCTGCACGCTGGCCACGGGCGAATCGCTGTACAGCCGCTTCGAGTTCCTGCGCCTGCTGCAGGTGCGCGGCGCGGACCTGATCCAGCCGGACATCTGCGTGGTCGGCGGCATCACCGAAATGCTGCAGATCAACGCGCTGGCGCAGGCGCACTACGTGAGCATCGCGCCGCACAACCCCATGGGCCCGCTGGCCACCGCGGTCAACGTCCACTTCTGCGCGTCGCAGACCAACTTCAAGCTGCTGGAGTACCGCCTGCCGCACGGCCCGGGCTACGTGTACGGCATCGACGCGGGCACCCGCGCCGAGACCACGCACGAGGGCGCCTGGTACGTGAAGGACCCCTACCTGCCCAAGGACGGCTACCTCGAGCTGCGCCCCGACCGCCCGGGCTGGGGCGTGGAGATGGACGAAGAGCTGCTCGGCACCGAGGCCTACATCCACTGGGAGCGCAAGGTGCCGGTCAAGCCCGACGGGTCCACCGCCTATGCCTGAGGCCGCCCTCGACCCGGCCGGCCCGGACGCCCCCGCCCTGTTCCCCGGCGACCTCGTGCTGCGCGCCGGCGCCGCCCGCGCCGTGGTGCGCCCCCAGGCTGGCGGCCGGGTGTGCGCGCTGGCGCTTGCCCGCCCGGACGGCCAGGCCGTGCCGGTGTTGTTTCCCTATGAATCGCCCGGCGTCGACCCGGTGAACTGGGGCAAGGGCGGCATCTACCCGCTGGCGCCCTACTCCGGCCGCATCGCGCAGGCGCGCGTGCACTTCCCGGGCGGCACGGCGGACCTGGTCCCGCACCCGAACGCGCCGCCCCACAGCCTGCACGGTCACGCGCACGGCCTGCCCTGGAGCGTGCAGTCGCAGGACGCCGCCGCGGGCCGGGCCGTGCTGCGGTTCAGCAGCCCGCCCGTGCCGGCCTGGCCGTGGGCCATCGACGTGCAGGCGACGATGCAACTGCGTCCCGACGCGCTGGTCATGGACATGGCCCTGACGGCCGGCCCGGGGTCGGGCTGCGTGGGCCCCATGCCCGCGGGCCTGGGCTGGCACCCTTTCTTCCTGCACCGCCCCGGCGCGCGCCTGCGCTTTGGCGCCGGCACCCGCTGGTCCGCTGCGCCCGACCACGTGCCGCAGGCGCCGCACCCGGTCGCGCCGCAGGAGCGCTTCGACACCCCGCGCCCGCTGCCCGAGGGCGCCATCACGACCGACCTGTCCGACTGGCAAGGGCTGTTCGAGCTGGAGTTGCCACAGGGCGACGTGCTCCGGCTGGAGGCGGATGCGCCTGCGACCCACCTGGTCCTGCACCGCACGGCCGCACAGACCTACCTGTGCGTCGAGCCCGTGACCCATGTCGCCGACGGCTTCAACCTTGGCGCGCGCGGCGTGCCCGGCACCGGCACGGTATGGCTGGCACCGGGGGAGGCCTTGCGCGCGCGGCTCACGCTGCGCCTGGCGCCCTACCGCTTCTGACCGACCTCCTTCGACCGACCGCTGCCCCATCGCCCATGACCGACCGCATCGCCGACGTCCGCGTCACCCCCATCGCCTTCCGGGACCCGCCCCTGTTGAACGTGGCCGGCGTGCACCAGCCCTGGGCCCTGCGCAGCATCATCGAGGTGGAGACGGACAGCGGCCGCATCGGCCTGGGCGAGAGCTACGGCGAGGCCGACACGCTGGCCCACCTGCAGGCCATCGCGCCGCGCCTGGTGGGCCTGGACCCGTTCGACCTGCAGGCCCTCACCCGCGCCGTGTACCGGCAGGTGGGCGGCGACGAGGACACCGGCGCGCCGTATCCGCCCCAGGGCGACAAGCAGCGCGCCAGCGTGCTGGCCGCCTTCGAGGTGGCGATGCTGGACCTGCAGGGACAGGTCACGGACCGGCCCCTGTACCAGCTGCTCGGCGGCGCCGTGCGGCCCGACGTCAACTACAGCGCCTACCTGTTCTACAAGTACGCGCGCCACCATGAGGACCCGGGCTATCCCACCGACGACTGGGGCGAGGCGCTGACGCCCGCGCAGCTGGTGGACCAGGCCCGGCGCATGGTCGATGGCTACGGCTTCGACTCCATCAAGCTCAAGGCCGGCGTGTTCGCGCCCGAGGAGGAGATCGAAGGCCTGCGCGCCCTGCGCCGCGCCTTCCCCCACCACCCGCTGCGCATAGACCCCAACGGCGGGTGGTCGGTGGAGACCACGCGGCGCGTCATGCCCGCGCTGTCCGAGCCCGGCCTGCTGGAGTACCTGGAGGACCCGGTGCCCACGCTGGAGGACATGGCCGAGGTGGCCACCTTCGCGACCATGCCCCTGGCCACCAACATGGTCACCATCGCGTTCGGCCACCTGCCGCGCAGCGTGGCGCTGAACGCGGTGCAGGTCGTGCTGTCCGACCACCACTACTGGGGCGGCCTGCGCGCCACGCAGCAGCTCGCGCACATCGGCCGGGTGTTCGGCCTGGGCATCTCCATGCACTCCAACTCGCACATGGGCATCAGCCTGGCGGCCATGACACATGTCGGCGTCACGCTGCCCAACCTGCGCTATGCCTGCGACACCCACTACCCCTGGCAGGAGGACGAGGTGATCGAGGGCGGCAAGCTCACCATCCGCGGCGGCCGGCTCGCCCCGCCGCCGGGGCCGGGCCTGGGCGTGCGCCTGGACCGGGCGCAGTTGGCGCGCCTGCACCGCAACTTCCTGGACTGCGGCATCCGCACCCGGGACGACGCCAGCGAAATGCGCAAGCACGTGCCCTCCTTCGACCCCACCCGCCCCCGCTTCTGAGGAACCCATGAGCGACTTCCAGATGCTCCCCGGCCTCGCCCGCGTGCTCGAGGAGGCCCGGATCGAGGACGCCGGCCAGCCCGACATCTACGCCATGCCGCCGGGACAGGCCCGCCCCCTGTTCGAAGCGCAACGCGCGCGCTGGAACCGCTTCGACCGCGAGGCCTTCGACATCGAGTGGACGTCCATCCCCGCGCCCGCCTCGGCAGGCGCGGCACCCCGGCCGCTGGGGCTGGTGCGCATCGCGCCGCGCCGCGCAGGCGCCAAGCCGGCCGGCACCATCGTCTACCTCCACGGCGGCGGCTGGGTGTTCGGCAGCAACCAGACGCACCTGGGCCTGATGGCGCGGCTGGCGCAGGCCACCGGCTGCACGGTCCATGGCGTCGACTACGCGCTGGCGCCCGAGCACCCCT
>JACCDU010144055.1_pt1 | contig 10232 bp, 5 predicted proteins | sample 7446081 | NCBI WGS metagenome assembly JACCDU01 (sample SAMN15323447, study PRJNA562643) | freshwater metagenome | isolation source: river surface water | place: USA:Blue River Watershed | collected 2017-08-17
GAAATGGACTATGCCGATTCAAAATTGGAAAATGGCTTTGAATCGATTTGTGATTGAATTTGGCGATCGGGTTACCAATCACCAATGATTACTCCGTCAGCATTTACACAGAATTATTTACAGCCTCAAAAATCACAAAGTCAAATTGCAAAAGTTAAAGCTACTGTGTCTGCAACTAACTTATAACCGCCTACAAGCAATTATTTTATATTCTTGTAACGGAACGGTTTAAGAATTTATTTGAAGTTGCTGTTGAGCTTTTTTGATATGAAAGTAAGCTTTAACGCGGCAAAATCAATCCGTCTTTAATAACGTATTCTGCAAGTGCATTAGTTACCATTCGTTCTTTAGTAGTATGGTAATACGTATCTTCAATTTGCTTTACGCTTGTTCCACACATTTCAGCAACTGCACTTAACGAAAGATTACTATTAATCTTATCTGTAATAAAGTAATGTCTGCAGCTATACGGAACAATGTCTCGTGTATTCAAATTCTTTATTTCTGCTTTGTTTAACAAAACTTTGAAATGATGATCAATTGCACGTACCGTTATAGGTGCATATCCGTCAGTACTAAAAATTAATGCATCAGCTAATTTTTTAGGTTTTTCTTTACTTGCTTCTTGTGCATCAAACTTAGGCTTAAATAACTTTAGTAATCTATCAAAATAATCTAAATCTTTAACCATAAAGACACGAGTTTTATCAACCTTACTCGTCTCAGCACGTACGGTTATTTTAATTAATTCGTGTTCTTCACCGTCGTATGTGTGTGTCTCATGTCGTATATCTTGCCAACGTAATTGTAATTGCTCACCACGTCTTAATCCCGTCATAATTGCAATTGCAATATGAAAGCATACTAGTGCTTTTACATAATTCTTATCATCATCTGTATCTTTAAGTGCTTCTTCTAAATATTCGTTTAGTGCCTTCCAGTAGTCTTTCATTTCTTCAGTTGTAAAGATACTGCGTCTTAACTTATCGTCTCCCCTATCTAACTTCTTCAGTTTCTTAAACTCAAAACCGTCAATGTCAGTTAACTTATTCTTATAAAGCCAACTCATCATTGCATTAATTGTGCTCTGCTCGTTAAGTACAGTTGTTTGACTTACTGCAATCCCTTTTTTTGTTTTTGTACGATTGGTTGAATAGTTATAGCAATCCATTCGCTCTAGCTCTTTCAGCTTTGTATCTTTCTTAATGAAGTTTAGCCAATGCTCTAAGTGCGTTTTAATTGTAGACAAACGACCTTTTACAATAATGCCATCATCAACATCAATTTGCCGTTGCTTAACGTAACGGTCAACACCCTCTTTTGTTGTTATTGAAAAGTAAGGTTTGTTGTTAGCTTCTAATACTTTTAATTCGTAATAGTATTTTTCAGCTTTATCTATTGCTGTTTGTCTATTTCTTACTTTAAGACTGAATCGTGCGTACTTGTGTTCTTTTGCAAGCCACATCCTAAAGTGCCAAAATTCGCCGCGTTTATATAAGAGTACGTTGTCAAACAACGCAATCTCGTCTTCGCTAAATTCTTTTTTCTTAAGTGTCATTGTTTAATGTAACTACGGTTTACAACAAAGACTGCGATGTGCAAGTATTTGTGTAACTGTAAATTAAATTAACAATAAAAACAACGACTTATTGATCTACTGTGAAACTAGTGTGTAAGTACTTTTTCCTTATAAATCAAGTACTTACACTTCTGTTTTCACTCCCACTCAATCGTTGCAGGTGGCTTACTGGACACATCATAAACAACACGGTTAATCCCGCGCACTTCGTTGATGATGCGTGAGGAAACTTTTGCCAGCAAAGGATATGGCAAAGGTGCCCAATCTGCCGTCATAAAGTCTGAAGTCTGCACCGCACGCAAGGCAACGACGTAATCGTATGTCCGACCGTCACCCATCACACCAACAGACTTGACAGGCAGAAACACTGCAAAGGCTTGTGAGGTCAGGTCGTACCAGCTCAGGTTGGACGCTTTATCGATATGGTTGTGCAGTTCTTCGATAAAGATCGCATCAGCACGACGCAAGAGATCTGCATACTCGGCTTTGACTTCGCCAAGAATACGCACGCCAAGGCCAGGGCCTGGGAAAGGATGACGGTAAACCATGCCGTGCGGCAAGCCCAGTGCAACGCCCAATTTACGCACTTCGTCTTTGAAGAGCTCGCGCAAAGGCTCAAGCAATTTCAAATTCAAGGTATCCGGCAGACCACCCACATTGTGGTGAGACTTGATTGCAACTGCCTTGCCAGTTTTGGCACCGGCAGATTCAATCACATCAGGATAAATGGTGCCTTGAGCAAGCCATTTTGCTTGCTTGAGTTTGCCTGATTCGGTCTGAAACACTTCGACGAATTCTTTACCGATAATTTTGCGCTTGGCTTCTGGATCAGACACGCCAGCAAGCTTGCCCATGAATTGTTCGGTTGCATTGACGTGGATGATTTTGACACCCATATTTTCTGCAAAGGTCTGCATGACCTGCTTGCCTTCGTCCAGGCGAAGCAAACCGTGATCGACAAACACACAGGTCAAACGATCGCCGATCGCCTTGTGGATCAGTGCCGCAGCGACGGAAGAGTCCACACCGCCTGAAAGGCCAAGAATGACCTCATCATCCCCCACCTGTTCACGAATACGGGCAACCGCTTCGTCCACGTAGTTCGGCATGTTCCAGTCGCCAACGCAGCCGCAGATTTCGTTCACGAAACGATTCAACAAGGCTTGACCCTGAACGGTATGCGTGACTTCGGGGTGAAACTGAACCGCATAAAAACCACGCGCTTCGTCGGCCATACCGGCAATCGGGCATGAGTCGGTCGAAGCCATCACTTTAAAGCCCTCTGGCAAGCGGGTGACTTGGTCACCATGACTCATCCAGACTTTAAGCATGCCGTGACCTTCAGCGGTCGTGAAGTCTGCAATACCGTTTAAGAGTTTTGTATGGCCGCGCGCGCGGACTTCGGCGTAGCCAAATTCGCGGTGATCAGCGTTGCTGACCTCGCCACCAAGCTGTTGCGCCATGGCTTGCATGCCATAACAAATGCCGAGGACAGGAACGCCAAGTGCAAAAACACTGGCGGGCACTTTGAGCGCGCCCTCTTCGTAGGCCGAAGCATGGCTTCCAGACAGAATGATGCCCTTGAGGCCCTGAGTGAGTTGAGCACGTAAAAAATCATCCGACACATCGCCAGGATGAAGTTCGCAGTAAACACCGGCTTCGCGCACGCGACGTGCGATCAGTTGAGTAACCTGTGAGCCGTAATCAAGAATCAGAATGCGCTGGTGCATAAATGCCAAGCCTGTTTAAAAAGCGACACCGGCTATGAAGCCGGTGCCAGAGAGATAAAAGAACCGAAGATTATTCAGCCCGGTAATTAGGTGCTTCTTTGGTGATCTGAACATCGTGCACATGCGACTCGCGGAAGCCCGCGGAGGTGATTTGCACAAACTCAGGTTTGGTACGCATTTCTTCAATGGTGGCGCAACCGCAATAACCCATTGAGGCGCGAACACCACCGACTAACTGGAAAATAATCGCAAGGACACTACCTTTGTAGGGGACGCGACCTTCGATACCTTCAGGAACAAGCTTGTCCGCATTGTTGGCAGGATCCTGGAAGTAACGATCCGCCGAACCGTCGGCCATCGCACCCAAACTACCCATGCCACGATAGGACTTGTAGGAACGACCCTGGAACAGAACGACTTCGCCAGGTGCTTCTTCGGTACCGGCGAACATGCCACCCATCATGACTGTCGATGCTCCGGCCGCAATGGCTTTTGCCACGTCACCCGAGAAGCGGATACCGCCATCGGCGATTAAGGGAACGCCTGTGCCTTCCAGGGCGCGCGCGACATCGGAAATTGCTGTGATCTGGGGAACACCGACACCAGCGACCACACGAGTGGTACAGATTGAACCTGGACCGATACCAACTTTGACCGCATCAGCACCCGCATTCAACAAAGCGCGAGCGGCATCCGCTGTAGCGATATTGCCGCCAATCACATCGACTTTGGGGTAATGCGTTTTGACCCAGCGAACACGCTCGATCACGCCAGCCGAGTGGCCGTGCGCCGTATCCACCACGATGACATCAACGCCGGCTGCAACGAGCTTTTCAACCCGCTCTTCTGTGCCCTCGCCTACACCGACAGCGGCACCCACGCGCAACTGACCGTGGACGTCTTTACAAGCTGCAGGATGCTCGGTGTTTTTGACAATATCTTTGACCGTGGCAAGTCCGCGCAATTCAAAGGCGTCGTTAACGATCAGGACACGCTCAAGGCGATGCTTGTGCATGAGAGTCTGCGCTTCAGAAAGCGTGGTGCCTTCTTTCATCGTCACCAGACGCTCTTGAGGCGTCATGATGTTGCGAATGTATTCGTCCAGACGATCTTCAAAGCGTAAATCGCGGTTAGTGACAATACCGACGACTTTGCCGCCCTGCACCACCGGCAAACCTGAAATGCCATGTTTGCGCTGCAAAGCAATCGCATCGCGCACTTTCATGTCGGGTGTAACTGTGATCGGATCGGTCACGATACCGAATTCATGGCGTTTGACGCGGGCGACTTCATGCGCCTGCTCATCAGCGGTCAGATTCTTGTGAATGATGCCGATTCCGCCTTCCTGAGCCATGGCGATCGCCAAACGAGCTTCAGTAACGGTGTCCATTGCAGCGGACACAAGCGGGATATTGAGGGAAATGTTGCGGGTCAGGCGGGTCGCCATCGAAGTGTCGCGAGGCAACACCTGGGAAAACGCAGGCACCAGCAAAACATCGTCGAAGGTGAGCGCAGTTTGGATTAAACGCATAAATAGCTCCGGGCGCAAAGCGTGATTATACGATGGCCGCTGCAACTCTTCAGTGAATACCCTTGTGATTTTGCCCCTAAAATGCCTGACTGAATGCCCGCTTTGTCGGATTAACCCTTTTTATACCGTCAAAACTAAGTATTACTTTTATTCGATTAAAACAATTTCACTCAGATCAACAATTAAATTCAACAAAACTAAATAATCATGAGCCAAGAAAATATGCTGGCAGACTGGATTGCCGCAGAAGAAAAGCAGCTGAATGCGATGCCAAATGGTCGACTACCCGGATTTCTAAAAAAGGGGCAGGTTGCAGACAAATCCGGTCTTGAAGTGATGCAAGCCGTCATTCGCGGTGATCTTCCAAACGGCAATATGGCAACCACCATGAATTACATGATCATGGAAGTGTCGCCTGGCCACGCGGTTGTTCAAGGCAATCCCCAAGAAAACGTTTTAAACGTCCAAGGTTTTGTGCATGGCGGCTGGTTTGCCACGATTATGGATGCAGCCGTCGGCAATGCGATTCATTCGATGCTACCGCCAGGCAAGGGTTACAGCACGCTTGATTTGAGTGTGAAAATGATTCGCGCCCTGTCGCCAAGCGTGGGGCGTGTCCGTGCGATCGGCACCGCTGTTCAGGTCGGTCGTCAGATCGCAACGGCGGAAGGACGCTTGATTGGGCCTGATGGCAAGCTTCACGCGATTGCCACTACAACCGCCATCATCGTTGACTTGCAGCACTCATAAGTCACCGAAATTAAAACGCCTCAAAAGTCTTTGAACTTTTGAGGCGTGACTACTGATATCGACTCGAACTTGGCTAGATCAGCCTAATGCGACACGTGCGTTTTGGAAGAATCGCATCCACGGTGTGTACATACCGCCCGAATCAGCTTGGCCCCAACGCTCGGGTGACCAAGACATCATGACATTGCGTGTGACGCGTTCAGGATGCGGCATCAGAACGGTAAAGCGACCATCCGCCGTTGTCACCGAAGTCAATCCATTTGGACTGCCGTTTGGATTGAACGGATAAGCTTCTGTCGCTTGACCGCGATGATCAATAAAACGCAGAGCGCTCAACACCTTGTCGGCATTGCCTTGGTGAGAGAAGTTTGCAAAACCTTCTCCGTGTGCAACAGCAACCGGAATACGTGCGCCTTCCATCCCTTTGAAAAATAGTGAAGGCGATTCCAGTACTTCGACCATCGAGAAGCGCGCTTCGTATTTTTCGGACTGGTTGCGCGTGAAACGTGGCCAGTTTTCAGCGCCAGGGATCATGGTGGCCAAGGCAGCCATCATCTGGCAACCGTTACAGACGCCCAGACCAAAAGTGTCAGGACGATTGAAATACGTAGCGAACTGATCGGACAATTGTGAATTGAACAAGATGCTACGTGCCCAACCCTCGCCTGCGCCAAGTGTGTCGCCGTAACTAAAACCACCCACAGCAACCAGTCCTTGGAACAAGGACAGATCAACATAACCAGACTGCAGATCAGTCATGTGAACGTCCCAGGCTTCAAACCCTGACTTATCAAACGCCCAGGCCATTTCGACCTGACTGTTACAGCCCTGCTCCCGCAAAATCGCGACGCGCGGACGAGCGCCTTTATTAATAAAAGGCGCAGCCACATCTAACTGAGGGTCGTAGCTGACAGACGGCGACATGCCTGGATCAGCAGCATCGGCCCAAGTTGCAAACTCAGCTTGTGCGCAAGCTGGATTGTCGCGCAAGGCAGCGATACGGTAACTGACATCACTCCACAGCTGACCAAGATCACCACGCGGACGACCCCAGATGCGTTTTCCGTCGCGGAAGAATTCAACCTCATCCGAGCCGTTCAACGATCCAATGACGTGTGAATGCTTTGAAAGGCCGGCGGCGCGCAATACTTGCATGACGGCATCGCGTTCAGCGGCTGGAACCTGAATCACGGCACCGGCTTCTTCGGAGAACAACGCTTTCAGTGTCATCTCGTTGCGCTGCACGGAAACTTGCTCGGCACGAATCTTATAGTCGCCCCAATCCGCAACGTTCGCGTCAATCGTCAACATATCAATATTGACCGAAACGCCCGTGTGGCCGGCAAAAGCCATTTCACAGATCGTGGCAAACAAGCCGCCATCCGATCGATCATGATAGGCAAGAATGACACCCGATTCAGCGAGTGCACGAATCGTGACAAAGAAGGTACGCAGGGCTTCGGCATCATCCAGATCGGGGGCAAATTCACCGAGCTGATTACACACTTGCGACAGAATCGATGCACCCATACGATGCTTGCCCTGGCCCAGATCAATCAGAATCAGGCTAGTCGGCCCTTTGTCGGTCTTCAATTGAGGCGTCAAGGTGTTACGCACATCACTGACTGGAGCAAAGGCGGACACAATCAAAGAGACCGGTGCGATGACCTTGCGGCTTTCTCCGTCCTGCGTCCAGGCAGTTTGCATCGACAGTGAATCTTTACCGACTGGAATCGACAAGCCAACCTGCTGACACAGAACACTGACGGCAGAAACAGTATCGTAAAGAGCCGCATCCTGACCAGGTGCGCCGCATGCGGCCATCCAGTTAGCAGACAGTTTGATGTCTTCAAGACGTGCGACATCCGCAGCCGCAAGATTGGTCAGCGCTTCAGCAACAGCCATACGTCCCGAGGCTGGCGCATCAATGACGGCAAGCGGCGTGCGCTCTCCCATCGACATGGCTTCACCACGCACACCATCATGATCCGCAAGGGTGACCGCGCAATCCGCAACAGGCACCTGCCAAGGACCAACCATCTGGTCACGACTGGAAAGTCCGCCCACCGTACGATCGCCAATGGTGATCAGGAAGGTTTTATTCGCCACGGTGGGATGTTGCAATACGCGCTCGGCTGCTTCATCCAGTGTAATGACGGTCAGATCGAGAGGCTCGGCAATACCAGGAAGGCGTTTGACATCACGCGTCATACGCGGAGGCTTGCCCAGAATCACATCGATAGGCACATCAACAGGGCGCAAAGCCTGAGGCGGGCTTGCAGGATCGATACCTGGCAGGCCTTCACCATTCAGTACACGCAACTGTCGTTCTTGTGTCGCAACGCCAATCACGGAAAAAGGACAGCGTTCGCGATCGCAAATCTCTTTGAATCGCTCGAGGTCCTCTGCCAGTACGGAGAGAACATAGCGTTCTTGCGATTCGTTGCTCCAGATTTCCGCTGGCGACATGCCGGACTCTTCAAGATGCACGCGTTTGAGTTCAAACGTCGCACCACGTCCCGCATCGTTAACCAGTTCAGGGAAGGCATTGGACAAACCACCGGCGCCGACGTCATGAATCGCGATAATGGGGTTGTTTTGACCTTGCTGCCAGCAACGATCAATGACCTCTTGTGCACGACGCTCGATCTCGGGGTTGCCACGTTGCACTGAGTCAAAATCAAGCGCCGCGGTGTTGGTGCCAACCGCCATACTGGAAGCCGCACTACCACCCATACCAATGCGCAAACCTGGTCCGCCCAACTGAATCAACAAAGCGCCTGGTGTGATTTCGTTCTTTTTGGTCAAACCTGCATCAATGCTGCCTAAACCACCGGCAATCATGATTGGCTTGTGATAGCCCCACTTGACCTCGCCTGCTGTTTGTTCGTATGAACGGAAATAACCGAGCAAGTTGGGACGACCGAATTCGTTATTAAAAGCGGCAGCGCCCAAAGGTCCGTCGATCATGATGGACAAGGGTGAAGCGATACGGTCTGGCGCACCATGATGATCCGCTTCCCATGGGCGCTTGGCATCGTCAAAACGCAAATGCGAAACGGTAAATCCCGCCAAACCTGCTTTGGGTTTAGAACCACGACCCGTCGCGCCTTCGTCACGAATTTCACCACCCGCACCGGTCGCAGCCCCTTCAAAGGGAGCGATCGCAGTCGGATGATTATGGGTTTCGACCTTCATGATCGTATGCACCAGTTGCTCGTGGGGTGCATAAATCGGAGCGACTTCATTGGTGGGGATTGCCGCATGAAAACGCACAGCTTGTCCGCCTTCCATGATGGCGGAGTTGTCCGAATAGGCCACAACCGTACCAAGCGGCTGGGCTGCATGCGTTTCGCGAATCATGCCAAACAGTGTCTTGGTGGTCGGATGACCATCGATCACCCACTGGGCATTAAAAATCTTGTGACGGCAATGCTCACTGTTTGCCTGAGCAAACATCATCAGCTCGACATCGGTCGGGTTGCGCCCCAACTCAGTAAAAGACTGGGTCAGGTAGTCGATTTCGTCTTCGGACAAAGCCAGACCCAACGCGGTATTAGCCTCGAGTAAAGCAGCTTTGCCCTGCTCAATCACCGCAACGGTCTGCATGGGTTTGCCAGGCAGTGAATCAAAGAGTGCCTGTGGATCAAAACGATGATCAACGACGGTTTCAGTCATGCGGTCGTGCAAGCACGAAGCGGCCTGAGCCAGCATATCGGCATCAAGCGATTTGGTTTTCAACCAGCTTCTTTCGGGAATCAACACGTAGCGAATCCCTCGCTCGATGCGGCGAACCGTAAAAAATCCACAGTTATGGGCAATATCCGTCGCCTTACTCGCCCAGGCGGAAATCGTCCCCAAGCGAGGAATCACGGTCAACGTGACTGCACCAGCTTCGTTTTCGGGGGCAACGTAGGGATTGCCGTAGTCCAGCATCTGGGTCAAACGCGCTTTCGTGTCGTTGTCGGGAGCATCATCGCACCAGACAAAATGCTCAAAACGCGCTGAAACCGAGGCAATGGGCAAACCTAAAGCCTTCATGCGGGATAACAGTCGCTCTTGGCGAAAGGTGGACAAAACTGACGAGCCGGGGATGTGCAGGATATAAGACACAGTGGTGATCGCGTGGCAGTAGGTAGGGGAAAACACGCATTTTAGCCTCCATCCGGCCTAAACAGGTCAGAACTTGTTTAGATCGTTGCTATGATACGAATGGATACAAATCTAAGGGAGACACCCAATGTCCATTTCAAGACGTAACCTGCTGGCTGGTGCCGGCGCCGGCGTGATCGCCATGGCATCACCACTTCGTAGTGCCTGGGCTCAATCCAAGGCTGAATTTTCGTATAAATACGCAAATAACCTGCCGATTACCCACCCCATGAACATCCGGGCTAAGGAAATGGCTGATGCCGTCTTGGCTGAAACCTCGGGTCGTGTTGAAATCCGCATTTTCCCAAGCAGCCAGCTCGGTTCCGATACCGATATGCTGAGCCAGGTTCGTAACGGTGGGGTTGAGTTCTTTACGCTGTCACCCCTGATTTTGGCCACACTGGTCAAGGGTGCCTCGATTTCAGGCATTGGCTTTGCCTTTGAAAACTACGACTCAGTCTGGAAAGCCATGGATGGCGATCTGGGCGCC
>JACCDU010367065.1_pt1 | contig 10230 bp, 8 predicted proteins | sample 7446081 | NCBI WGS metagenome assembly JACCDU01 (sample SAMN15323447, study PRJNA562643) | freshwater metagenome | isolation source: river surface water | place: USA:Blue River Watershed | collected 2017-08-17
CAGCAGCACCAGCACCATTTTGAAGAGTATAGTAATCTGATGCTGGACAGTTTGGTTTTAGATCACAACCAAAAACGTTAAGCTTAATATTTTCAAAACTAAGTGCTGATGTAATACTTCCGTTTACTCCACCAATTACATCTTTGAAAGAACTAGATCCACCAGGAACAACACCAAGTTGTGACTGAATATCATTTAAAAAATTATTAATATTGTCGAGAACACCATTAATACCAGTATTCATTTGATCCATATTAAGAGCAATTAAATCTCCTGCCAATTTTTCAACTGAACATATTGGAGTTTTTGGTGATTTGAGATTTTGATTTGTAGGTAATGAAGTTTCTATCTGTTTATTTAAAAGGGATTGTATGAGTCCGCAAAGATTATTTGTAATTTTATTATACAAACAAGTAATAAGTTCGGTAATAGATGATTTAACATCAAAGTAAGTATATCTTAAATTTGGTGGAAGTAGTTCTATGGTTGGAGATAATTTCTTATTGATTATTTTTAATACGTATTCTTTGATTTTATTAAAAACAACCTTCATATATTTTGCTATCTTACAAGCAAAGTCAGATATTAAATTTTGAATACTGGAAATAAAGTTGGATACTGCATCAATATAAGATCGTGCTGTATTTAAAACCTTATCAATTTCTTTTGTTAAATTATCAAGTTCTGTTTGTATTGCTTTAAGTGCAGATTTAACGTGCTCACAAGGAGACATTAATACAGTTTTTTTCTGATAGTAATCATTTCTAACTACATCTGCAGCAGTTACCTTATGAACAGCTGTTACAGTTTCTACTGTTGGTTTTGTCTCTGAAGATCCCTCAATATCAAGTCCCCTATGAGGAACTTTTCTATATGGGTCGGTGTTCCCTTTTGCAGAGTTAGCATTTCCACTTACTGCTAACGAACCAGGATTATTATTGGTAACTCTATTATCTCCCACCGTGGGAGAAAGTTTAGTTTGGATGTTGTTACCAAGAACTCCCATTATAACGGGAACTTGTTGGTCCATTCCATCAAGGAAGAAACCAAAAACAAACATCCCCTGCCTTAAATTTGATGTTGCTCCTGCGGTTGCTTGACCACCACCACCCGTTACAGGGTACATTACTTGTGCCCAAGGAAGTTGTTCAGAAGCGATTTCAGTCTCACCTTGATCGTGAAGACCTAAGATTCTGACTTTATACCTATACCCGTGTCCAGGAACTTGATTCTTACTCTCAAATTTTCCAGGCAAAATATTATCACGCCAGGTGGAATCGTCGGCAATTTGCCCTATCCACCACTTAAAATGTTCTCCAAGAAAACCAGGATTATATAAACTCATCAGTCCTCATACACCCTACATTCTAAAGCATCTGGATTATCATTACAATAAAGTTCCAAAGAAGTAGGATCACGATGATCTTCTGGATGAGAATCAACCCATCTTTCAAGTGCTTGGAGTTCTTCTTGAGTATGTCTTCTTGACTGAGCAGAAATCATAGGATCATCAAGAATTTTCTTATCATGCTCAATATGCTTTTCTACGCTTTCCATAGCGTTAGTTTACTATACTAATTAATACTATTTAACAACTTTATAAAGCTTTATATGTTGGGTTTCCTTTTTTGCCCGTAGAATCTCTTACTGCGGTGATTTTTGTATAGCATCCATGTGTCAAATTATAATAGTGACAAAGATCTGCTATTAAATATGGTCCACCCAAATGATCATCTAAACTTTGCCCGTCTTTATTTGTACCTCTTGGTGGGTCAATCCAAATTAAATCCCCAGCATGAAGACTGAAATCTCCAAAAATAGTAATAGTAGTTTTTGAAGAAAATAACTGGTTGTATCTCATAGAAGACTGGTTCAGGATACGTCTTGGGTCAAAATTAGGATCTTTTGATTTATTAATTTGCTCATCGGTAGATCCAGAAGGCATACTACCACGATCAATAAGATAGTACTTTGTCTTTGAGAAGTCTTTATTAATTTCTGTATTGTTAAACTTTGGATTTATTTTTGGTAGATTTTTTCCAGCCTTCTTAAGATTCTTTTCACTAGCAAGTATATTCTTATCTCCTTGCGTATTAGGATTAATGACTTCGTAATAGCAATCAAAGGGATCGAATAAAATAGTTCTTGTTGAATATGTTCCTGCTTCTAACTTTTTTACAATATCTCCATTTGGACTTGGTGGCTCAAGTTCAAGAATTTTTGCATCATAATTGTCTGGAAGATCTACTGTTTGGTTGTATATAAATTTTTTCATCCCTTTCTGATTTCCATTCGCATCTTGCAAGGAAAGAAGGTTGTCAATAGATTTAAATTTAAACTTGTCTGAGGTTTGGAATAATAAAAATCCAGCACTATTTCCAAGTAAACCTTTAGGAACAGATCTATTAGCTAACCAGTGAGAAATATAAAATGGGTGAAAATTATTGCCAATAAAATTATAGTTGTTATCCGTTTCTTCAATATCTAACTTGTCTTCAGCGACACCAAAACTAGTTGTAAAAATTCTTTTTATATGATCTGATATTTTACCATCAAACCTTTCATTCAAAACTTTTTTATAATTCATAATACTTTCTTGAGAAACTAGATCAAGATTTACAATTGTTCTAGTAGTGTCTCTCGAAACTTGGTTTGGAGTTCTTATTTGTAGTTTTAATTTCAAGGTGACATCATGATTCATATCCTTGAATCTAATATCAACATCCTCTCCACCTTCTATAGGCATTCCTTCTATAACAGTTTTTGTTACTCCATCTCCGACAGGATACTTTCCAACATCAGTATAAGTTACACTTGCTTTGATAGTTTCATTCAGAATACTTTCAAAATAATAAAAATCAGTAATAGTAGTTCCATTCGCTCCCAAATCAATAGGAGTAGTTTTCCTTTCTTTTGATGGAGATATTATAAACTGTTCGAGTGAATAATTTCTAGAACTTTGCTGCATTAGATTAGAACTCCTATTATCTTATTTACCTTGTATAATTGAAAGACATACTATCTTCCGATTCACCAAAACCAGAAGAAATAACAACTGGTTGTTGTGGAGAAGAAATTGGAATTGGAACTGGTATTAGTTTTTCATCAACTACTGCGTGTATGGTAGATCCTTGTTCATATTCAGCATAAGACCTTAAGACTTTTATTGCACCATCATAGTTTGCTTTGTTGAGAGCATCCAAGAAACCAGGGAAATTCTTCTCTAATGCTGTTGTCGAATCAAGATCAAGAACGTATTCTCCATGAGTTAGCATAGCGCGTATTTGATCAATACCCCGTTTTCCTTTGACCTTACCACCTCTCTTATAAGCAACGTGAACGTGATCGCTATGACCAGATGGTTCATTTTTTGCATGAAGTAGTTGTATTGGTTGAACACCTTTGATTCGATTAAATTCAGCAATAACCTTAAGAATTTTTGCTTGCTCATTACTATAAGCACCAATATCAATTGCTCTACCTTTATAATGGTAGGAATTGCGTGCGTGAACTCCAGGAGGACCAACTCCACCATGCTCAGGATGCTCAGTAACTGCTTGAAAATCAGGACCTTGCTTCAGTTTTTGTTTAATATATCTACCCAATTCACCTGCTATTTTTCCACCAGCAGTTCCATAACCTTTTCCCAAAGGAATGTCAACACCGGCACCAGCACCAGAACTAAAACTTGCTAAAGCATCTGCAGCAAACTGATATCTTCTTGGGTAATTTGGAGTGCCAGCACGTTCCATCTCTCTTTCAAATATTTCAACTGCCCTTTTATATGAAGATACACCTTTAATTCTATTATAAGTTCCATAGGATTTCATCTCTTTAACCATCCACTCAACCTGAGTTTCAAGTGCCCAAGGATCCTTTCCAGAATTATTAGCCCAAGCAGTTAGAGAAGCCCATCTTTCAGATTCAGTCCACTGCATAATACCTCTACCTGGACCACCACCTAGTTGTTTTGATTTTGGATTGACTCCAGATTCCTGCATTAAGTTTCCAATAATACCAGCAGCAGCTTCTGGAGTAAATCCTTCAGTATCTACAAGATATCTAAAAACTTTTTCAGCATTAGTATCACCAACAAGTGTAGGAGAACCTGTTGGTTCATCTTCAGCACCTGGACCCTCCCCAGGTTTTTTTCCACGGTCAATTTCTTTTAAACCAATCTGTTTTTTCAAATCATTAATAATATCCTCAACTTTTGGTGCAACACTATTTTGAAGTGCTTTAGCAATAACATTTTTCATATCATCACTATTACCAAACATTCCAGCATCAACTTCTCCGCCGCCAGCAAAAGCACCTCCAGTTCTTTGAATACCACCACCAAAAGTTCTCTGCATCCAAGAAGATAAACCATCAGCAGCATTTTGATAGTCAACATTCGATGGTTGTTCTCCAAGTTGAGCTTTCATAAAGATAGCTGCTATTCCACCAAATCCAGGAACTGAAGATCCTATTTTATAGGAACTCTTCATATATCCAAGTGGGTTTACAGTATCAGCATCTTTTGTCTCAGTTTCTGGGAATATTTTTTTAATTTTATCTTCACCACCAACAGACTGACCAGGTTTAACTTCTGTTGTTTGTACTTTTATTGTTCTAGTTACTTTTGGTTTTTTTAATGTTCTTTTTATTGGACCAGTTAATTGACCACCTCTTGTGACTGAACCTCCACCTGCACGACCCTGAACCTTTTGTTGTTTTGGATCTTTGTTATTAAAGATCTTGTCATACAAAAGACCACCTAAAGCAGAACCACCTTCAGCACCAAGATACATTCCAATCGCAGTTCCAACTCCAGGAATAGGTATTAAACTTCCAAGAGCACCCCCAATCCAAGTCCCAAGACCACCACCAATACCTTTAAATGCTGCCTTACCTACAGGGTCTCCAGACATCCAGGAGAGAACAAATTCCATAATACCACCAATAAGTGGTATTCTTTTTACTAAAGGTTTTACAATCTTTAATGCGGTTTTCGTTCCTCCTCTACCAAGAGTTGCAACTACTCCTTTTCTTGCAAGATTTGTAACTCCAGATCTTGCATATTTTCCTCCGCGTGCTGCAGCTGCAACATCAGGTTCTCCACCAGTATCACGAAGTTCTCCAAAGGCAATAGCACCAGCAATAGATGCTAAAATCACCTTATCCATCGCATCAATAAAACCATCAAATGTCTTGGTGAAATTATCTCCACCAAGATCACCTAAAAACTTTCTGGTTTTATCATGAACTTCGTATGCTTTATCAACAAAAGATACTAAACCATTTAATATCTTACCAGAAATATTAATAATAGTATCTTGAACTTTTACTATAGTTCCAACAATACCAGCAAGTTTTGGAAGATATGGAAGTAAACGAAGTGAAATATAACCAAGAAAAATATTAAAAAGAAAACTTTTGATTCTATCAAGGAACCCTAACTTTGGTAATGCTGGAAATGATGGTATTTTATCTTGTTTCTCTTTTGGTTTCTCAAGTTTTTCTTCCTTTTCACCAAACCTTTTCTGTTCAGCAAGTTTTCTTTTTCTGTCTTCTTCTTTTGCTTTGAGTAAGGTATTTGTTTTAACCAGATCACTAATTTTTATAACCTGTTTTTTAATAACACCAAGTTCAAAAGAACGATCACCACCAGCGATCGACTTGGCACTTATCTTTTTAACAGTAGTCGCTAATGAACTCCCACCTAAAAGTTTTGCTGGACTAATTTTTGCTGGAGGAAGTTGTTTAGGTGCCATAATTGTTTACTATGCGATACTATGAATATCAAGAATTCTTTTTCTTTCCTTATCAATACGAGCAGAACTAAATGAAGGTACTCTTGGAGCACCAGGAGATCCTGGAATATTTACATTCTGTGCCCCAGAACTACTTACAGTTCTTACAACTACAGATGGTTTTGATGGTGGAGAAATATTTTTAAGATTGGTTGGTGTTTTTGATAACTTAGCTGGAACCATTCCACCTTTAGCATACTTAGGTTCCTTTGCTTGTGCTGGAGGAGAAACAATAGAACTAGCCTTACCAATCATCGAAGAAAAACCAGAGGAAAGTCTATCAAATAAATTTGGTTGTTGTCTTGGTTTTGATGCTACCGTTGTGGGTTGCTTCACTTTAGTCAAATCAGAAGGACCTGTACTCAGTAGTTTCCTCTCTTCATTAATTCTTGAAAGTGCTGGACCACCTCTAGTTATATTTCTAGATGCCTCACTCATATTTCCAGCAATTAATGCTTTGGAAAACTTTGGATATGGACCCATAGGATCAATAGAATTTGGACCTGCATTATAAAGAAAAGAGACAACTGTTCCCTGTTGCTGGGGAGACATCTTATTCCATAAAGGAAGTTTAGATTTTGCTAGTGGAATAAGTTGAGAAAGATGTCTAGTTAGAAGATTATCTGCTGCTGTTTTTGTGATTGGAGGATCACCCATTTTAACTTTCTTAGAACCTTTCAATAAGTTATCATAATAAGTTGCTCCCCATCCAATAGTAGGAACATTAACACTATCTAAGTATGGATAAATTTTAGTTGAGTTTGAAACCTTTTTATATTCAGGACTTTTTACTGAAACATAATAATTTTGTCCTGGTCTTAATGAAGATAATGCTTCGTGGTTCTTAATCATATCACCAGCATAACCTATTAACCCACCACCAGCAGCATAAGGAACTCCGCTAATCATCTTAGGTCTATTTGTTCCCCCACCAGCAGCATTCATAGCCTCCAGCGTATCTACTCCATACTTTTGAACTGCCCCACGAGACATAACAAATTCACCATCACTCAACATCGCAGGTATCTTATCAACTCCTTTTTGTCCTGTTATGTGACCAGGACCTCCACCATAAAATCCAAATAACTTTTTAAGGTTTGCTAACCCACCACCAGAAAACGTAGGGGTTTTGGGTTTTTCTTCCTTTCCTCCACCAACAAATTTTTCAATACCACTACTTAATGCCATAGTGGTTCCAACAGTCGTTGCTACTTGTAACCCAGCAGCAACTAATCTTCCACCACGACCACCAAGAAATCTTGCTGCTCCTTTTGCGCCAAGCATACTGGCAACAACTTGAAGCAACTTTCGTGTACCAAAAAATACTAGTTTGGTAAACCCACCAACAAACTTACCAAGACCAGTACCAAACCTTAAGTAAAGTGCTAAGAGTTTAGGCCAATGGTCACCAAAGAATCTGAATAAAGAATCGATTTTCTTTTTATTTGCTGGATCGGCAAACCAGTCTAGAAGTTTGAGGAATACTTTTCCCCAAAAGATTGCCATAAAGAAATCAATAATTCTTGATAATAATGATTTAATAGGAGCAATAACTCTCTCTGCCGCTTTGATAGCAAACTTAAAACCTTTTTCTAAATTTGATTCTGCGACTGCTCTTTTAGCATTCTCTGCTTCTTTTCTAGATCTCTCAGTAGCGTCTTTTTGTGATTTGTTTTGTTGTGTTAAATTCTTAATAATCTCCGCAAGAAGATCTTTAATCTCAACAAAATCATCTCCTCCAGTCATCTTATCGACCGCAGAAGGAAGAGCAAGTGGTCTAATACCCGTAAGAAGTTTTTTCTTGCCCAAGTTCATACCAACAGCAGTTCCCTTTTTGAAACTTGCTGCTGTAATTTTTTTAACTTTAAATCTACCGCTTTTACCCTTTATTCTTTTCCATTCATAGGTGACCATTTCAATTTCTTCTGTAGGTATCGATGTTTTGGGAATCCTACCCTTTACCATCGCTTCCTTTAAAAGAGAAGAATATGTGTCATAATCAATATCAAAAACATCTTCTAACCCAAGTAATCTTAATATCCTTTCATCAATTTTCTCATTGACTAAGGCACGACCATTCTTCGCTTTTGAGGGTACAATACTAGAAGAACTGATTGCCATTAGATTGCTGTTGTTTTAGTTTTTCTTCTTCAAGATGCTGTTGTAATAAAGCAATATAGATGTCTCTTTCCCAAGGCATCATATTTTCAATCTCTGTCAAAGAATATTTATGATACTGCATCAAAGCAAAATTAAGACGGAAATAACTCTCCAAGTCCATATGGACTAGGGCTATGCGAAAAAACTTACTAACCCTTCTAAAACAACTTCACTCTCAACTTGAGTTTTTGGATTGGTCACGGAAATCTTATGAGAAAGTTTCGGCATAGTCTCAAAGAACTTTTCAATCTCTTTGAATTGTGCTGAATTCATTTGCTCTAAAAACTCAACAAGTTCTTTTTTAGTCACATCAGCAGCTGCCCATACTTCATCTTCTGTATAGATCTTATCAATACAGGATGCAATTAGATCAAAGGATTGATCCATCGCACTCGTATCATTAAAATCGAAATTGTTTTTAATGAACTGGTCTAATGAAGGATACTTCATTTCCATCATAATACTAGAATCAACCTTAATTCGATTAGTGTGTTCTTCATTCTTTTGAACTTTGATATCATCTAGGTTCAAAGTAACTTTAGCAGTCGTTGTTTCATCATCAGGGCAAATAATATTAACTTCCAGTTCTTCTCCGACTGCCTTACCGCGAAGGTTAAGAAACAAGTATTCAATATCAAATGTCGGAAGTGTCTCTACTTTAATTCCCTTTGTAAGAACACAGTTTTTAATTACATTTTTGATTGCGGTAGTAATCTGTTTCGTATCTTCACTTTCTAATGCGATAACTAAAACCTTCTCTTCTTTTACCAGAAAAGGTCTATATTGTACTGTCTGTCCCGTTGATGGTAATTCCAACTCATATGTTGGTGTGGAGATCTTTGGTAAAGGCATAATGTCTTATAGATGTTTCAGTTTGATTATTTATCAGGGGCCAAATATACTTCTCTCAGCAAAAGTTACTCTACCTACACCAGGAAGACCTGCTTCAACTCTTCTATCAACAGTATTGCCTGATGAATTTGCCACAAAATCAGGAACTCCACCAACATTAAATTGTGGGTTTTGGAAAATTGGATTAATTTCAAAATTATACCCATTAACAGATGCTTGTTGTTGGGGATTAGGTTGACCTTCCTGAGCATCTTCAGTTATGGTTTGTCTACAAACATATCTTATATAAGTCATAGAAACAGTACATTTCAATAAAGAAGATGAATCATATGAAACTGGAATAGAAGAAATGCTAATTGGATATGCTCTAATAAAATCATATTCTAATTTAGTTTTATAATCACGTTCAAATTTTATAACTCTCAATCCCTGATCAGCAACATAGTTATCAGGATATCTAACTCTATAAAAATAATTTTTGGCGGAACTATTAACCCCCCTATTAGTTTTATCCGTGGCGTAACTTTCCCCCGAAATATACCTAATCCAAAACTCAAAAAATGAAATGGGCAGATATTTTTCTGCATCAACATAAAAAGTAAAATCTATTCTATCATCATAAATTCTTCTATGAGCGTGTCTCTCAGTTACACCGGTATAATCATTATTAATTTCTAAAGTTGCTAATGAAGATCCGGGTAAAGATACCTCAGAACATAATAAATTCAATCTATCTTGCAAGATTGAATTCATTTCAAGAAAATTACTTTTGGCAAGTACTTCTTTTACCTTCTCTGGTATAGGAATTTGAACCTCAAAGTGAGAGGTTAATGCAGGTCTAAGTAAGTTAGCTTTAATATCTGCTACTGACCTTGGAGTAGGCATTTATAAATACTTTTTGACTGTTATATATTATGTATCAAGGATAATGGCAGAAAGTATTAAAAGTATCTACAAACCGTCCTATCCTCAAAAATACATCGGAAACCCAAACAATATTATTTGTAGAAGTAGTTGGGAAAGAAAATTTTGCCACTGGTGTGATTTGAATCCAAATATTATTGCTTGGGGTTCGGAAGAGATTCGGATCAAATACTATGACCCAGTAAAACAAAAAGTGAGGAATTATTTCCCAGACTTTATCATTAAAGTCAAAGAACAGTCTGGAGAGATAAAGAAGTACATCGTAGAAATAAAACCCAAAAAAGAAACGGTTGCACCAAAACCAAGATCAAGAACAACAAAATCATATCTCCACGAAGTTTATACTTATGCAACTAATCAAGCAAAGTGGAAGGCAGCACAAGAATTTTGCCAGGACAATATGATTGGATTTAAGATTATTACAGAACAAGAATTAGGTATCAAATAATGGCAGAAGGTTTTGGGAAGTATGTAGAAAAAACATCTACCACTCAAAGAA
>JACCDU010656472.1_pt1 | contig 10229 bp, 6 predicted proteins | sample 7446081 | NCBI WGS metagenome assembly JACCDU01 (sample SAMN15323447, study PRJNA562643) | freshwater metagenome | isolation source: river surface water | place: USA:Blue River Watershed | collected 2017-08-17
GCTTTTCCATCGGAAACAGGTGGCTGCCGTCGAGCATCATGACCCGGCCCTTGGTCACGTGGCGCGTCAGCTCCATGCCGACCTGGCGCATTTCCACCGAATGGGTGGCGCCAATGAAGGCCGCCGGGCATTTCAGCGGGTGGCGCTTGAGCAGGCCGGCCAGGTTGTCGGGCAGGCTGTTGTAGATCGCGGTTTCCACATCGCGGTCAAAGCTCAGCCAGCGCTGGCCATCGCGGTCGTGCGTGCCGCAGGCCACGTAGTCGGCCAGGACTTGGGGGTCCCAATGGGCAAAAGCCTTTTTGTGGCGGAAGTTGTCCAGCGCAGCGGCTTCGCTGGCCCAATGGTTGCGGCGCTTTTGGCTGACCCGGCCGGGCGAGAGCGATCCAACCAGGGCGGTGCGCTTGGCCAGCCCCAGGGTGGTGGCTTTCCAGCCGCCCAATATGGGCGAGTCCAGCAGCAGCACCCCGCGCGCCAGTTCGGGATGGCGGGCCGCGCACATCAGGCTGAGGATGCCGCCCAGCGAATGGCCCACGAGAAAGGCCGGTTCCCCGTCCTGCTGCCACTGGCGTGCAAAGTCGGCCAGCTGCTGCACCAGGTGCGGCCAGTTGTTGGTGACCGGGTATTGCGGATCGTGGCCAAATTGCTCGACCGCATGCACTTCGAAGCCACGCTCGCGCAGGCTCTCGAACAGCACCCGGTAGGTGCCCGCGGGAAAGCTGTTGGCGTGCGAGAACAGGATCCGTGCGGCCATGGCGGGTTCAGATCAGCTTGTCTTGCGGGGTGGCGATTTTCTTCAGCGGCTGGCTGCGCGCTGCCGGCACCATGATTGGCACCTGGGTGCTCTGGCCGTCCCAGGCCGGGTGCTCGATGCTGTCGAAGATCTGGCGCAGTTTCTCGCCCCAGCTGCGGCGCACCATCTGAAAGTAGGGGTTGTGTTCATCGATGCAGACAATGCGGTCGCTGTGCAGGCGGCCGGCCTCGTAGACCACCATGTCCAGCGGCAAGCCCACCGACAGGTTGGACTTGAGCGTCGAGTCCATCGACACCAGGGCGCACTTGGCGGCTTCTTCCAGGGGCGTGTCGGGGGTGATGACGCGGTCGAGCACGGGCTTGCCGTATTTGGATTCACCGATCTGGAAATACGGCGTTTCGTCGGTGGCTTCGATGAAGTTGCCGGGCGAATAGATCTGGAACAGGCGCATGCCTTCGTCGCCGATCTGGCCGCCAAAAATCATGGACACGTTGAATTCGACACCTGAGGCGCGCAGGGCGGCTGCGTCGCGTTCGTAGACGCGGCGCACGGCAGCGCCCAGCACGCGCGTGGCATCGAACATGCTCTTGGCGTTCCAGATTGTCAGGGGCTCGTCCTGGCCAGGCTCCACAAGTTTTTCGACCTGCAGCATTTCGCGCACCGACTGCGAGATGCTCAGGTTGCCCGCCGACAGCAGCACCATGAAGCGGTCGCCCGGCTTCTCGTAAATGATCATCTTGCGAAACGAACTGATCTGGTCCAGCCCTGCGTTGGTGCGGGAATCAGACAGGAAGACGAGACCGGCGCGGGTCTTGATGGCACAGCAATAAGTCATGGTCGAACGGGCAGCATGCGCTGCAAGGCATAAAGGGCGTCGAGCGCTTCGCGTGGGCTCAGGGCGTCGGGGTTGATCTGGGCCAGGGCGGCCTCGATGGGTGTGGGGCCGGCGGCTTCGGTTTCGGGTGGGGGCGCGAACAGGTCGACCTGGGCGCGGGCGTCCTGCGCGCCCGATTCGAGCGCCGTCAGGGCGTGGCGGGCGCGGTTCAGCACCGCGGCGGGCATGCCCGCCAGGCGCGCCACCTGCACGCCATAACTGCGGCTGGCGGGGCCAGGCTGCAACTCGTGCAAAAACACGATGTCGCTGCCCGACTCGGCCGCGCTCACGTGCATGTTGACTGCGGCGGTGTGCGAGGCCGGAAACTCGGTCAGCTCGAAATAGTGCGTGGCAAACAGGGCGAAGCACTGGGTCTTGTTGTGCAGGTGCGTGGCAATGCCGCTGGCCAGTGCCAGGCCATCAAAGGTGGAGGTGCCGCGCCCGATCTCGTCCATCAGCACCAGCGCATTGGGGCTGGCGCTGTGCAGGATCTGGGCGGCTTCGGTCATTTCCAGCATGAAGGTCGATTGCGCATTGGCCAGGTCGTCGGCCGCACCGATGCGGGTGTGGATCGCATCGATGGGGCCCAGGCGGCAGCCGCTGGCGGGCACATGGCTGCCGATGCTGGCCAGTAGCACGATCAATGCCACCTGGCGCATGTAGGTCGATTTACCGCCCATGTTGGGGCCGGTGATGATCTGCATGCGCTGGCGCGGGCCCATCACCGTGTCGTTGGCAATGAAGCTGCCGCCCGACAATTCGGCCAGGCGCGCTTCCACGACCGGGTGGCGTCCGGCGCGGATCTCGATGCAGGGTTCGCGCGTGAACTCGGGGGCGCACCAGTTCAGGGTGGTGGCGCGCTCGCTCAAGGTGCACAGCGCGTCCAGCCCCGCCATGGCCTGCGCCAAGGCGGCGAGGGCCGGCACAAAGCTTTGCAGCTGGTCGAGCAGGCCTTCGTAGAGCCATTTCTCGCGGGCCAGGGCGCGCTCCTGCGCCGACAACGCCTTGTCTTCAAAGGCCTTGAGCTCGGGCGTGATGAAACGCTCGGCGTTCTTCAGGGTCTGGCGGCGGCGGTAGTCGTCAGGCACCTTGTCCAGCTGCCCTTGCGTGACCTCGATGTAGAAACCGTGCACCTTGTTGAACTGCACCCGCAGATTGGCGATGCCCGTGCGTGCGCGTTCGCGGGTTTCCAGTTCGAGCAGAAAGCTGTCGCAGTTGGTCTGAATGGCGCGCAACTCGTCCAGTTCGGCGTCCAGGCCGGGGGCGATCACGCCGCCGTCGCGCACCAGCGCGGCCGGCTCTTCGAGCAGGGACTGCAGCAGCAACTGCGCGCACCCGGCGGGTGGCGTGAGCCAGCGTGCCAGGCGCGCCAGCAGCGTGCCTTCGGCCGGGGCCAGACTGTGCACGGTTTGGGCCAGCCCTTCGGCGCGTTCCAGCGCGTGGCGCAGCGCCACCAGCTCACGCGGGCGCACCTGGCGCAAGGCGGTGCGGGCGGTGATGCGCTCCACATCGCTGGCGCCCTTGAACTGCTCGCGCAAGCGGCCCCATTGGTCACTCGACTGCAGCAGGGCGATCGCGGCCAGCCGCTCGCGGGCCTGGTCGCGTTCGCGTTGCGGGGTCAGCAGCCAGCTTTTGAGCATGCGGCTGCCCATGCCGGTCATGCAGGTGTCCAGCAGCGAGAACAGTGTGGGCGCTTTTGAATCACTTTCGCCACGCAGGGTCTGCACCAGCTCCAGGTTGCGGCGTGTGCTGGGCGGCAGGTCGATCAGGGTGTCCGAGCGCTGCACGCGGATGCTTTGCACGTGCGGCAGATTGCGGCCCTGGGTGTGCTCGGCGTAGGTGAGCAGGGCGGCGGCGGCGGCATGGGCGTCGTGCAGCGTGTCGGCGCTCCAGGCGGCCAGGCTGGCGGCCTGCATCTGTTCGAGCAGCTTGCGCTGGCCCAGTCCGGCATCGAACTGGAAGTCCGGCCGCAGGGCCAGCGACAAGCCGGCGCCGCGGTGCTGGGCACGGATCTGGCGCAGGCGTTCCTCAAAGGTGGTGGTCATGCCGGCAGAGGCCAGCAATTCGGCCGGACCGATGCGGTCCAGCCAGTCGGCCAGCGCCTCGTGCGTGCATTCGGCCAGATGGATCACCCCTTGGGTCACACTCAGCCAGGCCAGGCCGCAACGGGCTTTCTTGCCTTGGTGCACCGCCAGCAAAATGGATTCGCTCTTGTTGGACAGCAGCTCGGTGTCGGTGAGTGTGCCGGGGGTGACGACGCGCACCACCTTGCGTTCGACCGGCCCTTTGGCGGTGGCCACGTCGCCCACCTGCTCGCAAATCGCCGCCGATTCACCGAGTTTGATCAGGCGCGACAGGTAATTCTCGACCGAATGGAAGGGCACCCCGGCCATGACCACCGGCTGACCGCCAGACTGGCCGCGCCGCGTGAGGGTGATGTCGAGCAGGCGGGCGGCTTTTTCGGCGTCGCCCCAAAACAGCTCATAGAAGTCACCCATCCGGTAAAAGACGAGCGTGTCAGGGAACTCCGCCTTGATGGCCAGGTACTGGGCCATCATGGGGGTGTGTTCGGGGTGTGCTTGGGTCATGTCAGGTCACCGTCGCGCCGTGCAGCCTGGCGGCTGAAAAGGGGCTTGGGCTGCCCCGGCAGGGGGACAACCGTGCTTGTCAGCAGCAGGGTCAGAAAGGGGCGTTTTCGCCAGTGTCGGTGCTGGGCTGGGCTGCGTCAGCTTCGTCCACCGCGTCGTGCTTGAGCGTGGTCAGTGTGCGCGTGGCTTCGCGCACACTGGCCTTGTCGTCGGCACCGGCAAACTTGCTGTATTTGTGCAGGATGGGCACGAGCTGACCATACACGCGCGGGTTGCCCGCCAGGCATTCGCGCTGCTCCAGAAAGTCAGACTCGCCCGTGAAATTGCCCACCAGGCCGCCCGCTTCGGTGACCAGCAGCGAACCCGCGGCCACATCCCAGGGCGACAGGCCGGTTTCAAAGAACGCGTCGGTGAAGCCGGCTGCCACATAGGCCAGGTCGAGCGCGGCAGCGCCCGGACGGCGCAGACCGGCGGCGCGCTGCATGACGTCGCCCATCATCAGCAGGTAGTGGTTGAAGTTGTCGCCCTTGCGGAAAGGGAAGCCGGTCGAGATCAGGCATTCCTTGAGCTGGGTGCGTTTGCTCACGCGGATGCGGCGGTCGTTCATGAACGCGCCACGGCCTTTGGTGGCTGTGAACAGGTCGTTGCGGCTGGGGTCGTACACCACAGCTTGTTCGATCTTGCCGCGCACCTGCAGTGCAATGCTGACGCAGTACACCGGAAAGCCGTGGATGAAGTTGGTGGTGCCGTCGAGTGGATCGATGATCCAGATGTGGTCGGCGTTGGGGTTGCCGTGCTGGCTGCCCGATTCTTCGGCCAGGATGCCGTGGTCGGGGTAAGCCGTCAGCAGGGTCTCGATGATGACCGCCTCACTCGCGTGGTCCACCTCGGTCACGAAATCGTTGACCTGCTTTTGCGAGATGCGCACCGCTTCGACATCGAGTGCGGCACGGTTGATGATGGCGCCAGCGGCGCGCGCAGCCTTGATGGCCACGTTCAGCATGGGGTGGAGTGAGGAGGACATGGATTGTTAAGAACCGTTGAGCCGGGGCACGATCGCGCAGGCAATGGACCCTATTTTCCCATGAAATGCCGGCCAGGGGGCCGCACAGGGGAAAATAGGGCGCATGCCAACCCGATTCATCCTGATCGACACCAGCCACGCCGGCAATGTGGGCGCTGCCGCCCGCGCCATGAAAGTGATGGGCTTTGACGACCTCGTGCTGGTCAACCCCCGCTGGCCGAATGTGCTGCGCAAGGAGGAAACCATCCAGCGCGCCAGCGGTGCCAACGATGTGCTGGCCAAGGCCCGTGTGGTGGCCACACTGGACGAGGCGCTCGACGGCGTGACCCACCTGTGCGCCACGGCCATGACGCCGCGCGACTTTGGCCCGCCCACGCGCGCGCCCCGCGCGCACTTTTCTGAACTGGCCAAAGGCGAGCATTCGGTGGCTTTTCTGTTCGGGTCGGAGCGTTTTGGCATGAAGAACGAGGACGTCTACCGCTGCCATGTCGCGCTGTCGATCCCCACGGCGCCCGATTTCGGCTCGCTCAATTTGGGGGCTGCCATCCAGGTGTTGGCCTACGAGTGGCGGCAGGCGTTGGGCGGTTTCGAGGTGCACAGCGCCACCCAGCCGCCCGAGCAGGCCGATGCGAGGCAGGTGGCGGGCATGCTTGCGCACTGGGAGCAGGCGCTGACCGACATTGGTTTTCTGGACCCGGCCTCGCCCAAGAAGCTCATGCCGCGCCTGAACCAGTTGTTCAACCGGGCGGGTGTGCAGACCGAGGAAATCCACATCCTGCGCGGGGTGGCCAAGGCCATGAGCGAGGCCGCCAGGGCCAAGCGGTAGACTCGACACCATGTTTGCTCGCCTTCGTTCCGACATCCAGTGCATTCTTGAACGCGACCCGGCTGCCCGCAGCAGCTGGGAGGTGCTGACCTGTTACCCTGGCCTGCACGCGATCATCCTGCACCGCCGCGCGCACTGGTGCTGGAACCACGGTTTCAAATGGCTGGGGCGCTTCATCTCCCATTGCTCGCGTGGCCTGACCGGCATCGAGATCCACCCCGGCGCCAAGATCGGTGACCGTGTGTTTTTCGACCACGCCATGGGCGTGGTGGTGGGCGAGACGGCTGAAATTGGCGACGGCTGCACCATCTACCAGGGCGTGACCCTGGGCGGCACGTCCCTTTACAAAGGCACCAAACGCCACCCCACGCTGGGCAAAAACGTGGTGGTCAGCGCGGGTGCCAAGGTGCTGGGCGGTTTTGAGGTGGGTGACAACGCCAAGATCGGCAGCAACGCGGTGGTCATCAAGCCTGTGCCTGCGGGGGCCACCGCGGTGGGGATCCCGGCGCGCATCATTCCGTCCAAGACCGGCGAAAGCGCTGACGTGTCGGGGGCACAGCCCAAGTTCAACGCCTATGGCATCACGCAGGAAGACGATCCGGTCAGCCAGGCGCTGCGCGGCCTGATTGACAACGCGGCCAGCCAGGAGCACCAGATCGCCCTGCTTTGGAAGGCGCTCGAGCAGCTATGTGCGCAGCAGTCGATGCCAATGCCGGGCGATGCGGCCAAGCAGGAAAGCTTCGAGGCCGACAAGCTCAACCAGTTGGTGGGCAAGTAAGCGCCCGGACGGAATTCAGCTCGAGGCGATCAATTCGCGGCGCCGCTCGACCAGGCTTTTGTACCGCTGCAAGGCCTCGGGGTCTTCGCCGCTCTGGGCCTGGGCCAGAGCCTCGGTCTCGAGTTGTTTGAGCCGGTCGATCAGCATCAGGTTCAGCAAACGCCGCAATTCCTGGCGGGATTCGAGCACATCGGGGGCGCTGGCTTCGGCGCCCGCATGCAAGGCCTGTTGCTGCATCCAGCGTGCGGCGTCTTCGGCAAAAGGCTGGCCCTGCATTTCAGACTGCAGGGCCGACCAGCCCAGCGGGCCGTGCTCGTGGAACTGCGACTCCATCCACACAAACAAAGGGCCATGCGGCGCAGCCAGCGCGCAGAGCATGGCCTGGTCTTCCCCGGCCAGGGTTTCCCACAGCGCCATGTTGGCCAGCAGCAGGCGTGCCGCGTGGTCGGCACGGCTGGCAGGCTGCGTGCGGGGGCCGCTGTAGACAGGAGGCGCGTCCTTGCGGCGGCGCTCTGACCAACGTTCGTTCTTGCCTCCTTTGGTGAAGGGGCGGTCCTGGAAAGGCCGTTGTTCCCATGGGCGCGCGGAGGCCGGGGCGTAGCCTGCAGGCGCATCGGCTGCAGCTGGGCTGCTCGGCGCACTGTGCGAGTGGGACGGTGCGGCCGGAGCGTGGCGGTGGTCGCCGGCGGCCTGCTGGCTCCAGAGGCGGTCGAGTTCTTCGCTGCCCAGCTGGATGGCCTGGGCCAGCTCGGCCAGCAACTGGCGTTTGAGCGCGCCTTCGGGCAGCAGTTGCCACAAAGGCCGGGCCTGGCTGGAGAGGCGGGCGCGACCTTCGGCGTTGCCCAGGTCGCAGTCGACGCTGGCGGCTTCGATCAGGAAGCGCGACAGCGGCGTGGCCTGCTTGATCTGCTGCGCGAAAGCGTCCTGGCCGAACTCGCGCACATAGCTGTCGGGGTCGTGTTCGGCCGGCAGAAACAGGAACTTGATGCTGCGCGTGTCGGTGGCATAGGGCAGGGCACCGTCGAGCGCCTTGCGGGCGGCGCGGCGGCCTGCACTATCGCCGTCAAAGCTGAAGACCACCGCATCGGTGAAACGGAACAGCTTTTGCACATGGTCGGGCGTGCAGGCCGTGCCCAGCGTGGCCACCGCGTTGGCAAAGCCCAGTTGGGCCAGGGCCACCACGTCCATATAGCCTTCGGTCACCAGCACATAGCCGGCGCTGTGCAGGGCTTCACGGGCTTCGTACAGGCCATACAGTTCACGCCCCTTGTGAAACACCGGGGTCTCGGGAGAGTTGAGGTATTTGGGTGTGCCGTCGCCGATCACCCGTCCGCCAAAGCCGATGCATTCGCCCTTGATGTTGCGGATCGGGAACATGATGCGGTCGCGAAAGCGGTCGTAGCGTTTGTCGTCTTCTTCGTTCACGATCACCAGGCCCGATTCGGCCAGCAGTGGGTCATCGTATTTCGGAAAGACGCTGGCCAGGCTGCGCCAGCCCTCGGGGGCGTAGCCCAGGCCGAAGCGTTTGGCGATCTGGCCCGACAGGCCCCGACCCTTGAGGTAAGCAATGGCGCGTGGGCTGCTTTTCAGGTGTTCGCGGTAAGACTCGCCGGCTTTTTCCAGCACATCGGTCAGGCTGTCGGACTTGGCCTTTTGCGCGGCGGCGCGGGCGCGTTCCTCGGGCGACTGAGGTTCCTCGGGCACCTGCATGCCAATCTGCTGGGCCAGGTCCTTGACGGCTTCGATGAAGCTCATGCCGGTGTGGTCCATCAGAAAGCCGATGGCGTTGCCGTTCTTGCCGCAGCCAAAGCAGTGGTAAAACTGTTTGGTCGGACTGACGCTGAAGCTGGGCGACTTTTCGCCATGGAAGGGGCACAGCCCCATGTAGTTGGCGCCACCCTTCTTGAGCTGGACGTATTTGCCCACCACCTCGACCACGTCGACACGGGCAAGCAGTTCGCTCAAAAAAGACTGGGGAATGGCCATGCCAGGATTGTCCACGATCTGGCTTCAGCGAACTGTCAGACGGCCGTTGTCCAATCGCGCAGCCAACACCTGAGGAAACGAAAATGCCCCCACGCTCTTCACTTCGTGTAATCGCTGCCCCCCAAGGGGGCGAGGCCTCCTTTGAGGCGGCTCGGCAGGAGGCCTGACATGACCAGCATTTACGACCAGGATCTGCCCCAGACGCCGGCCAATTTCGCGCCGATGTCGCCGCTGTCTTTCATCGAGCGCACGGCCGAGGTTTATCCGAACCGATTGGCCATCGTGCATGGCGATTTGCGCCAGGATTGGGCCACCACCTACCGCCGCTGCCGCCAGCTCGCCAGCGCCCTGAGCCAGGCCGGCATTGGCAAGAACGACACCGTGGCCGTGATGCTGCCCAACACCCCGCCCATGGTCGAGGCCCATTTCGGCATTCCCATGGCCGGTGCGGTGCTCAACACGCTCAACACCCGCCTCGACCCCGAAACCATCGCCTTCATGCTGGACCACGGCGAGGCCAAGGCCGTGATCGTGGACCCGGAGTTTGCCGGGATCATGAAAAAGGCCATCGCGCTGCGCCAATCCAAGACGCCATTGCTGGTGGTCGATGTGGAAGACGCGCTCTACACCCATCCGGCCGAGAAGATCGGTTCGGTTAGTTATGAGGCTTTCGTGGCCCAGGGCGATCCGGCTTTTGCCTGGCGCCTGCCCGCCAACGAGTGGGACGCGATTGCCCTGAACTACACCAGTGGCACCACGGGCAACCCCAAGGGCGTGGTCTACCACCACCGCGGGGCGGCCACCAATGCGGTGTCCAACGTGCTCGAATGGGACATGCCCAAGCATTCGGTCTACCTGTGGACGCTGCCCATGTTCCACTGCAATGGCTGGTGTTTTCCATGGACGCTGGCCGCGCGTGCGGCCGTCAACGTGTGTTTGCGCCGGGTCGAGCCGCAGGCCATCTTCGACGCGATCCGCGGGCACGGCGTGACGCATTACTGCGGTGCGCCCATCGTGCACGGTTTGCTGGTCAACGCCCCAGCCGAGATGAAGGCGGGTGTGCCCGCCGGCGTGAAGGCCATGGTGGCCGGCGCCGCGCCGCCGGCTTCGATGATCGAGGGCATGGAGCAGATGGGTTTCGATCTGACCCATGTTTATGGGTTGACCGAGGTCTATGGCCCCGCCACGGTGTGTGCCAAACACGAGGACTGGCAACAGCTGGACATCGGCGAGCGCGCGCGCCTGAACGCGCGCCAGGGGGTGCGCTACCACCTTGAGCGCGATGTGCGCGTGCTCAACCCCGAGACCCTGCAACCCGTGCCGCAGGACGGCGAGACCATGGGCGAGATCATGTTCCGCGGCAACATCGCGATGAAGGGCTACCTGAAGAACCCCAAGGCCA
>JACCDU010092630.1_pt1 | contig 10224 bp, 11 predicted proteins | sample 7446081 | NCBI WGS metagenome assembly JACCDU01 (sample SAMN15323447, study PRJNA562643) | freshwater metagenome | isolation source: river surface water | place: USA:Blue River Watershed | collected 2017-08-17
ATGAAGCTAGCTAGAAGAGAAGTTCTTGGTATTGCTACCGCTGCAACTGCCGCTGTCGCTCTAAGTGCATGCGCCGCCGAACCAGATGTTGTCGAAACCACCCCGCCTAGTGCAACTGTGGATCAGACCCCCGGTGAGCTCGCCGGTGAAATCAGACTCGGCCTAGCCAGTGAAGTGATGGTCGGTTCTGGCCAAAAGTTCATGGTCGACGAGATGCTCACCATTTTGGTTACCCAGCCAAAGGCTGGGGACTATCGAGGCTTTAGTGCCACCTGCACCCACTCCGGCTGCATTGTCAGCGGGGTTAGGGATGGTGAGATCGCTTGTGGTTGCCACGGCGCGAGATTTGATGTCGAGTCTGGAGCGGTATTGGCAGGCCCTGCCCGAACTGCCCTTGGCAGAATCAATATCGAGCTGCGCGGCGAAGAGCTCTTCGCCATTCTCTAGGCTTTAGCCCATGCTCTCAATCGCAACAGTCAACGTAAACGGTGTTCGTGCTGCAGCTCGAAAGGGCATGGTCGAGTGGTTCAACTCTTCCCAGCCAGAGATTCTCTGCCTGCAGGAAGTCAGAGCTCCAAGAGCAGAGCTTGAGGCAATTGTTCAAGAAGGCTTTGGACCACAGTGGCATGTTTATGACCATGAGGCATCTGCCAAAGGCAGAGCCGGGGTTGCAATCATTTCCAAGCAGGCTGCCAAGAACGTTCGCACCGAACTAGGCCCCGATGAATTTGACTTCGCTGGTCGTTGGATAGAGGCAGACTTTGAGACTGAGGCTGGGCTGCTAACAGTCGTCAGCTGCTACGTCCACTCGGGTGAGGTTGATACTCCGAAGCAGGTTGAGAAATACAAGTTCCTCAAGGTCATGGAGGAGCGCATGGCAGATCTTTCAAAAAACAATGGTCTCGCCCTGGTGGTTGGAGATCTAAACGTTGGCCACACTGAGCTCGACATCAAGAACTGGAAGGGCAACGTAAAGAACGCAGGCTTCCTGCCGGAAGAGCGCGCTCACTTCGACAATTTTGCAAAGCAGGGTTGGGTTGACATGGGCAGAGCCGCTCATCCCGGAGTTCCTGGCCCCTACACCTGGTGGTCATATCGCGGCAAAGCTTTTGATACCGATGCGGGTTGGCGAATCGACTACCAGCTGGCTACCCCAGCTCTTGCAAAGCTAGGGCAGAATTATCGAGTCGACCGTGCTGAAAGCTATGACGCCAGATGGACGGACCACACCCCTGTGCTAGTCGACTACAACCTCTAGGAAGAGCATGAAGCCAAATTTGCTTTCTGGCATGCAGCCATCTGCAGCCAGCCTTCACCTTGGAAACTACCTAGGTGCGCTCACCCAGTGGGTTCAAATGCAGCAGGACTACAACGCCTACTACGTAATCGTTGACCTCCATGCAATCACCGTTCCACAGGACCCTAGAGAGCTGAAGCAGAACACTCGCAGAACTGCGGCCCAGTATCTGGCGGCAGGACTAGACCCAGCCAAATCAGCTTTGTTTGTGCAGTCTCATGTTCCTGCCCACGCTCAACTCGCCTGGGTCTTGAACTGCATCACCGGTTTCGGTGAAGCATCAAGAATGACTCAGTTCAAGGACAAGACTCAAAAGGGTGGGGTGGAAAACTCCTCGGTTGGACTTTTCACCTATCCGATTCTGCAGGCTGCAGACATCCTGCTCTACCAGCCAAAGTCGGTTCCGGTTGGCGAAGACCAGCGTCAGCACCTAGAACTCACCCGCGATTTGGCAATGCGTTTCAACTCTCGATTTGGTGACACCTTCACCATCCCTGAGGCACAGATTCTCAAAGAGACTGCAAAGATTTATGACCTGCAGAACCCAACCGCCAAGATGTCTAAGTCAGCTGCGGACCCGAAGGGTTTGATCAACCTGATGGATGAGCCTGCAGCAATCACCAAGAAAATCAAGAGTGCTGTGACTGACACCGATGGCGAGATTCGCTTTGACAAAGAGTCAAAGCCTGGGGTCGCGAACCTGCTTGGCATCTTTAGCGCAATTACCGGGGAGACCATTCAGGCGCTAGAAGCTAGATTCGCCGGCCAGGGCTATGGTGCCCTCAAGACCGAACTGGCTGAGGCAGTTGTGGCTCACTTGGACCCGATTCGGATCAGGGCAAACGAGTTGCTGACCGATGAGGCGGAGCTAGATCGCCTGCTTTCACAAGGCGCAGACAAGGCAAATGAGATTGCCGAAAAGACTTTGGCTTTGGTTTATGACCGACTGGGATTTGTTCGCCCAGGAATTTACTGAGCCACAAGAGTATTGTTCTAACTAACACAGTTCTTCGGGGTCAGTGAAAATCTGAGCCGGCGGTTAAAGTCCGCGACCCGACTGGAAACTCTGCAGCCAGCAGAGCAGCTTCAGGCGGTTGATTCGGTGAAATTCCGAAACCGACGGTTAAAGTCCGGATGGGAGAAGAACAGGGTTGCTTTTGGCAACCCTTTTTTCGCTTGCCCGCGGTCCTGTGCTGACCATCGAAAGGGCAAAGTGCTTAACCAGAGTCTCCTCGCAACTGCAATGAGCAGAGCGCTTGAGCTTGCCCTACGCGGACCCTATGTGGGAGTGAACCCTCAGGTTGGTGCTGTGATTCTCGATGCCCAAGGCCAAATCATCTCTGAGGGTTGGCACGAGGGTGCTGGCACCCCACACGCCGAGGTAATGGCGATTGAAAACCTCAAACAGAATCTTGAATACCCATTCCCCGCCGGCCTAACTGCTGTTGTGACGTTAGAGCCCTGCAACCACACTGGTCGAACTGGTCCTTGTGCGCAGGCATTGATTGCGGCTGGTATTTCGAGTGTTGTCTATGCAGCTGCGGATCCAGGCGATGCATCCAGCAAAGGAGCTGAAACCCTGCGCAATGCAGGCGTAGAGGTGCTGGGCGGATTCATGGCAGCGGAAAGCGAAGCTCAGGGTCGAGTCTGGCTAACCGCAAACCGCCACCAAAGACCCTTTGTGACCCTCAAGTGGGCGAGCAGTCTGGATGGTCGTGCCGCCGCGCAGGACGGATCCAGCAAGTGGATTACTGGCCCAGAGGCCAGGGCTGATGTTCACCTGCGTAGGTCCCGCGCCGACGCGATTCTGGCTGGGACCGGAACCGTTGAGGCGGATAATGCCGAGCTGACCGCTAGAACCCAGGACGGTGGCTATTTCGAGAGTCAGCCGTTGCGGGTAGTGCTTGGAGAGCGCGAGCTTGATTTGAACCTTCGCGTATTCAACGACAAGGCAGAGACCCTCCACCTTCACACCAGAAACGTTCACGGTGCGCTCGCTGAGCTTTGGGCAAGAGGCATCAAACACGTCTTTGTTGAGGGTGGGCCAGAAGTTGCCAGTCAGTTCGAAAGGCTCAACCTGGTTGATGAATACCTCATCTACTTGGCACCGATGCTGCTTGGTGGAGACCGACTTTCCATGAAAGACATTGGAGTTGGGTCGATTGACTCAGCTCACAAACTTGAGATTTTGGAGCAGCAGCTGCTGGGCCAAGACATTTTCATCAGAGCAAGGAGAAGCTAAATGTTCACAGGAATCATTGAAGAACTAGGTCGCGTGCTGGCCATCGAGAATCAGCCGGATGCCATTCGCCTCACCATTGGTGCGAGCAAGGTGCTTTCTGACCTAGGTCGAGGTGACTCAATCTCCTGCTCAGGCACCTGCCTGACCGCAATTGAGATCGACGACAAGAGCTTCACCGCTGACGTAATGCTTGAGACACTCAAGCGCACCAGCCTCAGCGAGGTAACGGTTGGCGACCCGATCAACCTAGAGCGCGCGATGAACGCGCAGACTCGCTACGGCGGTCACGTTGTTCAGGGTCACGTTGATGGCGTGGGCGAGTTTGTGTCTCGTGAGAAGAGCGAGAACTGGGATTGGGTGAAGATCCGAGTTCCGAAGGAGCTTCTCAAGTACATCGTGATGAAGGGTTCAATCACCTTCGACGGCATCTCATTGACGGTGAACAGCATTGAGGACGATGTCATTGGACTTTCGCTGATCCCAGAGACTCTGACCGTGACCACCCTGGGCTACAAAGGCCCCGGCGACAAGGTAAACGTAGAGGCCGACATCCTGGCCAAGCACATCGAACGATTGATGGAGTTCAAATGAAGATAAGCAGCATCGAAGAGGTTCTGGAGGCACTTCGAAGCGGCAAGCCAGTTTTGGTTGCAGACGACGAGGACCGCGAGAACGAGGGCGACGCCATCATTGCCGCTCAGTTTGCAACCGAAGAGTGGATGGCGTGGATGGTTCGCTACACCTCCGGGTACATCTGCGCACCAATGACCAACGAACGGGCCAACCAGCTAGATCTGCCATTGATGTGGGTTAGAAGCCAAGACCCGCACCAGACCGCCTACACGGTAAGCGTTGATGCCGCTGCGAGATTCTCGACTGGAATCAGTGCCGCCGACCGAGCTCTAACTGCTCAGGTGCTGTCCGATCCGCATGGAAAACCGGATTCACTGATTCGCCCGGGGCACGTTTTGCCGCTTCGCGCAAGGGATGGCGGAGTGCTCGAGCGCGATGGCCACACCGAAGCTGCCGTCGATTTATTGAAGCTTGCAGGCCTTGAGCCGGTGGCGATGATGGCCGAGATGGTGAACGACGACGGAACAATGATGCGAATTGCGGAATTATTTGAGGTGTCGCAGCGCTTTAACCTTCCTATGACCACAATTGCCCACCTCAAAGACCACTTGGCCAAGCGAAACGCTACTGAGCCACAGGTTCACAACCGCATTCGCTTTGAGGCAGAAGCCAAGCTTCCAACCACCCACGGTGACTTCACCGTGCGCGGTTACTACGACGTACAGACCACCGCAGACCATGTTGCAATCGTTGCCGGCAAGCCAACCGGTGAGAATGTTTTGATCCGTATGCACTCCGAGTGCATCACAGGAGAGGCCTTTGGCTCGCTCAAGTGCGAGTGTGGCCCTCAGCTTGAGGCTGCCATGGATGCAATCCAGGCTGACCCTAACGGTGGCGTTGTGATTTACCTTCGCGGCCAAGAGGGTCGCGGTATTGGACTCCTAAACAAGCTCAAGGCTTACGCCCTGCAGGAGACTGGCCTTGACACTGTTGACGCCAACCTCGCACTAGGTCTTCCTTCAGAGGCCCGTGAGTACGGCGCAGCTGTTGCAATCTTGAAGGACATGGGCATCACCAGCGTCCGCCTACTAACCAACAACCCAGCCAAGATCAGCTTCCTTGAGGAAGCTGGAATTGCTGTGACTGAGACTGTTCCGCTCATTGTGGGACTGGCTGCTCAGAACGAGGGCTACCTTGAGGCCAAGCGCGCGCGCATGGGCCACAAGATTCCCGCTAATCTGAAGTAGTGAGTGGTTCTGGAGCACCGCAGCTAGAGGTTTCTGGCGTCGGCAAAAAGATTTTTGTAATTGCTACTTCTTGGCACACCCAAATCATGGATGGCTTAGTTCAAGGTGCCTTAGCCGAACTTGAGCGCTCCGGTGCCAAGGACGTCACCCTCGAGCAGGTACCTGGGGCATTCGAACTTCCTCTTGCCGCACAGTATGCGGTCGCCAAGGGTGCGGATGCCGTCATCGCACTAGGCGTTGTGATCAGAGGTGAAACCCCACACTTTGACTTTGTCTGTGACTCGGCAACCGAAGGCCTAACCAGGGTTCAGTTGGACAGTTCAGTGCCGATAGGTTTTGGTCTACTGACCGTTGACACCGAAGCCCAAGCTCTATCCAGGGCTGGACTTCCGGGATCCAAAGAAGACAAGGGTGCTGAAGCCGTACAGGCAGCCCTTCACATGCTTCAGCTGCGTCCCTAGCTATCCTTAGAGCAATTAGCTCTAGGAGAGAAATTGGAACTAACAGCTGAACTATTCAGAAATTCGCTGGTTGTACTGCACTTTATTGGCCTGGCTTCCTTGCTGGGCGGCTTCCTAACTCAGATGAAGGCAATGGCATCAGGCGCAGCCAAGATTGCTCCCGCCATGGTTCACGGTGCGTGGACAATGCTGATCACCGGTGTTGCCCTAGTTGGGGTTGCGGAGTGGCGAGGCGCTATGGGAGCAGCAATTGAAATCGACCACATGAAGGTCGGTGTGAAGTCACTGGTGCTGACAGCAATCCTGTTCCTGGTTCTTTACTTCAAGAAAAAGGACTCAGTCAAGGCTCCGGTATTTGGGGCGATTGGCCTGCTGACCATCCTGAACGTCGCGCTAGCGGTGTTCTGGTAGCCAAGATTAAAGAGAAAGCCCCCGGGGCTATTGCCTCGGGGGTTTTCTTTTACTTCATAAACAGGGCTGTCAGTCTTCGAGTGGTAAACAACAGACCACACACGATCATCACAAGGAAGTAGAGGATGTGACCCACTAGCTCGGGACCGATGTTGCCCAGAGTGAAGGCGCGAACCATCTCAACTCCCTGCCATAGCGGCAGTGACTTCACGATTACCTGAATCCACTCTGGATAGACACTCACTGGGAAGAAAGTTCCACTGAACAAAAACATCGGAAGCAGGAAGAAGTTGATCCACTGCATCTGCTGGAAGTTCTTCATGTAGCTGGTAACAGCCATGCCTAAAGATGCAAAGCCGAATGCAATTAATGTTGCCGCAGGTATAGCCAAGATTCCCCACCAACTGGTGACAAGGCCAATTGGGGTAACAATTGCCATGAACCCGAGTGAGTAGGTAAGGCCTCGAAGCAGCGCCCAAGAAATCTCTCCCAGGGCAACATCCATTGGACCCATCGATGAGGAGAGCATCACCTGGTAGACCCTGCCGAAATGCATCTTGAAGAACACATTCCAGGTTGAGTCATAGATAGCGCCGTTCATCGCGCTGGTGGCAAGCAGGGCTGGAGCGATGAAGGCGGCGTAGCTAACCAAGTTGCCATTACCTGGGTCAACGTTTCCAATCAACTGACCAATGCCAAATCCGAATGCCATCAGATAGAAAACTGGTTCCACAAACCCGGAGACAATCACCAGCCAGTTCGAACTCTTGGCCGCATAGAGCGAACGTTCGATTAGAACGCGGGCACGACCGGAGTAAAGCCCAGATCCAGGCTTACCCGCTCTTTTCTCAGCGAGGGCAACCGCGCTGTTTATAGCCATTGCGGTAATCATCTTGCGAGCCTCTCTGCAAACTTTGGATAGGTCAGTGCCATGCCCACTGCGCCAAGCAGTGCGAGGTAGCCAATGTGCACCCAGAACATAATCGGATCCACTTCCATGCCGTAACTAAGGTTCCTGCCGAGTTCGGTTGCGTGCCACAGCGGGGAGACCCAGCCAATTGGCTGCAAAAAGATAGGCATTTGGTCTAGTGGATAGAAGGTTCCGGAGAAAAGGAACATGGGGGCAACTATGAATCGCGCGATGATTGCGAAGTAACCCTCGTCTCGCTCTAAGCGCGCTGTAACGGCAAGCATGATGGACGACCAACCCCATGCTGCCAGCATTGAAGAAGCCATCAAACCCAAAACGCTAGAGAGTGGAACAGCCCCGAACGCCACCAAAATCGCGAGGTATATGCCACTGGTGAACAGCCCCCTAGTCAGCGCGACAATCATGACTCCGTCGGCGATCTGTCTTGAGGAAACGGAGGTTGAGTTGATGGCGAAGAAGAGCTTGTCCCAAACAAAGCCGTCCATGGTCGGGAAGGTGACCTCATCCATCACGCCTTGGATTGCAGCGGCAGCCAACAATGCTGGGGCAACGAACATTAGGTAGCTAACACCGCCGAGCCCCTGGCCACCGGAGTTTGAATCCACGAGTGCGCCGATGCCAAGACCAACCGAAATCAAGTACAGAATCGGATTGCCGACGCCGTTCGCCAGAACAGCGCCCATCCACTTACTCATCGAGTAGAAGCGGTATTCCGCTACCCGCCAGGCACCAAATCGGACAGCGCGCTTTTCGTCTACGACACTGCCTGGGCTGAACTTTAGATCTGCCATTATTCGATCAGCGTTCTTCCGGTGAGGCGAAGGAAAACATCCTCAAGCGATGAGCGGCGAACCAAAGAGGTGACCGGGTGCTTTCCCGACTCAATGATCTTTGTCAATAACTCTTCGCCCTTTTCGGCATAGATAAGAATGCGGTCAGGCAGGATTTCCATGCGCTCGCCCATGCCCTCGAGGACCTTTGCGACCTGCTCGTTCTTGTCGGTGCCAAAGCGAAGCTCAACGACCTCTTTGGACGAGTACTTCTTGATTAGCTCTGCAGGGGAACCCTCGGCCATGATTTGACCCTTGTCCATAACAATCAGTCGGTCGCAGAGCTGCTCTGCCTCATCCATGTAGTGGGTGGTGATGACCAAGGTAACTCCCTGCTCCTTGAGCCTGAACAGCCTGTCCCAGAGGATGTGACGGGCCTGTGGGTCAAGGCCGGTGGTTGGCTCATCCAACAGCAAGATTTCTGGCTCGTTTACCAATCCGCGGGCGATTGCAAGCCTGCGCTGCATACCTCCGGAGAGGTCATCGGCCTTCGCGTTGCGCTTGTCGACCAGCTGAGCAAACTCGAGTAGTTCCTCGATCTTTACCTTTAGCCACTTGCGACTAAGGCCGAAGTAGCGGCCGTAAACCATTAGGTTTTCCCAAACCTTTAGCTCTCGGTCGAGAAGATCTTTTTGTGGCACAACACCTAGGTGCGCACGAATCTCAGGCCCCTGATTGTTTGGCTCCTTGCCCAAGATTTCAAGCTCGCCACCGCTGCGCTGAGAGACAGAGGAGATCATCTTCATGGTGGTGGACTTACCGGCACCATTTGGACCCAACAGGCCAAATGATTCACCGCGGTAAACCTCGAAGTTAATCCCGTCAACTGCGACAAAATCCTTGTAGGTCTTTCTCAGATCCTTTGCGCGAATTACAACTTCGCGCTGTTGCGACTTTGACAACTTTTCTCCATTTCGCAATACCCCTTGGGCAGCCCTTCAGGCTACCAAGCGATAATCACCAATCAAGGTAGCGACCTTGCATCAATTTTGTTACTCAGTCCTCGAATCAAAGGTCGTCATATATCGTTATCTGGTGAGTGAAAAACTAGGCAATCGGCGGGTCACCGGTACTGAGCAGTACTACACCCCAACAACGCTTGCCCTGGATCTCACCCAAAAAGCGCTCAATCAGATTCCCAACTGGCAAGCAAGAACATTTCTCGAACCAGCAGGCGGAACTGGAAGCTTCATTCAGGCTCTTGAGGGCTGCGGCGCTAAGTCGATCATTTCAGTCGACACTGAGCCCAAGCACCCCAGCGTTCAGCGACATAACTTTCTTGAGTTTGAACCACTGCAGCAGGACTTGATCACAATTTCGAATCCACCCTTTGGAAGAAACAATGCCCTGTCGGTTCCTTTCTTCAACCATGCCGCCAGCTACTCCAGCCACATCGCTTTTCTGGTTCCAAGGTCTTGGCGGAAGTGGTCAGTGATCAATCGCCTTCACCCCAACTTTCACCTAATCAGCGACGAGGATGTTTCAGTCGTCTATCAAAACGAACTTGGAAACAACATCACTGGCCATGACCAGCTCAGAACCTGTTTTCAGGTTTGGGAGAGGCGAGCAGAGCTTAGGTCCAAGATCAAGGTCCCAGACCATGGCTTTGTACTTCGATCTACGTTTGACCAGGCAAATGTTGCGATGCGGGTTTTTGGTTATGGCTGCGGCAAGGTCTATCGAGAGTTTCCGCGAAAGCCAAACACAACCATGATGTATTTGGCTGTTAGTGAACCAGGCATTATCGACGTGCTAGAAGGCCTAGATTATGAAAGGTTCGCAAACCAAACCGCCTATACCAAGGCGCTCTCACTGCAAGAAATCAACTTTCTTCTAAACGAGAAGTTGCTGGGTGATGGATTTACTCCGAAAGGTAATCAATGAGCGAGTACTACCAGGATCCGACTCAGAATCCACGCTCCCGCGAATACCAGGGCCCCAAAGCCAGGCTCAAAGACTTGCTCCCATACCTAGCCGACCACAAAAAGGACCTGTATTTGGCAGTGGTGCTATCAGTGATCGCCTCGCTAATGGCACTTGCTCAGCCTCTCTTACTTGGGCAGTTGATCAGCGCGGTAGAGCAAAACCTCAGCATCACAACCTTGGCAATCGTTTTGGTTGCACTCATCCTTGTTTCGGCGGTTGTGAACGCATTCCAGTACTACCTGCTCTACAAAACTGGTGAGGGTGTCGTATTGACCACTCGCAAGCAACTGGTTGCCAGGATGCTAC
>JACCDU010280208.1_pt1 | contig 10219 bp, 7 predicted proteins | sample 7446081 | NCBI WGS metagenome assembly JACCDU01 (sample SAMN15323447, study PRJNA562643) | freshwater metagenome | isolation source: river surface water | place: USA:Blue River Watershed | collected 2017-08-17
CTATTCGCAAACCCCAAGCACCGCAGTAAAACTTCTTTATATAACTCTACTTCTTTCTTTATTTATTAACGTCGACAATCAAGCGTCCACGTACATTGCCTGCCATTAATTCTTGCGCATATTTAATTGATTCTTCAAGTGAAATTTCATGTGAGATTTCATCCAAAGTTTTCAAATCCACTAATTTGCTTAGTTGCTCATAGGCAGCGATTCTTTTTGCACGCGGCACGGTCACACTATTGATGCCGTAAAGAGTAACGCCTCGCAAAATAAATGGCGCAACAGTGGATGGAAAATCCATGCCTTGCGCTAATCCACAAGCCGCTACTGCACCATCACTCTTGGTTTGTGCACAAGCATTTGCCAAAGTATGACTACCAACGCTATCTACAACAGCAGCCCAACGCTCTTTTGCCAGCGGCTTACCGGGTGCAGATAGAGCGGCACGATCAATTACTTCGGCTGCACCTAATTTTTTAAGGTAGTCCGCTTCGGCCAATCGACCAGTACTGGCTACAACGGTGAAACCCAACTTACTGAGCAGCGTAATGGCAAAGCTGCCCACGCCTCCAGCAGCTCCTGTTACCAAAACCTCACCATCACTTGGCTTAAGTCCATGCTTTTGTAGCGCCATGACACAGAGCATCGCGGTATAGCCCGCCGTACCAATTGCTAATGATTGCTTGGCAGTAAATCCTTTTGGCAACGGAATCAACCAATCAGCCTTCACACGAGCCTGCTGCCCCAGACCACCCCAATGTCCTTCGCCCACTCCCCAGCCATTGAGAAGCACCATATCGCCAGCCTTAAAGTCGGAGTTAGTACTCTCTATTACCTCGCCTGCAAAATCAATGCCAGGTACCATTGGAAAGCTGCGCACTACTGGACCTTTGCCGGTAATGGCTAGGCCATCCTTATAGTTAAGTGTGGAATACAGTACCTTTACACGAACATCGCCCTCTGGGAGGCTAGCCTCCTCTACCTGGGCCAATTCTGCGCGATAGCCTTGATCGTCCTTATTTACCAATATTGCTTTAAACATGTCTCATCCTTTTAGAGCGAGGTATTTCCCCGCAGCAATTGCTTAATAGGTTTATCCTAACGAGCATTGCTGATTATGGAGGTTTCCATGCAAAAAATTCTACTATTAACTACGATTTCTGGCTTGTTGCTGTCTGGGTGCTATTCAACCCAGGTCAACATGTCTATGGGCAACATGCGCCTCATTAGCTCTAGCGCTGCTCCACAGGATGTAATGGATTTTGCAACCAAAACCTGTAGAAATGATTTCTATGAAGGCGCCAGCTTTTTATCTAAAGCAGGTAAGGAATATCGCTTTAAGTGCGTAAAAGCTGAAGAAAACGAAATCTTGATTCCTATTCCCGGCACAACCATTGCAGCTGCTGCAAAAACTGAAGCAAAGTAAGCAAGACTAATGACCCCATTTACCTCACAAGAGCTGCGCAAAGGTTTTTCATCGTTTGCAACCGGGGTCACTGTCATCACTTGCTTGGATGAAGAGAATAATTCCCACGGCATCACCATTAGCTCGTTTAATACAGTCTCGCTCGAACCGCCACTTATCCTCTGGAGCCTGAAAAAGCATTCACGCCTCATGCCCTGGGTTGAGCTTGGCAAAAAACACCTGATTCACGTCCTAGAACGCTCGCAAGAAGATCTGGCAATGCATTTTGCTACGGTGAAAGTGGATCAATTTAATGGTATTGACCATAAGCTTGCAGCTAGCGGACTTACTCAAATCGATCATTGCGTAGCCTATTACGAATGTGAAACTGTTTGCGTTCATATTGGCGGCGATCACAACATCATCGTTGCTAAAGTCATTAACTTAAAAAATCATCCAGAACGAGAGCCTCTCATTTTTGCGCGCAGTAAATTTGTTGGTCTTGATTTCACAGAAATCCAATCTAGCTAATTACAGCTATCTTCGCAAGGAAATACCATGATGCGTTTATGGGGTCGTAAAAGTTCTATTAACGTACAAAAAGTATTGTGGTGTCTTGCAGAGTTGGGCCTTAAAGAAGGCAAAGATTTTGAGCGTATTGATGCTGGGCTGCACTTTGGGGTCAACAACACGCCTGAGTTTTTAAAACTCAATCCAAACGGTTTAGTTCCCACATTAGAAGATGGTGACGTTGTACTCTGGGAGTCCAATACCATCATGCGTTACTTGGCACGTCAACATGACAAGGCTGGACGCTTTACTACTAACATCAAGACTCAATACGAATCTGAGAAATGGATGGATTGGCAATTGGGCACGATGTGGCCAGCGCTACGTATTGCATTTTTGGGGCTAACCAGAACCCCAGAAGCTGAACGTAATCACCAAGCTATCTTGAAGGGCTATCAAGAAACTAATCGACTGCTTGGCATGCTTGATCAAACACTAGCCAAAAAAAATTACTGCTCAGGCAACCAATTTCAAATCGGCGATATCGTTCTCGCCCTCTGTGTCAGCCGCTGGATTCTGCTAAATAAAACCTTCCCACAGCAAACTGGAGAACGCGCAAATCTTAAGAATATTAATGCGTGGCTTACACGCCTTGAAGAAGAAACTTGCCTTAACGATATTGCCGAAAAAGAGCTTAATATCGTTAAGTAGTTTCTCTGATTTGTATTTTTACTGCTGTTTAAATTTCTTAGCGTGGTGATCGGCACCGATAAATAAGTACATTGCGGGCACCACAAAGAGTGTGAACAATGTGCCAATCGATAAGCCGGTAAAGATCACAATACCCATAGACTGTCGACCCGCAGCGCCAGCACCTGAGGCGATCACCAATGGCAACACGCCCAAGACCATCGCGGCAGTCGTCATCAAAATAGGGCGCAAACGAACGCTGCTGGCCTCTACGATGGCATCAAGCTTACTGCGTCCAGCTTCTTGTAATTCATTAGCAAATTCCACAATCAAAATTCCGTGCTTACTAATCAAGCCCATCAGTGTGACTAACCCCACCTGGGTATAGACGTTTAAGGTGGTGAATCCTAGATTAATAAAGATCAAGGCGCCAAATAAAGCCAATGGCACAGAAACCAAAATCACAATCGGATCACGGAAGCTTTCAAACTGAGCCGCAAGTACCAAGAACACGATCAAGATCGCAAAGAACATAGTGACTAGGAAGCCACCGGACTCAGCCATAAATTGACGTGACGGGCCAGCATAGTCCATGCTGTATCCATTAGGCGCAACTTCTTTCAAAGTCTGGCGCATGAACTCCAGCAAATCTGCCTGTGAGATAAACGGTGTGCTTACGCCCGAGATCGTCGCGGAGTTCAACTGCTGAAAGTGGTTAATTGATTGAGGCACTACTCTTTTTTTAATTGTTGCAATAGTGCGCGCCTGGACCATAGCACCGCTTGGGGTGCGGATGTAGTAATCTAAGATTTGATCTGGATTTAAGCGATCAACTTGTTTCACTTGTGGAATTACACGATAAGAGCGTCCGGATACCGAGAAATAATTCACAAAGCCGCCACCTAAAGCAGCAGAGAGTGACGCGCCGACTTGCTGTTGAGTCATCCCCAAAGCCGCTACTTTTTCACGATCGATTTCCAAAACATCCTGCGGTTTATCAATCTTCAAATCAGAATCGACGAAGAAGAAGTTACCGCTACGGCGTGCCTTATCCAATACTGCTTGGGATACTTCATTGAGCTGCGCATACGATTCTGTGGTGTTGATCACCACCTGAACTGGCAAGCCCTGCGCACCAGGCAATGCTGGAAACTGGAAAGCGGCTACACGTGCGCCTGCAATCGTATTCCACTTCTGCTGCATATCTTCTTGAAACTTAGTGGCATTGCGCTTACGCTCACCCCAGTCCTTGAGCAAAATACCACCGAAGCTAGAAGTTGGACTTGTGATCTGAAAGGCCTGCTCATACTCTGGTTCTGCTGCAGCGATTGCGTAAATTTGATCCGCATAAGTCTGCATTTGATTAACCGTACTATTGGGCGGTCCCGACGCTTGCATCAAAACAATGCCTTGGTCTTCTGTTGGCGCTAATTCAGCACGTGCAGTTGCGTAAAGATAGGCAACACCACCCAGCAAAATGACGCCCATCACAATGATGACTTGCCAAGTGCTCAATAATTCACGCAAAGTGCTTTGATAGCTGTGATGCACCTTATCAAAGATGCGATCAATTTTTTGCACAAATGATGAAGCCTCTTGTTCCTCAGTAAAGATGCGCGAACACATCATCGGCGAGAGCGTTAACGCAATCAAACCCGAAACTGCCACCGCACTAGCCAAAGTAAAGGCAAATTCCGTAAACAAGGCGCCGGTTAAACCACCCTGAAAGCCAATTGGGATGTACACCGCAATCAGCACGACCGTCATCGCCAAAATAGGACCACCCAATTCGCGCGCAGCAATTAAAGAAGCCTCTAAGGGCGACTTGCCCTCTTTCATATGACGGTCAACGTTTTCCACCACAATAATGGCGTCGTCGACCACCAAACCAATTGCCAGCACCAAGGCCAACAGGGTGAGCAAGTTAATGGAATAACCCAAAACCTGCATTAAGAAGAATGTGCCAATAAGAGATAAAGGCATTGCAATGACTGGCACTGCAACAGCACGTGCACTACCCAAGAAGAGGTAAATCACTACGGTCACAATGACCAAAGCTTCCAGCAAAGTTGAAATAACTTCGTCAATAGAGCTAGTAATAAATTTAGTTGAGTCGTAAACGATCTTGCCGGTCATACCAATTGGCAATTGCTTCTGAATATCAGGAACCACATCTCGAACACGTTGTGCTACATCCAACAGATTTGCTTGTGGAGCCACCTTAATCGCTATGAAGACCGAGCGCTTGCCGCTAAAGGCCACATTAGTGTTGTAGTCCTCAGAACCCAACGTGACGTTTGCCACCTGCTCTAAATAGACAATATTTACACCATCTCTTTTGATAACTAATCTACGAAACTCATCAAGTGTGTGCAGATCGGTACCAGCCACTAAATCGACCGCAACCATATCGCCTTTGGTGCTACCAACGGCCGAAAGATAGTTATTTGCAAACAAGGCGTTGTAGACATCATCCGCACCAACACCCAATCCGGCCATCTTTTCTCGATCAAGCCAAGCGCGTAAGGCGAACTTACGACCACCAGTAATCTCTGCGTTTTGAACACCCTCAACAGAGTCCAACTTTGGCTTTACAACACGCAACAAGTAATCGGTGATTGCGTTATTGGGAATTTCATCGCTATAGAAACCCATGTACATTGCAGCAGTAGATTGACCAACCTGCACCGTCAAGATCGGCTGCTGTGCTTGGGGTGGCAACTGATTCTTAACCGCACTAATTTGAGTTTGTATCTGCGTTAATGCTGCGTTTGAGTCGTAATTCAATTTCAAGGTAGCAATAATGGTAGAAACGCCACTTACGCTAGTTGAAGAGAGGTAATCAATACCCTGAGCTTGAGCAATAGAGGCCTCTAGTGGCTGAGTAATAAAGCCTGCAATAGTCTCTGGATCTGCGCCGAAATATGCTGTTGTGATAGTCACAATCGCATTCTGCGTTTGGGGATACTGATTTACTGGCAAAGAGCCAATTGATTTCAGTCCAAATATCAATACCAGCGCGCTCACCACCATGGAGAGCACCGGCCTACGGATGAATATGTCAGTCCAATTCATCTGCTATTTATTCCTGCGGCTTTGGATCAGGTGAGTTTGCCGGCAGCACCTTGTTGTTAATAATTAGTGGCGTGCCATTCTTTAACTTCAGCTGACCACTAGTAACAACGGTCGCTCCCTCATCAACACCTTTGAGAATAGCCACTTGATCGCCACGTGTTAATCCAGTTGTGACAAATACCTGTTGCGCCTCAAGAGTGGGATTACCTTTCTTATCCTTCTTGCCAGTTGGTTTAGCAATAAAGACAGTTGAACCATAAGGGTTGTAAGTAACTGCTGTTTGCGGGAGAGTTAAATACTTCACCTGATCACCAAGCTTGATATTGACGTTAGCAAACATGCCCGGCAGAATTTTCTTATCTGGGTTGGCCAGTTGAGCCTCAACCTGAATATTGCGGGTATTAGTGTCTACCTTTGGACTAACGGCCGTGATCTTGCCTGTGAAGCTCGCATCTTTAAATGCATCGGTCGTCACCACCACCTCTTGGCCAACCTGAATTTGCTCAGCATTATTTTGCGGCAAATTGAAATCTACAAAAATTGGATCCAAAGTTTGTAGTGTTAGCAACTTATCTCCAGGGTTCACATACTGACCTGGATTGATAGCCACAATACCGATGCGCCCACTAAATGGCGCCTTAAGATTTTTCTTGGCTACTAATGCCGTCTGCTGCTCAACCTGAGCCTGCTTCGATTTAGCATCTGCAGCACTCGTATCAAATACGTTTTTACTAATTGCCTGAATTGCCAACTGCTGCCTATCGCGCTCATTAATCACCTTAGCTAAATCTGCCATGGCCTTTAATGAATTTAACTGTGCGACATCAGAAGTGTCATTTAACTTAATCAGTAAATCACCTTCTTTAACGTCCTGCCCAGACTTAATGGGCACCGTTTGCACGAGGCCGCCCAATTCTGTACTGAGCTCAACACCCCTAAATGCACGCACATTTCCAACGCTCGTTAACTTGGGCTGCCACTCAGAAGACTCAATCACCATGGTGGAAACCGTTGCAGGAGGCAAGCCCATACCAGCAATGAAATTCTTAATTAAAAAAGTCTTTAACTGGTTAAAAGCAAAAATTAAACCTAGCAACAGAAACACGCCACAAAGCATGATGGTCATACGGCGAGGTAGTGGCTCCATAGCCATTAATTTTTCATGCGCTTTAGTGCTACGCCATTTTTGCCCCATGCGAGCCCAAAAAGCTTTTGCCTTTTCCGAAAGGGCAATGGCTCTCTCGCGCAATTTCCACTCAATTGCTTTGCGTTTTGTCCATGCCCATAAGGCAAGAACTAAAGCAATGAGCTTATTTTTAATTTTTTCCAGAAGTTTCATTTTGATCTTTGTTCGCTATGTCTTTTGGTTTAAAAGCGGGGCCTTCACGATTCCACCAGCCACCACCCAGCGCCGCAAATAATGCTGCTGTATCTGAGAAACGAGTTGCTTGCGCAGAAACAGATTTCACTTTTGCTTGTTGATATTGATTTTGGTAATAAAGCACTGCTAAATAACTTGCTGTGCCTAACTTGTATTGCTGCTGTACTAAATCCAAAGTTTCATAGGCATAACGCTCTGCATCTGATGCTGCCTTAAGTGCCTGAGCACCAGTCTCTAGAGCACGTAGCGCATTAGCCACTTCTTGAAATGCATTTAAGACGGTTGCCTGATATTGAAAAGCTGCTTGCTCGTAGTTAGCAATTGCGCCACGACGTTGCGCCAATAGCTGACCACCTTGGAAAAGCGGCTGCAAGATACCGCCACCCAGAGTCCATAAAGATGAGTTAGGCCCAAATAAACTGCTTGATGTCAGTGCCGCAGCGCCAATCGATCCGGTGATATTAAATTGCGGCAATAGGTTGGCCGTTGCGACACCGACAAAAGCGTTCTGTGCTTTCAATTGAGCTTCTGCAGCACGCACATCAGGGCGCTGGCGCACTAGACTAGAGGGCACTGAGAGTGGCAACTTCTCTGGTAATTTTAAATTTGCCAAATCAAACTTAGCGATATTGGCATTGCTTGGAATCTCACCCACTAATACCGCTAACTGGTTACGCGCAAACGCCAAATTTCTTTCGTAGTTGAACAGATCTACTTGAGAGCTGGAGACTAGTGTGCGCTGCGATGTAACGTCAACTTTTGAAACCGTACCAATCACTAATTGCTTCTCGGTTACTTCAGCAAGATTAGTTTGAGCTTTCAAAATTTCTTCTGTGGCCTGCATCTGTGCACGAAGAGCTGCCTCTCTCACGGCACTTGTTACCACATTGGCGGTTAAAGAAAGATAGGCGCCTTCTAACTGAAACTGCGCCACTTCTGCTTGCGCACGCGCACCTTCTACCGCCCTACGCGCCCCTCCAAATACATCTAACTTATACGTAACATTTACTGAGGTGTTGTACAGATTGTAAGTATCGGTGCCATAGTTCAAACCATAAACAGCTGATGGCTGCTTCTGTCTTAAGGCATTTGCGCCAACGCCAATTGCTGGAAAGTACTGCCCACCAATTTGTGCATTGACGTTTTCTTGGGCTGCGCGGAGTGCTGCATCAGCTGCGCCTAAATTTGGATTTTGCTCAAGCGCTTTTTTAATAAGTGCATCAAGCTCGGGAGATTTATAAAGCTCCCACCATTGCGCTTCAATATCAGCACCTTCAACAAACTCTTGATCACTACCCCCAGGCACACCAGGAGCAGTTGTGAGTTTTTTGGTAAGAGGGGTTTCAGTATACGAAGAGGTCTTCGGCGCCTCAGGTTGCTTAAAGTCTGGACCAACCGCGCACGCAGAGAGAACCGCCACACAAATGAGTGGGATTAACTTCAAACTTGAGATTGGGCTTATCAACGAAAACATGAGTTGCAACAAATATCCTCTTTTACAAGAGTTATTTGAACACAAAAATGCAATCAGGGCTCCGTAAAGCCCTGATTTATCTACTGAATTTTGTTCACAACTTTAGGCGAATGTCAAACGGGCCGAAAAATTATTCAACCGTGACACTCTTGGCTAAATTTCTAGGCTTATCTACATCAGTACCGCGTGCACAGGCTGTGTGATATGCCAACAGCTGGAGCGGAACCACGTGCAGGATAGGCGAAAGATTGCCATAGTGCTCTGGCAAGCGGATGACGTTAATACCATCACTATTAACAATCTCGGTGTCATGATCAGCAAATACATAGATCTTGCCGCCACGTGCTTTTACTTCTTGCATGTTGGATTTGAGTTTTTCTAGCAACTCATCTTTTGGAGCAACTGTCACAACCGGCATCTTATCGGTCACCAATGCAAGTGGTCCATGCTTTAACTCTCCAGCAGGATATGCCTCTGCATGAATATAAGAAATTTCTTTCAGCTTTAAGGCACCCTCTAGTGCGATTGGGTAATGCAAGCCACGACCTAAGAAGAGCGCATTTTCACATTTAGCAAAAGCATCACTCCAGGCAATTATTTGCGGCTCAAGCGCCAACACTGCATGCAAGGCTTTAGGTAGGTGACGTAATTCGCGAAGTAATTCTTTTTCTTTTTCAGCAGAGATTCTGCCGGCACGTTTCGCCAATGAAACTGCCAAGAGATATAAGGCCAAGAGTTGTGTAGTAAATGCTTTCGTTGAAGCAACACCAATTTCAGCTCCAGCTTTGGTCAAGAAATGCCAATCAGTTTCACGAACCATGGCACTACTAGCCACATTACAAATTGCTAAAGTGTATTTATGTCCCAAACTCTTGGCATGACGTAAAGCAGCCAAGGTATCAGCCGTCTCGCCAGATTGTGAAACAACAACAATCAACGTTTTTGGATTAGGAACGGTAGTCCGATAGCGGTACTCACTTGCAATTTCAACTTGTGTCGGAATACCGGCGATGTCCTCTAACCAATATTTAGCAACACAAGCAGAGTAGTAGCTGGTGCCACAAGCCAAAATCAAAATTTGATCGAAGGCTTTCCAGTCTTCAGGACTTGCATTAAATAAACCGGGACCAAATTCAGCAATGTTGGCAAGCGTATCGCCAATCGCACGAGGTTGCTCAAAAATTTCTTTTTGCATGTAGTGTTGATACGGCCCCAAATCAACCGAGTCAGCTTGCGCAGGCATAGGCTTCAACTCTCTATGGGCAGGCTTGCCCGCCTGATCAATCACCTCAACACTATCCGCCTTAAGAACTGCAACATCACCCTCATCCAAATACAGCATGGAATGAGCACGGCCGGCCAAAGCCAGGGCATCAGATGCTAAAAAGTGCTCATGGTCCCCGATTGCTACCACTAGAGGTGATCCGACGCGCGCGCCCACCAGGGTGTTTGGGTTGTCTTGGGCAATTACGCCGATAGCATAGGCGCCATGCAATTTTGGGAGCACTGCTCTAACTGACCGTGCAATATCTTTTTGTCCACTAGCAACATATTGCTGATGAACTAAATGAGCGATCACTTCCGTATCAGTTTCAGAAGTAAACACATACCCAGCAGCTTTTAATTCTGCGCGAAGTGATTCGTAGTTCTCAATAATCCCGTTATGTACAACTGCAATTAAGCC
>JACCDU010951059.1_pt1 | contig 10219 bp, 11 predicted proteins | sample 7446081 | NCBI WGS metagenome assembly JACCDU01 (sample SAMN15323447, study PRJNA562643) | freshwater metagenome | isolation source: river surface water | place: USA:Blue River Watershed | collected 2017-08-17
CGATGATGCCGACGATGGCGCCCGCAGGCACTTTGAAGCTCAGGTTGTCGATCAGCATGCGGTCGCCAAAGGACTTGCTGACGTTCTTGAACTCGAACACTTCATTGCCCAGACGCTCGGCCACAGGGATGAAGATCTCCTGGGTTTCGTTGCGCTGCTGGTATTCGTAATCGCTCAGTTCTTCGAAGCGGGCCAGACGGGCCTTGCTCTTGGCCTGACGGCCCTTGGGGTTGGCGCGGGCCCACTCCAATTCCTTCTTCATGGCCTTGGTGCGGGCGTCTTCGGTGCGCTGTTCCTGCTCCAGACGGGCCTCTTTTTGCTCCAACCAGGTGGAGTAGTTGCCCTTGTAAGGAATGCCGTGACCGCGGTCGAGTTCCAAAATCCACTCGGCGGCGTTGTCCAGGAAGTAACGGTCGTGGGTAATGGCCACCACAGTGCCCGAGAAGCGCTGCAAGAACTGTTCGAGCCAGTCCACCGATTCAGCGTCCAAGTGGTTGGTGGGTTCGTCCAGCAGCAGCATGTCGGGGCGCGACAGCAGCAAGCGGCACAGCGCCACGCGGCGCTTTTCACCGCCCGACAGGTTGCCGATCACGGCGTCCCATGGGGGCAGGCGCAGCGCGTCGGCGGCGATTTCGAGTTGGTGGTCAGAGGCGTCACCAGCGGTCGCAATGATCGCTTCGAGCTTGGCCTGCTCGGCGGCCAAGGCGTCAAAGTCGGCGTCTTCTTCGGCGTAAGCGGCATACACCTCTTCGAGGCGGGCTTGCGCGGCCTTGATCTCGCCCATGCCGTTTTCCACCGACTGGCGCACGGTTTCAGCGGGGTCGAGTTGGGGCTCTTGTGGCAGATACCCGATTTTCAGGCCCGACATGGGGATGGCTTCGCCTTCGATCTCTTTGTCGATGCCCGCCATGATCTTGAGCAAAGTGGACTTGCCCGAGCCGTTGGTGCCCAGCACGCCGATCTTGGCGCCGGGGAAGAAGGACAGCGAAATGTCTTTGAGGATCTGACGCTTGGGCGGCACGATCTTGCCGACCCGGTTCATTGAGAAAACGTATTGAGCCATGGTGAAACCTGAGTGAAGTAGCGCTAGCTTGCCTCTGCAGCAAGCTCAAGTCCGCCGATCTGAACACCAGATCGGGGCTGTGCAACCCGCCATTATCCCAGCAGAAGCCCCTGAGCGGCCAATCTGAGCACATTCAAGGCCCCTCTGGCCTGAAAAATGCCCTGCTTCGCCCTCGACTTCGCGCTCAGCGCTTGCCAAAAATCGCCGTGCCCACCCGCACCATGGTGCTGCCCTCGGCAATGGCCGGCGCCATGTCGGCCGACATGCCCATGGACAAGGTGTCCAGCGCCAGCCCCTGCGCCACCAAGGCTTCCAGCAACTGCCGCGCCTGGCGGTGCACCGCACGGGCCGCCGCCTCGGACTCGGCGGGCTCGGGGATGGTCATCAGGCCGCGCAGCTGCAGGTTCGGCAAAGCCGCCACCGCCTGGGCCAACGCAGGCAAGTCTTGCGGGCTCACGCCCGATTTGGTCTGGCCGCCATCCACATTGACCTGAATGCAAACCTGTAAAGGCGGCAGGCCCGCAGGCCGCTGTTCGGACAGGCGCTGGGCAATCTTGAGGCGGTCGATGCTGTGCACCCAGTCAAAGTGCTCGGCCACCAGGCGGGTTTTGTTGCTCTGGATCGGGCCAATGCAATGCCACTCCAATGGCAAATCTTTCAGCGCAGTGATTTTGTCGACCGCTTCCTGGATGTAGTTTTCGCCAAAAGCGGTTTGCCCGGCGGCATGGGCCTGGCGCACCGCGTCAGCCCCCCAGGTCTTGGAGACCGCCAGCAAGCGCACGCTGGCATCGGGCCGCCCTGCCGCCTGGCAAGCGGCGTGGATCTGCGCATGCACCTGCGCCAAATTGTCTGCAATCGAAGCGTTCATGGCCCTGAGCGTACCAAATGCCTTGTCGCCCAATACACAGACATGCCGCTCGGTTTTGCACAGGACTGCTAAATTAGCGCCCTCATCACCGCTTCAGAGACATCCCCCATGAGCCAGATTGCCAGCAAAACCTACGAACCGACTCCCGCCCGCCGCGTGGCCTTTTTGGGCCTGGGCGTGATGGGCTACCCCATGGCCGGGCACCTGGCCCGCGCCGGACACCACGTCACTGTCTACAACCGCAGCGCCGCCAAAGCCGCCGCCTGGCTGGCCGAATGCCCTGGCAACGCCAGCGCCCCCACCCCCCGCGAAGCCGCAGCGAATGCTGACATCGTGTTCGCCTGCGTGGGCAACGACGCCGATTTGCGCAGCGTGGTTTTGGGTCCGGACGGTGCTTTTGCTGGCATGAAACCCGGCGCCATCTTTGTGGACCACACCACGGCGTCCGCCGAAGTGGCCCGCGAGCTGTATGCCGAGGCCCAAAAGCTGGGTCTGCACTTTGTGGACGCCCCCGTCTCGGGCGGTCAAGGTGGCGCGCAAAACGGTGTGCTCACCGTCATGTGCGGTGGCGATCAAGCGGCATTCGACAAAGTGCGCCCTGCCGCCATGGCCTTCTCGCGCGCTTTCACCTTGCTGGGCGAATCGGGTGCGGGTCAGCTGGCCAAAATGGTCAACCAAATCTGCATCGCCGGCCTGGTGCAAGGCTTGTCCGAGGCCGTGGCCTTTGGTCAGGCGGCGGGTCTGGACATGCACCAAGTGCTGGACGTGATCGGCAAAGGCGCTGCCCAAAGCTGGCAAATGGACAACCGTGGCAAAACCATGACCGATGACAAATTTGACTTCGGCTTTGCAGTGGACTGGATGCGCAAGGACCTGGGCCTGGTGCTCGACGAAGCCAAGCGCAACGGCGCACGCCTGCCGGTGACTGCGCTGGTCGACCAGTTTTATGCCGATGTTCAAAAAATGGGCGGTGGCCGTTGGGACACCTCCAGCCTGATCCGCCGCTTGCGCTGAGCATTTTGGACATGAAAAAAGCGGCCACGGCCGCTTTTTCATCAGGTGCTGAACACGCTTATTTGGACATGGGCGGCTGGCTCAGGCGCTGGAGTTCAGCCTCCGAGATTTCTTCAAAGACGCGCACCACCTTGGCCACGCCGCCAATGCCACGTGCAATGTCCGTAGCGCGCTTGGCTTCACGGGCCGTCACACGGCCCATCAAATAAACGATACCGCGCTCAGTCACCACCTTGATGCTGTTGACCTGCAGGTCTTTGGCATCGAGAAAAGCCGCTTTGACCTGACCGGTGATCACGGTGTCCTTGGAGCGCTGGGTCAAGCTGCTGGGCAAAGTGACGGCCAGATCATTGACCACGGCACGAACGTTCTCCTGGCTTTGCGCCAACTTCTCGGCACGCTCTTTCAGGGCCTGTGTGCGGACCTCACCGGTGAGCAAAGCTTGCTTGTTGTAACTGGTCACGTTCAGGTGGACGCTGTCACCCAATTCCTGACGGATGGCACTGCCGACCTTGATCTCGATGCCCTCGTCCTCGACTTGCGAGCCCGTGGTGCGGCGGTCGGTGGCGACCACGCCCGTCATGACCGCGCTGCCCACCAACAAAGGCGCGCAAGCGGACAGACCCGACAAAGCGACCACAGCCAAAGTGCCGGTCATGACCAGCGATTGAAGATTGCGTTTCATTTAAACAGGCTCCTGTTCACCCAACAATTGGGTATCGATTCCATCACACAGACAGTGCAACACCAGGTGCTGCACCTCACGAATTCGCGCCACCCGCTCATGGGGCACGCAGACATGCACATCGGTTTCGCGCAACTGGCGACCCAAAGCGCCGCCGTTTTGCGCAGTCAAAGCCATCACGGTCATTTCGCGCTCGTGCGCGGCGTGCACCGCCTCGACCAAAGCACGCTCTTCGCCGTCGGCGCTGATCAAGACCAGCACATCCCCGGTTTGACCCAGCGCACGCACCTGGCGCGCCAAGGCTTGTCCGTCAGGCCAAGCTGATGCCATCAGGCCATCGGACGCCAAAGCAAAAGCCGCCAGACCCGGACGATCGCGCTCAAAGCCCCCTACCAGCAACAAGGCCAGGTATTGGGCCATGGCCGACGAAGCGCCCATGCCTGCCGTCAGCACCTTGCCGCCACCCGTCACGCAAGCGAGCACCGCCTGCACAGCCGCATCCACCGGCTTGGCCAAAGCCTCGGCCACTTGGTAGTGCAAGTCTGCACTGTCGATGAAATGCTGTTGAATGCGCAGGTCTAACATGGCGGGGATGATAACCGCCAGCATGGTCCTTGCCGGTGCATTTCCCCTGATTTCAGGTGACTTGGCGTACTTCCTGTTTCAAGTTGCATCAAAAGCGGCGGACAACCATTGAGGCCCTTGTGCCTCAATCGTGACCACATCAAAGCGTGCAGGCGGCAAACGCCGCCAGCGCAACAGGTAGTGCTGCGCGGCCAACACGATGCGCCTTTGCTTTTGAAAACTCACGCTCGCAGCCGCCCCTCCAAAGTCGCTGCGGCTGCGTTTTCGCACCTCGACAAACACCACCGTGCCGTCGGGCGTTTGCATGATCAGGTCGATTTCCCCGCCCCCACGCCCAGGGGTCCGATAATTGCGTTGCAGCAGGCGCAAACCGCGTTCTTGCAAATAGGCCAGCGCCTCGTCTTCGCCCGCATCACCCCGGGCCTTGGTCGTGACGCTGCCGACACCGTCTTTTTTGAGGAATTGCATTGACTCCGTCTCCCTTGTCTGCGTCGTTCGCCCCAGCCCTTGCCGCCGCCAACGACGCTGCCGGTCAGCAAAACCACCCGGCCAGCACACTGTATGTCGTGGCCACCCCGATTGGCAACCTGGCCGACATCAGCCTGCGCGCCTTGCACGTGCTGCAAAAGGTCGATGTCATCGCCTGCGAAGACACCCGCCACACACAGCAGATGCTGCGGGCCTACGGCATCGATCGCCCGGGCAGCCAGTTGCTGGCCGTGCACCAGCACAACGAAGCCGAGGCCGCGCAAACCGTGATCACCCGCCTGGCCCAAGGCGAGCGTGTGGCTTATGTCAGCGATGCGGGCACTCCCGCCATCAGCGACCCGGGCGCTCGCCTGGCGGCCGCCGTGCGCTTGGCGGGTTACCGCGTGCTGCCCTTGCCCGGTGCCAGCAGCGTCATCACGGTGCTCAGCGCCTCGGGCATGACGGGGGAAGGTGGTTTTGTCTTCACCGGCTTTTTGCCCAATAAAGCGGGTGAACGCCAACACGCGGTACAGGCCCTGGCGCAAGAGACCCGCGCTGTGGTTTTGCTGGAGGCCCCGCACCGCATCGAAGCCCTCGCACAAGCCTTAGGCGTTTTGGGTGAGCGGCGCATCACCGTGGGTCGGGAATTGACCAAGCAGTTTGAGCAGATTGAGACCGTAGCAGCGCAAGATTTCGCCGCATGGCTGGCCGAAAAACCGGACCGCCAACGCGGCGAGTTTGCGCTGGTGGTGCACGACACCCCGGCGGCCGAGACCAGCGGGGAGGGCCTGCGGGTGTTGCAGTTGCTGCTACCCGAGCTGCCCCTGAAAACCGCCGTGAAACTGGCTGCCGAGATCACCGGCGAATCCAAAAACGTGCTTTACGACCAGGCTTTGAAACTCAAAAAGTCCTGACTCACTTCAGCGCTTGCGCAGACCCAGCCACATGACGGTGGACACCACCACCAAAGCACCGACCAACTGCATAGGCGCGATCGACTGCCCCAGAAGCGCCCAGGCCAGCACCAGGGCGAAGACGGGCTCCACGTTCATGATGGCCGAGTTGCCCACCACGCCCAGCTTGGGCAAGACGGTGAACATGATGGTGAAAGCCGTGCCGTACAAAAAGGTCAACATGCCCAAGCCCCACCAGCCCGGCAGCGCGGTGGGCAGGTGAAAACCGCCTTGGCTCATGGCGGCAGTGATGGCCAAAACCGCAACCAGCCCCATGGTCGAGAAGGTGCGCAAGCGCCCATCCAAAGTCCCCGCTTCGTGCTGCGTGAGCACCATGGCCAAACCAAACGTGGCCGATGCGGCCAATGCAAAAGCAATACCCGCCCCGATCTGACTCCAATGCGCCGCAGCGCCCAGGCCCGAGGCTGCGCCGAACACATCGAGCGCCAACGCCAGCCCGACCAACATCAAAGGCATAGCTATGATGACCGCACGTTCGGCCTTGTGGCCATACAAGACACGCGCCCAAAAAGCCGTGGTCAGCGGATAGGTGTTGAAAGCCAGTAAAGCCAGCGCCACAGGCAAGCGCGCCACCGACGAATACAGGCAAACGCTCTGCACAGCGATCAAGCCGCCGATGCCCAGCAAGAATTTCTTTTGACGCGCAGTGGTGACCCAGCTCACCTGCCCCCGCCACAACAACACCCCCACCACCAAAGCGGTGACGCTGCTGCGAAAGCTCACGGCGGTCACCACATCCACCCCGTTGTTGAACGCAAAACGGGCCGCCACATGGTTGGCCCCCATCATGAAGGCGATCAGGAGCAGGGTGGCAAAAGCGGTGCCCGTCAGGGCTTTGCGAGCGTGAGTCATGTTTTCATTGTGCGGGGTAAAGCCCCAGTTCCCTGGCATGCAGGCGACTCAGGCCCAGCAGTGCGTCGGTGAATGGCGTGGCCACCTCCGTGAGCTGCCCCAGCTCGCGCACCGCGCTGACCAGGGCATCGAGCTCCACCGGTTTGCCCGCCTGCACGTCTTGCAGCATGGACGTTTTGAAGGCCCCCAATTTTCGTGTGACCGCATGTCGGTCTTCGGGCTCCTGCGCGATCGGAATGCCGATGCACTCGCCAATGGCTTTGGCTTCGCGCATCACATGCGAGATGAAGCCGCGCACCAGCTCGTCGTCCAGGATGCGGTCGGTGGTGGCCCCGGTCAGGGCACTGACCGGGTTGACGGTCATGTTGCCCCAGAGCTTGTACCAAATGTCTTTTTGAATTTGAGGTGACAGCGTGGCGTTGAAGCCCGCTTCTTGCAGCAGGGCGTGCAAGGCTTGCACACGCGGCGTGAGTTCGCCCGATGGTTCGCCCACGATCAGGCCATCGCCAAAGTGGTGGCGGATCACGCCGGGTGCATCGACCGAGCAGCTGGCATGCACCACACAGCCGATGATGTGCGCCGCAGGCAAGGCCCGAGCAATCTGCCCCTCTGGGTCCACCGAGACGAGCGAGCGACCGTGCACCGGTCCGCCAAAGCCCTGCAAGAACCACCAAGGCACGCCGTTCATGGCCGTGAGCACCACAGTATGAGGACCGATCAGCGGGCCCACCTGAGCGGCGACTGAGGCCAGCGCTGGCGCCTTGACCGAGATCACCACCAGGTCCTGCACGCCCAAGTCGGCGGCTTGGTTCGAGGCCTTGACGGGCACGGTGTGCAACTCACCGCCCTGGTGCAATTGAAGACCCTCACCTTGCAGTGCGGCCAGTGTGACACCGCGGGCCAGCACGCTGACTTGCGCCCCGGCACGCGCCAGGTGCACGCCCATCCAGCCGCCAATGGCGCCCGCGCCGACGATGGCGACCTTCTTGAATGAAACGCCGCTCATGCTCGCCACCCGCTGTCTGTGCGGTCCATCTGACGAACCAGTGCCTCAAACACATCCTGCCCGGCCCCGTGGTGGGGGTTGAACTGCAAAGCATCGCGTGTGCATTTGGCGGCGATGTCTTCAGGCACCGGGATCGGCGTCCCCATGCTCTGCGTGGCCAGCTGAATTTCACAAGCGCGTTGCAAAGTCCACAAGATCGCAAAGGTTTGCGGCAAGGTCTGCCCCCAAGCCAGGAGACCATGGTTGCGCAAGATCACAGCGGGCTTGCGGCCAATGCTCTGCAGCACACGCGGCCCCTCTTCGGCATGGATGGTGATGCCCTCGAAGTCGTGGTACGCCACCATGTCGTGCAGCTGCGCCGAATAGAAGTTGCTTTGCGAGAGACCGTCCCTCAGGCATGCGACCGCCACCCCCGCCGTGGTGTGGGTGTGCATCACGCAATGCGCGTCCTCGATGCCGCCATGCAAGGTCGCATGCACCACAAACCCCGCCGGATTGACCTTGTAAGGCGAGCCGTCCAGCACCTCGCCTTGCAGGTTGATCTTGACCAGGTTGCTGGCCGTGACCTCGCTGTAGTGCAGCCCAAAAGGGTTGATCAAAAACTGCTTGTCGCCACCGGTCACGCTGTCGGGCAGCCGCACCGTGATGTGGTTGTAAATCATCTCGGTCCAGCCGAGCATGGCAAACACGCGGTAGCAAGCGGCCAACTGCAAACGCGCCTGCCACTCGTCAGGATGCACCCGCGCTTGCAGCGAAGGCACCACGGGTTGAGGGGATGGAAACATCGTGATCTCCTTAATTGGGGTCAGAACCCATTTGTTGATTTAGTCGGCAGCCGGGAATTAATCGGGATCTGACCCCAATTAACAATTAACTCAGTAAGTCGCGCCTTTTGAGGGGGTGATCGTCGGCACGGCCGATTTGAAATGCGCTGCCAGCTCGGAGGTTTGGCGCATCAGGATTTGCGTATCAAGGCCCACAGCCACGAACACCGCGCCCAGCGACAGGTAATGTGCGGCCAGCTGGCGGTCGGGCGTGAGGATGCCAGGGGCCTTGCCAGCCTTGAGGATGCGGGCAATCGCATCGGCAATGGCCGCCTGCACATCGGGGTGCGCGGCGTTGCCCACATGGCCCATGCTGGCCGAGAGGTCCGCCGGGCCGATGAAGACACCGTCTACGCCGGGCGTGGCGGCGATCGCGTCGAGGTTCTTCAGCGCATCAAGCGACTCGACCTGCACCAGCAGGCACACCTCTTCGTTGGCGCGTTTGAAATAGTCGGTGTAGTGGCCCCAGCGCGAAGCACGCGCCCCGGCCATGCCGCGCACACCGCCCTGCCCGTCGTCTTGGGGGTAGCGCATGGCTTGCACCAGCTGTGCGGCCTGCTCGGCAGTGTCGACCATGGGCACCAGGATGTTCTGCGCGCCCAAGTCCAGGTACTGTTTGATGAGCGCCGTCTCCCCCACGGGCACGCGGCACACCGCATGGCTGCCCGGGTAAGCAGCCAGGGTCTTGAGCTGGGCCAGGATGCTGCTCAAGGTGTTGGGCGAGTGTTCGCCGTCAATGACCAGCCAGTCGAAGCCAGCCAGCGCACAGATTTCGGCGCTGTAGTCACTGGCCAGGCCCATCCACAGGCCGATCTGAGGGCGTTTGTCTTTGAGGGCTTGTTTGAACAAGTTGCTTGGGGTTTGCATGATGGTTCCTTGTGTTGTGCCTTCGATGGGGATGCTGCTCGGGCCCGGCGGGCCTGCCTGGGCTCAGAGGCGCTTCGCTTTGCCACATCGCCCACCCAGGCCCGCCGGACCCGAACAGCGTGGGCGTGCAAAGCACCCTGGTATCAAATGAATCTGAACTCCAACTTCCCCAGCGGCCCATAGTCCGCATCAAACACATCGCCCACTTTAGCGGGCGCGGGTTTGGTGAACGACCCGGCCAGCACGATTTCACCCGCCTGCAGGTACTCGCCCCAAGGCGCGAGCTTGTTGGCCAACCAGGCGATACCCACGGCCGGGTGCCCCTGGACGCCTGCGGCAAGACCCGTTTCTTCAACCACGCCGTTTTGACGCAAGACGGCACCACACCAGGGCAAATCGGTGGTCAGGGAATCGACCCGTTTGGCCCCCAGCACGATGCCCGCGTTGGCAGCGTTATCGCTGATGGTGTCAAACACCTTGCGCATGACCTTGGTGTGGCGGTCGAACTGTTCGATGCGCGAATCGATGATCTCGATCGCAGGGGTCACATACTCGGTCGCGTCCAGCACCTGCTGCACCGTCACGTTGGGGCCGCGCAGTTCTTTTTTCAGGATGAAGGCCAGCTCGACCTCGACACGCGGCGCGATGAAATTTTGGTGCGGGATGTCCAGCACCTGGCCCGGTGTGCAGGTGTAGCGCATGTCGTCGAGCAAGGTGCCGTAGTCGGGCTCGTCGATCTGGCTGGAAACCTGCATGGCGCGGCTGGTCAACCCAATCTTGTGGCCAATCATCTTTCGCCCTTCGGCGAACTTGAGCTGCATCCAGGCGCGGTTGATGCGGTAGCCGTCTTCTATCGTCATGCCCGGAAAGCGCTTAGAAAAATGCTCGATCTGCACCCGGGATTTTTCGGACTGGTTGAGCTCTTGCGCGAGCTGCTGGATCTGGTCTTCGGTGAACACGGACATGGTTCAGGCCTTGTTGAAAAGCGGATGGAGGTTGCTGTGCTTGGCGTC
>JACCDU011122641.1_pt1 | contig 10217 bp, 11 predicted proteins | sample 7446081 | NCBI WGS metagenome assembly JACCDU01 (sample SAMN15323447, study PRJNA562643) | freshwater metagenome | isolation source: river surface water | place: USA:Blue River Watershed | collected 2017-08-17
CTACAGAAGCTTCCTCGTGACGCATCTCCAGTTCGCGTTCGTAGCCGTGACCTAATCGATGGCCGCCCACGTGGTGTGCTTTCCAAGTTCGGCATCAGCCGTGTGCGTTTCCGCAAGATGGCTCACGCAGGTGAGCTACCAGGCGTGACCAAGTCAAGCTGGTAATCAGTTTCTAATCTGATCCCGTCTCAAAAGGCCCAGTTGCCTTTTTGAGGCGGGATTAGTTTTTCTGCACCTATCCAAGACTTGATCCGGTCAAACTCATTAGCCAGGTGCGGCTGCATTTCAGTCATTAGCTTTTTATCCACCCAAGTCTCTGCCCAAAGGGATTGAACAATCAATTCCCCGCGCTTGCGCTCGTGCTTGAGGTCAACCCGCCCCACAAGGTTGTCTAAGTAGAGAATCGGAAGTGTGTAGTAGCCATACTTCCGCTTTGGCTCAGGGGTGTAAATCTCGATCTGGTAATCAAAACCAAAGATTCGGGAGGTGCGCTGGCGATTCCAGGTGAGCGGATCGAATGGGGTAAAGATGCGCAGTGGCCTTGAGTAATCAAGGCTCGGCTGTGTCTCTAATCGCTCAGGAAGGGCGTAGCCCTTTTCATCCCAGCCCTCAGGTGCCACCTCAATCAACTCACCGTCTTGAACCAGCTTCTTTAGTGATGGTCGAGCCTCGGTTTTGGTGAATCTGAAGTAGTCGGCAAGTTCACCCTCGGTGGCTATCCCCAGGGCCTTTGCAGAACGCCTGATTAGTTCGAGCTTCTGCTGGTCAACACTTAGACCGGACTCTTCGACCCCAACCTGCTCTGGGAGTGCGTAGAGCCTTGAGAAGTTGGATCTACCTGCTGAAACCACAACACCTGCAAAATACATGCGCTCCAAAATGGTCTTGACCTCAGACCATCCCCACCAACTGCCTTGGCGCTTATTGGAATCATGCTCAAACTGGGAGATAGTCATTGGCCCGTTGGTCTTTAGCTCACCCAAAACCCAGGCCGCAGTCTTATTTGATTTGCTCAAGGTCTGCTTGACCCGCTCCATGCCCTGGTACTCCAGGCGGCGGAACTCGAATAAACCCCAGTCCCTCGCGGGGATTAGCGCTGCGCAGTGGGCCCAGTACTCTCGCAGGACCGGGGTCTCACCAGCACCAAATGCAATTCGCTCAAACTCACTAAGGGAGTAGGGCCCGATCCGTGAGAAGGCTGGCATTAGGTGAGCACGCTGAAACACATTCACCGAATCAACTTGAAACAGGTGCAGGGTTTCTAGGGCTTGATTTATCTGGGTTAGCGGCTTGTGAATGCCTAGCGAATCCAGCACCAACTTCTTGGTGGTTACCCTGTCTATGGTTTGCATCAAAAGCCCCAGAACCCTTCTAAATCAAGGCAAAACCTACCGTTCCCTGAACTCAAAAGGGCACAAGAGCGCCGTTATTGCGCACTGACAAGTGGTCAGCGGTGTTCGGTTTACCCTTGAAACCCCGAAAAACCCAGTAAATTCAAGGAAAACTGGCCTGCAACACGCCGAAGCATAAGCCGTGGCAGTGGCCATACGGCTATAGGTTGAACACGACATTCCTGTCCCTAAATTGTCCAGGAGGACCAATATGAACAAGAGCGAGCTCGTAGCAGCAGTCGCAAAGCACACCGGCGAGTCGCAGGCCGCAGTCGGCCGCGTCATCGACGCAATGTTCGACACCATCGGCAAGTCAATCAAGAAGGGTGACAAGGTCACCATTCCTGGTTACCTAACTGTTGACAAGGGTCACCGTGCAGCACGCAGCGGCCGTAACCCACAGACCGGCGCAACCATTCAGATTGCAGCTGCAAACACCGTAAAGGTATCTGCAGGTAGCAAGCTAAAGGCTGCAGTCAAGTAACTCAAGCCAAACCATAAAGGCGGTGGTCATTGACCACCGCCTTTATCTTTTCTAAAAGGTAGGGTTGTTTTTGTGAACAGTAGAACCAGAGGTTATGTCTACGTTGCGGGCCAGTTCCTGCTGCTATTTGTGTTGTTCACGGCCCCAAGACAAGCTAATCCATTTGGTCCGCTCAGTGATCTACTGAGCTATGCGGGCATAGCCCTAATGTTTGCTGGCGTAATCGTGCTGGTGATGAGCTTTATCAACCTGGGCCGGTCGCTAACGGCCAACCCAGTCCCAAAAGAGACTGCTGACCTGGTAACTACCGGCATCTACGCTCGAGTGCGTCACCCGATCTACTTTGCCCTGTTGCTTCTTGCGTTTGGCGTTGTGCTTGATGCAGGTTGGTGGCCCCAGTCCATCATTGCGGGAATGCTCTACATCCAGCTTCAAATCAAGGCCAGCTTCGAAGAGAGCCTGCTTCGCAAGAAGTATCCGGCTTATGCGAGCTATGCGGCCAAAACCCCAATGTTCATTCCGAGGCTTAGTAAGTGACTGAAACCCTAGTTCGCAGGGGACTGCTTGCTGTTGCTTTAGTTTCACTTGGTGCTCTAGCTGTTCTAACCGCTGCGCTGATTTACGGCGGGGCGGTAGCACCCATGCAGTTCTCTGACCCTGGGCCCATTGTCCGCTGGGGTTCGCCCATCTCCAAGCTCATCATGAACCTCTCGATGGCAGCCACAGTTGGTTCTCTCATCTTTGCCGCCTTTGCCACCAATGAGCAGGAGCGAGTGAATATTCGCCCTGTTGCCGCCTGGGGCTCAAGCCTCTGGCTAGCATCTGGTGCGGTCTATTTCATCCTCACCTTCCTCTCTGCCTCGGGTTCCCAGCTCTCCTTCGGCCCTGAGTTTTCAGACAGCCTCTGGCTATTTGCCACCGAGATCGAGCTCGGAGTCTTGATGGCCTGGAACCTGGTCTTTGCCTTCGTGCTGAGCCTCACAACCATCGCCTTCACCTCGAGGCTGGCCTTGCTTTTCAACATCGCTCTAGCAGTCGGCGGGCTCTACCCGCTTGCAGAATCCGGTCACGCATCAAGTGATGTTGGCCACGCCCTGGCAGTGAACTCAATGCTCATGCACATTGCTGGGGTTTCCGTCTGGCTTGGTGGTCTGGTGGCGCTGTTTGTGGTCTTCTACTCAAACAGCGAGCGATCAGGTGAGCTGACCAGGCGCTACTCAACCCTGGCTCTAGTGAGCTTTGTGTTGGTGGCCATTTCTGGACTAACCGCCGGCTACATCAGGCTCTACTCCCCTGAAGATCTGCTTTCTCCCTACGGCATGCTCTTGATCGGTAAAGCTGTTTTCCTAGTCGCACTTGGGCTGTTTGGTGCAAGGCACCGAGCCATACTTGCCCAAAAGTTCAGCGAAAAGGCAACAGGCTTTTGGCGCTTGGTGGCATTTGAGCTGGTGGTCATGGGTGCAGCCTTTGGCCTGGGCACTGCCTTGGCCAAAACCCCAACCCCTATTTCAAATGCAGAGTTCGTGCCGCTCACCCCGGCTCAGATTCTGACCGGCGACCCACTTCCGCCAGAGCTGACGTCTTCTTCCTGGTTCACGGTTTGGGACTTTGATGTGTTGTGGGCGACGGTCGTTGCTTTTGGCATCTTCCTCTACCTATACGGGGTTGTGAAGCTAGCCAAGCGCGGAGACAAGTGGTCTGTGTTACGCACCATCTCTTGGATCTTGGGAATGCTGCTTTTGTTCTATGTGACCAACGGTGCACCGAACGCCTACCAGGAGTATTTGTTCTCGGTTCACATGGTTGGCCACATGATGCTTTCGATGTTTGTGCCGGTCTTGCTGGTTCCTGGAGCACCGGTGACCCTGCTTTCCAGAGCATCTGATGCCCGCAAGGACGGCAGTCGAGGCCTTCGAGAGTGGGTGCTTTGGGCTGTACACACACCGTATGCATGGTTGGTCTCTCACCCGCTATTTGCCGGGGCAAACTTCGCTATCTCGCTGGTGCTTTTTTACTACACCCCACTGTTTAGATGGTCGACGGAGGAGCACCTCGGTCACCAGTGGATGATCGTCCACTTTTTGATTACCGGCTACTTATTTGTTCAGTCACTAATGGGTACTGACCCCTTGCCCCACAAAACCGGTTTCCCTCTAAAGCTCATGCTGCTGATTGGAACCATGGCCTTCCACGCCTTCTTTGGGCTTGGGCTTATGGGGGAGAAAACCCTGCTGGTTGCTGACTGGTTTGGCTCTATGGGCCGAACCTGGGGAGATGACCCGCTAACCGATCAATCCATGGGCGGTGCGTTTGCCTGGGGTGTTGGAGAGATTCCAACCATCCTGATCACCATGGTTGTGGTTTGGCAGTGGTCACGCTCCGACGATAGGGAGCGGAAGCGCTTAGATAGAGCTTCGGACCGCAGTGGCAATCAAGACCTAGAGGATTACAACGCAATGCTTCAGAGAATCAACCAGCAGCGGAGCGGCCAGTGATCATCCAGCTCAGCGATGAGCAGCGCGCACTATTTGATTACATCGAAAACACCGAGAACCACGTTTTCGTCACCGGCAGAGCCGGGACGGGCAAATCAACCCTGCTCAGTCACCTAACCGCCAACACCGAAAAGTCCTTCGCGGTTTGTGCGCCAACTGGTGTTGCAGCGTTGAATGTTGGTGGAGTCACCATCCACTCTCTATTCACCTTCCCACTCGGGCTATTGGGCGAGGTGGACATCGGCAAGCACCTTTCGCGCAGAACCCGTGACGTTCTGAAGGCCCTCGACATGTTGGTCATCGACGAGGTCTCGATGGTCTCCGCCGACCTGATGGACGCCATGGACCGAGCAATGCGAATTGCCAGGGGCAGAAGAAACCTGCCCTTTGGTGGAGCCCAGATTGTCATGTTTGGCGACCCCTACCAACTAGCCCCTGTCCCACCGCGCGATCCTCAAGAGCGCGCATACATGGCTGAGAATTACCAGTCGGGCTGGTTCTTTGACGCTCATGTTTGGCGTGATGCAGGACTTGAGCGCTTTGAACTGAGCGAAATCTTTAGGCAGTCAGACTCCGCATTCAAAGAGATTCTGAACGCGATCCGTGATGGCTCAGTGACTCAAGAGATGTTGGATCGCATCAACAGTGCTGGGAATCGATTCCCACCCCACTCCGATGTAATAAAGCTTGCGACTATCAACGAGACCGTGAACTCGGTGAACCACCAAAGAATGAGCTTGATTGAGCTAGAGCCCAAGCTCTTCCGCGCCACCTACTCCGAAGGAGCAGCGACTGCCTTCGGCAGGGTGCTACCTGCGGAAACCGACCTCTACCTAAAAGTCGGCGCTCAGGTGATGTTCATCAAAAACGATGACTCAGCAATCAAGAACTCCGCCGGAGTAACCACCCGACGCTGGGTAAATGGCACCATCGGTCGAGTAACAGCGCTGCCTAAGTCAGGCCTAGTTGTTGTAGATGTTGATGGCGAAGAGCTAGAGGTTGGCCCTTCGACCTGGGAAAAAGTGCGCTACGAGGTTGAAGAGGACTTCGATGAGGCCACCGGCAAGGTCCGCGAGGTTCTAGTGCCAATAACCCTCGCCGAGTTCAAGCAGATTCCGCTGCGATTGGCTTGGGCGGTAACGGTTCACAAATCCCAGGGCCAAACCTATGACGAGGTCCAAATCGACATGGGCAGGGGAGCGTTCTCACCAGGCCAAACCTATGTTGCACTCAGCAGAGTCAGGTCCCTAGAGGGGCTTTACCTAACCAGGGCAATCACCCTGCGCGATGTCATGGTGGATGCCGATGTGGTCCGGTTTATGTCCGGAGCTACGATCTCCCCGGAGCTTTCAACCACCAGTTCAGAGCATCTGCCACCCTTCTAGCCCAGTAACTCTCGTGGTGACCGGTGTTTGGATAAATGCCCGCAACCAGGCTCTCCGGCTCTGAGTAACCCTTTGCCTTCAACTTCTCGACTGCTTTAGCGTGCAGTGGTGGATAGAGCGCATCAAGCTCGATGGTTCCGCAGTCAGTCCAGATGCGGTTGTCACCGCCCTCTGGCAGCAGTGCGGTCAGCTCATCGATCATTACCTGCCCACCGAATGGCCAGTGGGTTGAGAAGCAGATTGCGGTTCCAAACAGCTCTGGGCGCTTTGACATGACATAGAGCGACATCAACCCACCCATTGATGAACCCATGACTGCTGTGCGGTGCTTGTTGTGCTGCAGTTCGTAGCGCTCAAGCAGAAATGGCAAAATCGCGTCACTGATTAGCGAAACATAAGAGTCACCGAAGGCATCACCCTTGGTTGCCAAATACTCAGGAGGCAGTGGGTCCCAGAACTCCGGGTGCCTATCAAGCACTGCCTGGGGTGCAAGCTCCCTCAGTCTGGTGTTGTCGCTAAGGCCCCAGACAGCAACGACAACTGGGTTGTCTGCCCTAACTTCATCGCGAATAGCGGGGATAACCTCCCAGGTCTTACCCGTGAAGGAATCCTGCTCATCAAAGATGTTCCGGCCATCGTGCATGAAGACAATCGGAGTCTTCGCGTGCAGCGAAGCTGGAACCCAGACATCTACCCGATGGTTATCAAAGTCGAATCGCTCCAGCTTTCCAGAGGCCAAGCGGTTCTCAAGCTGCTTGCGCTCTCTGAATGCCATAAACAGCGGGAAAGTGAAAGCCAAAGCCGTGATGCCAGAGAGCAGGAAGTAGAGCCAAACCCGCTTCATTCCAAGGCGATTTGCCTCATAGATCATGAATACAGCGACCGAAATCGCCACAATCAACAGATCAATAGAAAGCACCCAGTCAACTGGGGTGGCAAACCAAGCGGTTAGGTAGTTGGCTCCCTGCATGGTGGCAATGCCGTTGAACACCCAGGCTGTGATCAGACCTAGTGCGGCCAATACAAAGTAGATCCTCGAGCGAATCACGTATTTCTTGTGCAAGTTAGCTCCATCCAAGTATTGCTTTGACAGCACTGAGTTTGTATTGCTGGTCCTGTGTGAGTGGCAACTCATGCCCAGCCACATAAACCAGCCCCTTAGCGCTGACTTCCGGCTGGGAAAGCATGTGCATGGCGATGTGAGCACCAAGGTTCGGGTAATCAAATTCAAAACGCCTATAGGCATTCAGGGAATCTTGCCTACTCTGCTCAATTGGCTTTAGCCCTCTGATGAGCGTCAATAGCTTCTCAACCGCGTATCCCTTGATGTGCTGATCTGCGGCGATGAGTTCACCCCGCCTTGCCCTACCAACCCCAATAACAACAAGGCTTAGGAACAACTCGAACTCTGCGTCTAGGTCTTTGGGCTTTGGCACCGACCGGGCTTGGATCAACGCCATGCGCTCAGCGATGTCCTGGTTATCCAGGGCAACCAGATAGTCATTGGCTGCAGCAAGCTCTAGCTCGGAGTCTTCGAAGACTGCAAACTCCAGCACCAAACCTGATTTGTAGAGCACCTTTAGGCCGTGTGCGGTTTCTCTTGGGGAGAGCAGAATGTCCTGATTCTCAGGCAACCAGCTCAGATTTTGGCGGAAACGCTCACCCTCGCCGTTTTTCACAATCAGGAAGAAGTCCTGATCCGAATACTCATCTACTCGACTGTGTTCGGCCGAGCTACCCAAAAACACCAGCCCTAAAACCGCGCTGTCACTAGCGGCGCTCGCGGTGAGATCTGCCTGATACTTCAAGAACTTCTCAAGTGACTGGCTCATGGTCATAAAGCTAACCGATAACCTTTTGACATGTTGCTATCAGACAGAGATATCCGAGCTTCCATTGAGTCCGGCCGAATTGGCCTCGACCCACTGGACATGAGCTTGATCCAGCCATCCAGCATGGATGTTCGATTGGACCGCTTCTTCAGGCTGTTTGACAACCACAAGTACCCATTCATCGATCCCCGTGAGCAGCAGGACGACTTGACCCGCTTTGTTGAAGTTGCTCAGGATGAGCCCTTCATCCTCCACCCTGGTGAATTCGTGCTGGGATCAACCTTTGAATTTGTTTCACTGGGCAACGACATCGCTGCCCGCCTTGAGGGAAAGAGCAGCCTGGGTCGCCTAGGGCTCCTAACCCACTCAACCGCAGGGTTTGTTGACCCAGGCTTCCAGGGTCACGTGACCCTGGAGCTCTCCAACACTGCAACTTTGCCTATCAAGCTCTGGCCTGGCATGAAGATTGGCCAGCTCTGCTTCTTCCAGCTCTCCTCTGAGAGTGAGAACCCGTACGGCAGTGCTAAGTATGGATCGAGATACCAGGGACAGCGCGGGCCAACCGCCTCACGCAGCTACCTAAACTTCCACATCACCGATGTGGGAAACAGCCCACTCTAGATAAAGAGTGCCCTGGCCTCGTAGAGGTCTTTCGAGTAAACCTTGCGCAGTGCATAGTTGTCAGCTGCCAACTCACACAACCTGTCAACCTCTTTGCTGAAAGCCCTGCTCACAGCAAACCAAGGCATCAGCTGAATGGCTAGGGCAGTGATCCGCTTCAGCTTTTGGTGACCCAATGCGATGTGACCATACTCATGGCGAAGAATTGCCTGCAGCTGATTGGTCGGAAGATCAAACACCGCCTTGGTGAGATAGATCCCAAAGTCCTTGGTGAAGGCAAAGTAGTTGGGAACATCTAACTCATAGACCCTGGCCCTGCGGTATTTGAAGAGCTCCCTGGGGGCAATCAGCGACAGGTAGTCAGCCCTTTTTCCTTGGATAAACAGCGGAGCCAGTTTTTGATTGGCCAGCGCAACCAGAATCCCCGCAAAGCCAAGTAAAACCCAGGGTGCGATGCTCGCGAGGAGCGTGAACCAAAGCTCCTCGCCAGCCTGGAGTCGAATGTAGGTTTCGAAAATCGACCAACTTGCCAGAGCAACGGCGACAATTCCGGCCAAAAAAACCGAGAAGAACAATGCAAACCATGCGGCAATGCCCAGGTTTGGCCTGGAATTGAAGCGCGAAACCATGAACATGGGAGCCGCTGTTGTTACCAACAGCACATACTCAACGAGTATGACGATTAGGAATATGCTCTCCACCCCCCAAAGATACCGCCCCACCGGATTTCAGGAATTGAGCAGATATCCCGCATACTCTTTGCACTATGAAAGCTAAATTCATCACCCTTTCCGCCTTGGCACTATTGCTTCTTGCCGGCTGCGGCCAAATTCTTGGTCAGAGCGCAGCACCACAAGATGCGCAAGCGGGTTCGAGCGAGCAGATGTTTGCCGAAATGATGATTCCGCACCACGAGCAAGCGCTCGAGATGTCTGAGCTTGCACCTAGTCGAACCGACAACCCTGAGGTATTGGCGATTGCGGAGAAGATTCGTTCTGGCCAAGAGCCTGAAATTCTGCTCATGCAGGGCTGGCTCGATGGCCATGGTGGTCACTCAGATCACGCTGGCCACACCATGGATGGCATGCTCACCGAGGCGCAACTGGCTGAGCTATCCGCAGCGACAGGAACAGAGTTCGAAAAGCTATTTCTGCAGGGCATGATTCAACATCATGAGGGTGCTCTAGCGATGCTGAGCATGATCGAGGACTCGAAGTTTCCTGAGGCAATTGAATTGAAGAAGCAGATTGAGGCAGCCCAAAAAGCTGAGATTGCCCAGATGAAAGAGTTGTTGAGCCGCTACTAGTTCAAGCTCTGGCGCAGCTTTTCAAGCTGCTCTTTAGTTAGCCCAGAGGCAAAGTGGGAGAAAACCATCGCAGGGTTGGTGTTTTCCATGGCCGAAAGTAGAAGCTCAGCGGTGTGCTGTTCCCGGGTGGTGGCAGCTTTGAACATCAACGTTCTGCCCTCACCGGCGTGCTTTTCAACCAAACCCTTGTCGGTCAGCCTGGTGAGAACTGTCAACACCGTGGTGATCGCCAGGGAGTCGTCGCCAAGCAGAGCAAGGATTTGCTGGGAGCTAAGACCGTCTGGTCTATCCCAGAGGCAACCCAAGACCTGGGCCTCTAGTTCTCCTTGCTTGCGCTTTGACATGTTTGAATCCTAACCCTATTTCTACAACTGGTAGAGGATTAGCTTTTTGGTTCTGGAATAACAGGCATGCTCTCGGTGATTGGCTCAGGACCTGGGTTTCGCCTCAGCACAGACCAAATCACTGCTGCTGCAACCAAAACAATCAATCCGCAGGCAAAGACTGTCTCGCGAATGCCAACGTGCTCAGCGAAAAAGCCGATCAACGGCGAACCAATTGGCGTTCCACCCATGAAGATCAATAGGTAGATGCCCATAACTCGACCTCTGAGCTTTGGCTCACAGTTGGTTTGGACAAACGAGTTGGCTGAGATCAGAGTCATAAGTGCAACGCCACCAACCAGCGGCAAGATGGCTGCGAA
>JACCDU010092183.1_pt1 | contig 10215 bp, 24 predicted proteins | sample 7446081 | NCBI WGS metagenome assembly JACCDU01 (sample SAMN15323447, study PRJNA562643) | freshwater metagenome | isolation source: river surface water | place: USA:Blue River Watershed | collected 2017-08-17
AACTTGGTGAGCTGGTTTCATAAAGCGTATTACAGGGTTGGTGAAATATCCAGCCCTTAAATTATTTTTGGTTTTAAAATAAATTTATTAATTTAGAGTTCTGAAAATTATTAACTTAAATTTTATCTGTATGGAAAACAATCCTAATGCCCCAGAAAACCTAAGGGTTAAGTTGAGCAAGTTCAAATCCCCATTAACATTTAATGAATGGGCAAAGCAGTACAAAGTTGGTTATCATTATGTACCCCCACAAAAATTCTTTGAAGGGAATCCAAGTTGTGGAATCAAACCCACAATGGACTTTGAGGAATCTGGGTTCAGAAATTTTGTCCGTAATTTATTTAGGTTCTAATATATCCGCCCAGCCCCGTAAAAGGGGTCTGGGCTTTTATTCTTAAACACTATATCTTATGAATAATCATAAAGAGCAATGGGTGAAAGCCATTAAGGTTAATGGTGTACCAGATGGTTCAGTAGGAATCATCAAAGATATGGATATGAACGGGAAATTTCTTGTTCAATGGGAATCTGGGAATGAAAGCGTAATACGGGAACGGGGTGATTCTTATATTTTTATTAATATGCCACAAAAAAGTTTTTGGAATTTTAAAAATCTATTATTAATTTTACGGAATAAACTTAAACAAACATACTATGGCGACTAAGCAATTTAAAATCGGTGAATACGCAGTAGGCGGTATCATCAAGGTTGACGCATCATTAGATAGCGTTACAATCCAAGCGTTGGACTACAACACAAAGAGTGTAGTACAAACCCAAACATTTACTTTGAATAGAAGTTTCTTGGGTGCGGTGGATAGTGAGAAGTATTGGGAAATGAATGATTTCCTTAATGAATTGACAAGTTCGTATTACGCAGAGAAAGTAATGGAGTACATTGAAACTACTGCAAATATCCAGCATCAAAATTTTAGAAACTAAATTTAATCTATTATGAAAGTAAATCCAATCTTTGAAGGTATCCGTGACTCATATATTAAGCACGGAGTTGAAACGGAAAGAGCCGTATTCAGTATGTTAATGACCAAAGCGGTTAAGAACAAAGTTAATCTTAGTGAATTTAATCTTGGCGAGATTGTCAAGGTTATCCACGAAACAAGTATGGGTAATTCTTGTGTTAATTTTAGCGAGGGTGAATTGTTATTTCAAGATAACTATGAAGTTCATTCGGTGAGTGCGAGCCGTGATGAAGATGGTGACCCCGAAGTGTTTATTCATATGCTGGATATTAATAGTATGGAAACGCATTCAGTTCGCATTTATCAATTTCCACAAATTGATTGGTTGCTAACCATTATCAAAGCCGTGAATGACAAATGTGAATTAACCTTTAATATAGACGAAGATGACGAAGATTAAAATTATATCTGCAAGTTCGCCCGATGGGTTGAATAGCAAAGTTCAAGATATGATTGCTGAGGGTTGGGAGCCATTAGGTTCCCACTCAGCAGTTAATATCCATTCGCAAAATAGATATGCTGGGACTCAGCATATGGATACCCTACACAAAACTGAGTATTCGATTACTATGAAGTTGATCACCTATGATCCAAAGATCGAAACGGGGGTTTATTGGTATGAAGATGAGTCCGGTAAAAAAGTGTATGACGAAGACGAGATGCGAAATGAATTTGAAAATAAATTATTGGAATTAATAAACAATTCTTAACTTTACAAAAAATTTAAAACTATATGATAGACTTAGAATTAATTTTAGAAAGAGCGGAAGAAGAACAAGCGCTCAAACCTAATGGGTTTAATGGTGATCCCAATGGTTACGATGATGCCATCGTAGGTATTACAAGAGAAGGACAACTTGTCTATTCGATTGAGAAGATGATTGAACTTTGTGCAACCCAAGGTGAGATGGAAGAACTTGATGCGATTGAATGGTTGGAGTTCAATACATTCTGCGCTTATGTTGGGGAAAAAACCCCAGTTTACATTTATACATCAACTGGATACTAATATGAAGATGAATCTTAAAAAACTGGAAAACTGGTGGGACAATACTGGATTTGCGATCTATCTTGTATTACTGGTAATGTTATTCTTTGGAATGATTATTAAGATGTACACAATGGGTGTTCATACTTGGGATTAAATGTTTCTTAACTAAAAAAAAATAAAACTATATTATTATGGGAATGGATGTCTATGGGATTAAACCCGCAACCGAAGAAGGAAATTATTTCCGCGCTAATGTCTGGTCTTGGCGACCAATTCATTACTTATGTGATTATTTAAACGCAAAGCATAATCTGGGATTTGATTTATCCAGATGGGGTTATAATGATGGTGCTGGTCTGGATGCAAAGCAATCCAAGATCTTGGCAAAGAAGCTTGATCAATATCTTGATAAGCACCCACATCTAAAAGAAGATGATGATAGAATGTATGTTTGTATGTATTCTTGGTGTACCCCAGATGGTCAATCTGCAAGACCACATAAAATATCCGAAGATTATCCAGATGGCACCGTGCTATATTCAAGTGTAGTATCCAGATCTGGACAACTTGTTCAACCAAGTTATTCTGTAACGCTTGGTCATCTAAAAGATTTTATCACATTCTTAAATTCTTGTGGTGGATTCAACATTAATTAAAAACTTTTCTTAACTTTACAAAAAATCAATGTTTCACTTTACAAATTATTAATTATGGCTACTATTATTAAATTGACTTACACGATTACGGGAAAGACAACATTAATCAATGCAGACAAGATTACTACTGCATTTAGAATCTTCGAGAAGTCCACAAGAAAGTATGCGACACGCATTAACTTTGATACGGATTCCTATATTATTGTTGATGAAGAAATGCAAGATATTAAGCAGATTATTGAATGTGCGATAAGCGGTGAGTACCAGAGCAACGATTGGGTTGATATTGATTCTGGTGTTGGAGAAGATTTCCACGAAAAATTAGAGAATAACTATAATGATGCGTATCAACCAAGACAACAATACGCACCAAGAAAAAGGAATTATGGTTATCAACAACAAAATAATCAAAGATGGTGAATATGTTTAAAGAAATGGTTGAGCACTCGAAGTATCTTTGGGTTCACGACCGCAAAGAATTCTGGGATGGCTTATTAAGTTTTATGCTTGTGGCCTTCTGGATGTGGTTTACAATCTTTGTATTACTGCCTTTGTTTAGTGGTTTGTAGTCGTTTTTTGTTTTTTTAGGTTTAATGGTGAAAGGGGGTTCCCAATGGGAACCTCTTTTTTTTAAATCTATTTTTTTATGTTTAACAATTTAAAAAAAAAGTTCAACAAATAGTTTTGTTTAAAAAAAAAGCATATATTTGCGTTCAAATCAACAAAGATTTATTATGAAAAAAGAACAAACAGTTTCACCAGATGTGTCGAAAACCATTAGCGAATTAAAACGCGCTCTGGTTAATGATCCAGAGAGTCCGCTTTATCGCGTGTCTTTTAAGAGTTATGGTAGAAAGTTTGTGATAACAAACCGAAGTCATACAATAAAAGATAAATTAGAAAAATCTTTTAATCATTTTATGAAAGCCCTGTGTATTACCCCTGGGCAGAAAAGAATTAAGGGCTTGTGTTTCCTGGACAGGGACACGACCGCCTTCAAGATGGCCTATATGAAGGAAGGCGAACAAGTCCTTCATCAGGTTATCAGAAAAAAAGAAAAATAGTTTTGTGGGTTAGTATGGATTATTTGTTGAAGACCGATTGAAAAATGTCGGTCTTCTTTTTTTTTAAAAAATATTCGCAAAAAATTTTGTGGAATAAGAATTTTATGTAAATTGCAGTCGAATTAATTACTAATCTAAATTTTAATGAAATGAAAAAGAAACGCTACATTGTTTTATCCCCAGATGGATTTACTATTGAAAGGGAAAAATCCCATTACAAATCGCTTACAGAGGCGATAGACGCATTTTTAATATGGAAGGAACGCTTCCGTCCGCAGGGATATTATTCCAGCAACAACGGAAGGATTGCTCTAAAAGATTTAGAACAGAACTGCACCTTTCAAGTAGTTTAAAAAAATGTTCGCAAAAAAAATTGTGGAATATAAAAAAAATAATAACTTGCATTAAAATTAATCATTCACCTAAATTTCAGTCAAATGAAAAAGACACAGAAGTACACTTTATTGAAGGGCGAGGGTTCAAACCAGCATACCCTTTACGGACAATTTGCAGTAGAAGAAAATGCAGATTTCCCAGCAGTTATCGTTGAGAAGGATAGCCTTCTTAAACACGAACAGCCAGATGGTTCATTCAGTAATGAACACAAAGCGTTGCAGATTGGTACAGGACAATGGTCTATGGGCAAACAAGTTGAGTACAATCCTTTTGAAGGTCGTATAACCCAAGTTTGGGACTAACCTTTTTTTTGTGCAAAATGTTAAAAAATATATCGGATATAAAAATTAACAACTATGGCAAATCCTTTAATACATTCAAAATCCAGCGTTAAGCGTTGGGGTGGGAAGGTGGAAGATTATCTTCCCCTTCACGAACTCATAGATAGTCCGAAGGCGACTATGAATAATAATTCAGCCAGAGCATTAACCCATAACACTTGGTTCGCTTATACTATTATGCCAAAGGTATTTGGATATAACATTACTAATAGTGATGGTAAAAGTGTAGATGTTGTGGATATTGCTATGCTACATATCGCAGAAGATTTCCGTATGAAGTTTGTACCTACTGCCCAAGATTACTTGCAACATATTCAAGTACAAGCGTGGTTCAACAATGGAGTGAAAGTATTGGATAGCCAAGAAGCACAAGATGAAGTAACTAAATTACTAACTAAAATTTCTCAATAATATGAAAACAGAAGAATTAACCGATTTGCAACAGATGGTTGCATTATGGAAAGAGAAAGGTATTGTAAGGGGTGAGTTTGATTTTAATTGTGGTGGCGACCAGATGAACGACACCGAAATTAAATTCTTCAATGATAAGAATGAAGAAGTTGATTGCCCAGAACTTGAAGATTACATTGATGGTGAAATTTACAATCAAGTAGAGTTCTATGTTAATAGTGATGGTCATTATCAAGGTGAGTTTGGGGTTGTTACCATTGAACTTAATGATGATGATGAAGAAGAAGATTTTACATATTCTAAATCTTCTCAAAGCGAATGGAATGAAAGTTTTGATACAACAACTTTCTTGGAATTAACAGAAGATGAATTTAATTTCTTCAAAGAGAATGTTCACAGCGTTGTTGGTGGTACAGATGATAATGTAATGAACTACAAGCGTGATTGTATCTTGAATGATGACCAAGTTGAATTGCGTGATGAGATATTGAGCAAGATAGAAGAATTTGCTGGTGAGTATGATATTGAAGATGCAGAAGGCGAACCGAATGATTGGTATAACTATTCAACCAACTTGGAAGAAAGCAATTACGAAGCAGATGATTACGAATATGATGAAGATAATCCTTCATTATTAAAAGTAATTGATGGTAAGTATTTTGTTGCAGTTTATATCAGCAAGTCATACACTATCTACAAAGATGAAGATAACTAAATTCAAACTTTTAAATTAAATCATTATGAAAATCGTAATTGGAAATGTAGAATTTGATTACAACATTGGTTGTAAACTTTTGAAGGCGAAATATAAAGATGTTCCCTTCGCTGGTCTGGAAGATATATGGGAAGATATTGCACCCATATCTTTTAAAGAGATTGCCATAGAGATTAAGAATGTTGAGCAACGCAGAATTGCGATTGGTTGCATTGGTCTGGAAGCGATTGTTAAGGAAGTTAATTCCAAGTTGATGAAATCCGAAACACTTAAAAAGGAAACCACTTGGGTTACGCCAGATGGCGAAGTAGTGAAGCACAAGTTCAAAGATACCTACGAACTATGGAAGGTTGAAGGTAAAGATTGGGGTGCTGGTATGGATAATACTTGGGGTGCGAGAGATGTATATTATGTTAGATGTAAGGACACATCAACTAACAGAGAGTATCTTCTTTGGGTAGATGCTGAAAGCGTTGCCAGAACCAATAATACCAAAGGCTGGTATTCTTCCAGCGAGGCAGAGCATATCACTCCAATACAGGCGATTGCTTGGACATTCCAGACCAGAGTTCCTGTTGGCGATATAGACAGGATAGTTAGACAGGGCGATTGCATTATGGTTAAGAGAAAGTCCACAGGGACATTAACAGGCAGTCCCAGACATTTAACAGAGATTGAATACAGGGAATTATTGGTTGCTGAAAGTTAATTGCTGTTCCCCCCAATCCCCCAGCAGAAATGTTGGGGGAAATTTTAAAACTAAATTAAATCTATATGAGAAGAAATGCGTTTAGAGTAATTGATTTTGAGGATCAATTAATACAAGAAATTTTCAGATGGTTTAAATCCCGACCAGAGATTGATGGAGTTAATTTTACAAAAGATATTCCCATTAAACTTGATGTTGAAACGGGTTTGGATTATGATTTGGGCACAGAGAAAGTCATTATAGTTAGTTTGTTAAATGACGGGACTTTGGTTTTAGATGATGATAGAGAAATTGGACTGGAAGGATTAAATCCATATGAATTGGCATTCATACTGGACGAACTGGAAGAAGAAAACTACAAAATCTATTAATAAAAAAATAAATTTGTTTTTTTATGGAGATGACGAAAGTAACAGATGACGAACTAATCCAGGAACTGGAATCCAGGGGATATATAACAGATCTGCTGTGGTGCCGCCAGGATGTGATCCTGAACCTGAAACGGATCAACCAGGATCGACAGCAGAAGTTCCCTGACCTGGATCTGGACGAGCAGGACGAGATCCTGGATAAGATCAATGTGGAGTATTACACGCGCAGGATCAATGAAGATATTATTAATGTGATCTATGGTCGCCAGGCAGCAGGAATTTAGTGCAGCGCCAGGAATCCCGCAGCACCAGGATCTTCCTGCGGCAGGTATGACATTGATCCCGCCGCAAAAGATATTCGCAAAAAATTTTGTATTTTAAAATAGATTAGTAAATTTGTACAAACAAAACAAAACAACACTATGGTAAAAGTTTATTTCGAATTGGACAATGGCAAGTATGCCGAACTGGTGGCGGTCTTCGATACTGAAGAGACGTATGACGTATGCCTACCCGCACTGGAAAAATTGGCTGAGAAGCACAATTTTGATATGGTTACAGAGTCAGTAGATGAGACAACAGATCTAAAAGACATAGCATGACAAAGACAGAATTCTACCAGAAGTATGGAGCGTATCTAGAAGAAGTTACTCAAGATAACGCTGAGTATGGCGATCATTTAATTCTTCATCCAGAAGAAATTGATCTGGCTAAAAAATATCTTAAGGAAGGCTTAAGTATTGTGTCTGTACATGAGACGGAAGACGGGGAAGACTTTGTCGATATTTCACAGCCATGTGATTTTGGCGACCAGCCGTTTAAGTACGGGTATTACGCCGTCAATGTTGCTGTTAGATAATATTCCAAAAAAAATTTGTGGAATATTAAAATTTAATTAACTTCGCATAAACAAAACTTAATCGATATGGAACAGTACAAAAACAAAGCGCAGGCTAAGCGTATGACAGGTGTGAGTTACCTAGGTGGAATTAATACCAGCTCAAAGATTAAAAAGGGTCTGAAGTATGACGAGATGACCTATATTCTTTACCTAGCACCAGCGGACCGATCTGGGTATGAAGTATGCCCGATGAGAACAGAAGAATGCACAAGTTTGTGTAATAATGAGAGCGGCCATAACAGGATCGATATCCACGAAAATACTATCAACAAAGCCCGTATTACTAAGACGAAGTTATTCTTTGAGAATCGTCCTTTTTTTATGAGCTGGCTAGTGGATGAGATACGCAGCGCGCAGAGCAAAGCAGTTGCCGCAGGGATGACTTTCAGCGTTCGCCTGAACGGTACTAGTGACCTAAGCCCTGAACAGTTTCACCTGGATGGTAAAAATATCCTGGAGCTCTTTCCTGAAGTACAGTTCTATGATTACACTAAAGTGCACAGGCGCATACAGTTAACAAAGAAGTACAGTAACTATGATTTGACATTTTCTTACAGTGGAGAAAATATGTTACAGTGCCAGGATGCATTGCTTCAGAATGTTAGGGTTGCTGTAGTATTTGAAGAAGTTCCAACTGAATTCTGGGGAAGAGTAGTTGTTGACGGCGATGCATATGATATGCGTTATAGAGAAGACGGCGGCGTAATTGTTGGCCTGAAGTTCAAAAAAGTTAGAAATAAATTAGATTTATTTAAATCTAAATTTGTGATTTCAAAAGAAAAGGTTTTAGCAAACAAACAAATAAATTACTAATGGAGAAAATATTATCGAAGTTATCGAGGAAGCCCTCGGGAATTGATGAAGTAACAATTAAAGAATCCGGCTGGTACGACGCCAGGGAAAGGATCTTTGATCACCTGGAAGGTGACCAGGTACTTCAACGCTTGATCAAGAAGTTTAATGTTATCGACGATCACATGAAGCTTATTAAATCAACCAAAGACATGAAGATAACCTTCCATGTTATGCAAAGCAGTTATGGATATGAATACACGTACGCCAGGACTCAATTTGTTATCAGGGGAAAGCGAAAAGATTTCAGAAAGTACCTGGGGAAGACGGAGGAAGTGGATCTAAAAAAAATAGATCTATCTTTTATCAAAAAATATTTTTTAGATGTGCTGAAAAATTATTTGGAATATCAAGAATAGTTTTATAATTTTACAACTGAACCAAAACAAAAACATCATGGGCTTAGACATCTATCTTTCGCACTACACGAATTACCAACAATCAAAAGCAAACGAAAAGACTTTTGAAGAAATTTCAGACAACCTTTATGAAGCCGTTAAATCGGTAGAAGGTGAAGAACTTACTGAAGATGCCAGGAAGCGTATTACAACTACTCTTAACATGGAAGCTGAAAAGCTTGGACTGGATAGCTGGGGTTGTGATGAAACTTACTGTAGTAGAGTTGAACTGGACAGCAGGTTGCATCCTGAACACTACTTCAAGATTGGTTACTTCCGAAGCAGTTACAATGGCGGCGGCATAAATAATGTGCTGCGTGATTTAGGAATTCCTGATTTGTATGACATATTCGAACATGACAATGATGAATATGAATTCTGTCCTGATTGGAGCAATGCACTTCGTGTAGTACAGGAAAGCATCGATATGTTAAATAAAGATAAGGGCTACCGTATCGAATCGATATCAGCGAATATATTTTCACCTGATGATGTTCCACAGTCACCTGCGGCAGCGATGGAGATATTTAAACAGCAGCTGCAGGAAAAATCTAAGAATAAGGACTTCCAATGCTACAGCAACAAAGCAGGTGAATTCTACCTGGATAATGCAGGGCTTAAAGTACATGGTATGATGCCTGGAAAAGATATGTTTGACCGCCCATGCACATATATTGTCTATAAACCAAAAGACGGTAATAAATTCTACCTAGAGGCTTTGGAGATTGTTAAAGAAACAATCGAGTATGTACTGGAGCAAAAAAATCCACAGGAATATTATCTACGCTGGTCATCTTAAAAAAACAAATCTATATTTTTATGGAAGCATATAAAATTAAAGCAAATGAAGAATTCTGCGATCATCTATTGAAGGTGGTTAAGAATCATGGTACCTGGGGCTGGCCTGATCAACAGGCGGTCTACACCATACGCGACGGTAAGTTCTATGGTGATGCGGCAGCACTAAAGAAAGTGCAGCAGATTGTTAGTCCTGAATATTTCAAAAAAAATTTCGAGATATTAAAATAATATTCTTAACTTCACTTAAAATTTAAAAACCATGGCGACATTAACTAAAGACACTGTAACTTTTTGGAACAAGAAAGCGAGCGAAGTGCTCAAGGGAAAAACAATTGTTGAAGCAAGATATCTCAACGACCAAGAGATGGATATGATGGGTTGGTATAAGCGTCCGTTGTGTTTCTTCTTGGACGACGGCACTTCATGCATTCTATCTGCAGATGATGAAGGAAACGACGGCGGAAGCTTATTCTATGGAAGTGATGGCGTATTACCTACACTGTGATATTATGGAGGCGTCATACATCAAACAAAGAATTGAATTCTTGAAATCGCTGAAGCTGCCGCTGCTCAATAAGCGCAGCAGGGCTTACAAAGATTGGAAGCAAGAACTGGATAGATTAACTAAC
>JACCDU010320636.1_pt1 | contig 10215 bp, 7 predicted proteins | sample 7446081 | NCBI WGS metagenome assembly JACCDU01 (sample SAMN15323447, study PRJNA562643) | freshwater metagenome | isolation source: river surface water | place: USA:Blue River Watershed | collected 2017-08-17
ACGGCAAGATCATTCAAGAGCTCGAAGGCGAGTTCCGTGGTGCGGGCTGGAATGTCATCAAGTGCCTGTGGGGTTCCAACTGGGATCCGCTCTTGGCACGCGACAAGGACGGCGCCCTGCGCAAGATCATGATGGACACGCTGGACGGCGACTACCAGGCCTTCAAGGCCAACGACGGTGCCTATGTTCGCAAGCATTTCTTCGGCCGCGACCCCAAGGTGCTGGAGATGGTCGCCCACATGAGCGACGACGACATCTGGAACCTGCGCCGCGGTGGCCACGACCCGCAAAAAGTCTATGCCGCCTACCAAGAGGCTGTGAACCATAAGGGCCAGCCCACCGTGCTGCTGATCAAGACCGTCAAGGGTTTTGGCATGGGCAAGGCAGGCGAGGGCAAGAACACCGTTCACCAGACCAAGAAGCTGACCGACGAGGACATCAAGTACTTCCGTGACCGCTTCAACATCCCGATTCCCGACAGCGAACTGCCGAAGATCCCGTTCTACAAACCGGCCGATGACACGCCGGAGATGCAGTACCTGCACGAGCGCCGCAGGGCGCTGGGTGGCTACCTGCCGCACCGCCGCACCAAGGCCGACGAGAGCTTCACCGTGCCGGCGCTGGACACCTTCAAGGCGGTGATCGAGCCCACGGCCGAAGGCCGCGAAATTTCGACCACCCAAGCCTATGTGCGCTTCCTCACGCAACTGCTGCGCGACCAGGCACTGGGCCCGCGCGTGGTGCCCATCCTGGTGGATGAGGCGCGTACTTTTGGTATGGAAGGCCTGTTCCGCCAGATCGGCATCTACAACCCCGCTGGCCAGCAGTACACCCCGGTCGACAAAGACCAAGTCATGTACTACAAGGAAGACAAGGCCGGTCAGATCCTGCAAGAGGGCATCAACGAAGCCGGCGGCATGTCCAGCTGGATCGCGGCAGCCACGAGCTACAGCACCAGCAACCGCATCATGGTGCCGTTCTACGTGTACTACTCGATGTTCGGCTTCCAGCGCATTGGCGATCTGGCCTGGGCGGCCGGCGACATGCAGGCGCGCGGCTTCTTGCTGGGCGGCACCTCTGGGCGCACCACGCTCAACGGCGAGGGCCTGCAGCACGAAGACGGCCACAGCCACATCCTGGCGGGCACCATCCCCAACTGCATCAGCTACGACCCGACGTTTGCACACGAAGTGGGCGTGATCCTGCACCACGGCCTCAAGCGCATGGTCGAAAAGCAGGACAACGTCTTCTACTACCTGACCCTGCTCAACGAGAACTACGCCATGCCCGGCCTGACCGCCGGCACGGAAGAGCAGATCATCAAGGGCATGTACCTGTGCAAGCCCGGCGCCGAGGGTAAAAACCGCGTGCAGCTGCTGGGCTCCGGCACCATCCTGCGCGAGAGCATTGCCGCCCAGGCCCTGTTGGCCAGCGACTGGGGCATCCAGGCCGATGTGTGGAGCTGCCCGAGCTTCAACGAACTGACCCGTGACGGCCAGGACGTTGAGCGCTTCAACATGCTGCACCCCACCGAAGCGCAGCGTGTGCCCTTTGTGGCGCAGCAGCTGGAAAAGCATGCCGGTCCGGTCATCGCCTCGACCGATTACATGAAGAACTACGCCGAGCAGATCCGTCCCTTCATTCCCAAGGGCCGCAGCTACAAGGTGTTGGGTACCGATGGTTTCGGCCGCTCGGACTTCCGCAGCAAGCTGCGCGAGCACTTCGAGATCAACCGCCACTACATCGTGGTGGCCGCGCTCAAGTCGCTGGCCGACGAAGGCGCGCTGCCGGCAGCCAAGGTGGCCGAAGCCATCAAGAAATACGGCATCAAGACCGACAAAGTGAATCCTCTTTACGCCTAAATTTCGGAGACAAACATGGCATTGGTTGAAGTAAAGGTCCCGGACATTGGGGATTTCGACGAAGTCGCGGTCATTGAATTGCTGGTCAAGCCCGGCGATACCGTGAAGGCCGAGCAATCGCTCATCACCGTGGAGTCCGACAAGGCTTCCATGGAGATTCCGTCCAGCCACGCCGGCGTGGTCAAGGAACTCAAGGTTGCCCTGGGCGACAAGGTGAAAGAAGGTTCGGTGGTGCTGTTGATCGAGGCCGAAGGTGCGGGCGCTGTCGCACCTGCCGCCGCAGCCCCGTCCGCTGCTGCTGCGCCTGCTGCAGCCCCGGCCCCCGCTGCCGCTGCTGCACCAGTGGCCGCCGCTGTGGCCGCTGGCCCGGTCGAGGTGCGCGTGCCCGACATTGGCGATTTCAAGGACGTCGTCGTGATCGAGGTGTTCGTCAAGCCTGGCGACGCCGTGAAGGTGGAGCAGAGCCTGATCACCGTCGAGTCGGACAAGGCCTCGATGGAGATCCCGTCCAGCGCTGCTGGCGTGCTCAAGGAGCTCAAGGTCAAGCTGGGGGACAAGCTCAACATTGGCGATCTTCTGGCGATCCTGGAAGGCACCGCAACCGCTGCCGCGACGGCGCCTGTTGCTGCGCCCGCAGCCGTGGCGGTCGCCGCTGTGGCTGCACCCACTGCGGCACCTGCTGCTGCAGTAGCTGCCACTGCAGCACCTGCCCACAACCCGACGGCGACGCCAGCCCTGGGTCTGCCGCACGCTTCGCCTTCGGTGCGCAAGTTCGCCCGCGAACTGGGTGTGCCTTTGGACGAGGTCAAGGGCACCGGTCAGAAAGGCCGTGTCACGTCCGAGGACGTGCAAAAGTTCACTCAATCCGTGATGAGCGGCGCCACCCAGACCAAGGCGCAGGCTGCCAAGGCACCGGCCGGTGGCTCGGGCGTAGGGCTGGACCTGTTGCCCTGGCCGAAGGTCGACTTTGCCAAGTTCGGGCCGATCGAGCGCAAGGAGATGAGCCGCATCAAGAAGATCAGCGGCGCCAACCTCACGCGCAACGCGATCATGATTCCGGCCGTCACCAACCACGACGACGCCGACATCACCGATCTGGAAGCCTTCCGCGTCTCGACCAACAAGGAAAACGAGAAGAGTGGCGTCAAGGTCACCATGCTCGCTTTCTTGATCAAGGCCTGCGTGGCCGCGCTCAAGAAGTTCCCTGAGTTCAACAGCAGCCTCGACGGCGACGCGCTGATCTACAAGCAGTATTACCACATCGGCTTTGCCGCCGACACGCCCAACGGCCTGGTGGTGCCCGTGATCAAGGACGCCGACAAGAAGGGCGTGCTGCAGATCAGCCAGGAAATGGGTGAGTTGGCCAAGAAGGCCCGTGACGGCAAGCTCGGCCCAGCCGATATGAGCGGCGCGACCTTCACCATCTCCAGCCTGGGTGGCATCGGTAGCAAGTACTTCACGCCGATCATCAATGCGCCCGAAGTGGCCATCCTCGGTGTGTGCAAGAGCACCATGGAACCCGTCTGGGACGGCAAGGCGTTCCAGCCTCGCCTGATGCTGCCTTTGTCTCTGACATGGGACCACCGCGTCATCGACGGCGCTGCAGCGGCACGCTTCAACGCGTTCCTGGGTCAAATCCTCAGCGACTTCCGTCGCGTGCTGCTGTAAAGGAATCGGAACATGGCAATCATGGACATCCAGGTTCCCGACATCGGCGACTTCGACGAAGTGGCGGTGATTGAGTTGCTGGTCAAACCCGGCGACATCGTCAAGGCCGAGCAATCGCTCATCACCGTGGAGTCTGACAAGGCCTCCATGGAAATCCCGTCCTCTCACGCTGGGGTTGTGAAGGAGTTGCGCGTCAAGCTGGGCGACAAGGTCAAGCAAGGCTCGGTCGTTCTGGTGCTCGACGCAGAAGGCGCTGCCACAGCCCCTGCTGCAGCACCCGCACCCGCACCGGCGCCAGCTGCGGCGCCCGCAGTGGCCGCGCCAGCGCCCACTGCTGCCAGCTTTGGCGGCAACGCCGACCTCGAGTGCGACGTGGTCGTGCTCGGCGGCGGCCCCGGCGGCTACTCGGCGGCGTTCCGCGCGGCAGACCTCGGCCTCAAGGTCGTTGTGGTCGAGCGCTACAGCACGCTGGGCGGCGTCTGCCTGAACGTGGGCTGCATCCCATCCAAGGCGCTGCTGCATGTGGCTGCTGTCATGGACGAAGTCGCGCACCTGGGCGATCTGGGCGTCGAGTTCGGTCAACCCGTGGTCACCATCGACAAGCTGCGCGGCCACAAGGAAAAGGTCATCGCCAAGCTGACCGGCGGTCTGGGTGCGATGGCCAAGATGCGCAAGGTCACCATCGTGCGTGGCTACGGCAGCTTTGTCGGCGCCAACCACATCGAAGTCGAAGAAACCACCGGCGCCGGACAAGAGAAGACCGGCAGCAAGAAGGTCGTGGCCTTCAAGCGCGCCATCATCGCCGCGGGTTCGCAGGCTGTGCGCCTGCCGTTCATGCCCAATGACCCGCGCGTGGTGGACTCGACCGGTGCACTGGCCCTGGCCGGTGTGCCCAAGAAGATGCTCATCGTCGGCGGCGGCATCATCGGCCTGGAAATGGGCACCGTCTACAGCACCCTGGGCTCGCGCCTGGATGTGGTGGAAATGATGGATGGTCTGATGCAGGGCGCAGACCGTGACTTGGTCAAGGTCTGGGAGAAGATGAACAAGGGCCGCTTCGACAACATCATGTTGAAGACCAAGACGGTGGGCGCACAAGCCACGCCCGAAGGCATCAAGGTGCAGTTCGAGGGCCTGGACGGCACCAAGAGCGAAGGCACCTACGACCTGGTGCTGCAGGCCGTGGGTCGAACGCCCAACGGCAAGAAAATTGCTGCCGACAAGGCCGGTGTGGCTGTGACGGACCGTGGCTTCATCAACGTCGACATCCAGATGCGCACCAATGTGCCGCACATCTTCGCCATCGGCGATGTGGTGGGTCAGCCCATGCTGGCGCACAAGGCGGTGCACGAGGCGCACGTGGCGGCCGAAGTCATCGCCGGTGAACTGCAGGGCAACAAGGAGCTGGCCAGCGCCGCCTTCAACGCCCGCGTGATCCCCAGCGTGGCCTACACCGACCCCGAGGTGGCTTGGGTTGGTCTGACCGAAGACCAGGCCAAGGCCCAAGGCATCAAGGTCAAGAAGGGCTTGTTCCCTTGGGCGGCTTCGGGCCGCGCCATTGCCAATGGCCGCGACGAGGGCTTCACCAAGCTGCTGTTCGATGATTCGCCCGAAGCCCATGGCCACGGCAAGATCCTCGGCGGTGGCATGGTGGGCACCCACGCCGGCGACATGATCGGCGAGATTGCACTCGCCATCGAGATGGGCGCCGACGCGGTGGACATCGGCAAAACCATCCATCCGCACCCCACGTTGGGCGAGAGCATCGGCATGGCGGCGGAAGTAGCGCACGGCTCGTGCACCGACGTGCCACCGAGCAAGAAATAAGAGGTTCAGCGTTGCTCAAAGCAAAAGCCCCGGACGGGAGACTGTCCGGGGCTTTTTTACACAGAAAACAGGCATATAGTTCTCAGCACTGTGGAGGTGTGTGCTGTGCCCAAATTCGTCGTCGTCATTATTTGCTTGCTGATCGGCAGCACATTCGCAGCTGAGCCACTCAACAAGGTTTCGTTTGAACACAAGGACTGGGAACTGGCCTGTGACAACACCCGCACCTGCAGAGCAGCGGGGTACCAGGCGGAGGAAAGTGGGAAGCAGCCCGTTTCGATGTTGCTGACCCGGCAGGCCGGGCCGAACACACCTGTCATGGCCGAAGTCCTGTTGGGTGAGTACGACGGATCCATGCCCGAGGGCAAAAAGGCGACCACCAAGCCGCTTTTTCTGCGTATCAATGACCAATCCATCGGCGGGGCGCTGCTTGGGCGCGACAACGCTTTTGTCCTGACGGACCATCAGGTCATGGTTGTACTGTCTTCGCTGGGGCGTTCAAGCCACATGGAGCTGCGTCGGGGTGACATGCGCTGGACGCTTTCCGACCAAGGTGCGGCAGGGGTGCTGCTGAAAATGGATGAGTTTCAGGGGCGCCTGAACACGCCAGGTGCACTGATTCGCAAGGGCACGCGCAGCGAATCTCTTGTCCTGCAGCCCGTGCCCATGCCGGTGGTGGTGGCGGCGCCCTTGGCCCGGTCGCAGGCACTCGACGCCCAATTTGCCAAGCGAAACGCCGAGGCTTTGAAACGCGCTGTCGGCGACAAAAAGACCGAGGAGGTTTGCACCCTGTGGAGCGAGGACAAGGACGCCATGAGCTTTACCGTCATGCGCCTGACGGGCAACAAACTGCTGCTGACTTCCCCGTGCTGGCGTGGCGCTTACAACGCTGGAGAGGCCTATTGGGTCATCAACGACAGGCCGCCGTTTCAACCTCACCTGATCACCGAATCCGCTACAGACTTCTCTCACGGCACCCTGAGTTCATCGCATAAAGGGCGTGGTTTGGGCGACTGCTGGGGGCATGAAGCATGGACGTGGGATGGCCAAAAATTCGTGAAAACGGCTGAACGGACAACGGGTATGTGTCGCATGGTCGCTGTCGGCGGAGCGTGGAACCTGCCGACGCTCGTCACCGAAGTCAAGCCGTCGGCGAAGTAAGGGCCTAAGCCCGAACCATCTCCGGCGTGGCCTTGCCGGAGACAAAACGGCTGGACGGGATCCACCCGCACCCCATGTCGGCGGCTTGTTTCATCTGCGTGTGCGCGCCCTTTGCGATGTCTTTTGGGCCTTGGCCTGGGCGAAGGCTTCCTTGCGCGCGGCCCGTTCGGCGTCGGCTTTTTTGCCTTCGGTCAGCCACTGCGCGAATTCTTCGGGCGTTTCCAGCGTGATGCGCCCCAACGCCCCCGAGCGCAGGTCGTGGATCACGAGTTCGGCAGTCTTGGTGGTGTTGATGCGCCCGCCGCTCTGGATCGCGCCGCGTTGGCGGCCAATGGTTTCGAGCAGTCCTTCATCGCTCATGCCTGCCACGTCGGCCAGCTTGTAGCGGTCCTGGATCTCCTGGGGGTAGTGCCGCAGCAGGTAGTTCAGCAACTCCAGCGCCACTTCTTCGTCGTCAAAGGCGTTCACCCCCATGGCGCCGCTGGCGGCCAGGTTGTATCCGCTTTGCAGCACGATGATGCGCGGCCACAGCACGCCAGGCGTGTCGTACAGGTAAAAGTCGTCGGCCAAATTCACGCGCTGTTCGGTTTTGGTCACACCCGCCACGTCACCGGTTTTGGTTGCCGCCTTGCCCTTGAGGGTGTTGATCAGCGTCGATTTGCCCACATTGGGGATGCCGCAGATCAGCACCCGCATGGGTTTGGCCAGACCGCCACGCAGGGGGGCCAAGGCATGGCACGCGTCAACCAGGGCCTTGGCGGGCTGCTTCATGCTGTTGTCCAGGCCGATGGCACGTACACCGTCCTGGGCGTTGTAGTGCGCCAGCCACTCGGCGGTGCGTGCCGGGTCGGCCAGGTCTTGCTTGCTCAGAATTTTGAGCGCGGGCTTGCCCTTGATGAGTTCGGCCAGCATGGGGTTGGCGCTGGAGCCTGGCAGCCGGGCGTCGAGCATTTCGATGACGACATCGATGTTCTTGATGCGCTCGGCGATCGCCTGGCGCGTCAGGTGCATGTGACCAGGGAACCACTGGATCGCCATGGCGTGCTCAGGCCTGAACCAGACGGACGGTGTAGCCCTGGCCGGAGGCCATCACCTCGAACAGGCGGTCGATGTTGGGGTGGCTGCCAGGGTGCTGGCGGGCCGATTCGGTGTGTTCGGCAAACAGCGCCAGGCCTTCCTGCGCGGCGGCGACGTTGATGCTGCCGTGCTTGGCCGCCAGCGCGTTGTAGACCGCCAGTGAACCGGCCTTGCCGGGTTTGTTTTCAATGGTGACGGCCAGCTGGCCTGCAGCGTCGATCAGCTGGAGTTCGGTCAGATGGTCGACAGGCGGCAGTTGGCGCAGGTGTTCAGCGAAGGACGTCATGGTGCAAATGTTTGGCAGGGGCGTCATTTTGCCTGTTTGTCCCGCGTGCACCGAGCGTCTGGCGTGACAGGCGCCAGACAGCTTGTGGCCGATACTCGCAGGCATGTCTGAAGTTTCACAACGAAGCCTGCAACCCTGGCAGGTCATTGCCGGCGGCGTCTGCGGCCTGATGCTGACCCTGGGCTTGGCCCGATTTGCCTACACCCCGCTGTTGCCGGTGATGCAGGCGCAGACCGGTCTGGGGGACGCGGCGGCCGGTGCACTGGCGGCGGTCAACTATGCGGGCTACATGAGTGGCGCGCTGGCCGTGGCCTGGCTGGACGATGTGCGCTGGCGCCACCGCTTCTACAGTGCCGGCCTCTGGCTGGCCCTTCTGGTCACCGCCGCCATGGGCTTGAGCGCTTGGTGGCCCGCCTGGGCGCTGTGGCGCTACATCGGCGGTCTGTGCGGGGCCAGCGGCATGCTGCTGGGTTCGGGACTGGTGCTGGGCTGGTTGATGCAGCATGGACGCCGGCCTGAGCTGGGGCTGCATTTCATGGGCATTGGGCTTGGCATTGTGTTGTCGGCTGTGGGGGCGTGGGGCCTCGGGCGGCTGTGGCCGGCCTGGGACGCGCAGTGGTGGGCGTTCGCTGGGCTTGGCCTGGTGTTTTTCGTGCCGGCCTGGCGCTGGCGGCCGCCGGTCCCGCCCGCGCCAGCCGCTCAGGCGCAAGGCCATGTCGATGCTTCCATGCCCAAACGCTGGCTGTGGACCATGCTGGCCAGCTACTTTGCAGCGGGCTGGGGTTTTGTGATCAGTGCGACCTTCACCGTGGCCATTGTGGAGCGCGAGCCCGCGCTGGCCGGGCAGGGGGCCTGGGCCTGGGCGCTGGTGGGCATCGCGGCCACCCCCGCTGTCTTTGTGTGGGACCGGGTGGCCCGTGCACTGGGCGATATCCGGGCCCTGATGCTGGCGTTCTTTTTGCAAATCCTGGCGGTCATGCTGCCTGCGGCTTCCGGGTCGCTGGGGGCCGCGCTGGCCGGCGCCGTGGGTTATGGCGCGACGTTCATTGGCATCGTCAGCCTGACCCTGGCCCTGGTGGGGCGGCGATCGCCGGCCAATCCGGGCAAGGCCATGGCGCGCCTGACGCTGAGCTACGGGGCGGCGCAAATCATTGCGCCAGCGCTTACCGGCGCCATGGCGCAGGCTTCGGGCAGTTTCAAAGGCGGCTTGTGGTTGACAGCGGCCGTGATGACCGTGGGGCTGGCTTTGCTGGCAAGCCTGCCGCGCGACAAGTGATCAGCGTGAGTTGGAGACGGGCGCAGCCGATGCACCGTCTTCGGCCTGGACACGGCGTGCGCCGTTGAAGCGCTTTTGCCAATAGGCCTCGCGCATGTCGTCCACCCGGATGGCTTTGCCGGCGCGGGGCGAATGGATGAACTTGCCATCGCCCACATAGATGCCCACATGGCTGAAGGCGCGCTTCATGGTGTTGAAGAACACCAGATCGCCGGGCTTGAGTTCGCTGCGGTCAATGGTTTCGGTGGCGCGGGCCTGTTCGTCGGCACGGCGCGGCAGCAGGCGGCCAAACGACTTTTCGTAGAGGTGGCGCACGAAACCGCTGCAATCAAACCCGGTGTCTTCGCTGGAGCCGCCACGGCGGTAGGGCACGCCCAGCAGGCCCATGGCATGGCCAAGCAGATCGGTGGCTCTTTCGCCCATGCTTTGCCGCGCCATGGAGAACTGGCTGGTCAAGGAGCCAGACCATTGCGCCAGCAAGCCGGGCGAGACCGGTGCGGGCGCAGGCATCTCGTCGTCGGCAGGCGCGGCCAAACACTGGCAGGCGACCAGGCTGAGCAGCAAAGCGGTACGGCGAAAGCACATGAGGCGAAAAGGTTTAATTCAGAGACAAAAACCTTCGCATTCTAACCACTGCGCACCCGATGTGCTTCTGGGTGATGCCCTTACTGCACAATCGGCCCTCATCAAGGAGGTGCCATGCTGATCGATGTCGAGGAAAGCCAGTTGGTGCTGGTGGATTTACAACCCAGATTGCAAGCCGCCATGCACGAAGCACAGGCCGCCTGGGCCAATGCGGCCCGATTGGCCCAGGCGGCCAAGCTTCTGGATGTGCCGGTGTGGGGCACGGAGCAAAACCCGTCCAAGCTCGGCGCCATGCCGCCCGAGTTGCGCGACGCCTGCCAGCGGGTGCTGGCCAAGATGCAGTTCAGCGCGGTGGAGGAGGGCCTGGGCGAGTGGTTGCAACCGGCGCCGGCGAGCGCGCCACGCGGCAATGCGCGCAGCCTGCCGCGCCACCTGCAAAAGCCCCAGCCCGCACAGGCCGAGCGCAAGAGCAT
>JACCDU010335501.1_pt1 | contig 10213 bp, 12 predicted proteins | sample 7446081 | NCBI WGS metagenome assembly JACCDU01 (sample SAMN15323447, study PRJNA562643) | freshwater metagenome | isolation source: river surface water | place: USA:Blue River Watershed | collected 2017-08-17
AAAGAACTAAAGAAACCCCAAGTCTTTTGGGATTCCTTCAAGATGTTCGACAAAAAGAGGAACTTAGTTCTATTGAACGCCCTGTTACTCCTTATCGTCCAGGTAGTCTTGCTGATCGGGTAGCAAAAGAACAACAACAACGTATACAAAATCAATTGGATAGTGTGAATCCAGAAACTGAAACATATGTAGCCAAGTTAAATGAACGCCGTAAGGCGCGTGCAGCACAAGCTCAAGAGCTTGCTGATACAGTACGCAATGCGATGGTATCTGGAAAAGAACAAGAAGGATACGACTTGTCCATGCCTCAAGTGGAGATGGCAGGTTCCGCTGCAGCTTCTGCATTTGCCGAGGCAGAGCGACGCAAGCAACAACGTCAACCAGCACCTGTTACAAGAACATGGCAGAACAAGCTATTTGACGATCGTGGAATGCTTCGTCAAGATGTTATATCAATGCACTTGGGTGATGAAAATGTAATTCCAAAATCTATTGCGGAGGAATTAGTGGCAAGCGCCGAAGTCGATCGCGCAGGTAGTATTTTAGGTTTTGGCAGTTCTCCTGCAGTTTATAAAGCAACAAAGTATGTACGCGAAAATTTATTGGCAAATGATTATCAAAACTCAATTAAAAATTATCTTTTAAGTGGTGATCCAGGAGATCTTCAGCCTGCACAAAGCCGTGGCTTTGGTTGGTCTGCTCGTACAGCAACGCCAACTGATGTCATTACCATTAGCACTGGTAAAGCAGGTGAAACAACATTAGCTGCCGCTCGGCGTGCTTCCGCAAAATATGACCTTAGTGATCTTGAACCTTTGTTTTTAGATCCACAAACAAAAACTTTGGTACGCAAAGCTGATATTGGTACTAGCGGCACTCCCGGTGCCGAAGCAGGTACCGGAATTGGAGAAGAGATTGGTCAAGCCGTGGCATTTGTTCCTAGGGAAGAAATGGCACCATTTGTTTCTACTCCCGGTGTTTCTGGTTCAGGTGAAGAAAGATATAAAGAACAAGGCGTGGGTTATTCAATCGGTGGTATTAAAGAATTTGGAGGAGGATCAGGTGCTGGTTATGTAGAAAAAGACCCTTCTCTTCCCGTTCTTTCTCCGGAAGAACATGTAACTAATAAAAATGTAGGTATTTCAAGCAACGGAAAAATATATGCAAAGGTAAAACCTGTCTCCCTTGCTGGTGATCCCCGTCTATCAAAACGTCTTGATCAAGATTATGGTAATTTCTTCTACCAACATCCTGTTACTGGAGAACGTTGGAAATCATTAGAAGAAGCTTCTGCTTTTGTAAATCAAGTACATAGTCAATTCAATGAAACTCAATTACAGCAGATTCAATCTCAATTAGAAAGCAAAGAACTTTATCGCGGTCCACTACAGGTTGCTTTATCTGGTACTGATACTTCAGGACGCCAACGTAAAACCTGGCTGGATCCTTATCAAAAACTTTCTGATATCGGAGAAGCAACTTTATCTTCTCAGATGCAAGATATGCTTTTGCAAAAAGGGGTTATTCAAGAAGCACAAACAGAAGAAGGAGCTAAGTATCTTAGGCAAACACGTTATTCTGTCCCCGAAGTTATTGAAGGACAAGAAACAAAAACCTGGACGCTTGGTCCAGAACACACAGGACTGTTTCCTGCTACGACGGATAAAGGTAAGCGCAATCATTACGAGTATTTGAATGCCGTTCAAAATTCTTATCAGAACCTTACGGGTAATCGTTTGGCTGATATTGATTTAGCCCTGGACCTTCGCAGTAAAAAAGGAGGCCAATATCTTGGCGGTCCTTCTTCTAATCCTTATTTAAACAAGGCGTTAACTATTGCTAACACACTGACTCAAATCTCTGAGCCAACGCGTCAACGAATGATGGAACCAGGTGCCATCGAAGGTTTAGGTGAGCGTTATGGTTTAGGTGCAAGAGTTTCCGAACGCGCCTCTAAAACCGTTCCAAGTAGACAGCGTACTGTTCCTTTGGTATCAGCATCGTTTGAATCTATCTATGAATGGAACGCAGAAAAACAAGCCATGGAATATCTTGGTGAGCAGGCAAAGTACACGACAACAACTAGAGAGGTTGCTCCAGAAACTATTGGAGCCAAACGTCTTGCTTCTGCTTTAGTTGATTATCGTTCACGCTCTGGCCGTCCAATGAAACGGTCTGACTTTATGCAATTTGCATCTTCAATTGCTCAGCAAGAAGGTGCAGATATTAATGAGTTAGTTAAACAAGCTGCCGTCATTTCCCGTGGAGCTGGCGAACAAGCTATTGTTGGACGTGCAATGGGCCAGGGTAGACGTGCGCTATCTACCATGGACGTTATTTCACCGGCAGAAGAAGTTGCACAAACTGTAGCTGAATATGATTTTGGAGAGACCATTGGTACCGATCTTGAAAATGTTTTAAGTAGCTCTAGAGCACCGCAAGATGTTGATATGGAATTAACGGCTCGTCAAGCCCAACGTGCTAAATTAGAACCACCTGGAACAACAGAAAAATTTACAATTGACGATCAGATGCTTTCCAATCAGATGAGTCGATTGATGGCACAAGCAGGTCGTCGTTCAGGCAAACGTCGTAATCGTTAATCATGACAAAAGAAAAGAAAAAGAAAGACGAGAAGTGGATTCAAGGCATGGAAATGAAGGAAGGCGCCTTCACTGTTAAAGCTAAACGTAAAGGTATTACCTCTGCTCAGTTGCAAGAGAACGTACTGGCGAATCCAGATAAATATGACGACAAGACTGTAAAACAAGCACGGTTGCGTCAAACACTGGTAGGCTTACACAAAGACAAGAAAAACAAAAAAGATTCTGAAAGCTGATGGCAAAAGATCATCGTCTCATAGATCCAAGTGATTACATCTCTTATACAAAAGATCCGTTTATCCGTAAACGGCAATTAAATTTTGATGACTTATTTCAGGCAAAAGCATCAACAGGTGCTTCTCCCTGGATGCCAAGTCGCTTTGAGCAGTCAGACTTATTAAGGCGTGTGCAAACACGTAAAGCTCAACTCAACCCCGGTCTTAACTTTATTGGTGACTTTCCAGAAGAATATGAAGTCTTTGCCGGTATTGGCCGTTTCACCCGTAAAGATAACTACGATTTTGAGAATGGACGCCCTTTGACCACGTTACGTCCAGAAGAACAGCCTGGTTTTTCCGATGTCTGGGTCGAAGCTTACAAACTTAGCCCAACACTCAATCCTGATAAACGTGCTTCCAATCCAATGCCGCGTCTCCGTAATCCTGATCCAAAGGGTTACTTAATGGCGGCAGCTGAGAAGCGTGTTGAAAATGAGACGGAAGACAATAAATCTGTGGCACAGTTACTTGCTGACAAAACAGAGGATAAAGCAGAGGTCTTTAAGCGTAATAATGAAGACGTTAAGAAGGCTTAAATCAGGCCCTTTATAATAAAAGAAAAAGATATCATGGCATCCGCGGCTGGTTTTGCACAACTATTAAGAGATGTCGCTAAACCTGCTTTGGCTAGTGGAGGTCTTGCGACAGGAATCTCCTTGTTGGGAGGCGCAAGTCCTTTACAAGCCCTTGCCTCAGGTGCAGTTGATGTTGCGGCAGATGTAGTGACTCTTGGCGCACTCCGTAAACTTGCACCAAAAGCGTACACCAAACGAACTTTGGTTGATGAAAAAACAGGTGAAAAGATAGTTCAACAAGGTTCGCATCCCCTGGAGACGCCTCTCAATATTGGTGCTTCTATTGGCGCTGGCTATTTAACGTCCCCCCTTATTTATGGGACGGGACAACAACAGCAGATTGCACAACAAGTTGAACAACGCGCTTTAGTTAATAACTTACAAGCTCCACAGCTTTTGTCTGAAGGCACTAATTTCCAGACAGCTGGATTACCAAATCCTAAAGATTTTGAACAGTTGTTGAATCAACGTGGCAGCTGGCAACAGTATTTAAGTCCTGAAGACCAAGCTTTGATTCAGCAAACTTTAGGAGGTGTGGCATGATGGGTTTTCAACAGCTCCTTAATCAAGTAGGGGAGCTAAAACAAAAAGCACATACTGGTGCTAGTAAAAGCGCTGAAGCAAGTCGCCTCGCTTATCTGGAAGGTGAGTACAATCCTACGATCCTGAAAGAAGTACCAGGTATTCGTAATCTTACCCGTCAGCAATATCACAAAAATTTAGAGAAGTTAGGAGTTTCTTTTAAAGAAACACCTGTCGAAGCAACCGCTGCTTTTGCTACCCGTCTGATGACGGACCTCACCAATGACGGTACGCGAGGCATTTATTGGCGTTATAACCATCCTTTGGCAGTCCTTGAAGCAGGGGCTAAGGCGGCTCTTGGTGAACAGGCATATGAGGCCCTGGGACCAACAAAAACAGGTCTGATTACGGCCAGTATTGCTGTACCAGTTACCGCCGTTGCTGGTGCATACAATATTTTAAATCCTGGCGAAATGTTTAGGCCGAAGGGTTTTGCCCAGGCTTATGCAGCGGAAGGATCTGAAGATCGCAGAGAAACAACTCAACCTGTTCCTGAACTGTTTGAGCGTTTCTTCTTGGGACGCACAGGTCGTCCTCTTGCTTATGAAGAAGCACAAAAAGATATCCCTTCTTTAACACCCGAACGTTACGGTAATTACTTGCGTAATTACTATCAAGACAAAGGGTTCCTTGGTCTTATCAAGGCAACACCTGAAAATCTTGAGGGTGTACCAGAGGCTCGTATGCTGGGTTATCCAATTACTATTCCATCTGTCACAGCGGCCGCTGGCGGCATCGCTGGCGCTGCGACTGCAATACGTACTGCTCCCAAAGTGGGAGGCTCCTTTAGGCGTGGTTTGGCCGGTGCTGCGTTAGGTACAGGGGCCGGTATCATTGCCGGTAATTTAGCTAACACTGCACTTGCCGCAAAAGCAACAGAACAAAAATTACCGACCATTGGTCAGTATGAAATAATGCAGTGATAGAATTTATTTTATAAAAGACTTATCGATAAATGACGCCCGAGCAGCTAGCGTTACTCCAAGCCGGCACAGAAGAAGTATACGATCCTAATCTTCGTGCGCGTGTTTTAGCAGGTGAACTTCCGCCTGAAGCCTTAAATCCCCGTGGTGCTACCTATAGGGGGCCAAATGCGCCTTCCCCCGGACCCGGTCAACAGATTCGTGAGATCGGCACAAGAGGCAAAGAATTTGCAAAACGAGGCGCAGAAGGTGCTCAAGAATTTCTTGGTAAATATGGCAAGTACGCTCCAGCTGCTGTTGGTGTTGCATCCGTTATTCCTGGTGTAACAACGGCCCTTTCTGAAATCAATGAAGGCCGCCCTACAGGTGCATTAGGTGCTCTTGCTCCAACAGCCTTAAGCGCTGTTGGTACGGGCCTCGCCATGATTCCCAACCCAATTGCCAAAGTGGCTGGCTTTGGTCTCATGGGCCTTGGTGCATTGCTTCCAGGGGCCGCAGCATCTGGCGCTGAGTCAATCCGCCGTGATGTAACAGGCAAGCCTACCAAAGGTGATGAAAGTTTCAGTAACCAGCTAGCAATGAATAGACAGCTAGCTGAACTTGGTACTACACAATACCGAGATAATATGGGTGTGTATACCAGTATGATGCGTGATTTGAATCGTGACGCCTCTAATCAGGCACACCTTGATCTGCAACGTAATATTCCATTAATCAATCAAATGAAGAATGCTGAATTGATTAGAAGCCAAGCTTTAATTAACACACAAAACCAAGCCTATCTTCAGCAAGGTGTGGTTGCTACTGCAGGCGCTTTAGCTACAGGTGCTCAACAGCAAACGGGTGCAACTGTCCGTCAAGCCCTTGCGACAAGTCCATACAACATTGCATTAAATTCTCCGGCCATTAGCTTTGGTTGATCATGGCTTTTCCTAGTTACACAAGCATCTTTTCGGGAGGCACTCAAGCTGCCAAGCCTTCTATGGCTGGTAATTGGGCAACTAAACTTAAAGATCTTCAAGACGCTTTCCCTGAAGGTATTAGCGAAAATATGCTTTTCCCTTTGGTTTTAATGCAGCAGCAAGAAAATGCTGAGCGCATGGGTGATCCGGCTAATATTACGCGTCAGTTAGAGGCGATGGAAGGCCCCTTGGGACGCATGGCACAACAAGCTGCTGGCATCCAAGCGCAAAAAGATATGCGGTCTTTAACTGGTGGGCTTCTTTCAAAAATTCCCGACACCTTAACACAAGCTTTAGGTGCTAAGTTTGCTTATGATCAACCAGTGTTTAACGCAATTGGCAGTGGTTATAACCCGAACCCCTATGCGTATGGCGTACTCAATCGCCGTGGAGGTGCTGCATGAGCTATTCATTTCCTTCTAAATTAAATGTTGACCCTAATCTTGCCTTTGGAGCTGGTGCACCTGCTTTAGGCAGTGGTCTTAATACATCTGGAGTTAACTTTGGCAATATTGCCAATACAGGTTTTCAATTAGCAGGTAGTCTGATGCCCGCCTTAACAGGAGGAGGCTCTAGTGGTACTGCTCCATGGGCACAGGGTCTACAAGCCGCTGGTGGGCTTGCTGCAACTTTTGGTGGTCCCTGGGGTGCTGCCGCTGGTATTGGCGCCAATTTAATTGCAGGTTTGTTTGGTTCGCAGAACAGAGAAGAAGCAAGAAGTAAAGCAATGGAGCAAGCGATTGGAGCTAATGTATTTAATCGCAGCTTTGGTGATCTTGCTGATTTTAATACTGAACAACGTAAAATAGCATTAGCGGGCAGCCCTGCTGCTAAGCGTGTGTATGGGCGTGATTTACGTTCTGACCTTGCTTATAAGTACGGTGATCCTTTTGAACGTGCTTTTGCGTCCAGGGGCGCTGGTGCATCTTATTAATAGGTAAACAACATGGCAAGTAGCCCTGAAGATTTCTTATCTGGCTTTTATGAGCAGTACGCTGGCAGCAAGCCAAAACCTGCCTTTCTTACAGCTAAAAAACTAATCAAGAAAGGTCTTTTAGATCCGGCAACTGCTGCTGAAGAGTTTGCTGCAAAAGGAGCTGCTGCCGGCTGGAAGTCAGGTAGGATTGAACGCGGTGCTAGAAGCCTTGCCAATAAACCATATGGCGTAGAACCTGTTGGTCGTTACGAAGCTTTTAATCCCCTTATTGAAAGCACGTATCAAGATCTCTACGGTAGATCTGCGACACCTGAAGATATTAAAAGCGATGTGTTTGCTGCACGTGCAGCACGTGTAAGTAGTTCAGATCCAGGAGCGTTCCAATCTTTCTTGATGGATCGGATGATGACATCACAAGAAGGTATGCAACGGGTTAAAACTCCTAAGGATCTCGAAGCGGAGCGTATTGCCGGCACAATGACCCGTGATCCGCAAGGTAATTTAAACCGTGGTCAATACTTGTTCCGCCCTGAGCTTATTAATTCTGCGGTGCAGCAAATGCTGGGACGCGGTTAATTGACTGCCTTAGAATAAACAAAAAGTAGAACAATGGCAAAAACTGCTGGTAAATACATCCAAACTTTAGGCAACAAAATTGGTGCTAAAGAGTTAAGGCAGATTGAACAAAAATTTGGTTCCGCAGGTGTTGAAAAAGCAAAGAGCTACGCACAGTCGAAACCAAATGTAGCCTTTACCCCTGGTGCTAGTACACAGTATCGCGCTATTACTTCAACGGATGCTTCTCGCAGAGGCATCGATCAATTTGGCGATAATACGGGTGAAGGCACTTATGTGTTCCCACGTACTGATAACACGTCTGCTGGTGGTGTAAATACCAGTGGGGAAGGTACCGTATCTGATGCTGTTTCGCAAGGACCAACTTTAACGTCCCCAGAGATGGATACAGCAACGCGCATTGCGTTGCAAAACATCCTCAAAGATACTGAAACGGAAAAGCAGAAACTATACAACGAAGGCTGGGCTAAAGCGCAAGGAATCTCAGCAGACGCAACAAGGTATGTTTCTGATCGCGAGAAAGAAGCAATTCTTGGTAAAACAGAGATTGAAACTCGCGGACGTATTGATTTGCAAGGCATCATTAATGCCGGATTAAAAGATGTTGCTGGTATTGAGGCGCAATCGGCACGTGACGTTGCAACAATCGGCGGCGAGTTTGGTGTTAAACAAGAACAGACTCGTCAGACTGGACAAAAAGATATTGCGCGCATTGGAGCACGCGCAGGCATTCTTCAGGGGCTTGTTGGTGCATTTAATTTCTAGATGCACCTTGCCTATAATTTAGGAAACGTTGTTTAACCATGTCTGAATCTTTCGGTTACGAAAACGCACCCGCTGGTGACTTTAATATCAACGAGTTCCAGGCTCTTCTGGATCGTCTTGAAGGCTCCAAAAAGCGTCAGAAGCGCCAAGAATCTGTCGAGAGCCGCCGTAATGTGTATGCACAGGGTCTCGCTAGCATGATGAGCAATTTCTGATAAACTAACTTATCAACACGTAAGCAATGACTAGCAGCGTCGACGATACCTATTCAACAGACGATTGGTTTGACCTAGACAAATATAGGCAAGCTGCTGGCGTTGCTTACGAGTTCTCCAAGAAAAAAGCAGAGACTGCTGGTGAACAAGAACGTGAAACCATCGGAAAGGGCGCACAAGAGCAGCGTACTTCCACAGAACAACAACAGCAGCTCAAACAAAAAGACGAAGAGCGGGATTACCAACAGTCCCAGCGAGCTTATCGATATTGAGATTTTTAATCTCTGGGTCGATGGTTTAAATTCTGCGGAACAAGAAGCATTCACTGCTTTTGCCGCAGATACATATTCTCTGATTGAAGTCTTCCTCTATGCCAGATTCCTTGGTTATGGAGGAAGTATTGTTGCGTGTGAACACTGGCTAAAAACAAATTACAAAAAACCAGATCACCGCAAAACGCTCCTTTATGAAATTGAGGAGATGCAAGAAGATATTCGTAAGTTACGTGCTGACGTTGATGAAGGTGCCGTTAAACGTGATATGGGTGTAGCTAAAATTGCAGCTATGCAAAAAGAATTGCGTGGAACAATTGCACAGGTTGAGCTCTTCACGGCCAACCGTGATCGAAAAGGATTGCTTATGGCGGGCGCTGACCGTGCTATTCGAGAGCTTCTTTCCGTATTTAAAGATGATCCTATTGAGATTCCTTTAGAAGAAGCTTCGATGAGTGTCTGGGCAAAGATGCAATTAGACGAATAATCTCATTTAGAATAGTTTGATGAACCAGCAAAAAGAAGGACAACCAACGGAAAGCGGCCCTATCGCTGGCCGCATGTTTGATGTAGTTCGTCAACTACAGAAAAACCGTGAGAAATTTGCTGGTGTAACGCGCCCTACTCCTTTGGCACAACATGTCAAAGGAGGTGAAGAAGTAATGTCTGCTCTCTATCAAAAGAAACAAAATGAGCAAAAGCAAAATGCCTCCTCAACTCCTGGAGCACTTCAAGAAAAAAGAAGCCAAGAACGAGGACGGCAGCGAAATGTCTGATAAAGAAAAACGTAAAGCTGCATTAGACAAGGCGCGTAAGTATCAAGAGCAAAAGAAAGACAAGAAGCAAGGGAAATAGGGTAGTATTCAGTAATACACTGAACAATACCCACTGTGCCTGCGTACCAACATCTTGCGTATCGACGTAATGCACAAGCTGCTGCACGCAGGCAACAGATTCGTATTCCACGAAATCTTGAATCCCTGGAGAAAGCAAGGGAAGATTTTGGTTTTTTTTGTGAGTATGTAGCGGATAAACCTCCGGCTCAACACCACAAAGAATGGCATCGTCACTTTGTGACAGGTGAGGACAGTACTTGCCTCCTTAAGATTGCTGGACCGAACGTTGATCTACTTGCGCCCAGGGGCTCCGCTAAGAGCACGGTCCTTGGCTTGTTTACCGCCTGGGCCATTGGGGTCCATACACAAGCCAAGAAGCCACTACAGATCCTCTACTTGTCCTATACGGTTGATATTGCACGCTCCAAGTCGGCAACTATTAAACGCATCATTGAGAGCAAGCGATACCAAGAGGTTTTCCCTACCGTACGCCTTCTTAAAAACGTGACCAGTAATGAGTACTGGTCCATTGACCATAAGTTTGCAGGTATCGATACCACCGGTGAGGAACAGTTCACCCTTTGTGCTGCTGGTCTTAAGGGCTCAGTGACCTCGAAGCGTTCACACCTTGTCATCATTGATGACGCTATCAAATCAGCAGCTGACATTTCTAACCCTGACATCCGTAA
>JACCDU010597033.1_pt1 | contig 10212 bp, 2 predicted proteins | sample 7446081 | NCBI WGS metagenome assembly JACCDU01 (sample SAMN15323447, study PRJNA562643) | freshwater metagenome | isolation source: river surface water | place: USA:Blue River Watershed | collected 2017-08-17
CGCGCCTTGGTAACCGGAGGGAGTAATAAATTTGTTCTCTGGAGAGGTAGATGGAGACGTGATTAAACGACCATTTTTGTCCTCAATTAACCAGTATAGGCAGAATTCTGCCGCGCCACGCATTAAAGGATAAGCTTTAGACTCTAAGAATTTCTTGTCCTGTGTGAATAAATAATGCTCCCACAAATGGGTCGAAGCCCAGGTCGCGCCCATGGGCCAGTTTGCCCAGCTTGGATCGCCATTTCCGAAATCTCCTACCGGATTTGACATTGCCCAAATATCCGAATTGTGGTGAACTACCCAGCCTGGTGCATTATAAAATGTCTTTGCGGTGATGCGTCCTGTCTTTTCTAGGTTCTCTAAGAAGCCTAAAAAGGGCGCGTGCATCTCCCCTAAATTGGTATTTTCCGCCAGCCAATAATTCTCTTCGGCGTTAATGTTCATTGTATAATTACTCGACCAAGGTGGTTGAATGTGTGGATTCCACAGGCCCTGTAGGTTTGCAGGAACGCCTGGTGTACGAGAGCTGGAGATCAATAAATAACGCCCGAACTGGAAGTATAGTGTTTCGAGGTAGCTATCCCTTTCGCCTTTGGCATAACGTCTTAAACGTTCGTCCGTTGGAATCTCAGGCGCATTATCTGCCGGTAAACTCAAGTTCACTCGTTTGAAATACGGCTGGTAATCCGCTAAATGACGAGCTAAAAGCTGTTCTGCTCCTTTAAAACTTGCTGCCTGCAAAGTCTTCTCCGAAATTTCATCCTCATTCAATCCCTCTTTCGAAGGGCTCTTATCGAATCCATTAAAGCTAGTAGCCATCGTCACTAAAATGGTTGCGTCCGTTCCGCCTACCATTTGTAAAGTGGAGTCTGTTCTAACTACCTTGCCATCTGCGGATTGGATTAAAATGTCAGAGGCGAAACGAGTCCCTTTTGTAGGATCGAACACAATGGGATTGCCCTTTTTTCTCACATAATTAGGATCTGCACGCACCGGCGCTGTCCCTTTAGCATGCAAGTGATTGATGCTAGATTTAGTCGAGAATTTTAATAAAGAGCTGAAGCGAACTGTGAAATTCAGTCCTTTTTTCTCCTTACTGGTTAAGTGGATGACGAATACCTTGTCTGGATGTGAAAAGAAATATTCCTTTCGGATTTCGTTTGTTCCAGAGTGGTAATGTACCGTCGATACGGCCTTATCTAAATTTAATTCACGGCGGTACTCGGTTGGATTTTCGTGATTAAAATCTACGAACAGAGTTCCTAGAGGGGCATATGATTCAGAAAATTTGCCTTGAATTTTGCGTACTAAAGAATCTGCCGCTTTATAATTTTCTTGACGTAATGCCTCACGTACTGCTGGTAAGTTTTTATAGGCTTCCTTGTTCATGTAGGGATCCATCGGTTCTCCAGACCACAAAGTCAGGTCGTTTAGAAAGATTTTATCGCTCTTCGTTCCACCAAATACCGTCGCACCCTGTTTCCCATTTCCCAGTACCAGCGCTTCTTCGAAATAGGTGGCTGGTTTATCGTACCACAAACGCATGGGCTTTTGCTGTGCGAACGTACTAAAAGCAATAAGAGTCAAGAATAGATAGCGCATAGGTTTATTTTTTAATGGCTAAACGGCCAGTATAGTCAATTCTCTGTAATAAAACGGAAGTTTTTTGTTCGGTAAAATACTCATCCACTGCTTTACGGCAGCCTTCCCAATGCCCATAATCATCAATGATTAATATGCCACTGGTGCTTAAAGAAGGATATAAATGAATTAATTCGTGTTTTGTCGAGGTGTACCAGTCGGTATCTAAACGTAATAATGCGATGGCGCCTGCTGGAACTATTTTAGGAATCGTGTCTTCTACTTTTCCCTCTACATAATGGATGTTTTTAGCGGGGAAAGCGCTGTTCGACATCGTTAATTTAACGTCGTCTAAGTTTGCCAAACACCACACCGAAGTCTCCTTTTGGTCCTGGGTTTGCTCGAGCATTTGGTCGGCTTTTTGCCCCCTGAAATCCACATCCTCTGCCGTAGGCTCTGACATTCCTTCGAAGGTATCATATAAATACAATTGGCGATCGCTCACCCCACGGTGCTGTAAAACCTGTGCTACCATTAGTGATGAACCACCTCTCCAAACGCCGCATTCTACGAAATCACCTGGAATTTTTTGATCAATCACATAATTCGTTGCCTGATAAAGCGCGAACATCCGCTCCACGGAAGTCATGGTATATGGCTGACATGCTCGGTAAAACTCCCAAAAGGTTTTGTCCTGAATATCCGCATAGGGACCTGCGGAATTGCGATCGAACTTAGTGACTTTGTAACCTAGGGTTTCAATGAGGTTTAGAAGGAATTTGCGCATGTAATACTGTTATGCTTACAAATTACTAAAAAAGCTCAAAAAACAGTGTCTATTTCACCGTAAACTGAAATATTTCAGAAGACGATGAATTACCTTTTGCATCTTTAGTCACTACTTTCCAAAAATATTTCGTCCCTACAACCACCGATATATCAGCAATACTTGTAGTACTTGCTGCTAATTTTGTTTGTAAAATAGGTGGGTTCGCATCCGTGCCAAAGTACACATCATAACTCGATATATCATTATCTACATCCGCTCCTTTCCATCTCAATGTAATTTTACCAGCTGTAGCTGCAATCTGTTGACCTAATGTAGGACTTATAGCCTCAGCAGGGAAGGGGGTATAGAAAATTTGGACAGGACCCGTCGTGTAAAATTTCCAAGTAGCACTATTTGACGTTTTTGTTGTCAAAGTCGACTTCGAAGTAACGAACCAAGAGAAAGGAGTGTTACGCTTCACGGCAACTTCAATTGAATTTGTCGTCGCTCCCTGTGTAATGCTCGTGCCAGTTTGCAGGTTTTTAATGGTGATATCGTAACTCTCAGCCGTGGTTACGGAAGTCCAACTGAATTTAATTTTAGTGATCGAGTCAGACAAAACGGTTCCGGCAGCACAAGCCTCATTAGTGGCTGGCGCGAGCAATGTTGCAGCCTCTGGGGCTGGCAACAATAAGTCTGCCGGAATGGCGCAGGAAAATAGTGCGCTCGCGACTAAAAGGATGGAAATATACTTTCTCATTGTTTGATAATTTTATAATTGATATCTCCTAATTGAAGGAAATAAACTCCATTTTGTAAGTGTCCTAAATCTAGGGTAATCGTCTCTGCATTTGGCTCAAATGTACCTGAGTACACATTTATTCCCGCCGAATTCGTGATGGAAACAGCTCCTGAATGAGATACAGATTTACCTATCTGAAGACTTATTTTATCCTTGAACGGATTAGGGTAACCTACAATTGCATTGCCTACATAGATTTCCTTGTTATAAATGCCTTGACAAGCCTTGTCCGTTTGAACTGTAATTTTATTGATGCCTTCTTTCAGTGGTAGATTTATCGTGCTAGCACTCGTTTCTAAGGCATCACCATTTAAGATTAATCTATAACTAGTTCCCCCATTTAAGGCTAGGGAAACTAATTTATCCTCAGGTGCAAGCGTCGCAAATACCGTTAGATCTTTAGGCTCAGTAACCACGACATCATAGCTTTGTGAGTAAGTCGGTTGTCCTGAAACCGCAACAGATAGCACATAATTACCTGCTGAAATTCCCGTCATATCTATTTTCGACGTGAAGCTTAAATTACGAATCACTCTATCTCCTTGTTTTAGGACAGCAGTATATCGGAATGGCAATATAGCTGTTAGACTAATTTTACCATCGTTACTTGTTTGGCAAGTTTCTCCTGTAACGTTTACTCGGAAGTTTGTCACCGGAAGTGTAAAGATGGATTGAACCGTCATTGGACTAGAGGTAGAACTACAACCTGATGAATTTGTCACCTTCACCGTATAAGTACCTGAGTTAGAAACGGTGATGGCAGGCAAGGTTGATCCATTAGACCAAAGGTAGCTAGAGCCACCAGATGCAGCAAGTTGAACGCTACCTCCATTTGTAAAGGTCGTAGGACCATTAGCCGTAATAGAAGCAACTGGATTAGCCAATGCCGTGATTAATTGAGGGGCAGAAGTGATTTTGCAACCTGATGCACTCTCTACTGTTACTGCGTAAAGACCACTTGTAGAAACGGTGATGGATTGAGTAGTTGCTCCATTTGTCCACAAGTACTTCGTTGCCGGACTAGCGGTGATGGTTCTAGTCTCTCCTTGGCAGAAAGTAGAAGAACCCGCTAGGCTAATGCTCGCCTTCGAATAAATCGTAGGACTTACGCTTAAACGTGATTGGCTTTCACAACCATTCACTTCTTGAGAAGCAAAATAGGTAGTTCCTTGTACCACAGGAGTAGTGCTTAATAAATAATTACTACCAGTCGCAGCACTATACCATTTGATATTGCTTCCTTCTACTGGGATAGTAGAAAGAGTTGCACCTGAACAAACTTCTGGTGTGCTACTTCCCGTAGGAATGCTCACTTGCGTCACTTGTATTGTTAATTCTTTTCTAAATGCTTTTCCATTGACAATAACCTCCACGGCATAAGTCGTGGTGCCACTAGGCGTTGCACTAATAGTAGAAGTAGTTTCGCCCGTAGACCAGGTTAAATTAGAAGAGGATACATACAGTTGTTGGATCTCCGCATCAGTAAGTCCGCGGTTATACATAGCGATATCATCTAGTTTACCTTTGAAATACTTATCTAAGTAGCCAGTGAAAACACCGCGTACACCGAAGTACGATTTCGCATCATGGAAACCTAAGTTAGTACCTCGAACGTCTTTCGTACCTATTAGTTTTCCATTCACATAAATAGACGAACTGCTAGGTGTCATTTTCCAAACCACATGAGACCAGTTTCCGGTAATATTTTCATTTGCGATATTGAAGTTTTCCCATAGACCAGTTCCTGATTTATCAGCGCGAACATTCACATTATTCGCACTTAAACTCAATATGAAATCGTTGCCCCCGATATCATTACTTCCATCGGTCAGAACGGTTCCTTCAGAAATAGTATTTTGAGACTGAGTCCAGAATGAAATCGTAAAGTCGTTCGTAATAGGGAAGGCACCTGGAACAGAAATGAAGGCATTTGTTCCATTAAAGTCGTAAGCCTTATTAGGTATGCCAAAACGATCGGCCGTCAACACAGCCCCACTAATTGTTCCGTTTTTGCCTGAATTCGTTTCATCATTCGCATTTCCATTAAATGGCCAATAGCCTACAAGTCCAGACGTTAATGATCCAGGTAATTGAGAATATTGAACAACGGAAACACCTCCGATAGTTGCACTCGACGTTAAGGTCACCGGTGTTCCTTTGCAAACTACAGTTGAACTAGCTGCAATTTGAACATCAACAATGGTCGACATCACCGCTAAACGAGTGAGGCTTTCAGCGCCATCGATCGTTTGAGTAGCGTAGTAAACCGTTCTATTTGTAAGTGTTGTGTTCGAAGCTAATGGGAATCCTCCAGAGGCATTCGTATACCATTTAATGGCTGTTCCTACTACTTGTAAATCACTTAAAGTAGAACCACTTGCCATTAATTGATTTGTAGCGCCAGTAGGTGCTGGTGTTGTATTTACAAACGGTTGTCTAACTTCAATTGTAAACGAACAAGAAGCTGAGCCATATTGGTTAGCTACTGTATAGGTAAATCTAGTTCTAGGCAATACCGTAGAAGGTGTTCCAGAAATTTGTCCATTAATGACATTCAAACTAAGTCCAGCAGGTAAGGCCGGGCTTATAGTGTAGGTAGATATTACCCCGGTAGTCACTAAGTTAATCGCTGGGAATGGCTGTCCTGCAATAATTGTTATATCTCCCGGACAAATAATGGTAGGAGCATCTCCCACCACCGAAATAGTCAAGTTAGTTGAAATACTTCCGGACGAGTTTGTCGCTCTTATGGTGTAGTTTGCAGGTGCACTTAACGTGGTAGGTGTTCCTGAAATAATACCCGTGGTAGAATTTAGCGTTAAACCTGCAGGTAAAGTACCCGTAAAGGTCAACCCAGTTCCTGTAACCGTAGGGGAGATAGGACTGATAGCCGTTCCCATTCTAAGGGTAATTGGACTAGGGTAAATCAACCTCGTAGGTGGGCTGATAATAACGGTTAAAGTGATGTTTACACTTGTAGATCCAGCAGAGTTATATCCTCTTATGGTATAAGTTGTAGCTGGACTAACAGCAGTAGGAATTCCTGCAATTGCCCCGGTTACCGTATTTAACGTCAGTCCTGAAGGTAAGGCTGGACTAATCGTATAATTAGTTATTTTACCTCCTGAGTTTGTAGGTACTAAAGGTGCAAATTCTTGATCCTTAATGAATACATAACTCGTTACAGGATAGCGAAGATTGGTAGGAGGTTGCGTACACTGATTAACCACCACAGCTACTGAAGCTGATGTGCTAGAGCAGCTACCTGTCGTCACAGCCACCGAGTAATTCCCCGTTGTATTGACCGTAATGCTTCTGCTGGTTGCACCGTTCGACCACAAGTAAGAAGTTCCTGCACTTGCCGTTAGTACCACACTTTCAGTCGAGCAGAAATTAATAGGTCCAGAAGTAGAGATCGTAGCTTGTTCCGGTAAGTTAACTCGAACTGCTAAACGGCTTGGGCTCTCGCATCCATTGACGGTTTGAGATGCATAGTAAGTCACACCCGATGTGATGAAAGTGGTGGGGTCATATAGGTTGCCACCACTCGCAGCAGTGTACCATTTAACCCCTGTTCCAGTTACTGAGATATTTGAAATCTTACTGTTTGTACATAGGTTTTGTGTGGTAGAACCAGTCGGAGCTGCCACGTTATTTACGGTTATCGTAATGGATCTACGGAAGGTAGTACCATTAGAGGTAACGTCTACAAAATATGTGGTTGTTTGTGTAGGCCTTGGGTTAATGGTTTCTGTAGTTTCTCCAGTAGACCAAAGGTAAGAAGTCGCTGACGACTCCGATGCAAAACGTCGAACTGGTCTTACATACAACTCATAGCTTTTTGCATACTGATAAAAATTACCATTACACTCTAAACAGAAATGGCTACCACTTTGTGTTGTAAGCTGGGTAGATGTCCAATACAACGTTCCGCGGGAAGGAATAGCTCCCACATTGAAAGAGCCAATATTTCTTAGAATTAGATTATCGTAAATTTTAGCAAATTCCCCTTGTGAAGGAAGGAACCAATCATCGTATCCATTAACGGCATAATCTAGACTTCGTTGTGCCGCCGTAGACGTACTAGAAATAGCCCCTGCAATCGCAAGAGTATTTGATAATCCACTTCCAATCGTCAGATTAGCCGCCCCTGGGATGGCTACATTCGTTAGTCCCCAGCTACTAAGAGCTAAGTTTGCTGGTGCCGCTTCTAAGTAGCGCCAGCCATTTAAATTGCTTCCTTGATCGAAGAAGATAAATCCTCCTGCTGGACCTCTAGATCCGATCGAATAGCTTCCGGATGTCGTTACTCCACTGGCTGTTAATTGTACATTTTCGCCACCGCAAAGAATGGTTTTGTTGCTACTGATTTGCAAGTTGATGATGTTAACTCTGACTGCAAAACGCGTAGGGCTTTCGACTGAATTGATGGTTTGAGTCGCATAATAAGTATCCCCATTTTTCATTAGGGTTGCGTTGCTCAGTACAGTTTGATCAGTAGCGGAGGCATACCATTTGATACCGCTTCCCGTTACCACCATATTTGCAAGCGTGGCATTTGGATTAAACGACTGAACGGATCTTCCTGATGGCGGAGGAACTGTATTTATGTTTGAAGTATTCCAAAGGAATGTGCCAGGAGTCACTCGATTAATATTTTCAAAGCTGGCATTTGCTCCATTTGTTCCAGACAATAAGAATCCATTTCCTACTGCATTAATTGAATTCACTTGATCGTCTTCAGTTCCACCAGCTGTGATGGTATTAACTAGAGTGGCTGTTGAATCATAAACGGCAAATAAGGCATCGTTTGGATTACCATTTGCGGTATTGAAGAAACCTCCAACACCGAATTTATTTCCTTGCTTTGCGATACTAGTGAAAGTGGTTTGACCTGTTGATTGATTTAAACCATTGACTAATAAAGGCACACCTGCCGACGAATATTTCACGATGAACGCTCTATTTTCTGTCGAAGCTGGTTGAGTTAAATTTGTACCATTTGTAGAATAGAAAGTAGCGGCACCACCTCTGTAGAAACCGACAACCCAAGGGTTATTTTGGTTGTCAAGTTTCAAGTCATAACCCGTTGTCGTAGAACCTACGCCATCTCCATTATTTCCATAACTTACACCCCATTGCCAAATACCATTCGTATTTAATTTGACTAAATAAGATAGACCGATTCCTGGGTTAGATAATGACCTGGATGTGTTTCCTGCATCTTTGAATGTTCCCGCAGTTCCCGAGCTCCATGATCGGAATTCACCTACAAAATAGATGTTATTCTGAGCATCAATTTCTATGTTGCGGATACCTGCATCTCTATTGTGTAAGGTAGTATGCCAAACCACTTCGCCATCTGGAGTAAACTTTGCTAATAGTCCAGTTCCGTAATTAGAACCATATGAGGCAATACCTGTCGTTCCTATCGGACTAAAAATTGTCGCAGCAAAGGCAGAAGGACAACAACCATTAAATCCTCCTGAAACAATCGGATAACCTAAACGATCTAGAACGACAGCGTTAAACGTTTCGTTTGATGTTCCACGTAAGGCAGCGCCCCATAAAACACGTCCACTCGCATTTAATTTAACCAAGTATCCGTCCTGATGATTTGAATTCGAGGTGGAAGTACGAATCGAAGAATAAGTAGAGTTATCCGTGCCATAGAAGGTGAAATCTCGATTAAAGGCACCAGCCACGTATATGTTGCCAGTTGAATCTACAGCAATCGCCCGGCTACCCACACCCACATAATCCAATTCTCCTACGGATCCAGCTTTCGTTGCCCAAATCACTTCCCCACAGGCATCTAATTTAGTCAAGAAGATATCGGTGGATCCTGCTGAAGTAAGGGTAGTAGTTCCGATGGTTACGGTGCCAGTAAATGCTCCAGCTAGGTATATATTTCCATTGACATCTGTTGTCGATGAGTTAATATTGTAGTTCGCGTTACCGAAACCTTTCACCTTAGGATTAAAGCAATTAGCCGAGATTAGCGTGACTTGCACGGCTAATCTAGAGACACTTTCAAATCCTGAAATTGTTTGTGTCGCATAATAGGTAGTGCTATTTGATAAAGTACTTGAGTTCGCTAGTGCCGTTCCACCAGTAGCTGCTGCATACCATTTAATCGCATTTCCAGTTACTTTAATATCAGAAAGGGTATTACCTGTTAGTAAAGTTTGAGTGGCATTTCCAGTAGGTGCTGCCACATTATTTATGTAGATGGTGATGAATTTTCTACACTCGATACCATTTTGTTTAATGTCTACCCAATATGTAGTCGTTTGCGTAGGAGATGGGCTGATGCTGGCCGTTGTTTCACCAGTCGACCATTCATAACTAGCCACGTCTTCAATCTCCATTAAAACGCTACCATTATAATTTTCATTAATGTCATTCCAGTAGTCAGAAAGATTACCGAAGTCGATATGAGCCCGGTCTTCATTTCCTAAATCATTCGGTTCATTTGCATCCCATCCCATCGAACGAGTTGCCCATTTAGTGAATGTCAGAGGTGCTCCATCTAACCATTTCCAACCTCCACCTGGTTCAGAATAATTCGGATCGTTTCGGTCTTGGTATAAACCTAACCAAACGTCACCATAGGAAAGTGCATCTCCAATAGGCTTAGAAACAGAGTCGTTTTCAGCTTGGTTATTCACACAATATAAATATCCGCCAAAACTCTCAGCAAGTCTTTTTGCTGCCGGATAGTTCATTCGGCTTGGATACAAGTAATAATTATGTCCTCTAAATTTCGACTTTAAAATCCAACCAGCCTGCTGAATTCGTGTTAACTTATCTTGGGATATAGAAGATCCGCCAGATACACTCAAGGTGACTTGTGTCCCCGAACTAACGATGGTCGCGGAGGCTTGAATTGTTGCACTCACATGAATAACGTTTACTGCTAAACGATTCGTGCTTTCAAAGCCATTAACGGTTTGTGAAGCAAAATAAGTCGTACCATTTACCGTATTTGTAGAATCATTTAAGGCTGTTCCACCCGTTGCTGCTGCATACCATTTAATGGCTGTTCCGCTAACAACTA